>ERZ827520.178-NODE-178-length-109822-cov-16.051846_pt1 | contig 109822 bp, 96 predicted proteins | sample MGYA00519581_ERZ827520 | MGnify/ENA primary metagenome ERZ827520 (study PRJEB31778, sample SAMEA3449339) | human gut metagenome | biome: human gut; feature: human-associated habitat; material: faeces | place: United Kingdom | collected 2010/2012 ... | reverse complement strand
TGATCTCCCTGGCGGGCTTCGAGCCGGAGAAGGACATCAGGATCGAATACACGGGCCTGCGTCCGGGCGAGAAACTGTACGAGGAGGTTCTGTCGAACAAGGAGAACACGCTTCCGACGACGCACGACCGGATACGTATCGCCAAGGTTCGGGAGTATGACTACGGGGAGGCCTGCGGCGTTGCCGAAGAGCTGGAGACGCTGTCCCGAAAGGTGGAGATTCCCGACATGATACGGCTTATGAAGCGGACGGTTCCCGAGTTCAAGTCGAAGAATTCGAGGTTTGAAAAATACGATAAGGAAATCTCGGAATAAACAATTATCAATTTCACACCGCAATTTAGCGGTAAAACAGGGATTCCGCCATCAATATATAACATTTCTGCGCTTGGAGACCTTATTTCCGAGGTTGTGGATCGTGCCCAGACGTCTGAAGTAAAAACAAAAAATGAATTAATAGAAATAAGATATGGAATTCAGAACAGACTATTCAAACGTCGGTTTCCAGAACAACGGCAAACTGAAGTTACTGATTATTGTCGGCACGCGGCCCGAGATCATACGTCTTGCAGCAGTCATCAACAAAACGCGTCAGTATTTCGATGTCATCCTCGCACATACTGGTCAGAACTACGATTACAACCTCAATGGTGTTTTCTTCAAAGACCTGAAGTTGAAAGATCCTGAAGTGTATATGGATGCCGTGGGCGACGACTTGGGAGCGACGATGGGCAATATCATCAACGCCTCTTACAAACTCATGGTTCAGACACAGCCGGATGCCGTGCTGGTGCTTGGCGACACGAACTCGTGCCTGTCTGTCATTGGGGCCAAACGGTTGCATATCCCGATCTTCCACATGGAGGCCGGCAACCGATGCAAAGACGAATGTCTTCCCGAAGAGACCAACCGACGCATCGTAGATATTATCTCCGACGTGAATCTTGCTTATTCAGAGCACGCAAGAAGATACCTTGCAGAGTGCGGACTTCCAAGAGAGCGTACTTATGTGACAGGTTCGCCAATGGCCGAAGTACTTCATCAGAATCTGGCGGAGATTGAAGCAAGCGATATTCACCAACGTCTGGGTCTGGAAAAGGGCAAGTATATTCTTCTCTCTGCACATCGTGAAGAGAACATCGACACCGAGAAGAACTTCTTCAGTCTCTTCAATGCAATCAACGCTATGGCAGAGAAGTATGACATGCCGATTCTCTACAGTTGCCACCCTCGTTCACGCAACCGCCTTGCAGCATCTGGTTTCCAGCTTGACCCTCGCGTACAAGTTCAGCAGCCTCTTGGTTTCCACGATTACAACTGCCTTCAGATGAACGCATTCGCAGTAGTTTCAGATTCAGGCACTCTGCCTGAAGAGTCAAGTTTCTTCACCAGCGTAGGCCATCCCTTCCCTGCTGTCTGCATACGCACCTCTACAGAACGTCCCGAGTCTCTTGATAAGGCCGGTTTCATCCTTTCCGGTATTGACACCAATGGTCTCCTTCAGTCTGTTGATACCGCCGTGGAACTTGTAAAGAATGGCGACTACGGTATTCCGGTTCCAAACTACACGGATGAAAATGTATCTACCAAGGTGGTCAAGATCATCCAGTCGTATGTTGGTGTTGTCAATAAAATGGTATGGCGTAAGTTCTAATTTTCAGCAAAAATGAAAGTATTGGTTACAGGAGCACGGGGATTCGTTGGAAAGAATCTCTGTGCTCAATTAGGTAATATAAAGACAGGTAAAGCCAAGTACTACAGCAATCTCGTCATCGACGAAATTTATGAATACGACATAGACTCCACCCCTGAACAACTCGACGCCTGGTGCAAGAATTGCGACTTTGTCTTCAACCTCGCAGGTGTCAATCGTCCGCAGGACCCTAAAGAGTTCATGGAAGGCAACTTCGGCTTTGCCACCATACTGCTTAATACCCTCAAGAAGCACAAGAACAACTGCCCTGTGATGATTTCAAGCTCGATCCAAGCGACCCTTGCAGGTCGCTTTGGCACCAGCGAATATGGCAAAAGTAAGAAGGCTGGCGAGGAACTGATGTTCCAGTACGGCGAAGAAACAGGAGCCAAAGTACTTGTCTATCGATTCCCTAATCTCTATGGAAAGTGGTGCAGACCTAACTACAACAGCGCTGTTGCTACTTTCTGTAACAACATCGCCAACGACCTCCCCATCACCGTCAACGACCCGACCGTTGATATGGAGCTCCTCTACATCGACGACCTTGTCGATGAGATGATCTGCGCCCTCAAAGGAGAGGAACACCATTGTGAGTTTGACGGTGTTGAGACAGTTTTTACACAAGAAGGCCGCTATTGTGCTGCGCCTATCACTCATCACGTCAAGCTTGGAGAGATCGTTGAACTCCTCTACAAGTTCCGTGATATGCCCAAGACCCTTATGATTCCTGATATTCCAGCAGACAGTTTTGCAAAGCGACTCTACAGTACTTATCTCTCGTATCTCCCAAAGGAGAAAGCCATCTTCGACCTCAAGATGAACATTGACGACCGAGGCAGTTTCACAGAACTCGTTCATACCTTGAATTGCGGTCAGGTCAGCATAAACATCTCCAAACCAGGAATCACAAAAGGAGAGCATTGGCATCACACCAAGTGGGAGCAGTTCATAGTAGTCAGCGGTCACGGACTTATTCAACTTCGTAACGAGAATGACCCGAATGCAGAGATTCTTGAATATGAAGTAAATGGAGACAAGATTCAGAGCGTCATCATGCTCCCGGGCTATACCCACAACATCATCAACCTCTCCGACACCCAAGACCTCGTCACCGTCATGTATTGCAACGAAATCTTTAATCCGGATAGGCCAGATACGTTTTTTGATAAGGTTGTGATTGAGTGAGAGCAATGATTGAAAGATATTTAGAGCATTGCCGAGTGTGATCAAACTCGACAGCGTCAGGGTAGTAAAAGAATAACAAACAAATAAATAACATTCAATTTATGTCAATTTTTGCAGGTAAAACCCTTATGATTACCGGCGGCACAGGTTCATTCGGGAATGCCGTCCTCAACCGTTTCCTCCAGACCGACATTGCAGAGATTCGTATCTTCAGTCGCGACGAGAAGAAGCAGGACGACATGCGTCACGAATACCAGACCAAGATGCCCGATGTGGCCCATAAAATCAAATTCTTCATCGGCGATGTCCGCAATCTCCAGTCGTGCAAGAACGCCATGCCTGGTGTAGATTACATCTTCCATGCCGCCGCCCTCAAGCAGGTTCCTTCTTGTGAGTTCTTCCCAATGGAGGCAGTTCAGACCAATGTCATCGGCACAGACAACGTATTGACAGCAGCCATCGAAGCGGGGGTGAAGGCCGTCATCTGCCTTTCAACGGATAAAGCAGCGTATCCAATCAACGCAATGGGCATTACCAAGGCCATCGAGGAGAAAATTGCAGTAGCAAAAAGCCGCTATTCCGGCGACACCAAAATCTGCTGCACCCGCTATGGCAATGTGATGTGCTCCCGCGGTTCCGTCATCCCTCTCTGGATCGACCAGATCCGCCACGGCAACCCCATCACCCTCACCGAGCCCAAGATGACCCGCTTCATCATGTCGCTCGAAGAAGCCGTCGATCTCGTCCTCTTCGCCTTCGAACATGGCCAGAACGGTGATATACTTGTTCAGAAAGCTCCTGCATGTACTATCCAGACTCAAGCCGAAGCCGTATGCGAACTTTTCGGAGGTAAGAAGGAAGACATCAAGGTCATCGGCATCCGCCACGGCGAGAAAATGTACGAGACCCTCCTCACCAACGAGGAATGTGCCAAGGCCGAGGACATGGGCGACTTCTATCGCGTGCCAGCTGATAATCGCTCCCTCAACTACGATCAGTTCTTCACCGAGGGCGATGCAAAGCGTTGCAAACTCTCCGAGTTCAATTCCGACAACACACGTCGTCTGAATCTTGAAGAGACCAAGAGCAAAATTGCAAGCCTTGAGTACATTCAGAACGAACTAAATGGTATTGCAAACCTTGCAAAGTAATGCTAAAATGCCTTCAAAGGTGAGTGCACAGGCAAATCTCTTGCGAGACCAGAGTTCGATACTCTCACTCGCTTCAAATGAGTACTTATCTACGAAATAAAACACATATATGTTCAACTTAGAGAAATTCATCGCTGACAGTGTAACCAATCGTCCCGTCAGCATGTTTGCAGCGGATATAGAGGCAAACAAGGAGACACTTACCGCAGAGATCAAAGGTAAGAAAGTATGTGTAATCGGTGGTGCAGGCTCTATCGGCTCCAGCTTCATCAAGGCTGTTCTTCGCTTCGAGCCGGCTTCGGTTGTTGTCGTTGACCTCAACGAGAACGGACTCGCAGAACTCGTCCGTGACATTCGCTCTACTGAAAGTCTTTATGTACCAGAGGAGTTCCGCTGTTATACGCTCAACTTTGCAGACCCTATCTTCGAATGTATCTTCCGCGAGGAGAGAGGCTTCGACATCGTTGCCAATTTCTCTGCCCACAAGCACGTACGTTCGGAGAAGGACAAATACTCTGTTCAGGCACTCATCGAGAACAACGACATCAAGGCCAAAAGGCTGATGGACCTCCTTTGCATCTATCCGCCTAAACACTTCTTCTGCGTTTCCACCGATAAGGCTGCCAATCCTGTGAATATCATGGGAGCCAGCAAGCGCATCATGGAAGACCTCGTGATGGCCTACAACACCCACTTCAAGGTTACTACCGCACGCTTTGCCAATGTCGCTTTCTCTAATGGATCCCTTCCTGACGGATGGATCCATCGCCTCCAGAAGAAGCAGCCTTTGGCTGCACCATCTGACGTGAAGCGCTATTTTGTCTCCCCCGAAGAGTCCGGTCAGATCTGTATGCTGGCTTGTATCCTCGGCAACGGTGGTGAAGTGTTTTTTCCTAAATTGGACGAAGACCAGATGCTCACGTTCTCAGCCATCTGTGACGATTTCGTAAAGGCGGAGGGTTTCACCAAAGTAGAGTGCAAGAATGATCCAGAGGCAAAGCGGTATGCTGCTCAGATGTCCTATGAGTCTGACACTTATCCTGTGGTTTACTTCAAGTCTGACACCACCGGCGAAAAAGCATACGAGGAGTTCTATGTCCCTGGAGAAAAGATTGATATGGAACGTTTCATAAGCCTCGGGGTGGTTTGCGAAAGCACTCGTCGCCCAATGAACGAAGTGAATGACTTCTTTCTTGAGCTCGAAGGCATCTTCCAGAAGGAAGACTTCACCAAAGCGGAAGTAGTAGAATCCATCAAGAAGTTCATCCCTAACTTCGAACATGAAGAGAAGGGAAAGAATCTTGATCAAAAGATGTAAATTAATAGTTAACAAGTTGTCATTCTAAAGAAATGGCTGATTACAAAAACACGATAGACTTTATCAAGTCCGTTTACGGCAACAAGGGATTTACTCCTCTTGCCGTTCCTGTATTCGCAGGCAATGAGAAAGCATATCTCAACGAATGCATCGACACCACCTTCGTTTCGTCAGTAGGTAAGTTCGTCGATCGCTTCGAGGAGAATATGGCAAAATACACAGGCGCAAAGCGCGCCGTAGTGTGCGTGAGCGGAACCAATGCCCTCCACATGTCACTCCTGCTCGCAGGTGTGAAGAAAGATGACGAGGTGCTCACTCAAGCGCTTACCTTCATCGCTACCTGCAACGCACTCTCATACATTGGCGCACATCCTGTGTTCCTTGATGTGGATATATCTACTATGGGACTTTCTCCTGATGCTATGAAGGAGTGGCTTCAAAAGAATGCAGAGGTTCGCAAGAACAGCCGTATAGGAGAGCTCCCTAAATCTCAAGACTTCGCTTTCGGTGAGGATGAGTTCGCATGCTACAACAAGCATACAGGCCGTCGCATCAAGGCTTGCGTCCCCATGCACTCCTTCGGTCATCCTGTTCGCATCGAGGAGATTGCAACCCTCTGCAAGGAGTGGCACATCGAACTCGTAGAGGATGCAGCAGAATCTATCGGCTCAACCTACAAGGGTCAGCATACAGGCACTTTCGGTCGCATTGGCGCCATCTCCTTCAACGGCAACAAGACCATCACCACCGGTGGTGGCGGCATGATGCTCTTCATGGACGAAGAACTCGGAGCCTACGCAAAGCACATCACCACACAGGCCAAGATTCCTCATCGCTGGGAGTTTCGTCATGATCACATCGGCTTCAACTACCGCATGCCGAACATCAATGCAGCCCTTGGTTGCGCTCAGTTGGAGAATCTCGACAAGTATGTAGCCAGCAAACGTAAGGTAGCGGCCGAATACATCGAGCACTTCAAAAACGTTGATGGCATAGACTTCTTCGTTGAGCCAGAGAACACCTTCTCCAACTACTGGCTATCTGCCGTTGTCCTGAAGGACAAAGAGTCTCAGCTCGACTTTCTCCAGCAGACCAACGACAATGGCGTCATGACTCGTCCTATCTGGGAACTCATGAACCATCTGCCAATGTTCGAGAACTGCGAAAACGATGGACTCAAGAACACTATCTGGTTTGCCGATCGTGTAGTAAATATTCCTTCAAGCGTACGAACTGAAGATCTATACTCCATTAAAATTAACAAAATATAAACGTATACATCACATAACCTATGTCATTGATGGATTTACCGAAGCTTTGCAACAATGTAAAGGCGCAGGCACACGTCTCATTGACAAGAGCCCGCGCAAAGACGCCGAAGATTTACAAATTGTATTTCTGCATCCAAAAAGCTCTGGTAGTGTTCTAACTGAATTGTGTAAATCATAAATCATTTGTTTAATATGGAAAAGCTCGTTTTAGTAGGTGGTGGCCCATTCGCAAAGTGCACCATCAATTATATAGAAGATGAAGAGAAGTATGAAATCGTAGGTTATACTGATCTTGAAGATAACGGCGAAATTCTTGGCTACAAATATCTTGGCAAGGATGAGGAGGTACTGCCAAGGCTCTTTGCAGAGGGTGTAAAACATGCTGTAGTAGGAGCAGGTAACCACCTCAATGATTGTGCTATCAAGGAGAAAATCACCAACAAGGTGAAGTCATGCGGCTTTATCCTTCCTATAATCCACGGCAAGTTCTCTGTTGTGCAGAGAGGTGCTGTAGTAGAAGAAGGAGTTATTCTCCGCAATGGCGCTATCATTCAGGCAGGTGCTGTGGTCAAGGCATACTCAATGATTGGAGATCACGTACTTGTGGGTCACGATACCGTAGTTGACTCATACGTCCACATCGTTGCCGGGTCCAGCATCGGTCGTGACTGCTACATTGGCAAGGGTACACTCATTGGCAATGGCAGTACAGTACTGAATGGTGTTCAAATTGCCAAGAATGTGCTGATTGGCGCAAAAAGCCTTGTTAACAGGAACTGCACTGAAGCAGGTCGTACATACTTCGGTAGTCCAGCAAAACTAATCGAAAAGAAAAATGGATAAGATATATTTAATTGGTGAGGTAGGTCCTAACCACAATGGTAGCATAGAAACCGCACTTACCATGATTGAGAAAATGGCAGAAGCAGGTGTCGATTGTGTCAAGTTCCAAATGACTGACCCTTATCTGCTTTATAGCGATGATTCGTTCAAGGCATCTTATCAGAAGAAGAACGACAAAGCAAAGGGGGTGCGAGAGATGTCTCTTAGCTATCAGCTCAAGCGAGAGGCGCATATCCCTCTATACGAGAAGTGTAAGGAGTATGGTATTGACTATGTTTGTTCAGCATTCGACCTTGAGAGTCTTCTTTATCTTGATGAGCATTTTGATATGCCATATTACAAGATTGCCTCTGGCGAGATATTCTCTCTCGATATGATTAACTACATCAGCGAGCAAAGCAAACCGATTATCCTTTCTACAGGTATGGCTACCTACGAGGAGGTCGAGAAAGCATTAGCATTACTCAATCGTCACTCTCAAAAGGATATTACTGTGTTACATTGCATCTCCAACTATCCCGCAAAGTACGAGGAAGTAAACCTCCGTAATATGCTTACGCTCAAGGAAAAATTCAGCTGTAAGGTTGGCTTTTCTGATCATACTGTTGGCAATGAATGCGCCATTGCTGCTGCTGCCATGGGTGCCACCATGATTGAAAAGCATGTCACTCTCGACAAGAACGCAAACGGCCCTGATCACAAGGCATCTATTGACATTCCTGAACTCACCTCTCTAGTATCAGCAGTTCGTCACGTTGAGATGGCTATGGGCAGTTTTGAACGTCAGTTCAGCGAGAGCCAGCGTGAAATCAGTCGTGTTGCTCGCAAAAGCCTTATCACCAAACACGCTATGAAGGCTGGTGACATCATTACCAAGGACGATTTCTGCTTTAAGCGTCCAGGCATAGGATTCCTTCCAATTGAGCAGGGTCAGGTCATTGGTCATCGCCTGCTTGTAGATATTGAAGCCGATCGTGTCATTCGCAAGGAATTCATTGACTAATCAGATGAAAATAGGATTTTTAACAGGAGCGCGCTCTGAATATGGCGTCATGCGCCAGCTCATTCAGCGTGTTTCCGAAGACTCTTTTTTTATTCCAGTTATCTATGTCACAGGCATGCACTTCCAGCGGAAGTATGGACTTACTATTAATGAACTGAAAGCCGACAACTTTGCGCCCATCGTAGAGATGCCATGCTATACCGAAGAACAGCGAGACAAAAAAGATGATTTCGTCGCCCTTATTGATGCTATCTATGCAGGTCTCTCTTCCAATCGTCCAGATATCCTTTATCTCATTGGCGATCGTCTGGAGGCATACGCAGGAGCATTGGCAGCACATTTTTTGGGTATTACTATAGCGCACTTTGCTGGAGGTCAGATTACCAAAGGAGCTCTTGACAATATTTACCGATACAACATCTCCAATCTCTCTACCGTCCACTTTGTTACCAACAAATATGCGTATGATAGACTTAAGCAGATTCCAATTATCGAAAACAAAACTATTCATTTGGTAGGCTCTTCTGCCGTAGAAAACATTATCAATTACCTCAAGGCGCCTTGTGAGTTAACCGATCTTGACTCACGGTTGGAAAGAGGCTCGTTTGCCTTAATGACGTACCATTCTCAAACAGTTGGTACTTTCAACGTTCCTAAAGCAATGGATCTTTCTATTCGTACAATCATCGAAAAGGGAAAGCGTGTACTTGTTACTTACCCAAACAACGACGATGGCGCTGAAGCAATCCTTGACATCATCAACAAATGGCGAGACAACGAGAATGTTATTGTTATCCCTAATTTGGGTGCTAAAAACTATCATGCAGCTATAGATAACAGTCTATTTGTTATTGGAAATTCTAGTAGTGGCGTTATTGAAGTTCCTTATTTCGACAAGTTTACTGTTAATGTCGGTCAGCGCCAGAGCGGACGCAACGCTCCAAAATCGGTTATAAATACAGAGTCAGACATCGACTTATTGAAGTCTATTATCAGTGATATCATAGACCAGAAGATTAAGGTTCCACAACAAGAATATATTTATGGCAGAGGCAATAGCATTGATAAAATCATCAACGTATTGAAATCCATTGATTTATAAATTTATCAAAAAAAGTATAGGTGTATGGAAATCAATATTAACGAGATACTATTTGTCATACCGGCAAGAGGAGGCAGCAAACGTTTACCTAAAAAGAACATAAAACCTCTTGCAGGCAAGCCACTGATTAGTTATAGTATCGATGTAGCTCGACAGTTGACCGACGATAGCAACATCTGCGTATCGACCGATAACGATGATATCATCTCCATAGCGAGTGATTATGGCTACAAGGTTCCTTTCAAGCGCCCCGATGAATTGGCATCAGACACCACAACTACCAATGATGTACTAGTTCATGCCGTCAATTACTATAAACAGTTAGGTAAAAACTATAAATATCTGGTACTCCTTCAGGTAACCTCTCCTCTCCGTCGTAAAGAAGACATCCTCAAAGCTCTTTCTTTGATTGACGACACTTGCGATATGGTCGTTTCAGTCTGCAAGTCTCATGCAGCATCCGTGATGTGCCACGAGAACGAGGATGGTTTCCTTACACCTACACTCAAAAAGGACTACGGTCGTTGTCAGGACTTCAAAGGCGAATATTACGAGTTCAATGGCTCCATCTATGCCATGAAGGTTGCGTCCCTTCTCGAAAAGGGGATGAGCGCATTCAATCGCAAGAAATACGTAATGCCTGACATCCTTTCTACCGACATTGATACTGAAGAGGATTTTATCGAGGCAGAGGCCAAACTCCAATATCTAAAACGAACCAATCAGCTATAAGGATTATGACTTTTGAGCCTCATTGCATAAATAGCAAATTTACCATTAAGGATGCTCTTATTGCATTAAACAACCTAAAGAACAATGCAACACTTACTCTCTTCGCGCTAAACGATAATTCTCAAATTGTTGGAACACTTACAGATGGTGACATTCGTCGAGCCTTGGTTAATGGACATGGACTTGAGTGCACGCTAGACAAGGTGATGCATCGTGATTTCAAGTTCATCAAGCAAAAGGAGTTTACGGTAGCCAACTTGAAATCGTTCCGTGACCGTCGCATCATGTTCATCCCGATACTCGATGAGCAAAATCATGTGGTAGATGTAGTCAACCTCCAGAAGTTCAAGTCAAAGCTTCCTATTGATGCCGTCTTGATGGCAGGTGGCAAGGGTGAGCGTCTTCGTCCGCTTACCGAAAAAACTCCCAAGCCCCTTCTTGAAGTCGGAGGCAAGTGCATCATCGACCATAATGTAGATCGCCTCATTTCGTATGGAGTGCAGCACGTCAATGTGACTGTCAACTATCTTGGAGAGCAATTGGAAGAACACTTCGCCACCCCTCACGATGGCGTACGAGTACGCACTTTCCACGAACCTAAGTTCCTTGGTACTATAGGCAGCATCAAGTTCGTAGATACTTTCTACAACGATACCGTCCTTGTGATGAACTCCGACCTTTTCACCAACATCGACTATGAGGACTTCTTCCTCCACTTCCAGATGCACGATGCAGAGATGTCTGTTGCTGCCGTTCCTTACAACATCAGTATCGAGCTTGGTATCCTCGATCTCGATGGCCGCAATATCAAAGGTCTCATAGAGAAACCGAAGTATAACTACTATGCCAATGCCGGTATCTATCTCGTCAAGAAGCACGCCCTTGCTGAAATACCCGAAGACACCTTCTTCCATGCCACCCACCTTGTAGAGAAGCTCATCGCCCAGGGCAAGAAAGTCATCCGCTATCCGCTCAATGGCACTTGGATAGATATTGGTACTCCACAGGAGTACGAAAGAGCAAAAGAGTTGGTAAAACATTTGAAGCAATGATGAAAAAGTTTCTCAAAACACTGATTCACAACAAAGTAATCAGAAATAGATGGGGTATTCCTTGATCTTGAATACGTATGATAAAATAACTTCCGATATATGTGAAATCCCTATAGGTGATATAATGCTAAATAGAGATCATATTGATTATATTGGCTAGTTTACCACCGCTACAAGATTATTGAACGTTAAACATTTTTAATGCTGGTTTAGCTGATTTTCCTTACCAAAATTCCGACAATAGAAAGATTTTGAGAAAGAATAATCTGGAAAAGAGGAATACAAAACCAAGTCTGACTGTAACGACTTGAATGTATTCAAAAGCACTTGGATAGACGTTGGCGCTCCACAAGAGTAAGAGGGCAAAAGAATCAGTGAAATATTTGAAATAATACAATGGCAAACTGTAGTTTTTGCAAAAGGGTATTCAGTTCTTTCTATTATTTGAGCGTAAAACAATACTGGTGGAATTTAATGGTCAATGGATTTTTGATGTCATATTTTGTCCCAGTCGGTCTTCGACGATTAATTCTAAATATATTTGGTACCAAGATCGAGGGAACTATTCATGGTCACTGTACAATGCTTACAAGTAACCTTAAAATCGGCCGAGGCTCCTTTGTCAATCGTAATTGTTTTATTGACAACAACGCCATGATTTCCATCGGCAAAAATTGTTCTATTGGGTATAATGTTGTATTGATAACTGCCAATCATGAAATTGGCAGTAGTGAAAAACGGGGGGGGGTAAATAAACCTCTTCCTATTGAAATCCATGATGGATGTTGGATTGGTGCAAATAGCACGATTCTTCCAGGAACTGTTATTGAAAAGGGTTGTGTGATAGCAGCTGGAAGTGTAGTAAAAGGAATCTGTAAATCAAATAAATTATACGCTGGTATACCAGCAAAAGAAATAAGGCCATTAGACTAATGTTTCGAGCTATATCTAAAAATAAAAAAGGTATCTTTAACATAGGTATGTTAGAGATGGCCATCGCATTATATCCCATAGTTGCGGGATATGGCTATGGCTCGTTTAAGTTAGCCTTTGGCTTTCTCTTAATTATTGATATATGTTTGATCGGACTCAGGAAACAATCCTCAATGTCATTCAGTAAAATATATCAATACTTGGCCTTTGTTGTTTTGCATAACACGATATGGTTTTTTGTGATGCCATCGGTACCAAGTTATTTCATGAACTCATTCATAGCAGACATAATATATCTTGTTTCTATTGTGATTATTGTACCTCATTTAGATTTCGAAAAACTCAAAAACGCCGTCTACATTGTAGCCATAATCTGCCTAGGTGGACTGATATATCATGTTCTTATGATTCAATCCGGTCATTCTATTCAGCCCATTAAATTACCGTTCATGCCGGAAATGACTTCACAAGCACGTCTGTATTCTTTTCTTGATCGTCCTACATCATTTTTCTGGGAGCCGCAATCGTATGCATCTTTTATGTTAGTCCCTCTATTCTTTCAGCTCAGAGACAAGAAACTGATATACGCCTTTATTATTGCGGCTTCTATGATTTTGTCAACCTCCACAACGGGTATCTTGATGGCATTGTTCATGATAGGCTTCTACATGCTGACACAAAAACAGAAAATGCGGTACCGTGCTCTTGGCATTGTTGCTATCATAAGTTTGGTTTATTTTCTGCTGTACTCTTCGTTTACATCTACGGGACTTGAAAAATTGCAAAACACCGATCTTGAAGAAAGCAATAGAACAATCAACGGATTACTCATCGCTAAAGATTTAAATTTCGTTGACCTTCTATTTGGAGTACCATATGCAAATTTACAAGATGCCTACGAAGCTGGTTATATTACAAGAAACATCATTGTTTTAGACGATGGCGTTGTGTTTGTTTCGGCTTTTTGGATTTGTTTGTGCTGTCAAGGCCTTGTTGGATTATTCTTTTTTATGAGGATATATTGGGATATTTTCCGAAAGAGCAAAGCCATCTTACCATACTTGATATGTATTATTATCAGCCTTTTCTCAAACCCCGACATTTTGGGTTCATCATACGTTTTTCAATTGATAATCATGTATGTTTTCTTGATATACAATCAAAATGAAACAATGAACAAATTGAATGTAATAAAATTAAATTATGAGAATTAATATCCTAACATTCCAGTTTGCAAAAAACTATGGAGCCATCTTGCAGGCGCACGCCCTATCTTCATACATAAAAAATGACTTACACGAAGAATGCGAAATAATTCAGTATTGCCCTGTGAATAGTGATGCATCTTGGAAGATGTATAAAAGAGGTCATGACCTTCGTGACATTCTTCGGAATATATATGTATTCTTCAATCTTAAATTCAAGAGAGAATTTAAGGAAAAGAATCGAATAATGCAGAAAGCAATATCAGAACTCCTACCTCTAACCGAACAACGATATACCAGGGAGTCTATTCTCGAAAACCCGCCAATTGCTGATGCCTATATATGTGGAAGTGATCAGGTATGGAATTTTGTTAAGTGCTTTGATGACCCGACATACTTCTTTGATTTCACGAAGTCAATGAAGAATATTCGGAAAATCGGTTATGCACCAAGTATTGCAGATCCATGGCCAAAATCAAGATGGGAAGAGTTCAAGGGTTATCTATCCAATATGGACTTTATATCCGTTCGCGAGAAGAGTGATGTTGCTGTCGTTGAGCACCTTTCAGGTAAGCCTGTGGCTCACGTCATTGATCCGGTGTTTCTGAAAACAAGAAAATACTGGGACAGTCTTTCTGAAGATATGAACATTTCCACCCCCTACATTTTCTGCTATTTCCTTGGTACTAATGATTTAGCGGTAAATTTAGTAAACAAGGTGAAGCAACTAACTGGATATAAGATAGTCCATCTGAACTTGAATGCACGCGACCGTTTTAATTCCGATTACAATCTACGGGCTGTCTTACCTCAGCAGTTTATCGGACTTATCAAAAACGCAGCATACGTCTGTACCAATTCATTCCATTGTTCTGCTTTTTCTATCATATTCCGAAAGAACTACCTTGTTGCTCCTAAAGGATTTGCGAACGCGCGTATGGAAAGTTTGCAGGAAACGTTCGGCTTAAATAATCGTATGTTTGTAGAGGAAATGATAGAAAACATGACTCCTGAGTTGATGACGGTTGATTATTCAAGAGCAGATGCGCAGTTTGCTCCATTTAAGGAGAAGTCAAAACAATACCTCAACAACGCACTATATGGAGAAGCAAATAAATCTGGCAGATAAAGCCTATTGTACAGGTTGTCGAGCTTGTTCTAATGCTTGTCCTACATCAAGCATAAAATTTGATTTAAGAGGATTGCATTATTATCCCAACATCAACCAAGCCACATGTATCAAGTGTGGCATGTGTATGAGTGTATGTTCACCTCTACAATGGAAGTCAAAGCACCCTTCTTCTACTGGTTCATGTGCCAACTATTATTGTGCATGGAATACAGATTCTCATGAACGTAATGCAGCTACCTCGGGAGGAGTTGGAGGAGCACTTACTAAACAAGCATTGACGAGCGGATGGTATGTCTGTGGTGCTGTTTTTAATAAAGAGTGGAACCTTGCACACATCGTTTCAAATGACAAGACTTTTATAGATAGCATTAGAGGATCAAAATATCTCCAGAGCAATACAGAAGGGGTATATAATCAGATTAAGAATTTACTATCCAATGGTGAGAAGGTATTATTCATTGGCACACCTTGTCAGACCGATGCGCTGAATAATTGTATTCCAGCAAGGCTAAGAGAGAACCTGCTGCTTTGCGAGATAATCTGTCATGGCGTCAATTCACCCAAAGTCTGGAATGACTATAGATGTCATTTGGAAAGATTCCACAAATCACGAATCGTATCCTATAATTTCAGATCCAAGAGCCATGGATGGGGAAAACTACGTGTCTCTTATTCCTTGAAGAATGGCAAGAAAGTCGATGTGCCTGCCTACCGCAATATCTTCCATAGCTGGTTTGGGCAGCATTACATGCTTCGAGAGTCCTGCTTTAAATGCCCCTACAAAACAGTCTCTCGCTATTCGGACATAATCATAGGCGATTTCTGGGGCATTGAATCCATAGAACCAACATTGGAGGTAAAGACTGGTGCTTCTGTTGTTATCACAAATACACTGGCAGGTGAGTTGTTCTTTGCTAATTGTCAATTGACAAAGAAAAAAATTGAATCATCATCTGCACTGAAGGTAATAAAAGGTTTTGTTGACAATACTACCCAAGAGCGTAAACAAATGGAAATTGAAAAAATGCATCAGTTTGAGAAGGATTATGCATCTCATTCTTTTGAAGAAATGTATACAAAACTATATCCTTTAATTACTCCTATGCAAAAGTTGCTGAACTCTGTATTATACCATCTACATATAAAAAATGAGTAAAGAGAATATTGCAAAATCTGCAGTAGGTGTTACTATAGTGATGATTATAGGCTACCTCCTTTCGTTCGGAAAAGAGGCGGTCGTAGCATACTATTTTGGAGTTTCGCCAGAAGTAGATGCCTATACTATTGCAATTCAGGTTCCAGTAATTCTCTTCTCGTTTGTAGCTGTGGCAATCCAGTCTGTCGTAGTACCTTTGTATTCAGACATACTCTATAATCAAAGCCGCGAAAAAGCCAATTTGTTCGCCAGCAACCTCATAATTATCGTTACTCTATTTGTTCTGCTATTCTTTATTCTTGGCGAAATATTTTCGAGTGGATTGATATACTTGTTCGCTCCCGGTTTCAACTCCGAAGTCCATAATCTTGCGGTAACTCTGCTGAGAATAACCCTACCAACGGTGTTTTTCTCTTTGATTGTGAAGGTGTTCACCGCGATCCTTAATGTCAACAAGAAATATGTCTTCCCGGAATTGTCGTTACTGCTTCTCAATATTGGATTAATCGCAACAATTGTTGTTCTCCATGCTCAATATGGAATTGCAGCAGCATGTTTGGGGCAGATTGTAGGCACTCTACTTCAATTTGTTTTTTTGACTATTCTAATCAGAAAGTACTTCACCTTCTCTCTATATTTTAATCTTAAGGAGGAAAAAATGAAGCAAGTGTTGAAAATGTCATTACCTGTATTTTGGAGTATCAGTGTGGCAGAATTAAATGCAATGATTAACCGAATGGTAGCATCATTCCTCTTCGTAGGCTCCATTGCTGCACTCAGTTACGCGCAAAAACTAAACACGATCTTTATCTCCTTCTTTACATCTGCAATCGCAACTATTGTATATCCATTATATGCAGAATCAGCCGCTAAAGGTGATACGCAACAACTTAACAGTCGAATCAACTTGACAATGTCGGCATACGCATTTTTCCTTGTTCCGACCATGGCGTTTTTGCTTTGTTTCAAACGTGAAGTTATCACTTTGGCTTTTGCACGAGGTGCTTTTGATGCTTCTGCTATTGACCTGACCCAACAGGTGTTGGGATTCTATGTGCTTGGATTGCTTTTCTTTTCTTTGAGAGGAACTATTACTAATGTTTTCTATTCACTAAAGGATAGTACCACTCCAGCAAAGAATGCAACGATAGGCGTGCTCATTAACCTTGCTTTGAACCTCTCCTTACCGTTTGTCATGGGAATAAACGGTCTTGTACTTGCAACCGCACTATCGGCAATATACATTACAGGAATGTTGGTAATCTTGTTATTGAAGAAGCACAAGGAATTCAATCTTGCAGTTTTTTTCAAAAATTTTGAAGGTATCGTTGTCGCCTCATTTCTGACTGCTGTTCCTATGATTGCATGCAAGTATTTCTTAAAAAACAGTCCTGTATTGGCGAGTTTCTGCATAGGTTGTTTTTGTTGCATTGTTTGCTACCTTGTGTGTGCACGCATAATGCGAGTTCCGATATTCGTGATGTTTATTGATATGATAAAGAAAAAAAGGAATTAATATGGTAAAACTGATAATAAGGGATGACGATTGTAACTTCTTTACTCGTCCCGCAGATTTGCAACATGTCTATCGTTCCATCCCCAACTTTCCTGTTACATTTGCTGTAGTTCCTGAAGTGACAGATGTTTACGGCGGTTGTCCTGAAACAATGGGCAACACCACTCCTCGTCCTATAGGCGAAAATAAGGAACTGGTGGCATACCTCAAGCATAAACTGACAGATGGTAAGTGCGATATCACATTGCATGGAGTATATCATGGCTATAAGTTCGATACAGGTGGCAAAAAAATCCCCGAGATGATTTGGCGAAACAAGGAATCTAATCTTTGCGAAAATCTTGGTCGATGCAAGAAGTATTTGGAAGAAACGTTCAATTATCCTATCAATTGCTTTGTGGCGCCATCCAATCAAATTATGAAGGACGGAGTTAAAGCTGTCTATTCTAATGGAATGAACTACTCTGGCATAATTGCAGCATCATTCAATAGGGATTTATCGATGAAGAGTTTTGTGAATTATATCACACGTTGGACTATCAGACTCTTACTTGGCTACCCTTATCCGGGAGTAATGGACTATGGCACTCACTTGGAAGTGAATGCCACAAATCGCATTTCCTTCGATTTTCTGAAAAAGATGTTCCATTATTGTGATAAGCGTGACATGCCATTGGCTATCAATGTGCATTATTGGCACATGCGCGATAACGAGGAATACTATAAAGAGTTCTTTGATTTTATTAATTATGCTCTTACACATGGTGCTGCACCCACACGATTGAGTGATTGTTTCAAGTAATAACGAATGCAATGAATATTCTATCCTTCGGACACATACCGTCCTCTGTAGGAGGTCGCCAGAGTAGCGGTCTGGCAAATGTCATCTACCAGCTAGCATATCATGTGGCAAAGCAGAACAGTGTGGAAATGACTTTAGCAGCAACCGATATTTTTGTACAAGAATTTCACAAAGATGCACTCACCGTCATGGGATGGTCAAAAGGTATGTTGGTGAAACATGCCCTAAAGCACCCTTTGACTGCTGCAAAAATCCTCATCAACACCCTCTATTGCAAAGTTAAATATTCTCCTTTGGTCTCTATATCTGGACTATTGTTTAAAAGCCTATTTCTTGATTATGCTATCCGAAAAGTCCATCCTCAAGTGGTGCATCTTCATGGAGCCGTATCTTTGTACTACCTTCCCGTCATTCCCTCTGATGTAAAATTGGTAGTTACACTCCATGGCAATGTAGGTAATGACATGAATATCAGCAACCACGACATTTATGCTAAATTAGAAAAAGGGCTTATGAAATCCATGAAGGTTAATGCAATCTGCGTGATAGCTTCTTTGTTGGAAAATATATTCCGTAATGAATATGGAGAGATCAAACCTCCTATAAAGGTCATCCTAAATGCATATGACGATAAAGCGTTCAGACTTATAGATAGGAGAAAAACGGATAAACTGACCTTGTGTACAATCGCTTCCTACACGAAACTAAAGGGGCAAGATAGAGTCATAGAGGCATTGCGCAACAGCAATTGCGAATACCGCTACTTGTGCATAGGTTACATTTCCGAGGAAAACAAAAAAAAGCTCGACAAGGAAACCAAAGGTCTTGATTTTGAATGGTTAGGAGTCAAACGCCCTACCGAGATCCGAGAGATTCTTGCAGAGTGCGACTATATGATTCTGCCAAGTTCATCGGAAGGCTTTGGTCTCGTCTATCTTGAAGCTATAGCTTGTGGCGTGCCAGTCATCATCCCCAAGCACTTGCCGCTTGCTCAAGAAGGTGATATTCTCAACGATAGCAACGCCATCCGTATTGAGGACAGTAGCTCAAAGGCTATTGAGGCCATTCTACCGTCTCTACAAGCAAGAAACTGGGATAGACGAACAGTTTCCGAGTCAATTATATCCTATACTTGGAATAACATTGCAAAAGAATATGTCGCGCAATACGCATCATTGATAAAAGACTAATAATATGGATTTTATAAGTTTATATCGTCTCAATTTGCGTTTTATAAATGCAGGTGGCAAGGCTAAATATTTGCTCCGGCTGCCATCATTGAGCAAGATACAAAAGTTGCTGAAAAAGAACCAAGAAATTATCGTCAATCGCAAGCATGATACCATCTATATCTGCGGATTAGGCCCTTCGTTGGCTGACGTAGATTTGGATATAGTAGCAGACAAAGAGGCTGACACATTAGTTGTAAACCATTTCTTCAAAATGGCAGAACAGACAAAGTTGAGGCCAACCTATTATCTGATGGCGGATACCGGATTCATGAAGTGTAAACATATTGCGGCATTCAACAAGGCAATCGAAATGTACAAGGATTCCACTTTTGTGTGGAATACGTCGTTCCTAAAGATAAATCCCGAAGTGCTTGACTATGATTGCAAAAAGATCTTTATCGCTATGTCCAATGGGTATTACATAAGTCCCAAAAAGATTGACATCACTAAAGTCATGCCAGCATTCGGCAATGTTATCTGTGCAGCAATAGCATTCGCTATAGGGGCTGGATATAAGAAGATTGTGCTCTTGGGGTGTGACTTCAATTCGTTTGCATTCCCACATGAAATCCATTGTTATGATGGAGGTAAGGAGAACAAAGCAGCACGAAGAATCTCTCTTGATTTTGAACTATTCTGTTATAGTTTCGATGCCTCTGTCCATGTTCAGCTTGCAGAATATGCCAAATCGTTAGGTATAGATATTATTAACTCCACCCGAGGTTCTCTCATAGATGCATATCCTGTGAATGTGGATGACTTATTGTACAAAAACAAAATTTGACCATGTTCTCAAAGTTCCATTTTATCAAAGGTTTCATCAAGAACCTTTTCAATTCCCGTATCTCGATTCTTGCATTTGTTTCTGCAGATAATGAAATTCACTCTACAGTAGCAATATACAGAAAGTCAAAGGTAAAGTTATCTTCAATAGACGCGTACTCTTATATAGGTAACGATACGGATGTGGAATGCGCTGATATAGGTAAGTTCTGCTCAATAGCTGATCATTGCCGCATTGGTATGGGTGGCCATAAACTAAATATGCTATCAACCTCGCCTATCTTTACGGAAGTTGTCAATGGAACGAAGACGCAATGGGTGGATAAGGATGTTCATGCGGCAGAGGAAAAAAGAGCGGTTCTTGGTAATGACGTGTGGGTAGGCTCACATGTTCTTATCAACAGTGGCGTAACTATCGGTGATGGTGCTGTAATAGGTGCAGGAGCAGTCGTGGTGAAGGATGTTCCTCCTTATGCTGTGGTCGGAGGCGTTCCTGCCAAGGTCATTCGCTATCGTTTCTCTGATGAAATCATCGCCAAACTGAAGGAACTTCAGTGGTGGAATCTGCCAGAGAAAAAATTACGTACGAACATTGCATTGTTCCAAAAAGAGAATGTGACGATTGAGAATCTAAAGGGTCTGTGTCTTTAATTTATTCACCCGCACAAGAAATATATCTGATCGTCTGTTGCTGATAGTTAAGGAGATATATGAAGCTAAAAATATCTTTGTAGAAAATCCTAATTAGTAATCCATTTTGTTATATATTTATTTAACTCCAACCATACTACCACACTGTGAGTTTTTCCTCTCTCTGCTCAAAAGCTAATGAGATAATGATGGCAAACCTTACCCACAACGGAATGATGCCGAATCATAAATAGGGTTGTCTGATAGAGGAGCAGGTGTTGGCTGATGTATCCTATCTATTATCGAGCGTGCAAATAGACAAGATTAAGTCACGTGTAAGAGAGGTTTCCCAACTGGACCAAAGAAAACGACTCTTCAGGTGGTAATGATTGATGTCATCGTGCATTCTTATCCTATTACAAGGGGTACAAGAGCTTTATCAAACCGAATTGGCGATATTTTAATTGCTTATGCAAGTAGGAGGTCGGAAAATAATGGGAGCATATCCACAGATATTACTTCACTCCTGCAAATCCCTTTAGAGCTTCAGTCGCTGATGGTTCACAACCTTATTGGTGGTTCTGTAATAATTAACAAACATAAATATGTACGTGTATTTTTTAAAAAGAGTCATTGACTTTCTTGTGGCATTGGCACTATTGCCATTCCTCTGTGTTATCTATATTGTACTGGCTCCTTTTTATTTCTTTATGGATAGAGGGCCTATGTTCTATTCAGGCAAACGTTTGGGCAGGTATGGTAAGCCATTCCCTATGCATAAATTTCGTTCAATGAAGGTAAATGCACCAGATATTCGACTGAAAGATGGTTCGACTTACAATGGCGACGACGATCCTCGCGTGACGAAGCTGGGACGATTTATCCGTAAGACGAGTTTGGATGAGATTCCTCAAATCCTGAATGTGTTGAAGGGCGATATGAGCCTTATTGGCCCTCGTCCTGACCCGATAGATTGGTTAGATAAATACAAAGAAGAAGAGAAGGTGTTCTTGAGTACACGGCCTGGTATCACAGGCTATAATCAGGCATACTACCGTAATAGTGTTGATGCTCAAAAGAAGATAGACAACGATGTATATTACGCCAAGAATATCAGCTTTGCGCTTGATGTAAAGATCGTCTTTAAAACCATCAAGACAGTATTGTGTCGTGAGAATGTGAACGTAAGCAGAGAATAACTATGCGCGAATACGGAAGCGAATATCCTGCAATCATACTACCTGATGGCTATTTTGAGTCATTGAGAGAACTCGGTCGCGAGATATCGTATTTGAGAAGTGGTAGAGAGGCTCTTTTGCTGGCTGCAATTACTTGTAGAGAAAGTAGAGAGAAAACTTCAGTCATCCTTTTTCCTGCCTACTGCTGCTGGTCGATGAGTGCACCTTTTGAGAAGGCTGATTGGAAGATAGTATACTACCGTTTGAATGAGGATCTTACGGTAGACATAGACTATCTAAAGCAGTTACTCAAACGCGAGAAACCACAGGCAGTTTTGACCATGAACTTCTACGGTAGCGCTTCGACTAATGAGGCCGTTAATGCGGTGAAGAACTTTGATGAGAAAGTAGTGGTAATAGAGGATTTTAGCCATTGCACTTTCTCGATCAAGCAGATTCACAATCCACAAGTGGATATTTATGTATCAAGCATTCGCAAGTCGATCGGCGTGTGTGACGGTTCTGTCATCTTGAGCAAAATCCCTGTGAAGAAGGAGTACATTCAGGAGGAAGTAAAAGACTTTGCAGACACACGCTATGCAGCTCAAAAGGAGAAGGAACGCTATAAATGGACCAACGACCAAGAAAAGAAACGGGAGTTTTTAAGAGGCATCTGCGAAGGCGAAAGCATTATCAATGAGTTTGAGGCGGTACGTCCATTCTCCGAACGCACAAAGCAAATGCTTCAACAAGTGAATGGCTATGAGATAGCATACGCACGCAGAGAGAATATGCGTCACTTGATACGTTTGCTGAAAGGGGGGGGGATAAGGATGGTTCCTGGATTGGAGCATTGTTTAGATGGCGCTCCTTTCTCGCTGCCTATCCTTGTTGAAAAAAGAGACGAAGTGCAACAAATGCTGGCAAAGGAGGGTGTATATGCCCCTGTGCTTTGGCCTATTTGCGAAGAGGCACAGAAGGTTTGTTCGGTATCCAAAATCATGGGCGACCAGATGTTGTCAATACCTATTGATCAGCGTTATGATTGGAACGATATGGAGCTGATAGCAGAAAGAATTTTGAAAGTATTGAGATAAGACGATATGCAAAAAAGACTATTGGTTTTGGCTGCGGGCATCTTGCAGGTGCCCGTCATAAAGAAAGCAAAGGAAATGGGAATATATGTGATTGCAGCCGATGGAGACAAAAATGCCGTCGGTTTGCAATATGCAGATAAAGCCATTGTAGTAAATATCACCAGCGAGGAAGATATGCTTCGGGAGGCTCGTGAGGAAAAGATTGATGGCGTGATTCACCCTTGCTCGGAGGTGAGCATGAACGTGATGGGGAGGCTTAATGAAGAGCTGGGACTATCGGGCATCACTCGCGAACAGGCTATCCGAGCCACCAACAAACACCTAATGCGTGAGGCTTTTGAAAAAGGGAATGCCCCTTCGCCCAAGAGCATTTTAACCAAGAGTGCAGAAGACGCTTGGGAGCAGTTTATGACGTTCGAGTGCGATGGAATTCTCAAACCAAGTCGTAATTCGGGAAGTCGTGGAATTGCTAAAGTAATTAAGACAAATCCAAATTTTACGAATACCAGTAAAGAGGAGTTCTCAAAACTCTACGATATTGCTCTCAACGAGAGTCGCGATAAATCAGTTTTGCTCGAGCAATTCATCGAAGGACCCGAGTTCTCGATAGAGATTATCGTATGGGACGGACAAGTGAATGTACTGACCGTAACGGACAAAAAAACCAATGAGGCTCCTCACTTTGTGGAGTTAGGACACAATCAGCCGTCGTGCTATTCAGCTGAAGAAGTCGAGAAACTGAAAGCCGCAGCTGTGGCTGGCGTAAAGGCACTTGGCGTGAATAACTGTGCTTGCCATGCGGAAGCAAAGCTCCAGAATGGTAAGGCTTATCTGATGGAGATTGGTGCCCGACTGGGAGGTGACTTCATCTCTACTGAACTAACTCACTTAAGTACGGGTGTGGATATGGTGGCTGCTGCCATCAACTGTACTTTAGGCATTGCGCCTTGTTTGGAACCTACCGAGGAGAAGCATGGGGTGTGCATTCGCTATTTCTGCCCTAAGCCTGGTAAACTGGTGAGCATCTCGAACACCGAGATACTTAATGATCCTCGTGTATATCTGTGGGAGATTTACCACAAAGTGGGCGATATGATTCCGGAGGTGACAAGCAGCCTTTGCAGAAGCGGCCACGTGATTGTGACCGAAAAAACTCCGCAGAAGGCTGTTGAGTTAGCGGAGAGATTGATTCTAGAAGTAAAGATGGAAACAGTATGAAGGTAATAGTTCCATTTTCATATTACTATCCTGAACAGTGTGCAGGTCTTAACATTATTGATGATGTATTGAGGGCTTGTGCTCAAGAAAAAATTAAGTCGCTCTTGTATGTGCCGACACCTACTCGAAATGTGCCAAAAGGCGCTAAATGGGAGAAAGATGAGGTACAGGAGGGCGGACTGATGCACATCCACCGCTTCTGGATGTATGGTGAGGGCAAGAATCCTATATTGAGAGCTTTGCGTTATATGTTTACGGAGGTGGCTTACCTGCATGCTTTACTGTGGAAGGATTACGACGTGATCTTCCTTGATAGTACACCTCCTATCCAGGGTTTGAAGTTGCCTTTGGTAAAGTTATTCCGCAAGAAACCAGTTGTGCATAATGCCCAGGACATATTCCCAGACTCGCTTGCAGGCGCGGGTCTTGCCAAGAAGGGAGGTCTGCTTTGGAAGATAGGCTGTTGGGTGTCGAACATCACATACAAGTATTCTGACAAGATTATTGTCATATCGGAGGATTTCAAGCAGACCTTGATGAATAAGGGCGTGCCAGAGGAAAAGATAGTTGTTGTCTATAACTGGGTGAACGAGAAACTGGTGGTGGCTGTTAGTAAGCGCGAGAATCCGTTCTACTCAAAGTTCAATCTTGACCGCAAGAAGTTTCGTGTGGTATATGCAGGCAATCTGGGTAATGCGCAGAATATCGATGTGATTATCAATTCGGCTGCCCGATTGAAGAATCACGAGCAAATAGAGTTTGTGTTGTTTGGTTCGGGAGGATTGGAGAGCGATATTAAGAAGCGCATTGCAGACGAAGGGTTGGCGAACATGAAAATGTTCCCATTACAGCCTGTTCATAAGGTGTCGTATGTGTATAGCTTAGGTGACCTCTGCATTGTGAGCTGCAAAGCTGGTTTTGGAGGTAGCGCCATGCCGTCGAAGACCTGGAGCATACTTTCTTCCGCCCGTCCTGTATTGGCGAACTTTGACGATGGTGAACTGAAACGTACGCTGGAGGAGAATGGCTTCGGTATTTTCACCAAAGCGGATGATGTGGATGCTATGGTGGCTGCCATCGTAGAGGCAAGCAAACATCCTGAACGTTGTGACGAGATGGGACGCAAGGGCCGTGCCTATATAGAGGAATATCTGACAAAGGATAAGAACACCAAGAAATATGTGGACGTGATAAAGAGCGTCTGCAAGTAAGATGGCCATAATGGCAGAAACTGAAAAAATTGCTTTTTGAACTGGCAATGGTCTCCCTTGTCACTGTTGCTTCGTTATCTTCCATACCTACTCAAGAGGAGTAGTTGATGCAGTATGAACTTTCGGAAAAGCAAACTTTGGTAGATATCTGCTTCCATGGAGTGTAAAAAATCTATAAGGAGCATATTGAGCAGACTATCAATCTCTCGATATAGTTAAGAATGCAGTGGCTTGAAATGGCAGCTTCCGTTCAAGAGCGGAATGAGCGATCCAGTCAATAAACCATTAATTTGCAGAGATTTACAGAACACAAGGAGGAGATGTTTTGTAAGACAGTCTCTTCGTAAAGCTCAAGATAAACTCAATTACAGGAATGATGCGAATAAATCATCAGTCGCAGCATCATTCGTTTGACGATGTCACCCGCATCATTCGACATCGTTATCACCCCTGATAACACATTATCCTCAAGATGTTATATGGTTGCCTATATGGGTATACTATGCCATTTTCTTTAGACGAGGATTAGTATACTGAAAATGAATCATATTTTTTAATCAAATAACAGATGAGTACAGATTTGAAAAGAAGGAATATTCCTTTCAGCCCTCCCGATATGACGGAGGTTGAGGCTAAGTTGGCCGCAGAGGCAATCATGAGTGGCTGGATTACTACGGGACCTAAGACCAAGGAGTTTGAAAAGAAAATCTCAGCATACGTGAATACAGAAAAGACGGTTTGTCTCAACTCTGCGACAGCGGCCATGGAGTTTGCTCTGCGCCTGATCGGCGTCGGCCCTGAAGATGAGGTCATCGTGCCAGCATATACCTATACAGCTTCGGCTTCGGTAACCCAGCATGTGGGCTGCAAACTGGTAATGGTGGACAGCAATGAGGAGAACCAGCAGATGGATCTTCAGAAACTGTCGGAGGCTATCACTGAAAGAACGAAAGTTATCGTACCTGTTGATTTGGGAGGTGTGGTATGTGAATACGACAAAATCATGGAGATCATAAAACAGAAGACGCATCTGTTCCGCCCGTCGAACGAATTGCAGAAGAAACTGAGTCGGATCTTCGTCAGTGCCGATTGTGCACACTCGTTCGGTGCCCAGTGGAATGGTAAAATGGCAGGTGAAATTGGTGATTTCTCGTCTTTCTCGTTCCATGCCGTTAAGAACCTGACAACAGCCGAGGGTGGCGCTTTAACGTGGAACCTGCCATTTGGCAACGAGCCTGTGGTGATGGATGCCGACACGACAGTCCCTGCCATCGAAGGCGAGACATGGAATGAGTTCCTATATCGCAAGTGTCAGCTGTTCTCACTCCACGGCCAGAACAAGGATGCGTTGGCCAAGACGACGTTGGGAGCGTGGGAGTATGACGTGATTGGCCCTTGGTACAAATGCAACATGACAGACATCATGGCGGCTTTAGGTTTGGCTCAGATGGAGCGTTATGAGGCGATGCTGGAGAAGCGTCAACAATATGTGGCTCGCTTCAACGAGGCATTCAAGGATTTGAACGTGGTGGTGCTCAACCACAAGGGCAAGAATCATTGCTCGTCGCATCACCTGTATATCATCCGTTTGCTGAATCGCACCCGTAAGCAGGTGAATGAGGTAATCACGAAGATGGCAGAACGTGGTATTGCTACCAATGTGCACTATAAGCCACTACCGATGATGACAGCCTACAAGGCTCTCGGCTTTGATATCAAGAACTATCCGAATGCCTACAAGATGTTTGAGAACACCATGACGCTTCCCCTCAACACCTGCATGACGGAGGAAGATGTGGAGTATGTAATCAAGAACTTTGTGGACATCGTGAAGGAACTGTAAATTTTGGCGAAAATGAAAAAGATAAAATATTAAGAGCTGTGTGTCAACATTGCACACACCTCTTTTGGTCTCAAAAAACAGCGTCTATTTCTTCCTGCGCAAAAAGCGGTCGGTCAGGAACCGGCGCACAGGCTCATCGTAGAGTTTCAGACAGAGATAAGCCAATATCACAGATCCCGCGACGAGCGCCAGGGCGCCGGGCAGGGACTCCGTGAAGGTGAGGTTTTCGTTCTTGACCCAGGCGTAGTAGAGGTAGATGAAAGGGTAGTGCACCATGTACAGCGGGTACGAAATGTCCCCCAGAAATTTGCAGACCTGGGTCGTCACCCGGTCCGTCGTCTTTCCCGAAGCCCCGAGACAGACGAGCAGCGGAAAGAGGACTACGGCGCACAGGGTGTCGTACAGCCCGTTCATCCACAAATGTTCGCTTCCCCCGATGCGCGGCACGGAAAGCAGCGTCACGATCGCCAGGGCGCAGATCCAGAACGCGCCCCGAATCCGCACGGGCTTGAACACACGCGAAAGCAGCAGCCCGGCCGAGAAGGCGAACAGCAGGCGCAGAGAGCCACCGAGCATGTTGTCCCCGTCCATGGCGAACCCGACGCAGATGTCGCCGAGGGGTCCCCAGACGGCGAACGCCGCCAACCCGCAGCCGGCGAGCAGCACCAGCACGGAAAGCGCCCGGGTCGGAAGCTTACGGATGAAGAGGGCGTAGAGGACATTGCCGATATACTCGAAAAACAGCGACCAGCTCGGGCCGTTGAGCGGATACATTTCACCCAGCCCCCTGATTTCGGAACCGGGCGTCGCCGGAATCAGCAGCGCGTTCAGCAGCGTGGCCGTCAGCAGCATGGATACGGACACCGTCGAGACATCCCAGACGGAACAGCCCTAAAAATAGAACATGACGGCCCCGATCACGGCTCCCATGACGACCATCGGATGCAGACGGATCAACCGCCGCTTGAGAAAATCCTTTACCGACATCTTTTTCTTCCAGCGGTCGTCGTAGGCGTAACCGATGACGAAACCCGAAAGTATGAAGAAAAAATCGACGGCCAGATAGCCGTGGTTGATCCGCTGGTCGAGATGGCTGGTCGCATAGGCTTCGAACAGATGGAACCAGACGACCGTGATCGCCGCTACGCCGCGCAATCCGTCGAGTATGTCGTAGTGCGGTTTGGTGTCTGCAAATGCAGCTGATGAGATTTTTGACATCGGCTTTCGTCTGTTTGGGAGAAGTAAAGATCGTAAAGAGCCGGACGGATGTCAAACCGGATACACCCGGTTCGGCGGAGCCTTCCGACTAAAAATTGTCGTTCCGGCCCCAAAGATACTAAAATATAGCCGCTTTCAAAACGGAAACGGGGAGCCATTTTGTCTAGGCTCCCCGTTTTCGGATTTTCCGCGGCTTGCATGCGTCAGGGATTCACCTGCACCACCTGCTTCCAGTCCAGCTTTCCGGGATACCCCCAGTCGGGTTTCGCGGGATCGCAGAAATCGCCTGCGGCTTTCATCCGGGCATAGAGCAGCGCGGTCAGTTCCTCGCGTTTTTCGCGGTAGGCGGGATCGTCGTAAAGATTTTTCAGCTCCATCGGGTCAGTCTTCAGGTCGAACAATTGCGGGTGCCGCTGTCCGTCGACGTTGTAGAGGATGAGTTTGAAACCGTCCTTCTTGATGGCCCGCTGAAGGTTGATGTAGGTCAGCAGAATGTCCTCCCGTTTCCCGGCTTCGGGGTTGCGCAGGGTCTCCTCCAGCGAAATTCCCTTCACGGTGGCCGGGACCCCGATGCCCGCCAGGCCGCAAAGCGTGAGGTAGAGGTCGTACAGGTAACAGTAGGCGTCGCGCACGGTGTTCTGCGGGATGCCGGGTCCGCAGATCTCCATCGGAATCCTCACGGCCGCCTCGTACAGGTTCTGCTTGCCCAGCAGGCCGTGTTCGCCGACGCAAAGCCCGTTGTCCGACGTGAAGACGATGATCGTGTTGCCAGCCTTGCCGCTCTTTTCGAGGGCGTCGAGAATGCGCCCAATCTGGAAATCCACCTCGCTGACCATGCCGTAATAGTTGGCCCGCTCGGCGAGCACCTGCTCCGGGACGCGGGGCGTGGGGAGCAGTTTTTCGTCGCGTTCGCCGAGGTCGCCGTTGTCGAAGGGGTGCTGCGGAACGAAGTTCGCGGGCATCGACAGCTCCGCCGAGGCGTATTTGCGCCCGTAGCCGGGCAGCACGTTGCGCGGGTCGTGTGGCGAGGTGAACGCCACGTACATCAGGAACGGGTCGTCGGACGACGCCTCGGCCTCCAGGAATCCGATGGCGGCGTCGGCATAGAGTTTCGACGAGAATGTTTCGGGCGACGCGTCCGCCCATGCGCCGTTCCTGTTGTTGTAGTCGCCCGCAGGGTCGTACTGGTGGAGGTAAGGCCGCCGGTGGCCCAGTTCGTTGTTTCGGCCGTAGGGGTGCATTCCCCCGAAGAAAATGTTCGCTCCCGTGGAGAACGAACGGTTGAACGAGGCGTTGTCGCTGTGCCACTTCCCGGTTGCGAAGGTCGTGTAACCGTTCTCGCGGAACACCTCCGGGAAGGTCTTCTCCGCTTCGGGAATGAAGCCGCCGTTGCGGTGCACGTCCATCAGGCCGCGCCCGGTGAGGAGCATCGCGCGGCTGGGCTGTGAAACGGCGCCGTTCAGGCCGCCCATCACGTGGGTCTGGGTGAACGCCACGCCGCGCCGCACGAGCCGGTCCATGTTCGGGGTGTGGATTTCGGTATTTCCCAACGCCCGGATCGTGTTGAACGTCTGATCGTCGGTCAGCAGGAAAAGCACGTTGGGACGCCCGGTCCTTTCGCCGTCGTCTTTGGGAGTCTCCTTGCCGGAAGCGTACGCCCCGAACAACGGAGCGCACAGGATTGCCGGAAGGCAGAACAGCAGGGTTTTGTCATTCATCGCTTATTCATTTAAGTCGACACAAATTACGGGATTCCGGCCCGAAATCGGGGGCGGCAACTCTTCAAAAAACAACAAAATCCGGTCATACCGCAGCGGCGCAAGCCGAAAATGTCTTACCTTTGCCCGAAAGAACGGAACGAGCGAACGACATGGCGAAAATTCTGATCATCGACGATGAAGAGCAGCTGCGGCGGCTGATGGCGCGGATCATCGGGCTGGAAGGTTACGAGGTGGCCGAGGCTCCGGACTGCGCTTCGGGGATGAAAACGCTCCGCCGGTACGACCCCGACGTGGTGCTGTGCGACGTCAAGCTGCCCGACGGCAACGGCGTCGAGATGGTCAGCCGCATCAAGGAGGCCGCGCCGGCCACCGAAGTGATCCTGCTGACGGCCTACGGCAATATCCCCGACGGTGTGCAGGCCATCAAGAACGGCGCCTTCGACTACATCACCAAAGGCGACGACAACAACAAGATCCTGCCCCTGCTGAGCCGGGCCGCCGAAAAGGCCGAAATGCAGCGGCGGCTGACCCGCATCGAGAACAAGCTCTCCGAAGAGCACTCCTTCGACCGGATCGTCGGCGACTCGGAGGTCCTGCGCCGGGCCGTGGACCTGGCCCGCAAGGTCGCCGTCACCGACACCTCGGTGCTGCTCACCGGCGAAACGGGAACCGGCAAGGAGGTCTTCGCGCAAGCCATCCACCACGCCAGCCGCCGCGCGAAGGGGGCTTTCGTGGCGATCAACTGCTCGGCTTTCTCGCGCGAACTGCTCGAAAGCGAACTGTTCGGCCACCGGGCCGGCAGTTTCACGGGCGCCGCCAAGGACAAGAAGGGCCTTTTCGAGGAGGCCGACAAAGGCACGCTGTTCCTCGACGAGATCGGGGAGATGCCCGTCGAATTGCAGGCCAAACTGCTCCGCGTGCTCGAAAGCGGCGAATTCATCAAGGTCGGCGAAACACGCCCCACACGGGTTGACGTGCGCCTGATCGCCGCCACGAACCGCGACCTCGAAAAGGAGATCGCCGCCGGGAATTTCCGCGAGGACCTCTATTTCCGCCTCTCGGTGTTCCGCATCCACCTTCCCTCGCTGCGCGAGCGGCCCGGCGACATCGCCGGATATATCCGCGTCTTCGCGGCGCAGTTCGCCGACAAAATGGGACGCCGCATCGACTCGATCGACGCCGACTACATCGCCGCTCTCGAACGCCACACGTGGCACGGCAACGTCCGCGAACTGCGCAACGCCGTGGAGCGCAGCATGATCATGGCCGACGGCAACCGGCTCACGGCCGACTGCCTCGCGCCCGAATTCCACGCGGCGGCCGGCTCCGCCGACCCCGATTCGCTGGCGCTCGACGACCTCGAACGCCGCCACATTCTCCGGGTGCTGGAACACACCCGGGGCAACAAGGCCGAAGCCGCCCGCCTGCTGGGCATCGGCATCGCCACGCTGTACCGCAAACTCGACGGCTACGGGGTGAAATAAGCCCCTCACCGTCTCATTCCGAGAGGGCCGCCTTATCATTTTGATAGGGCTGCCCTCTTTTTCGGCACCCATGCCGATCCGATAAACAACTGCTTGTCAGCGTATTGAATCCGAAGCGTAAATTCCGGCATCTCCTTCGTATGCTTACGGGCAACAAACCCCGACGGCAAAATGGCAATCGTTATCCTCCTACTGATTTTCTGCGGCGCAATGCTGCTGCTGGACCTGATGCTGTGCGGGTTCGTGAAAAAAATGTCTAATTCAAAAAAACGAAGAGATGAATGAAATCATGCTGTTCCTGCTGCTCTGCGCCCTGGGTGCGCTGTGCTACGGATTCTATTTCAAATGTGTGGATTGGTTCGAAAAGATCTGACGCCCTATGTTTACAAGTCTCCTTATCTTGAGCATCCTCGGATTCGTCTATCTGATGTACGTGCTCGTCAAACCCGAAAAATTCTGAACCGATGAATACCGAAATTTCAGGCGTAATCCTGCAATGGACCCTTCTGGTGACGCTCTGCTACCCGCTGGGGCGTTACATTGCCAAAGTCTACCGCGGCGAACGCACGTGGCTCGACTTCATGGCTCCCGTCGAACGGGGCATCTACCGCTTCTGCGGCATCGACCCGGCCGTGGAGATGAACTGGAAACAGTTCCTCAAAGCGCTCCTGACGGTCAACCTCTTCTGGTTCTTCTGGGGCATGCTGCTGCTGGTCTTCCAGGGCTGGCAGCCGCTCAACCCCGACAGCAACCCGGGACAGTCGCCCGACCTGGCGTTCAACACCTGCATCTCGTTCATGGTCAACTGCAACCTCCAGCATTACAGCGGCGAGACGGGCCTGTCCTACTTCACGCAGCTGTTCGTCATCATGCTCTTCCAGTTCGTCACCGCCGCCTGCGGCATGGCCGCCATGGCCGGAATGATGAAGGCGCTGGCGGGCAAAACGACGAAGACCATCGGCAACTTCTGGGTCTTCCTCACCCGGAGCGTGACGCGCATCCTGATGCCGCTGTCGCTCGCCGTCGGCATCCTGCTCGTCATCAACGGCACGCCGATGTCCTTCGACGGCAAGCAAACGCTCACGACGCTCGAAGGCGCCGAGCAGGTCATCTCGCAAGGCCCCACCGCAGCCATCGTGCCCATCAAACAGCTGGGAACCAACGGCGGCGGCTACTTCGGAACCAACTCGGCGCACCCGCTCGAAAACCCCAACGCCTTCACCAACATCCTCGAATGCTGGTCGATCCTGATTCTGCCCATGGCGATGGTCTTCGCCTTCGGGTTCTACACGCGCCGACGCAGGCTCGCGGCATGGATCTTCGGCGTGATGCTCCTGGCCTATACCGCAGGCGTCGTCCTCTCCGTCTGGCAGGAGACGGGCGGCAGCCGGCAGATCGACGGCATGGGCATCTCGCAGGAGCTCGGTTCGATGGAGGGCAAGGAGATCCGCATCGGCTCGGCCGCATCGGCCATGTGGGGCATGACGACCACCGTCACGTCGAACGGTTCGGTCAACTCGATGCACGATTCGCAGACCCCGTTGAGCGGCATGCTCCAGATGCTCAACATGCAGATCAACTGCTGGTTCGGCGGCGTGGGAGTAGGGTGGATGAACTATTTCGCATTCCTCATCATCGCCGTCTTCATCAGCGGACTGATGGTGGGCCGCACGCCGGAGTTCCTCGGCCGGAAAGTCGAGGCGCGCGAGATGAAGATCGCCACGCTGGTCGTGCTGCTGCATCCCTTCCTGATCCTCGTCGGCACGGGCATCTCGGCCGCCGTGGCCGCCGCGAACCCCGAAATAGGGTGGCTGAACAACCCCTCGTTCCACGGATTGAGCGAAATGCTCTACGAATACACCTCCTCGGCGGCCAACAACGGCTCGGGATTCGAGGGACTGGCCGACAACACGCCGTTCTGGAACATCTCGACGGGCATCGCCCTGATCATGGGCCGCTACTTCCCGATCGTGGGACAGGTCGCCATAGCCGGACTGCTGGCGTCGAAGAAGTGCATTCCCGAGAGCGCCGGCACGCTCCGCACCGACACGGGAACCTTCTCGCTGATGACCTTCGCCGTCATCATCATCGTTGCGGCCCTCTCGTTCTTCCCCGCGCTGGCGCTGGGTCCCATCGCCGATTACCTGACCTTCTAATCCTGTTACCGCTATGAAACGAAACAAAAATAACTCGCTTTTCGATCCTGTCCTGCTGCGCCGGAGCCTTCGCGCTTCGTTCACGAAACTCGACCCGCGGCAGATGATCAAGAACCCGATCATGTTCACCGTCGAGGCCGTCACCTTCGCCATGCTGCTGCTGATCGTCCGGATCGCCGTGACGGGCGACACGTCGCAGGGTTCGCTGCTCTACAACCTCGTGATTTTCGCCGTACTTCTCTTAACGGTGCTCTTCGCCAACTTCGCCGAGGCCATCGCCGAAGCCCGCGGCAGGGCGCAGGCCGACTCGCTGCGCAAAACCCGCGAGGAGACCCCCGCCAAACGCATCAAACCCGACGGACAGTCGCACATCGTCAGCAGTTCCGAACTGAAGCAGGGCGACCTGTTCGAGTGCGTCGCGGGCGACACCGTCGCCGCCGACGGCGAGATCGTCGAGGGCCTGGCGTCGATCGACGAAAGCGCCATCACGGGCGAATCGGCCCCGGTGATCCGCGAGGCGGGCGGCGACAAAAGCTCCGTCACGGGCGGCACGAAGGTCCTCTCCGACCGCATTCTCGTGAAAGTCACCGCACGGCCCGGCGAGAGTTTCCTCGACCGGATGATCGCCCTGGTCGAAGGCTCCTCGCGCCAGAAGACGCCCAACGAAATCGCGCTGACGATCCTGCTGGCCGGGTTCACGCTCGTTTTCGTCATCGTCTGCGCCACGCTCAAGCCCTTCGCCGACTATGTGGGGGCCAATATCACCGTCGCGGCGTTCATCTCGCTGTTCGTCTGCCTGATCCCGACCACCATCGGCGGCCTGCTGTCGGCCATCGGCATCGCCGGCATGGACCGCGCACTGCGGGCCAACGTCATCACCAAGTCGGGCAAGGCCATCGAGACCGCCGGCGACATCGACACGCTGCTCCTGGACAAGACCGGCACCATCACCATCGGCAACCGCAAGGCCACGCGCTTCCATCCCGCCGACGGCATCGCCCCCAAGGCTTTCGTGCGCATGTGCGTGCTCTCGTCCGTCGCCGACCCGACCCCCGAAGGCAAATCCATCGTCGAGCTGGGCACCGCCGAAGGGGTCCGCACCGACCCGGTGACGATGGTCGGCGTGCGGATGGTGAAATTCACCGCCGAAACCAAGTGTTCGGGCGTCGACATGCCCGACGGACGCCGCATCCGCAAGGGAGCCGCCGAAGCAATCTTCCGCATCGCCGCCGAGCACGAAAACCCCTGCCCGGCCGGAATCGCAGCCACCGTGCGCACCATCTCCGAAAACGGCGGCACACCGCTCGTAGTCTGCGAAAACGAACGGATCACGGGCGTCATCGAGTTGCAGGACATCATCAAGACGGGCATCCGCGAACGCTTCGAGCGGCTGCGCCGGATGGGCGTGAAGACCGTGATGGTCACGGGCGACAATCCGCTGACGGCCAAATACATCGCCGAGAAGGCCGGCGTCGACGACTTCATCGCCGAGGCCCGTCCCGAGGACAAGCTCGAATACATCCGCCGCGAACAGCAGTCGGGCAAGCTGGTGGCCATGATGGGCGACGGCACGAACGACGCCCCGGCGCTGGCGCAGGCCGACGTGGGTGTGGCCATGAACAGCGGCACGCAGGCCGCCAAGGAGGCGGGCAACATGGTCGACCTGGACAACGACCCCACGAAGCTGATCGAGATCGTCGAGATCGGCAAACAGCTGCTGATGACGCGCGGCACGCTCACGACCTTCTCCATCGCCAACGACGTCGCGAAGTACTTCGCCATCGTCCCGGCGCTGTTCATCGCCTCGATTCCGTCGCTCGGCGCGCTGAACGTCATGCACCTCCACTCGCCCGAAAGCGCCATTCTCTCGGCGGTGATCTTCAACGCCCTGATCATTCCGCTGCTCATCCCGCTGGCCCTGCGCGGCGTGACCTACAAACCGATCGGGGCCTCGGCCCTGCTGCGCCGCAACCTCTTTATCTACGGACTCGGCGGCGTGATCGTCCCGTTCGTCGGCATCAAACTGATAGACATGTTAATAAGCGTATTCTTTTAAAGCATTGCTTCAACTATGAAAAACCTTTGGATTTCACTCAAAATAACGCTGGCGATGTGTATCGTGCTCGGCGTGGGATATGTCCTCGTGCTGCGCGGCGTGTCGGCCGTCGCAGGCCCCAACGGCGGAGAGGCCGACGTGGTAACGCTCGACGGACAGGTCGTCGGCGCGGCGAACGTGGGGCAGCGGTTCACCGATGTCCGCTATTTCTGGAGCCGTCCCTCGGCCGTGGACTACAACGGCGGCGGTTCGGGCGGCAGCAACAAGGCTACGACCAACCCCGAGCACCTCGCCGGGGTGGAACAGCGCGTGCAGGACTTTCTCGCGGCGCATCCCTACCTCTCGCGTGCGGAGGTTCCCGCCGAGATGGTCACGGCCAGCGGCTCGGGCCTCGACCCCGACATCTCGCCCCGCGGGGCGCAGGCGCAGGTGCGCCGCGTAGCCGAGGCCCGCGGGCTGGACATCGCTACGGTACGGCATCTGGTCGACTCGCTGACCCAAAAACCGTGGCTGGGGCTTTTCGGCACGGAGAAGGTCAATGTGCTGCGCCTGAACGTCGCTTTGGAAGAACTGAACGAAAACTAATCGCAAACCATGAAAATAGATAAAACGATGAAACGCTGGGTATTCATTCTGATCGCCGCTTTGGCAATCTTTCTGACCGCCGACCTCTGCGCCCGGGAGCGCGGGGTGAAATTCTCGGGCGGAACCGACCTGGTGAGCACCTACGTATGGCGCGGCGTCCGCGAAAGCGGCCCGGCTTTCCAGCCGTCGCTGACGATGAGCGCCGGAAACTTCTCGGCGACGGCCTGGGGTTCGGTCGATTTCGACAGCGCCTACAAGGAGATGGACCTCACACTGGCCTACGCGCTCGGACCCGTGACCCTTTCGGTGGCCGACCTCTACTGGACCGGACACGCCGACGACCGCTATTTCGTCTTCGACAGCCGTTCGCCCCACCGCATCGAGGTGGGCGCCAGCTGGGTCGTTTCGGAAAAGGTCCCCGTCACGCTGTCGTGGTACACGGTTCTCTTCGGCGCGGCCGACGTGAACCACAAGGGCGAACGCGCCTATGCCTCGTATTTCGAGGCGGCCTGCCCGTTCACGGTGAAGACCGTCGACATGAAGGCCGGCGTGGGCATGGTTCCCTGGAACGCCGCCGCGACCTACCTCACCGGAGACCGCGGGTTCTGCGTGCAGAACGTCTTCCTCAATGCCGGAAAATCATGGACCATCAAAGGGACGGATTCGATGTCGGTCGGCGTTTTCACCAACCTGATCTGGAATCCGGCCCTGGACGACGTTAACTTTGTGGGAGGCATCTCCTTCCGGATGTAACCGATGGAGAGGCAGGACAGCGTTCAGCGGTTTCTGGAACTGATCCGGCGTTCGCACCGCGGCAAGTTCAAGGTCTACATCGGCATGAGCGCCGGCGTGGGCAAGACCTGCCGCATGCTGCAAGAGGCCCGCCAGCTGCTCGACGCGGGCGTCGACGTCCGCATCGGCTACATCGAAACGCACGGCCGCGCCGGAACGGAAGCCCTTGTCGAAGGGCTTCCGCTCGTGCCGCGCCGCAAACTCTTCTACAAGGGCAAGGAGCTGGAGGAGATGGACACGCAGGCCATCGTCAACCTCCGTCCCGAGATCGTTGTCGTGGACGAACTGGCCCACACCAACATCGAGGGGAGCGAAAACCCCAAGCGGTGGCAGGACGTGATGCAGATTCTCGACGCAGGGATCAGCGTCATTTCGGCCGTCAACATCCAGCATATCGAGGGGCTGAACGAGGTCGTCGAGGAGATCACGGGCATCGAGATCCGCGAGCGGGTCCCGGACAGCGTGCTGGCGATGGCCGACGAGGTGGTGAACATCGACCTCACGGCCGACGAGCTGATCGAACGGCTGAAAGCCGGAAAGATCTACCGCCCCGACAAGATCGCCGCGGCGCTCGGCAACTTCTTCACGCAGGACAACCTGCTGCAACTGCGCGAACTGGCGCTGAAAGAGGTGGCGCTGCGCGTGGAAAAGAAGGTGGACAGCGAGGTGACCGGTTCCGAAACCTTCCGGCGCGACAAACTGCTGGCCGTGATCGACTCCTCCGAAAAACGCGCCCGCCGGGTCATCCGCAAGACGGCGCGCATGGCCACGCACCTGAACGCCGCCTTCACGGTGCTCTACGTGCAGGGCGATCGCGAGGCCGACGACCGCATTCCGCTGGCCCGGCAGCGTTACCTGATCAACAACCTGAACCTCGCCACGGAACTCGGCGGCGAGGTCCGCCGCATACGCTCGAACTCCCCGGTGGAGAGCATCGCCGGAGTGTGCCGGGAGCAAAAAATAAACATCGTCTGCATCGGGCGTCCCGAATTTTCACTATTTTCGCTGTTGAAAAGCGCAATCCGCCTGCGGCGTCTGACCGTCCGGCTGTCGCGCATGAACATCGACCTTTTCATTTTTTCATAAGCCATGAGAATACAAAGGAGAATCACCCTGGGCATCGGCATTCTTTTCACCATGATCCTGCTGCTGGGCATCCAGTCGGTCGGCTACGTCCGCCAGCTGTCGCGGGCGACGGGAACCATCCTCGCCGACAACTACAACTCGCTGCAATACGCCGGGGAGATGCTGCGGTCGCTCAACGACATCGGGCAGGATTCCATATCGCGGCACGCTCTGCGCGAAAACCTCGCCCTGCAACAGCAGAACATCACCGAGATCAGCGAGAAGGAGACCACCGCGGCGCTCGAACGCCACGTCGCTTCGTTGAGCGACCCGGTCACCGAAGCCGAAATCCGGACCGTGCGCGAAGACCTGTTCCGGATCATGGAGCTGAACATGGCGGCCATCCGCGCCAAGAGCGCCGGGGTGGAGCAGCGCGCCGACTACGCCATGTGGTGGCTGATCGCCGTCGCCGCGCTCTGCGCCCTGATCGCCGGGGGCATCCTCGTCTGGTTCCCGCAGTCAGTGCTGCGTCCGATCGACGCGCTGAAAAAGGGGATCACCCAGATCGCCAACCACAACTACCGGGAACGGCTCGATTTCCCGGGCAACCGCGAGTTCGAATCCGTCGCCGAGTCGTTCAACGACATGGCCGCCAAACTCGACGAATACCGCCGCAGTTCGCTCGACGACCTGATGACCGCCAAAAAGCGCATCGAGGCGATCGTCGACACGCTGCACGAGCCGATCGTGGGGCTGGGTCCCGACCGCAGAATCCTCTTTATGAACCGCGAGGCGTTCTCGGTGCTGAACCTCCGGGAGGACGCCGTCGGACGCGACGCCGCCGAAGTGGCGCTGTCGAACGACCTGCTGCGGCGGCTCGTCCGGGGAGTGAACGACACGGAGAAGGACGCCGACAAGGAGCCGCTGAAAATCTACGCCGACAACAAGGAGAGTTATTTCCAGGTGGAGAACACGCCGCTTTACATCACTCCCGTCGGCGGGCGCGAACAGCAGTTCGTCGGCAACCTGATCGTCCTGAACAACGTCACCCGCTTCAAGGAGCTGGACTCCGCCAAGACCAACTTCATCTCGACCGTCTCGCACGAAATGAAAACCCCGATTTCGTCGATCCTGATGAGTTTGCAGCTGCTCGGCGACGACCGGCTGGGAACGCTGAACGGCGAGCAGAAACAGCTCGTCACGAGCATCAAGGAGAGCAGCGACCGCCTGCTTTCGATCACGGGCGAACTGCTGAACATGACCCAGATCGAGACCGGCAAACTTAAACTGATACCTAAAGTAACCAAGCCTATCGAACTGATAGACTACGCCGTAAAGGCTACGCAGGTTCTGGCCGAGAGGTTCTGCTGCTTCGTCGAGGTGGACTATCCCGAAAAGATCTCGAAACTCTTCGTCGACAACGAGAAGATCGCCTGGGTCATCACCAACCTGCTGTCGAACGCCATCCACCATTCGCCCGAACGGTCGCGCATCATCGTCGGCGCCGTACAGCGCGAAAAGGCGGTCGAGATCTACGTCCAGGACTTCGGGCGCGGCATCGACCCGCGTTACCACAAGAGCATCTTCGAGCGCTATTTCCGCGTCCCGGGAACCAAGGTGCAGGGCAGCGGGCTGGGGCTGGCCATCTCGAAGGAGTTCGTCGAAGCGCACGGCGGCACGATCTCGGTCGAGAGCGAAATCGGCCGCGGCAGCCGCTTCTCGATTCTGCTCCCGGCCTGAAAAACTACCCGCCGCCCGCTTCGGAGACTGTTCGGAGCGCCGCGAACAGACGAAATTCCTTACTCCGTCTGCGCCATCAGCCGGGGTCCTGCCTTGACGGCGGCGGGAAAGCGGCAGGGCACGGCGCTGTCCGCCTCGGAGGTAAGGATCACGACCGGCATACCGACGTAGACATACTTTTTCACCAATTCGAGCAAATCGCTATTGTTCAACCGGACGCACCCTTCGGTTGCACGCGTGCCGATCGAGGCGGGATCGTGGGTTCCATGGATACCGATGCCGCGGTGACCGGGCGTCTTCAGACGGATGAAATGCGAACCGTAGGCCCCTCTGATCTCCCCCTTACCGTCGCCAAAATCGTGCGTCCATGCGCTTGCGTCCTGAATCTGCTGGACGGAGAAAAGCCCTTCGGGCGTCTTCATATCACCCGGCTTCTCCTTGTTGCCCAGCGCCCGCCCGCAGGCAATGGGATAGACGGCCCGCAGGCAGCTGTTGAAATCGTAAACCGCAAGAGTCATCGACTCCTTGCAGACAGCAATAAATGCCGCCCCCGAAGGCGGCGTCTGCTGTGCACGTACGTCGACGGCGCAGAACAGCGCACATGCAAAAAAGGTACATAAGATTGTTTTCATAAGTGCAAAGATACGATTTCCCGGAGAAAATCCGCGGCATCGGCCCGGAAAGTCACAGGCTGTCTTCCGAAAAGACACCAATAGCCTCCGTATGAACAAAAACAGGAATTCCGGCATCATATTCGCCCAACTCTTTCGTTTAAATAGCATATCGGCGAAAAAATCGTATTTTTGCGCCGATATACCGGATACCAGGCAAACAATTCCGGATTTGGAAACAACATGAAACTATCACACGAGAAAATCGTGCAGCGTACGGCGGCCCGCGCCGGCCGCCGTACGCTGCAACTCGGCGAAGAGGCGGGCGGCAGAATCCGCCGTCTATCGAAACGCTCCTGGCTGATCCTGGCCGGAATAGCCGTATTGACTGTCGGAGGGCTTTGGTGGTGGCTGCGCCCCGAACCCGTAAAACCCATATTGCCCGTGGTCCAGGTCGAGCCTGCCGAAACCGACGACATCGAACTCTACGGCGAATACGTGGGACGCATCCGCGCCCAGCAGTTCGTCGAAATCCGCGCCCGGGTGGAGGGCTTTCTCGAAAAAATGCTTTTCGAGGAGGGAACCTACGTCAAGAAGGGGCAGCCGCTGTTCATCATCGACCCCAAGCTCTACGAAGCCCGGGTAAACAAGGCGAAGGCACAGCTGAACAAAGACAAGGCTCTGGAACTCAAGGCCGACCGCGACCTGAAACGCATCCGCCCGCTCTACGAGCAGAACGCCGCGAGCCAGCTGGACCTCGACAACGCCATCGCCTCCTACGAAAGCGCCACGGCCTCCGTGGCGATGAGCGAGGCCGACCTCACGCAGGCCGAAACCGCCTTGAGCTACACGACCGTCAGTTCGCCGCTGTCGGGCTATATTTCCGAGCGCAGCGTCGACATCGGCACGCTCGTAGGTCCCAACGGCAAATCGCTGCTGGCGACGGTGGTCAAGAGCGACACCGTGCGCGTGGACTTCAGCATGACGGGACTCGACTACCTCAAAAGCAAGGCCCGCAACGTCAACCTGGGCCAGAAGGACTCCACCCGCAAGTGGGACCCCTACATCACCATCACGCTGGCCGACAACACCCAGTATCCGCTGCGCGGACTGGTCGACTTCGCCGATCCGCAGGTCGACCCCGAAACGGGAACCTTCTCCGTGCGCGCCGAGATGGCCAACCCCGACCGCATCCTGCTGCCGGGACAGTTCACGAAGGTGCGCCTGCTGCTCGACGTGCGCGAAGACGCCACGGTCGTGCCGACCAAGTCGGTCGTCATCGAGAAGGGCGGCGCCTACATCTTCGTCATACGGCCCGACAGCATCGCCGAACGCCGTCTGATCGAACTCGGCCCCGAGGTCAACAACCGGGTGATCGTCGAACGCGGCGTCGTTCCCGGCGAGAAGATCGTCGTGGAGGGTTTCCACAAACTGACGCACGGCGACAAGGTCGACCCCGTGCCGGTCCCCGAAAAAAGCAGTGCAACCGAGACGGAGGCGTCTGAAAAATAGCGAGCCATGAAATCGGATTTCTTTATCGACCGGCCCGTGTTTTCAACCGTCCTGTCGGTGGTCATCGTGATCGTCGGCCTGTTAGGACTGGTGATGCTCCCCGTGGACCAGTATCCGCGCATCGTGCCCCCGGTGGTCAAGATCTCGGCCTCCTATCCGGGAGCCAGCGCCCAGACCGTGACGCAGGCCGTGGCGACGCCCATCGAACAGGAGCTGAACGGAACCCCCGGCATGCTCTACATGGAGTCGACGAGCAGCAACTCGGGAGGTTTCTCCGCCACCGTGACCTTCGACATCGACACGGACGCCGACCTGGCGGCCGTCGAGATTCAGAACCGCGTGAAGCAGGCCGAGGCGCGCCTCCCGGCCGAAGTCATCCAGAACGGCATCTCGGTCGAAAAGCAGGCTTCGAGCCGGCTGATGACCATCACGCTGCTGTCGAACGACCCCAAGTTCGACGAAATATACCTTTCAAACTACGCCACGCTCAACGTGCTGGACATGTTGCGCCGCGTGAAGGGCGTCGGCAGCGTCTCGAACGTCGGCAGCCGCTACTACGCCATGCAGATATGGGTGCAGCCCGACCGGCTGGCCAACCTCGGGCTGACGGTGCAGGACCTGCAAAAGGCCCTCAAGGACCAGAACCGCGAATCGGCGGCGGGCGTACTGGGCCAGCAGCCCATCACGGACCTCGACGTCACGATCCCGATCACCGCCCGCGGACGCCTTTCGTCGGTGGGCGAATTCGAGGAGATCGTCGTCCGCGCCAACCCCGACGGATCGCTCATCCGCCTGCGCGACGTGGCGCGCATCTCGCTCGAAGCCTCGTCGTACAGCACCGAGAGCGGCATCAACGGCGGCAATGCGGCCGTGATGAACATCAACATGCTGCCGGGCGCCAACGCCATGGAGGTGGCGCGCTCGGTGCGCGAGACGATGGAGGAGATCAGCCGCAGCTTCCCCGAAGGCATCTCCTACAAGATACCGTTCGACATGACCTCCTACATCTCGCAGTCGATCAGGGAGGTCTACCACACACTGTTCGAAGCCCTGCTGCTGGTGATCCTCGTGGTTTTCCTCTCGCTGCAAAACTGGCGCGCGACGCTCATCCCGACCATCGCCGTGCCGATCTCGCTGATCGGTACGTTCGGCGTGATGCTGGCATTCGGATTCTCGCTCAACATGATGACCCTGCTGGGCCTGATCCTGGCCATCGGCATCGTCGTGGACGACGCCATCGTGGTGGTGGAGGCCGTCGAGCGCATTATGAACGAGGAGGGGCTATCGCCCTACGAAGCCACGAAAAAGGCCATGAGCGGACTGGGCAGCGCCATCATCGCCACATCGCTGGTGCTGTGCGCCGTGTTCGTTCCCGTGAGCTTCCTTTCGGGCATCACCGGCCAGCTCTACCGCCAGTTCACCATCACGATCGCCGTGTCGGTGCTGATCTCGACGTTCGTGGCCCTGACCCTCTCGCCGGCCCTCTGCGCCCTGATCCTGCGTCCCGATTCGGGCAAGCGGAAAAACCGCCTCTTCCGCCGCATCAACATCTGGCTGGGCAGCGGAACGAAGTTCTACGAGCGGATGATCCGCGGCGGCGTGCGCCACTCGAAACGCATGCTGGCGCTGTTCGGACTGACTCTCGTGGCGCTGTGGGCGCTCAACAAGATCGTACCCCAGAGCTTCATGCCGCAGGAGGACCAGGGCTATTTCACCGTCGAGCTGGAACTTCCGGAAGGAGCCACGCTCGAACGCACGCGCCGCGTGACAGACCGCGCCATGAAGTACCTGATGTCGCTCGAAGACGTGGAATATGTGCTCAACGTCACCGGATCAAGCCCCCGCGTGGGCACCAACCAGTCACGCAGCCAGTTGACGGTGATCCTCAAACCGTGGGAGGAGCGCAAAAGTTCGAACATCCGCCGGCTGATGAACGACATCCGCGAGGAGATGCGCCGTTATCCCGAAAGCAAGGTCTACCTCTCGACGCCGCCCGTCATTCCGGGACTGGGCGCCTCGGGCGGGTTCGAAATGGTGCTCGAAGCCCGCGGCAACGCCTCGTACGGCGACCTTCAGCGGGCCGTGGACACGCTGCTGCACTACGCCTCGAAGCGCAAGGAGCTGACGGGACTCTCGTCGTCGATGCAGAGCGACATCCCGCAGCTCTATTTCGACGTGGACCGCGACAAGGCCCAGATGCTCGGCGTCCCGATGGCCGACATCTTCTCGACGATGAAGACCTTCACCGGATCGGTCTACGTCAACGACTTCAACATGTTCAACCGCATCTACCGCGTCTATATCCAGGCCGAAGCCCCGTACCGGGCGCAGCGGGAAAACCTCGGGCTGTTCTTCGTCCGGGGCGCCGACAAGGCGATGATTCCCATCACGGCGCTCGGCACGACCTCCTACACCACGGGACCGGGCACGATCCGCCGCTTCAACATGTTCAACGCGGCGACCATCTCGGGCGAGGCGGCGCAGGGATACAGTTCGGGGCAGGCCATGGCCATACTCGAACAGATCGCACGCCGCCACCTGCCGTCGACGATCGGCGTCGAGTGGAGCGGACTTTCCTATCAGGAAAAGCACGTCAGCGGCCAGACGGGCTACGTGCTGGCGCTGGCCTTCCTCTTCGTCTTCCTGTTCCTCGCGGCGCAGTACGAGAGCTGGCTGATCCCCGTGGCGGTGATCCTCTCGCTGCCGATCGCCGGCATCGGCGCCTACCTGGGCAACTGGGCCTGCGGACTGGAGAACAACATCTATTTCCAAATCGGACTGGTGATGCTGGTGGGTCTGGTGGCCAAGAACGCCATCCTGATCGTCGAGTTCGCCAAGGACGAGGTCGAAAAGGGCCGCGACATCCTCACGGCCGTCATCCTGGCCGCGCGCCTGCGCTTCCGGCCCATCGTCATGACCTCGCTGGCCTTTATCCTCGGCATGCTACCGCTGGTCTTCGCCAGCGGACCCGGGTCGGCCAGCCGCCAGGGCATCGGCACGGGCGTTTTCTTCGGCATGCTCGTGGCGATCACCGTGGGCATCGTCTTCGTACCGCTCTTCTTCGTCTGGGTTTACAAACTGAAAGAAAAATGGACAACACGATGAAACGAAGCGCAACATATCTCCTCGGAGTGCTTCTGCTGCTCGCGGCGGGAAGCTGCTCCGTGCAGAAGAAGTGCAAGGCTCCGCAGCTCGACATGCCCGCGGAGATCGTCGCCGGGCAGAGCGACACGCTGACGCTGAGCGACCGGAAGTGGTGGGAGGTCTACACCGACACGACACTCTGCCGGCTGATCGGCCGCACGCTCGACCGCAACCGCAACATGCTCTCGGCCGAGGCGCGCATCCGCCAGCTGGAGGAGCTTTACCGCGTAAGCAAGGCGGCCCGGCTGCCGTCGCTGGGCGGGCTGGCCGCTGCCGACTACGAGACCAACGACTACTACGGCGAAGCGCACAAGGGCGACGCCGAGTTCGACGTGAAAGCCACCTTGAGTTGGGAGGCCGACCTGTGGGGCAACCTGCGCTGGGCCAAGCGCAAGGGCGCGGCCGAATACCTCGCCTCGGTCGAGGCGGCGCGCGCCATGCAGATGACGCTCGTGGCGGAGGTCGCCACGGCCTACTTCGAGCTGGTGGCTCTGGACCACGAACTGGGCGTCGTACGCCGCACGGTGGAGACCCGCGAGGAGAGCGTGCGTCAGGCGAAACTGCGTTTCGAAGGAGGACTGACCTCCGAAACGGCCTACCAGCAGGCGAAGGTCGAGCTGGCGAGCGCCTCGGCGCTGATTCCCGACCTCGAACTGCGCATCGCCCAGAAGGAGAACCAGATTTCGGTGCTCGCGGGCGACTATCCCTCGCGCGTGGCGCGCTCGAAGATGGACATGAACGTCCGGATGCCCGACTCGCTGCCCGTGGGCCTTCCTTCGACGCTGCTGCAACGCCGTCCCGACGTGCGGCAGGCCGAGCAGAACCTCAAGGCGGCGATGGCCTCGGCGGGCATGGCCTATGCCGACCGGTTCCCGCGGCTGACGATCTCGCTGACGGGAGGGCTCGAAAACGACGCGCTCAAGGGACTCATCAATTCGCCCTTCTCCTACGCCGCCGGCAACCTCACCGCGCCGCTGTTCGCCTTCGGATCGAAGCGTGCGAAATACCGCGCGGCGCTGGCGGCCTACGACCAGGCGCGGCTGGCCTACGAACAGAAAGTGCTGGAGGTTTTCCGCGAAGTGAACGACGCCGTGACGGCCTACCGCAACATGCGCAGGACGGCCGAACTGAAATTCAACCTCAAGGAGGCGGCCCGGCAATACGTCGTGCTGGCCAAATTGCAGTATATCAACGGCGTGATCCGCTACATCGACGTGCTCGACGCCCAGCGGAAGTTCTTCGACGCACAGGTCGAGGAGAGCAAGGCGGTGCGCAACGAGCACCTCGCGCTCGTGGGGTTGTACAAGGCCCTCGGGGGCGGGTGGCAGCCGTCGGATGCCGAAAAAAAGGGTTGACCGTGATGGTCAACCCTTTTTCTTCCCCAGTTTGGCCCGGATGCGGCTCAACGACTGCGGCGTGATCCTGAGGTAGGAGGCGATGTGCTTCAGCGGCACGTATTGCAGCAGTTCGGGGCTTTCCTCCATCAGCGTCCGGTAGCGCTCCTCGGCCCGCGGAGCGCCGCCCGAGAGCATCCAGTTTTCGAGCGCCAGGAACTGCTCCTCGAAAAGCCTCCTCCCGAAATTGGCCGCTCCGGCCGATCGGGCGAAAAAGGCCTCCAGGTCGGCTTTGGAGATGCCGTAAAGTTCGGCGTCGCACATCGCCTCGATGGAGATTTTCGAAACCTCGTTGCCCACGTAGCCCCACGTCGAAAAGAGCGCCTCGCCCTCGCCGGCAAACCAGACCGAAACATCCGCGCCGTCGTCGAGATAGTGCCCCAGCCAGATGCCGCGGCTCACGACGTAGAAACCGGAATTCCGCTCGCCCTGACGGACGACGCACTCCCCCTTGCGGAACACGCGCCGTTCCATCAGTCCGATCAGCCGCAGGCAGTCCGCCGCAGGCAGGTTGTATTTCCTGCTGAATTTCTCGATAAACGCCTCCATGCCTTACAGGTTTGAGGCCGTAAAGATAGCACAAAAAACAAATTTCCGGTTTCGTTTCAGCGGCAAAGCCACGCTGCGACCCTCCTAAAACGCGCTTTTTAAGCGGGTCCGCCCGTAAATCGCCGCAACGACCGCGAAGGTGAGCGCCTCGGCCAGCGGCACGGCCAGCCAGATGCCCTCCACACCCAACAGCAGGGGCAGACCGAAGAAACACGCCGCCATGAAGACGAATCCCCGCAGGACGGTCACGGCCATCGCCGGACGGGGCCGCTCGACGCTCTGGAAATAGCCGATCGAGACGATGTTCACCGCAAAGAAAACGAATCCCGAAGCGAACAACGGAAGCCCCCGGACGGCAATCGCACAGGCGGGGCAGGAGCTGTCGATGAACATGGCCACGATCCAGCGGCTGAACAGCGCCGTAAGGCCGAAGAACCCCAGTCCGGCCGCCACGGCCGTCAGGAGCGCCAACCGGAAGGCCTTGCGCACGCGCGCGCCGTTTCCCGCACCGAAATTGTAGCTCAAAATCGGCTGGGCCGACTGCCCGATGGCGTTGTAGACCATGAAGATGATCGGGAAGAAATAGCAGGCGATGCTGAACGCCGCCACACCGTCCTCGCCCAGATAGCGGATGAAAACGTAGTTCCCGGCGAACATCATCATGGCGATGGCCCCCTCGCAGAGGAAGGTCGAAAGCCCCAGCCGGCACATGTAGCCCACATTGCGGAGGGTCAGGCGCATGCTCTTGCGGCTCGTCTTCACACGGCACAGGCGCACGACGTTGCGGCGGCGTCCCAGGTAGCCGAGGATCATCCCCGCACCCACGATATAACCGAGGCTCGTGGCCAGCGCCGCACCCGTCATGCCCCAGCCGAGGATGAAGATGAAAACGTAGTCCAGCACGATGTTGATGACCGCCGGAACGGCGTTGCAAAGCATCGCGTAGTTGGGCGACCCGTCGAGCCGGATGAAGAACATGCCCGAGCTTAACAGCGCGCTGAAGGGCAGGAACGGCGCGAACCAGTGCATGTACTCCACGGCCAGCGGAAGGAGCCGTTCGGAGCTGCCCAGCAGCAGGGCCACCTCACGGGCGCAGGAAGTGATCAGGAAGCTGTACGCCGCCAGAAGGAGCGACGACACCGCAACGGCCTGCGTGACGTTGATGCGCGCCGCCTTGACCTTCCCCTGCGCAAGGTGGATCGACGCCACGACCGACGCCCCGACGCCGAACATCAGTCCGACGCCCGTGCTGATGAGGAACAGCGGCGCGGTGATGTTGACGGCGGCCAGCGCGTCGCTGCCGATGCCGCGTCCCACGAAAATCCCGTCCGTGATCACGAAAACGGCCGAGAAAACCATTCCCAGAACGGTGGGGATCAGCAGTTTCCGAAAAAGCTTCGGAATCTCCATGCTGCCGAAATCAATACTGTCTTTCATCGCATTCGTTTTTTGGAGTGCAAAGATACTCGCTTCCGGCCGGGCGAAAGTTAACATTTGGTAAAAAAAGCCCCTCCGACGGGAGGGGCCTCGCAAGCCGGAATCAGAGCGTACCCTGCTTGAGCTGCTCGACGAAACGGTCGATGCGCCGCAGCTGCTGCGGAATCTTGATCGACTGCGGGCAGTGCGACACGCACTGGTTGCAGCCGATGCAATGGCTCGCCTGCCGGAGTTTGGGAACCGAGCGGTCGTAACCGATGAGGAACGCCCGGCGGGCCTCCCGGTAGCCGGGGTCCTGCCGGTCCTTGGGCACGTTGCCTTCGTTCACGCAGCGGTTGTAGTGGGCGAAGATCGCCGGGATGTCCAGCCCGTAGGGGCAGGGCATGCAGTACTGGCACTCGGTGCAGGGCACGGTGGGGTATTTGAGCATCAGCTGCGCGGTATCTTCGAGCAACGCCAGTTCCTCGCCGATGCAGGGTTCGAGCGGCGAATAGGTGCGGATATTGTCCTGCAGGTGCTCCATGTAGGTCATGCCGCTCAACACGGTCAGCACTCCGGGCCAGGAACCCGCGTAGCGGAAGGCCCACGAAGCAGTGCTCTCGGTCGGACGGCGCTCCTTGAGCCGTTCGACCAGATGGTCGTTCAGCCGCGAAAGGCGCCCGCCGAGCAGCGGCTCCATGATCACGGCCGGGATGCCGCGCTTCTCCAGCTCGCCGTAGAGATATTCGGCATTGACGTTTCTGTCCGAAGCATGCTTCCAGTCGACGTAGTTCATCTGGATCTGGACGAAATCCCACCGCGCCTCGCCGCTGTCGTGCATGGCCAGCAGGTGGTCGAAGACCTTCTGATCGCCGTGGAACGACCACCCGAGGTTGCGGATGCGCCCGGCCTCGTGCTCGCGCAGCAGAAAGTCGAGCACGCCGCAGTCGATAAAACGTTCGTTGAAAGTCTCGATGCCCTTGTCGCCGCCCACAGCGTGCAGCAGATAGTAATCCAGATAATCCGTTTGCAAGTCGCGAAGCGACCGCCGGTACATCTCCTCCGAATCCTTGAATATCCGAGCGGGAGACATTCCCCGCCCTGCCATACGGTGATTGGACATCTTCGTGGCGATGAACACCTTCTCGCGCGGATGGCGTTTGAGGGCGATACCCGTCGATTTTTCGGAAAAGCCCTGTATGTAGACGGGGGCCGTGTCGAAATAGTTGACCCCGTGGGCGATGGCATAATCGACCAGCTCGTTGACGGCCTCCTGGTCGATCGGGTTGCCGTCGGCCGCCGGCGACTCCAGCAGGGGCCAGCGCATGCAGCCGTAGCCCAGCAGCGACACGCGGTCGCCCGTCGAGGGGCAGGTCCGGAAGGTCATCCGATCGGTCGGGACCTCACCCGCAGCGGCAGCGCTCGGCGCCGTACCTTTCGTCTTACAGCCGTAAAGGCCGGCCGTTGCGGCGGCCGCGCCGACACCGAACGTTTTGAGGAATTTCCGGCGGTCTATCTTTTTCTTCTCCATGTTTTCTTACGTTTAGACGGTTCTGTGGCGCGAATGGCCTTCGACATAAATGGCGCTGAACGGACGCGCCGGACAGAGATTCTCGCAGGCCCCGCAGCCGATGCAGCGTTCTTCGTTCACGGCGGGGATGCGCGGCGACTTGGGGTCGTCGGGGTCCCGGCGCACCATCTTGATCGCTCCGGCAGGGCAATGGCGCGCACAGTTGTTGCAGCTGACGCCGTCGGTGTTGACCACGCAATTCTCCGCAATCCACACGGCATGGCCGATCTGGATCGACGATTTCCCGGCGAGGTCGGTCAGGCGGATGGCGCCCGTGGGGCACACCTCGGCGCACTTCGTGCACTCCGGAAGGCAGTATCCGCGCTCGAACGACATTTCGGGCTGCATGAGGGTCATCAGCTTGCCCGACGGACGCAACACCTGATTGGGACACACCGAAACACACAACTGGCATCCCGTGCAATGGGCGTTGAAGTGCCGCAGGCTCTGCGCTCCGGGCGGAACGACGGGCGTGGCACGGTTCGGAATCTTCTTGTCGACGATCACCGCCAGCCCGCCGTCGACCTTCTTCTCCTGCGCCCGGAGCGCAGAGTAGGCCACGATGCCCGCCAGGCCGAGGAACCGGCGGCGCGAAGCGTCGGAAGGCGTCTTTGCGGCGTCGGCCGCCGGTCTCTGCGGCGCGGGAGCCGGGTCCGGTTTCCGCCGCCGCAGCGTATAGGTGATGGCCCCCTGGCGGCAGTTTTCGAGGCAGTCCATACAGGCCACGCAGCGGCTGTAATCAATTTTATGCGCCGCAGGGTCGATACACGACGCCTTGCAGTTGCGGGCGCAGAGCTTGCATCCGTTGCACTTCGAGGTGTCGAAACGCGGTTTGAACAGCGAGTAGCGGGCGAGGAATCCCAGCACCGTGCCCACCGGACAGATCGTATTACAATAGGTGCGGCCGCTGCGCCACGCAAGAACAAACAGCACGGCGAACGTCACGACGGCAACAAGCAGCGTGGAGAGACTCTTCATCCAGACGTCGACCGAATAGAAGGCGTAGCTGTCCATGCGCCCGGCGATGTATGCCAGCAGGTTGTTGCCCCACGCGTAGACCGGGGCCAGCAGGTTCGAGGCGATGCGGCCGTAGGCGCTGTAAGGCGCGAGCAGCGAACCGACACCCGCCAGCATCGCGGCGACGAACACGACGAGCATCCCCCGGCGCAGCCAGGTGAGGGCGGGGGAGTACGCGAAGCGGTTCCGGTGCTTTCTGCGCTTCCCGGAGGCCCACGAAACGATGTCCTGCATCACCCCCAGCGGGCAGATGACCGAACAGTACACGCGGCCGAAAAGAAGCGTCAGGATCACCAGGAACGCCACGACGCCGACATTCAGGGCCAGCAGGGCGGGCAGGAACTGGATTTTCGCCATCCAGCCGAACCACGCGTGAAGCGTTCCGGTAAAATCGAGGAACAGCAGCGTCGTCAGCACGAAGAAAAAGGCCGCGGCCGCAATTCTGATTTTTCGTAACATAGATTCAAGTCTGAATCAAGTGAATTTATTTCGGAACTCATGTCGTCTCGGACCGTCGCCGTGGCCGCCGGGCCGCCCGAGACGGGGGTTTGGAGGTGGACCGGATTCGGGAGCGACGTCGTCGGCGAATAATAGGGCCAGCGGATTGATTTCAATGCAAATTACTCAACCATTCAACCGTTTCGGGATCGCGGTGATCCAGAAAACTGCTCTCCGGACGGTCCAGCGAGGCGATCACGGCCATGTCCTCGGCGTCGAGCGCGAAGCCGAACACGTCGAAATTCTCCGCGATGCGCTCCGCGTGCACAGACTTGGGAATGCAGACCACACCGCGCTGAATCAGCCAGCGCAGCACCACCTGCGCCACCGTCTTTTTGTACCGGGCGGCGACCGCCAGCAGGACTTCGTTCGAGAACAGCCCGTTCTTGCCCTCGGCGAAAGGCGCCCACGACTCGATCTGCACGCCCTTCGTGCGCATGAACTCCGCGGCGGCGGTCTGCTGGTGGAACGGATGGGTTTCGACCTGATTGACCGCCGGCGCGACCTCGTTGTGCAGAATCAGGTCCTGAAGGCGGTCGGGGTAGAAGTTAGACACACCGATGGCGCGGATGCGGCCCTCGCGGTAAAGCTCCTCCATGGCGCGCCACGAACCGTAGACGTCGCCGTAAGGCTGGTGGATCAGATAGAGGTCCAGATAGTCCAGCCCCAGCTTCGACATCGACTCCTCGAACGCCTTTCTGGCAGGCTCATAACCCGCGTCGCTGATCCACAGTTTCGTGGTGATGAACAGCTCTTCGCGGGGAATGCCGCTGCGGCGGACGGCACGTCCCACGGCCTCCTCGTTGCCATAGGCCGCGGCGGTGTCGATCGAGCGGTAACCGATCTTCAGGGCGTCGCCGACCGCCCGTTCGCAAACCTCCGGGTCCGAAATCTGATAAACGCCGAAGCCGAGGACCGGCATTTCGACGCCGTTGTTCAATTTTACGTATTCCATACCTCACTACTTTTTTATTTTTCCGGCAAAACTTCGTTCAGGCACGCAATGCCGTTCAGCGTGCGGGGATAACCGATATAGGGCAGCAACTGGGTCACGACGGCCAGCAGGGTGGCCTTGTCGTTGCCTATGTTCGCATTTCCGGCGATGTGGCCCTTCACCTGCGATTCGCAGCCCCCGAGCGAGACGAGCATCGAGAAGGTCAGCAGCTCGCGCATCTTCACGTCCAGGCCTCCGCGGGTCAGGAAATCGCCGAAGCAGTTGTCCGACAGGTAACGTTGGATGTGCTTCTGGTTCGCGGGGGCCGCCTCGCGCATCCCGTCGATACGCTCCGCGCCGAAAATCGACCGCTGCACCGCCAGCCCCTTTTCGAAGCGGTCCGCGGACGAGGTCGTCGACTGCCCCGCAAGCGGCAGCGTCACGCCGCGCGCCTCCAGCACCTCGTTGGTAATCCCTACGAAGTCGGCGACCTTCGCCATGCCGACGTAGGGAACGGCCTGATAAAGCGTCTCTTTCACCTCGACGGGCGTCACTCCGGCGTTCAGCGCGCCTTCGAGCGTCGTCCGGTAAGCGGTCCGGCCCTGCGAGGCGATGTTCGAGGCCAGGATGCACAGCATGCGCGTCCGCGTGTCGAGCTGGCCGTAGGCGGTCACTTCGCCGAGCGCAAAGTTACCAAAAATTTCAAATAATTCGGGGTCCGCATCCCCAAGTTCCGGTATTCCGCCCGGAAACAATTCGGCCAGGCGGCGTCGGGCGTCTTCACCCAGGCGGGAGGCCGGAGCCGGGACGGAAGCCGTCGCTGCCGCATATTGCGCGTCGTCGACCGGTTCGAGCCATGCGTTCTCGTTGGTCGCGGGATTGCACGCGACGGCCAGATGCGAGAACCAGCTGTCGGGAGCCGCGCCGTGCCAGTGGACCACGTCGGGCACGATCTCCACGATGTCGCCCGGAAGCAACGCCCGGGCCGGACGGCCCTTCTCCTGATAATAGCCCCGGCCCCCGACGGCGATCAGGAGCTGGCCGCCCGTATGGCTGTGCCAGTTGTTGCGGCATCCGGGCGAAAAGGTGACGTTCGACACGGGCGCGTTCAGCCGCTTGTCGTCCGTCAGCGGAGCGAGCCAGGCCTGCCCGACAAAGTACTTCGAAAACTGTTCCGGCAGTTTGTCGCCCACGGGAAACGGGCTGACTTTTTTCGGTATTTCCATATTTTGAGCATTTAAGGATTGCAGGATTCCGCCCGAAAAGAGGGCTGCGGCGGTCAGGGCCGCGAAGAGGATTCGTTTCATCGGTTCAAAAGAATGGTTTCACGATGCAAAAATAGGGTATTTCTCGCAACGGTTCCGTACCCCGATTACGGTTCGGCATACCATTATTACGGAGCGGCGTCATTTTCGGTCGGGTGAAGACCGTCTGCACGCAAAACCGGTTCTGCGCCCCAGACACAGAACCGGATCAAAAACGGATCGGCAGACGACTGCCTCCGAAACCGGCGTCTCGCACACCGGAAGTGAGGGGGGGGGAGGGGTCAGCCCCGCCGGCCCTGATTGGCGACGGCCTCCATCAGGGAGGCGATCTCGGCCGGGTCGCCCAGGAAATAGTCCTTCACACAGCCCAGCCCCTCGTCGAATTCGAAGACGTAGGGCACGGCAGTCGGAAGGTTGAACTCCGAAATGGCCTCGTCCGAAATCCCTTTCAGGTTCTTGATGATGCCCCGCAGGCTGTTGCCGTGGGCCACCACCAGCAGTTCGTCGTGGCGGGCCAGCGCCGGGAGTATCTCGCACTCCCAGTAGGGCATCGTGCGGGCCACGGTGTCTTTCAACGACTCGGTGCGGGGCAGCGCGGCGTCGGGAATCCCGGCGTAGCGGGGATCGAAGCGCGGATTGCGGGGATCGTCCTCCGGAAGCGGCGCGGGGGCCACGTCGTAGCTGCGGCGCCAGACGTACACCTGCTCGTCGCCGTATTTTTCGGCCGTCTCGCGCTTGTTCAATCCCTGAAGCATGCCGTAGTGCTTCTCGTTGAGCCGCCAGGTCTTCGTCACCGGAATCCAGTCCCGGTCCATCCTGTCGAGCACGACGTCGAGGGTCTTCACGGCCCGTTTCAGATAGGAGGTATAGGCGCGGCCGAAATGAAAACCCTCCTTGCGGAGCGTCTCCCCGGCTTTGACGGCCTCGGCGACGCCCTTCTCGCTCAAATCCACATCGGTCCACCCCGTGAACCGGTTTTCCCTGTTCCAGACGCTCTCGCCGTGGCGGAGCAAAACGATCTTTTTCATAACTGTCCGACTGCGTTTTCCGGTTCGGCGCGCACCTCGTTCTCCAGACGCCGGCATTCGCTGAAGTCCTTGATGTTCTGCATCGTGGTGCGTGCTATATTATCCACTGCTTCACGTGTGAAGAAGCCCTGATGCGAGGTGACGATCACGTTGTTGAACGACAGCAGGCGCGCCAGCACGTCGTCGTCCATGATGCGATCGGAAGTGTCCTCGTAGAAGTACCCGGCCTCCTCCTCGTATACGTCCAGTCCGGCGGCGCCGATCTTCTTCTCTTTCAGTCCGTCGATCAGCGCCTCGGTATGGATCAGCTGACCGCGGCCCGTGTTGATGAGGATCACGCCCGGTTTCATGCGCGAAATGGCCGCGTCGCCGATCATGTAGCGCGTCCGGTCGGTCAGCGGACAGTGGAGCGAAACGATGTCCGCACGGGCGTAAAGCTCGTCGAGCGGCACGTAGGCGATGCCCGCCTCCGCGGCGTACTGCGGATCGGGAAACAGATCGTTGGCCACGACCTCCATGCCGAACCCCTTGAGAATGCGGATCAGCTCGCGGGCGATCCTGCCCGTGCCGACGATCCCCGCGGTCTTGCCGTACATGTCGAAACCCATCAGCCCGTGGAGCGAGAAGTTGCCGTCGCGCGTGCGCCAGTAGGCGCGGTGTATCTTGCGGTTGAGCGCCAGCATCAGCGCCACGGCGTGTTCCGCCACGGCGTGCGGCGAATAGGCCGGAACCCGCACCACGGGAATCCCGTAACGGGCCGCGGCGTTCAGGTCGACGTTGTTGAAGCCCGCACAGCGCAGCGCGATCAGCTTCACGCCCATCCCGGCCAACTGGCGGATGGTCCCGGCGTCGGCCGTGTCGTTGACGAAGATGCAGACCGCATCGGAACCCTGCGCAAGGGCCACGTTATTGGCGTTCAGGTGGCTGCGGTGGTAGCAGATGTCGAACCCGTAGGTGTCGCGGATGCGGTCGAACGACTCCCGGTCGTAGGGCTGCGTGCCGAATAGTGTTATTTTCATAGTTGCACTTTTTTAATATAAAAACGTCTTCGGGGACCCGGATATTATGCGATGGTCACTTCGTCGTCGAGGTAAACGTCCTGAATGGCGTGCAGCAGGGCGATGCCGTCCTTCATCGGACGCTGGAAGGCCTTGCGGCCGCTGATAAGCCCCATGCCCCCGGCGCGCTTGTTGATCACGGCCGTCGTGACGGCCTCCTGCAAGTCCGAGGCCCCGCGCGACTCGCCGCCCGAGTTGATCAGGCCCACGCGGCCCATATAGCCGTTGGCCACCTGATAGCGGCAGAGGTCGATGGGGTGGTCCGAAGTCAGCTCGGTGTAGACCTTGTCGCTGGTCTTGCCGAAGCCGACGGCCCGGAAACCGCCGTTGTTCGACGGGAGTTTCTGTTTCACGATGTCGGCCTTGATCGTCACACCGAGGTGGTCGGCCTGCCCCGTGAGATCGGCCGAAGCGTGGTAGTCGGTACCCTCCTTCCTGAAACCCTCGTTGCGCAGGTAGCACCACAGGATCGTCGCCATGCCCAGTTCGTGCGCCAGGTCGAACGCGCGGGCGATCTCGACCAGTTGCCGGCGGCTCTCCGGCGAACCGAAGTAAATCGTGGCCCCGACGGCTGCGGCGCCCATGTTCCAGGCATCGCGCACCGTGCCGAACAACACCTGGTCGTAGGTGTTGGGGTAGGACAGCAGCTCGTTGTGGTTGATTTTGACGATGAAGGGAATTTTGTGCGCGTATTTGCGCGCCACGGCTCCCAGCACGCCGAAAGTCGAGGCGACGGCATTGCAGCCGCCCTCGACGGCGAGTCTGACGATGTTTTCCGGATCGAAATAGGCGGGGTTCGGGGCGAACGAAGCCCCCGCGGAGTGCTCGATGCCCTGATCCACGGGCAGGATCGAGACATAGCCCGTGCCGCCCAGCCGTCCGTTGGAGAGAATCCATTGCAGACTGCCCAGCGTACGGACGCTGCGGTCGGATTCGGCCCAGATGCGGTCCACGGTGTCGGGTCCCGGCAGGTACAACGACTTTTTGTCGATGGTGCGGCATACGTGGGAGAGGTAGTAGCCGGCCTGCTCCCCTAAAATTTCAACTGTCTTGCTCATAATCGCTGTGTTTTTGGTCATTTTACGAATCCCGTGCAATTCCGGGTCCAATCAGGTCCCGTTTACGGCCTAAAAGTTACCGAAAAATCCGGGAGGTTGTTCCCGGCGCGGGAGGCGGAGCGCGGATTCGGACCGAATGGTACAGAGGTAGGACAGAAATGCGAAGCGGGCGCGCCCGTTCAGGGCATGCGGCGAGGCCCGTTCAAAGCGTTCCGGCTGCTGCGGGCCGGACTACGCAGGGACACAAACCGTCCCGGACGGAGAATTTACCGCCCGGAGCGGACAAAAATCCGAAACCCGGATACCTATTTTTTGTTGTTGCGGTACTCGGTGGGCGATTCCCCCGCGTGCTTCTTGAAAAAACGCCCGAGGTAGGACTGGTCGGGAAACCGGAGCCGGTAGGCGATCTCCTGCACCGAAAGGTCGGTCGACTGGAGCATCATCTTGATCTCCAGCATCACCGAACGGTCGATGAACTCCTTGGCCGAACTGTGCGCCACGCTGCGCACGATGGTCGACAGGTAACGGGTCGAAATGCAGAGTTTGTCGGCATAAAACGACACTTCGCGCTCCTGGGCGCAATGCTCGTGCACGAGAGCGACGAAACGGTGGAACAGCTCCGACTGCCGCGTAGTCGTCTCCGGCACGCGGTGCTGCCGGGCTGCGAAACGCTGCATCTTGTCGTAACTCTCCAGCAGCAGATTCTGCAAACGGTTCTTGATGATCGTATTGCGGAACACGTTGCCGCGGTCGCGGTAGGTGTAGGCCGCCATCTGGAGCCAGATCGAAGCCCCCTCGACGATCCGCTGGGGCGGATGGGAGATCGGACGCTCGCGCAGGGCGTGGAAAAACGAAGGGTCCATCCGGAAGGCCGCCTCGGAAAAGAGATCCAGCGAAAACGAGCAGTAGGCCGCCCTGAAATCCTCCGTGCGGTCGGTGAGCATGAAGATAGATCCGGGCAGCAGCAGCACCATCGTATTGCGGCGCACCTGCCCCTGGTACTGGTTGACGGTGGCGTCGGCGCTGCCGCTGCGACAGAAGAGAATCGCACCTCCTTCCACACGGCAGGCGTAATTGCCGAAAAAGGCGAAATCGGATTCGCCCACAACAAATTGCTCCTCGGGAGTGGTGATTAGCGGATTGACCTGTGGCATACAATTCTTTTTTCGAACAAAAATAATGAAATTTTCGATAAATATTCCATTTTTATTCCGAAAAGTACCAATTCTGTTCGCAATAAAGGGTACATTGATACCGTTTTTAAAATACTTTTGCACCTGAAAAAGTTTTTTAGTCCAATCAGTTAAAGGAATTGTTATGAAGCAAACATTTGTGAAAGCTGCCGTTTTGGCATGCTGCATGGCGGCCGTCGGATGCAAACAGGCTCCGATGACAATGGGCCCCGGCGAATACGCCGTAATGACCATCGCCACCACCGACCGGGAAATCCCGAGCAACTACTCGGCGACGATCCGCGGCCGTCAGGACATCGCAATCTATCCGCAGGTTTCGGGAACGATCTCACAGCTCTGCGTCAACGAAGGTCAGAAAGTCGCCAAGGGACAGACCCTTTTCATCATCGACCAGGTTCCCTACAAAGCCGCCTTGCAGACCGCCGAGGCCAACGTCGAGGCCGCCAAAGCCGGCGTAGCCACCGCACAGCTCACCTACGACAGCAAGAAGGAGCTTTTCGCCCGCAACGTCGTTTCGCAGTTCGACCTCTCGACGGCCAACAACAACCTGCTGACAGCCAAGGCCCAGCTCGCACAGGCCGAGGCACAGCGCGTGAACGCCGCCAACAACCTCTCCTACACGGTCGTGAAGGCTCCGACCGACGGCGTGGTGGGAACGCTGCCGTACCGCGTCGGCGCGCTGGTGAGCGCTTCGATCCCGCAGCCGCTGACCACCGTATCGGACAACTCGGAGATGTACGTCTACTTCTCGATGACCGAAAACCAGCTCCTGGCCCTGACACGCCAGTACGGCTCGATCGCCGAAACGCTCAAGAGCATGCCGGGCGTACAGTTGCAGCTCAGCGACGGTTCGACCTACGACCAGACGGGCCGCGTGGAGTCGATCAGCGGCGTCATCGACACCTCGACGGGCAGCGTGTCGCTGCGCGCGGCGTTCCCCAACCCGAACGGACTGCTGCACAGCGGCGGTGCGGGCAACATCATCCTGCCGAGCATCTACAAGGATTGCATCGCCGTTCCGCAGGCCGCGACGTTCGAACTCCAGGACAAAGTATATGTATATAAAGTGGTGGACGGCAAGGCCGCTTCGGCGATGATCGACGTCGAGAAGATCTCGAACGGCCGCGAGTATATAGCACGCGCGGGACTCGTGCCGGGCGACGTGATCGTTGCCGAAGGCGTGGGGCTGCTGCGCGAAGGCACGCCCATCGTTCCGAAGGGCCAAGCCGCAGCAGCCGCTGCCGCAGCACCCGCAACCGACGAGTCCGCCGCTCAAACCCAAACCGAGAAGGAGGAATAACCTATGACACTCAAGCATTTTATAGAACGACCCGTATTGGCGTCGGTCATATCAATCGTAATCGTAATCGCCGGTCTGATCGGTCTGGCGACACTGCCCGTCGAGCAGTATCCCGACATCGCGCCCCCGACGGTCATGGTGCGCGCCTCCTATCCGGGAGCCAGCGCCGAAACGATTCAGAAGTCGGTCATCGTACCGCTCGAACAGGCCATCAACGGTGTGGAGGACATGACCTACATGACCTCCAGCGCAGCCGTCGGCAGCGCCTCCGTGACGGTCTATTTCCGCCAGGGAACCAACGCCGACATGGCGGCCGTCAACGTGCAGAACAAAGTGTCACGCGCCACCGGCCAGCTTCCTCCCGAGGTCACGCAGATCGGTGTGACGACCATGAAGCGCCAGACCTCGATGGTCAAGATCTTCTCGCTCTACAGCCCCGATGACTCCTACGACGAGACCTTCCTGTCGAACTACCTGAAGATCAACGTCGAGCCGCGCATCCAGCGTATCCGCGGCGTCGGCGAGGTGTTCACCCTCGGCGCAGAATACTCGATGCGCGTCTGGCTGAAGCCCGACGTAATGGCCCAGTACAAGCTCATCCCGTCGGACGTGACGGCGGCGCTGGCCGAGCAGAACATCGAATCGGCGACCGGTACGCTGGGCGAGAACTCCCAGAACACGTTCCAGTACACGATGAAATACCGCGGACGCCACCAGACGCCCGAAGAGTTCGGTGAAATCGTGCTGCGCTCGAAGCCCGACGGCACGCTCCTGCGTCTGAAGGACATCGCCGACATCGAACTGGGCAGCGAATCCTACGCTTACAAAGGTTACACCAACGGCCATCCGGGCGTCAGCACGATGATCTTCCAGACGGCCGGTTCGAACGCCACGCAGGTCGTGAACGACGTCAACGCCCTGCTCGACGAAGTGCAGGCCGAACTGCCGAAAGGCATCGCCGTCGCACACCTCCAGAGCGTGAACGACTTCCTCTACGCCTCGATGAAAGAGGTGGTCAAGACCCTGTTCGAGGCCATCCTCCTCGTGATCCTGGTCGTGTACGTCTTCCTGCAGGACATCCGCTCGACGCTCATCCCCACGGTGTCGATTCTCGTGGCGCTGATCGGAACCTTCGGCTTCCTCGCATTCGCCGGATTCTCGATCAACCTGCTGACCCTCTTCGCGCTGGTTCTTGCGATCGGTACGGTCGTCGACGACGCCATCATCGTCGTCGAAGCCGTGCAGGCACGCTTCGACGCGGGCTACAAATCCTCCTACATGGCGACCATCGACGCCATGTCGGGTATCACGTCGGCCATCGTGACCTCGACGCTGGTCTTCATGGCCGTGTTCATCCCCGTCGCCATGATGGGCGGAACGTCGGGCGTCTTCTACACGCAGTTCGGTATCACGATGGCCGTGGCCGTGGGTCTTTCGGCCGTCAACGCCCTCACGCTGTCGCCGGCGCTCTGCGCCATGATCCTGAAGCCGTACCTCGACGAGAACGGCGAGATGCGCGACAACTTCGCAGCACGTTTCCGCAAGGCCTTCAACACGGCATTCGGAGCCTTGGTCAACAAGTACAAGCACGGCGTGATGCTCTTCATCAAGCACAAGTGGCTGATGTGGTCGACGCTCGGTCTGGCCATCGCGGCGCTGGTTCTGCTGATGAACACCACCAAGACGGGTCTGGTTCCCGACGAGGACCAGGGTACGATCATGGTCAACGTCACCACGGCCCCGGGTTCCTCGCTCGCCGAGACCCACAAGGTCATGGAGCAGGTTTCGCAGCGCATCAGCGGCATTCCGCAGATTCGCGACTACATGCAGGTGGCCGGTTACGGCATGATCGCCGGACAGGGTTCGTCGTACGGTATGGCCATCATCAAACTCAAGGACTGGGACGAGCGTCCGAACAAGGAGGATGACGTGAACGCCGTCATCGGACAGATTTACGGCCGCACCGCCGACATCAAGGACGCACAGATCTTCGCCGTGGCTCCGCCGATGATCTCGGGTTACGGAACCTCGACCGGTTTCTCCATGCACCTGCAGGACAAGACCGGCGGCGACCTGACCGAATTCTACAATATTTACCTGCAATTCATCGGCGCGCTGAACCAGCGTCCGGAGATCGCCCGCGCATACTCGACCTTCAACATCAACTTCCCGCAGTACATGGTGGACATCGACGCGGCGAAGGCCAAGCGTGCCGGCATATCGCCGACCTCGATCCTCTCGACGCTGGCAGGCTACTACGGCGGCCAGTACGTTTCGAACATCAACCGGTTCTCGAAAATGTACTATGTGACGATGCAGGCCGATCCGAAATACCGTCTCGACACCGAGTCGCTCAACAACGTCTACGTGCGTTCGAGCAGCGGCGAGATGGCTCCCCTAGGCCAGTTCGTGAACCTGACGAGGGTTTACAGCTCCGAGGTGCTGAACCGCTTCAACATGTACAGTTCGATCGCCGTGAACGGTACGGCCGCCGACGGTTATTCGTCGGGCGACGCCATCCGGGCCATTCAGGAAACGGCTGCGCAGGTGCTTCCGAAGGGCTACGGTTACGAGTTCGACGGCATCACGCGCGAGGAGGCCCAGACGGGCAGCAACACGGTCATCATCTTCGGTATCTGTATCCTGCTGATCTACCTCATCCTGAGCGCGCTGTACGAGAGTTTCCTCATTCCGTTCGCCGTCATTCTGTCGGTTCCGTGCGGTCTGATGGGTTCGTTCCTGCTCGCCAAGATGATGGGACTGGAGAACAACATCTACCTCCAGACGGGTATCATCATGCTGATCGGTCTGTTGTCGAAAACGGCCATCCTGATCACGGAGTACGCCGCCGACCGCCGCGCCGCGGGCATGAGCCTCTCGCAGGCCGCCGTGTCGGCCGCCAAAGCCCGTCTGCGTCCCATTCTGATGACCGTCCTCACCTGCGTGTTCGGTATGATCCCGCTGGTGCTCTCGCACGGCGTAGGCGCAAACGGCAACTCGACCCTCGGTGCAGGTGTCATCGGCGGTATGATCGTAGGTACGCTGGCGCTGCTGTTCCTCGTGCCGACGCTGTTCATCGTCTTCCAGACGTTGCAGGAGAAAGTCAAGCCCCTGGAATTCGATCCCGATCCGCAGTGGGCCGTGCGCGCCGAACTGGAAGAGTGTAAAAACGAGAAAGAGGAGGAGTAACACATGAAAAAGATCCTGATTATATGCGCCGCGGCGGCGCTGACCGGCTGCGGCATCTACAAACCCTATACCCGTCCCGAGGTGACGACCGCAGGGCTGTACGGATCGGCGGAGACCGCCGACACGACCACCCTGGGCGACATCCGCTGGCAGGAAATGTTCACCGATCCCCAGTTGCAGGCGCTTATCGCGCTTGCGCTGGAGAACAACACCGACCTGCTGTCGGCAGGCTGGCGCGTGAAGGAGGCCGAGGCGACACTTAAATCGGCGCGTCTGGCCTACCTGCCGTCGTTCAACTTCGCCCCGCAGGGCAGCTTGAGCAGCTTCGACGGCGGACCGACGGCGAAAACCTATTCGATTCCCGTGACGGCCAGCTGGCAGATCGACATCTTCAACGGACTGACCAACGCCAAGCGCAAGGCCAAGGCGCTCTACGCCCAGAGCAAGGAGTACGAGCAGGCCGTGAAGACGCAGCTGATCTCGGGCGTGGCCAATCTCTACTACACGCTGCTGATGCTCGACAGCCAGTACGAGGTGACGGAGGAGACGGCCGCCAAATGGCGCCAGAGCGTCGAGGCGATGCGCGCCCTGAAAGAGGCGGGCTACGCCAACGAGGCCGGAGTGGCCCAGTACGAGGCCAACACGCTGGCCATCGAGGCATCGCTGCACGACCTGGGCTACCAGCGTACGCAGGCCGAGAACTCGCTCTGCTCGCTGCTGGGAGAGGTTCCGCACACCATCGCACGCGGACGTCTCGAAAACCAGCAGCTGCCCGACGACCTGACGGTCGGCGTACCCCTGCTGATGCTTTCGAACCGTCCCGACGTACGTTCGGCCGAGTATTCGCTCATGCAGTCGTACTACGCCACGGCGAGCGCCCGTTCGGCCCTCTACCCCTCGATCACGCTGAGCGGCACAGTGGGCTGGACCAACAACAGCGGCGCAGGCATCGTCAATCCCGGCAAGCTGATCTGGAACGCCGCAGGATCGCTCCTGCAACCGATCTTCAACGCCAACGCCAACCGTGCCCGCGTGAAGATCGCCAAGGCGCAGCAGGAGGAATCGAAGCTGTCGTTCCAGCAGACGCTGCTCAACGCAGGCGCCGAGGTCAACAACGCCCTCACGCAGTGCCAGTCGGCCCGCGCCAAGGCGGACCTCCGCGAGCGGCAGATCGAAGCGCTGGAGCGCGCCGTGGAGTCGACCGAACTGCTGATGCAGCACGGCTCGACCACCTACCTCGAAGTGCTGACCGCCCAGCAGTCGCTGCTTTCGGCACAGCTGTCGCAGATCGCAGACCGTTTCGACGAAATCCAGGGAACCGTGAACCTCTACCAGGCTCTCGGCGGCGGACGTGACATTACGGAGGAAAAATAATGAAACGGGGAGTGACCAAAGAGGAGATCATCCACGCTACGCAGGAGCTTATCGCCCGGAACGGCATCCGTGCCGTCCGGGTCGATGAGATCGCGCAGACGCTGGGAATCTCGAAACGCACCCTGTACGAAATGTTCACCGACAAGAATGACCTCGTAAGCGCATGCCTCGACGCCATGAGCCACCAGCAGCGGGAACGCATCGTCGCCTGCCGCAAACGGCGCGGCGGCAATCCGCTGCAAAAGGTGCTCCGGCTGACGAACGAATACATCGACAACCTCTATACGGTAGACCACCGTTTCCTGTCGGACATCAGCCGCAAGATCATCTTCGCGGAGCACTACGACGAGCACCGGGAATTCTGGCGCAGGGAACTGACCGACTACCTCGAAACCTGTCGCCAGGAACAGCTTCTGCTGCCCGAAATCGACGCCCCGGCATTTGCCGAGCAGTTGATGAGCACGATCCTCGACCTGCGCCTGAACGGCACGGTCCGCGAGGAACTCCGGCTCTTCTGCCGGACGATACTCCGCGGCGCGGGGACCCGGAAGGGCATCGAACTGATCGACCGCAAACCGTGAGTTTCGCAATACGCCTGTAAAAAAGCCCCGCAGCCGAACTGCGGGGCTTTTTTACGCCCGGAAACGACATGGCCGCCGGACGCCCGAGGCCCGCAGACCTCTGCGAAGCGAAGCCGCGGGTTCCCGCGGAGTTTCAAAGCCTGCGGTCCCCGGGCCTGCGGAAGCCCCGCACGGCCCGGCCGTCTTCGATACCCGCGCAGCCCTCGGTCCGCCGGCATCTTCCGGATGCGAAAAAGGCTGCGAATCGTTCGCAGCCTCTTCCCATAACAGGTCGTTTTCTCAATAGATCCTACCGGCATCGGCGCTCTCCAGATACCACTCCGCGTGCTCCGCGCCGTTGGACGAGGCCCATGCCATGAAGTATTCGTAGACGCCGCGGATGTCGTTCGTCTCGGCAGGGTAGCGGAACTCGCCCGGAATCATCAGCGCCCACATCATGTAGTTGTTCTTGGCCTGGTCGCCCTCCGTCACGAAGAACTTGTAGGGATCCGAAGGCAGGAACGAACCCTTGCCGATAATCCCCGAAGCGGTCGGCGCATAGCCCGGCATGTGAATCTCGCTGGTGCGCTGCTTCGGCGCGATGAAGAAGTTCATCTCCGAATCCAGTACCGAGGCGATGTCCACCGGCTGCGAGAAGGTCACCGTCGTGGTGTGTTTCCGGATTGCGGCGGCGGGCTGTCCCTTCCAGGTGTTCGAGGCACTCAACAGCTCCTCCGTCCTGTTGAAGAACGGAATCACGGCACAGGGGCTGTCGGCGTCAAGTCCCCGCGAAGCGAACGCACCGCTGCCGAAGCCCTCGTGCGACGAGACGACGCCGGCCACGTCCGACGTCTGCACCTTGTCCATCTGCACAGCTCCGGCGATGTCGTAGGTGGTTCCCGCAGCACGCAGTTCCCAGTTGATCGTAAGAGCCGAGACCTTGCCGCCGTCCTTCGACATCATACGGTCGATACGGCTCACGATGACCACGTCGTTCATGTCGTAATCGCCCAGCCACGGCCAGTTGTCCTCGAAGCAATAAGTATAGGTATGTCCGGGAACGTTCGCATACTCGTCGGGTTCCGGCTCCGGATCAGGATTTACGGGGTCCTTGCCGCCGTTGCAGCCGTTTTCTGCGATGATCGTCGTCTGCGACGCCGACATCACGGCTCCGTCGGTCAGATAATCCTTCCGGATCGTGTAATCCTTATCCCGGTCGTTGTCATAAACGACCTCGATCGCTCCCGAGAAATAGGTTTCATGCCCTTTGCGGGTATACGCCTTCTCCGAAATCAGGACCACGGCCCTTGGATCGGCGTCGCCGGTAAACGCGAATCTGTTCCCGCCGCCCTTTTCGTCGGCGTTGTACTCCTCCATCGTGAAGATCGCGCCTCGGGCCATCGACACGTTCGTATTGTTGAATTCGACCCTTCCGGCATCGAGTCCGGCATTCGCGCTGAAATTGAACTCCGCCCCCTGGGCCTCCAGCTCGTTCACCGAAGTGTGGCAGTTCACCCAGATCGTACCGCGGGCGGTCATCTCTTCGATCGAAGCCCGGCCGCGCTGGTAAATGGCCGTACTGCGCTCCAACTCGCACTCGTCGTTCACGACGAGCAGGGCGTTCTCGCAGTTGTGGAACTCGCCGTCGGAATTGATTTTCAGATCGTCGACCGTAACGGCGCCGTCGTTGTAGATCCGCGCGGAGTTAGAAACCTTCATCTCGTCGGTCACGGTCAGCACGCCCGTCGCCGTGTTGTAGACAGTCAGACCGTTATTCATGTCGAGGCTGCCATCGACCGTCAACGTACCGTTGTTTACGATGCATTTGCCGCTGACATTGGGTTTCCCGACGGACAGCTTGCCATCGGCAAAGACGTAGACCGCAGCCCCGTCGGCGGCGGAAGGCTGAATTTTCAGGGTCCCGATCTTCACCTCGCCGCCCGGCAATACAGCCAGTTTGGCCCGTCCGATGTTGAGCGACGAAAGCGTCAGTTTGCCGGCGACATAGAGGATCGGGGCCTGATAGGGGCTGAACCCGCCGTTGAGATCCAATTTGCCCGCAACCTCCGCCCCGGCAGGGATCAGGTATTCGGGAGCGGCGTAAAAAGCCCAACTGGCTCCCAGCTGGTAGCTCTTGCCGCTCTCGATCGCAGTGATCACGGCTTTGGAATCGAACGACGCCGCATCGGGCGCCTCCATTTTCGGATAATCGGGCATCGAACTCCCGACCCGGGCGTTCGCCGCCAGACGCATCTTCGGCGCAGCGGCAGCCTTCATCGAAGCGCCCGTCACGGCTACCGTGCCGTGCGCCCCGACCATCTTCACCGACTTCGTGCCGTCGGGCAGGGTGGTCTGGACATAGAGGTTTTCGGTCCCGGCGTTCAGTGTGAACGCCGACCGGAAAGGCATAGCGGATTTCGCCACGCCCCGGGCCGCCAGATTCTCCGCCGAAAGGATCGGCGAGGAGTAAATGCGGATCACGGCATAGGGTGGCGTCGCGCCTTCCACGACAGGCATCGACACCGAAACGGTCACGTTCCGGGTCGTTTTCCAGTCGAAATCGGCGGGAACAGCCCCCGGCACAACCGGACTGTCAGGGCTTCCGCCCAGATCCTTCTGACAGGAGGAAGCGACAACAGCCACCGCCATCAAAGCCGTGCAAAGTTTTTTCATATCGTAATTTTCTAAATGTGTGATGCATTCTGTCTTCGCGACAAATACTAAGTATAATTTTCTCAACTACAAAATTCCGCTCATTTATATGACAAAAAAAGCCCGTTTTTTTACGCAAAACAAAATTCCGGCCGAAAAAGAGGATTTCCGAAAAAATTTCCTATATTTGCACCGTAAGAGCAACAGAAGCGAATGACCAGCCCTGCAACATACGACTGTCGGCGCCGCGGAGAACACCGCGGAACGATGATGATGTCCATGTGCATGTGCAACCGTTTTCGCCGGGTGTAGCTCCTTCATGCACTGAAAATGACACAATCCGGCTTCGTAGAGGTCGGATTTTTTTATCGGATTTTTTAACGACAGATATAACATACCATGGATTCAAAAAAGTACCGTTTCGAAACCCTCCAGATTCATGCGGGCCTGCAACCCGACGAACCCACCGGCGCCCGGGGCGTGGCGATCTATCCCACGGCGGCCTATCGGTTCAAAAACTGCGACCACGCCGCAAGGCTCTTCGAGTTGAGCGAAGGCGGCAACATCTATACGCGCCTGCAAAACCCCACCACGACGGCCTACGAACAGCGTATCGCCGCCCTGTACGGGGCTGTGGGGGCGCTCGCCGTCTCGTCGGGCATGTCGGCCATCCTGATCGCCGTACTTTCGCTGGCGGCCGAAGGGGACAACATCGTCGCCTCGCCGTTCCTCTACGGAGGCACCTACAACCAGTTCCGCACGTCGCTGCGCCGGCTCGGCATCGACTGCCGCATCGCCCCGAGCGAGCGTCCCGAGGATTTCGAGGCGCTGATCGACAGCCGCACCAAGGCGCTCTACGCCGAGAGCATGGGCAATCCCACCTGCGCGGTCCCCGACCTGGAGGCGCTGGGCGAACTGGCCCGGCGGCGCGACATTCCGTTCATCGTCGACAACACGTTCGGCGCGGCGGGCTACCTCTGCAACCCGTTCGAGTGGGGCGCGAACATCGTCGTGGACTCCGCGACGAAGTGGATCAACGGCCACGGGACGGCCATGGGCGGCGTGATCGTCGACGGCGGCAACTACAACTGGGCGAACGGCAAATTCCCGCAGATCGACGGACCTTCGGAAGGGTATCACGGGCTGAATTTACACGAGGCGTTCGGTCCGGCGGCCTTCATCGTCAAATGCCGCGTCGACGGGCTGCGCGACCTGGGATGCTGCCCCTCGCCGTTCGACTCCTACCTGATGATGATCGGGCTGGAGACCCTCTCGCTGCGCGTGAAGCATCAGGTGGAATCCACCTGGAAACTGGCCGAATACTGCCGCAGCCACCCGAAGGTCGAGCGGGTCAGCTTCGTGGGATTCGACACGCACCCGAGCCATGAAAACGCCCGCAAATACTACCGCTACGGCTCGTCGGCGGTCTTCACCGTCGAACTCAAGGGCACGCTCGAAAGCACCGTGCGCTTCGTCGAATCGCTCCGCCTGGCGGCCAACATGACCATGATCGGCGACTCGATCACCGTCGTGACCCATCCGGCGTCGACGACCCACAAACAGTTGAGCGACGCCGACCTCGCAGCGGCAGGCGTCACGCCCACGCTGCTGCGCATCTCGCTGGGACTGGAAAACGCCGACGACCTCATCGAGGATTTCGAACAGGCTTTCGCACAAATCGGATAATGGAACCGCAGATTTACATAGCTCCCGGACCGTTCGAACTCGAAACGGGCCATACGCTGCCCGAGCTGCGGATTGCCTACCACACCTACGGCACGCTGAACGCCGCCAAGGACAACGTGGCATGGGTGTGCCACGCGCTGACGGCCAATTCGGACGTCGCCGACTGGTGGCCCCACACGGTCGAGGCGGGACGGTTCCTCGACCCCGCGCGCCATTTCGTCGTCTGCGCCAACATCATCGGCTCGCACTACGGCACGACGGGGCCGCTGCACGTGAATCCCGCCACGGGGCGGCCCTGGTACAAGGATTTTCCGCCCTTCACGATCCGCGACATCGTGCGGGCGCACCGGCTGCTGGCCGACGCGCTCGGCATCGGGCGCATCGGGACGCTGGTGGGCAGCTCGGTCGGAGGTTTCCAGGCCGTCGAGTGGGCCGTTTCGGAACCGGAGCGGATCGAACGGCTCGTGCTGATCGCCACCGCGGCCAAGGCTTCGCCCTGGGCCATCGCCATCGACGAAACGCAGCGCATGGCCATCGAGGCCGACACGACTTTCGGCCAGCCGCGCGACGACGCCGGAATGAAAGGACTGGCGGCGGCCCGGGCCATCGGCCTGCTGAGCTACCGCGGTCCCGAAGGCTACAACCTCACCCAGCAGGACCGCGAGGAGCGCCCCGCCGTGCACCGGGCGTGCACCTACCAGCAATACCAGGGCGAAAAACTCCGCCGCCGTTACAACGCCTACTCCTATTACGCGATCCTCGACGCCTTCGACACGCACGACGCGGGCCGCGGGCGGGGCGGACTGGAGCAGGCGCTCCGCAGCATCACGGCCCGGACGCTGGTGGTCGGCATCACGACCGACATCATCTTCACGCCCGCCGAGATGCGCAGCCTGCACGCCATGATCCCCGGCAGCGCGTACCACGAAATCGACTCGCCGTTCGGCCACGACGGATTCCTCGTCGAACACGAACAGTTGAACGACATACTGCTGCCTTTTATGAACAATTAAAAACCGGATACCCCATGACCAAAATCAAAATCGGACTGTTCGGATTCGGCGTCGTCGGACAGGGCATCTACGAAGTGGTGCGCAAATCGAAGAACGCCCACGCCGAAATCGTGAAAATCTGCGTCCGCGACCCCAAAAAGCCGCGCAAGATCGAAGTCGACCCTTCGCTGTTCACCACCTCGGTCGACGACATCCTCGACAACCAGAACATCAACCTCGTGGTGGAGGTCATCGACGATGCCGATGCCGCCTACAACATCGTCAAACGGGCCATGCTGCGCGGCATCCCGGTCGTGTCGGGCAGCAAGACGATGCTCGCCAAACACCTTCCCGAGCTGATCGAGATTCAGAAAACCCGCAACGTGGCGCTGCTCTACGACGCTTCGTCGTGCGGCTCGATCCCCGTGATCCGCAACCTCGAAGAGTACTACGACAACGACCTGCTGCTGGAGGTCAAGGGCATTCTGAACGGCTCGTCGAACTACATCCTCTCGCGCGTCTTCGACCACAAGGACTCCTACGCCAACGCCCTCGCGCAGGCGCAGGCGCTGGGCTTCGCCGAAAGCGACCCCTCGTTCGACATCGAGGGCTACGACTCGCTGTTCAAGCTGGTGATCATCACCGTGCATGCGCTGGGAACCTACGTCGCCCCGGAGCGCATCTTCACCTACGGCATCTCGACGATCCACGATTCGGACATTCAGTACGCCCGTGAGAAAAACGTGAAGATCAAGCTGGTGGCGCAGGTCGTCAAGGTGAGCGACGAACATTTCACGATGTTCGTCATGCCGGAGTTCGTGACGCCCGCCAAGTACATTTACAGCGTCGACGACGAGTACAACGGCGTGGTGATCCGCGGCGAATGCTACGACCGGCAGTTCATGTTCGGCAAGGGCGCGGGCAGCCTGCCCACGGCGTCGTCGATCCTGAGCGACATCATGGCGCGGCTGAACAACTACCGCTACGAGTACAAGAAGATGAACTACATCGAGAAACCCGACTACACGACCGACATCACGCTGAAAATCTACGCCCGCTACAAGGAGACCGACGTGCAGGGCATTCTGAACTTCTCGAAGATTCACGAACAGTTCATCAGCGAGGAGAGCAACTACGTGATCGGCGAGATTCCGCTGCGCGAACTGCTCGAAAAAAGATCGCAGCTTTCGGGCAGGGACGTCTTCCTGGCGAACATCCCGATCTTCTTCCTGAACCGCGATTAAACAGAAAAAGGTCCCTTGACAAGGGACCTTTTTCATTGTCTACCGCACGGCGTCGTCTTTCACGCAGCGGACCGACAGGCCGTATCCGAGCGGAACCTCGCCGGTCACCGGATCGGTCGTGGTGCTGTAAACCAGGCAGCCGCTCCGCTCGGCCGTGGCCTCGCAGCTTATCAGATAACCTTTGTCGGCGTCTCCGTACCTGTTCGACGTGCCGTTCACGATCCAGTATCCGGCGCACCTGAAAAATCCGGCCGCAGGCCCGGCGGCAAGGAGCGCTTCGAGTTCGGCCAATGCGGGAACGTGCCAGCCCTCGGGACAGATGCCCCGCAGCGGAGTCCCGGACCGGACCGTGACGCCGCCCGTCACCGTCTTATAATCGTACAGCAGCCCTTTTTCCGCCACCGCGGAAAGCCCCTCCTCGGGATACCATACGCCATCGCCGATCTCCGTACCCGCAGGCTGGTAGCGCAGGTTCTCGGCCATCCATACCTGTCCGCCGATCTTCGCCGTGCGGTAGGTATCGCCGCCGTATTCCAGTTCGGAAGCCTCCCCGCCGTCGCCCTCGTCAAGCGAACCGCCGTCTTCCCAGTCGCTGACCTCGCCGCTCAGCTTCAGCTCGATGTCGATGTTGGTGACGAGCACCGACATGTCGTACCTTCGGCCGCTTTCGAGCGTCGCCGAAGAGAGAGTCTTGCTGCGGCTCTTGCCCTCGCGCGTGGAGACCGTGACGGTCAGCGCCCCCTGCTGCGGCACGAGAATCGCACGGTAGGAGGCGTCGGGCGTCACTTCGAAGGTTTCGATTTCAGCGGCCGCCACGCCGGCTTTCGCCGAAGCCGTCGGCACGGAGAGATCCACCGAGGCCGTCGGGACGAATCCGCCCACGGCGACGCCCGAAACCGCAGCATCGGAATTGTTGGTAATGACGATGGTCAGCTGTGACATCAGGTGATAGAACAGCATCCCGACGGGCGCGCCCGTGGGCGTCACGTTCTTCGCTACGGCCCCCAGCAGGTCCGAGGAGGCGCAGCCCGCACTCTGATCCCGCGCCACGGAGAACTCGTCGGGAACGCCCGACGCCGAATAGGGGAAATAGGCCGTGAGCGTCGAGGTTTCGTTCAGGTCGTTGTACCACAGCAGGCCGGAAGCCGTGAAGGCCGAGCCGTCGTAGGTCATCTGGTGGTTCCGGACGTAATCCGAGCCGTTCTTCGTGACGGTCAGACCGATACAGTCGCCCGTATCGAAATGAAGCCCCGTGACGCGGGTTTTGATCGACGGCGTGATCCGGATGCCGGGAACCGCATCCCGCTTATCGGCACAGCCGGGTGCAGCGGCGAGACCCGCCGCCAGAAGCGCAAGAAGGAGTTGTCTTTTCATCATTCAGGTTTATTTTTGCGACTTTTAATCACAAAAATAAAACTTTTTATGTTATTCACAAGACCTCCGGTCAGTTTTTGTAATACGATTCGTCGAGTCCGAGCGTGAAATTCCCGCGCCGGAACCAGGTGACGGCGGCCAGCGCGAACACCAGCGCGGCGTTGAAGAAGAACGGGAAACGGTCGCTGTGGGTGTGGAACAGATGGCGGAACATGTCCATGATGAAGGGGCAGATCATCACCGCAAGGTAGTTCATCGCCATGACGAACGACAGCGCGAGCGTCGCCGAGCGGGGCGGAGCGATGGTCGCCGCCTTGTCGTAGATGACGGGCTGTATCACCCCGTAGCCGAAGCCCGTGAGCAACGCCCCGACGACGAGCATCGTCTTGTCACGGAAGATCCCCACGCACAGCAGCCCCGCGCAGACCAGCCCCAGCGACACGAGGTTGACGTTCTGCTTCAGCGCGCGGATGATCCGGTCGATAAACAGCCCGGGAAGCATGATCGCCAGGAAGAACAACGAGATCAGCACACCCGAAAACGAACTGCTGATCTTGTAGTCGTCGACCAGAAACGAGGCGTAGAAGGCGATGGCCAGCACGGCGTAAGTGGCGAAGAAGTAAAAGAGCATCAGTCCGACGAGCTTGCCCCGGTCGATCCGTTTGTGGCGCATCTGGATGCTCTGCTCCGGCTCGGGCGTGGAGCGGCTGCGCCGGAGGAAGAACGACAGCGCGAGCGAGATGCCCGGCAGGGTATAGACCAGGAACGGAAGATGCCAGTTGACCTCGGCCAGGTAGCCCGTCACGGCGGTCGCCACGACGAGCGTGAGGTTGTTGATCGCCGAACTGTACCCCAGCTGCCGGACGCGGCTGTCCCCCGTGAAATAGTCGACGATCAGGCCCGTCGAGAGGGGGATGACCATGCCGGCGCCGACACCGAGGATGCAGCTGATGACGATGAGCCACGCCATGCTGCGGGCGAACAGGCAGGCCACGCCGCTCAAAAAGAAAATCGAAAGTCCTACGATCAGGATTTTGAGTTTGTCCCTCCCCTCGGAGAGTTTTCCGGAGAGCAGCACGAAGGGGATGATCAGCAGCGACGGCAGCGAGGTGAGCATCTGGATTTCGAGGTCCGTAACCTTGGGAAACACCTTGTTCAGATCGCCCAGAATAGGGGAGACGGCCAGTCCGGGCAGCGACGCAATGGCCGACACGGACCAGATTGCCAGCAGCACGACGAGCGTAACGGAGCCTTTTCCTGTCTTGATTTTCATAGCCGGGGATTTTAGTACCGCTATCCCCGCAACTGTTATACCAAACGAAAACGGACCGGCATCAAGGCCGGTCCGTCGTTCGGTTTCTTCCGGATGTCCCTATTGCACCCTCACGCAACGCACCGACATGCCGTTGGCACGGGCATAGGGGACGTTGTTTTCGAGGCCTCCGCCGGTGGTCTTCTTCTCGAACCAGAAGTGGAAAGCCGGGGATTTCGTACCCGACAGCGTCCCTGCGGTCCAATAAAGGCCCTCCCAGGGCTGCGCCTCCTCGGCCACGCTGCGCACGGTGACGGGGTTGTAAACGTTCAGGATCGTGCTGTTGTCGTAACGGCGGCGTCCTGCGCCGATAAACAGCGACGAGGTTCCCCGCTCCGGATCGGTCAGGCCCCAGCCGTATTTGTCGGCATCCGCCGCCGTGGGGGCTCCCACAAGTTTCAAACCGTCGAACACGGCCGACGGAGCCACCCGCCAGCCATGGGGACAGGGGTCGTAGGCGCTCTTTTTCGAAGCGGACCACAAATCGTCGGAATGTGCGCTCCACAGCCAGTCGTTCTCCGAACCGGAGACGCCCGTGATGAAGGTCAGCGGGTGCTGCACGGCGTAAGCCACCGTACCCGTCTCGGCGCTCGAAGCGGCCGTCCGCAGGTAGACGCGGCTGCCGCCGCCGTTGTACATGCTGGCCGATGCGCCGTTGGCGGCGTTGTACGAACTCGGGCCGATGAAGGGGTCCTTACGGCCCCACTGATAATAAAGTCCGTACGAGGCGAGGATGTTCTCCACCGACGAGTTGTCGGCGGCCAGCGCCCCGAGGTTGCGGGTCATCATCGAATAGCCGTTGAAATCGACCGCACCGCCCTCGGCCTCGGGATCGTAGTCCGCAGCCCATACGTGCCAGCTCCAGATCAGCGTGCCGCCGGCGTCGTAGGCTCCGATCACGGCGTTGCCCTCCTTGATCTTGTCCCCGTCGTCGCTGTCGGCAGCCACGTAGAACGACGCCTTGCCGTCTTTCAACTCCAGGTATTGGATCAGATTCGACCGGCTCTGCCAGACGACATCGACCGAAGAGGGCACCTGCTCGGTCAGGTCGCCCTTGTACATGGCGTCGATCAGGTAGTTGGTCTCCTTCTTGTTGATCAGATAACTGTTGGCCGGCTTACGGCTCAAATCCTCGGTGTCGACCACACCCACGAAAAGCGTCGCCGAAGCCGTCGATCCGCCGTGCACCTTGCCCGTCAGGGTCACCGAACCCGACTTTACGGCATCATTGTCGTCGTCGAACTTCTCGGGAGAGACGACCGTAATGGTGCGGTTCGCCGCGTCGATAACGGGATCGCTCCAGCCCGTGGGTTTGCCCGTTATCGAGAAACTCTCGATGTTGGAGGCCGAAAAACCCACCGTCACTGCGTCGCCCGCATTGAGGAAAACGGCCGGAGAATCGAACGCGATCGTTCCCGATTCCTTGTCCTTGCTGCACGAAGCAAAAAAAACGACGGCCGCAACCGCGCAAACCAACCCTGCAAATCTTTTCATATAGTTCATTCTTTTCTTATTTCAGTTTCAAAATCAACGGCAAAGATAATAAAAAGTCGGACGGGTGCAAAACCGAATTGCGCACGGTTCAACAAAACTTCCCCTCCCGAAAGTGCCGTCACGGCACCAAAGATACCAAAAAGCGGAATAAATGCCACATGCCCGTCCGAATAATTGCATTTGGGAACAATTATTGCCGCCTATTCCCTAACGAATCAGAAACGCATATAGTATGTCGAAATTGAAAATCGAAACGGGAAGTTCTCCCGCCGAGGAGCGCTTCAGCATCACCGTGACCGAAAAAGGCCCCTTCCTGGTCTACGGACGCCCGCCGCTGGCCGAGCAGTTCATCATGCCCAACGAGCAGAACGAAAGCTGGTATTTCCAGGAAGGGCGGCGCTTCTCGACCGAGGCGGAACCTACGGCGCTCTGCCGCTGCGGGGCCTCGAAACGCAAACCTTACTGCGACGGGAGCCACGAAACGGCGGCCTGGGACCCGACGCTCACCGCACCCGACGAATCGCTGCTCGACAAGGCCGAGACCGTCGAGGGCGGGACCCTCACGATGACCGACAATCCGAAATACTGCGTCTTCGCGCGCTTCTGCCACCCCGGGGGCGACGCGTGGACGCTCACCGAGCGGTCCGCCGATCCCGAAGCACGCCAGCTGGCCATCCGCGAAGCGTCGATGTGCCCCGGCGGACGGCTGACGGCCTGGGACCGAAAAACGGGCAGCCCCTACGAATTCCGGTTCGCCCCGAGTCTCGGGCTGATCGAGGACGTCACCATCGGCAGCAGCGGCGGCCTGTGGATTCGCGGCGGCATTCCCCTGCGGCGCGAAGACGGCCATACCTACGAAATCCGCAACCGCGTGGTCGCATGCCGCTGCGGCCAGTCGGCCAACAAACCCTACTGCGACGGCACGCACGCGGCGATCAAGTGGCGCGACAACCTCGAAGGCGAACCGGTCGGCGAAACGCTGCCCGAGGAGGTCTACTGACCCCGCGCCAAACAAAAGCGAGCCTTCGAAGGCTCGCTTTTGTCATTCCATAACACCGCTCCGGGCCGCGGCGCCGATCCAGCAATCGGCCATCAGTCGCTGACCGGCAGGCGTGGGGTGGATGCCGTCCCACACCCAATAGGTCGCATCGCCGTTCGGCAGCCGCGTTTCCAGATCGGCGATAAGCCGGTGGAAGGGCACGAGCGTCGCGCCGTAGTCGGCTGCGATTCGCTCCACGATCACACAGCATTGCGCCAGTATCCGCTGCCGCAGGGGATAATATTCGCCCAATGCGCCTTCAACGATCTTCCCGCAGGGTGCGGCAAAGGGCGTGCACAGTACGATTTTCAACGCAGGATTTGCCTGCCGGGCCTGATCGAGCAGACCGCGATAGGTCCTTTCCCAGTCGGCAAAATCGAAATCGGGAACCGTTTTCGGATCGTCGGCGCGCAGCAGTCTGCCAAGGTGACGTTCCGCATCGTTCGTCCCGACAAACACCGACAGCACGTCGGGTCGCAGGTCGATCACATCCTCCTGCCAGCGGGCGGCAAGGTCGCCCAACGCATGACCGCCCACGCCGCGGTTGAAGAACCGGTAGTCGCGATCGGGGAAATAGCCCTGGTAATAGCTGGCGCATAAATACATATACCCGCTGCCGAAAAGGTGGTTGCGATCCCACAGATTGCGCTGCGACGACGGTTTTCCGTCGGCCTTGCCCCAATTACCGTCGGTGATCGAGTCGCCGATATACACCACACGCCGCCCCGAGGCCGTCACGGCCGGCTGGGGGCGCATTCCGGGCGAACCAGCGCTGAAAGAAAAGCATCTGGCAGGGGAGCGACGCGGACCAGTAGGCCGCGTTGTGCGCACCGGGACGCACCAGGAAATCGTGCCCCACGCCCTGCCGCATCAGCTGTTCGTGGAGGTTCAGATTCACCTGATAGAAGAAATCCTGATAACCGCAGTCGAAGATGAGCGCCAGTTCGCCGTCCCGGAGCGAAGCGGCCTGACGGATCACCGTATGCGCGTTCCAGCGTTCCGGATTGTCTTTCAGTTCGCCCAACTGTTTCTTCATCTCCCACGAGTCGGGGAAAGGCCGGATGTCCACGCCTCCCGAGGTCGATCCCGCAGCCCCGAAACGGTCTTTGTGGCGCAGCGCTACCCACAGCGCGCCGTGACCGCCCATACTCAAGCCCGTGACGGCGCGGCCCTCGCGCGAAGGAATCGTCAGGTAGCGGGCGTCGATCCAGTCGGGCAGTTCCTGCGCCACGAAGGTCTCGAACTGCGACGCCGGATCGAGAGGACTGTCCCAATACCAACTGTTCGCGCCGTCGGGGCAGACGACGATCATCCCGCAGGCGTCGGCCAGCGGACGCAGGTCGGTGATGTTCTGCCACGTCGTGTACGAACCGCCGAAACCATGCAGCAGGTAGAGCACGGGCATGCGCCGCCCGACGCCGGCATCGGGAACCACGACCAGCGCCGGAATTTCGCGCTGCATCTTCGCGCTGAAAACCGCCACCGTGTCGATCTGCGCAGCGGAGGCTCCCGCCGCGGCAAAAGCGAAAAACAGGATCAAAAGGCACTTTCTCATAACTGTCTGAATCTTTCACAAAAAAGGGCGCGCACGACGCGCACCCCCTGATAACAAATCCGTCAAAACTATTTCTTTTCGGGTTTGGCAATGGTCTCGCGCATCTGCGTGTCGGCCATGATGTTCTTCATCTTGTAGTAGTCCATGATGCCCAGGTTGCCGTTGCGGAACGCCTCGGCCATGGCCAGCGGCACTTCGGCCTCGGCGAGAATCACCTTGGCGCGGGCGTCCTGCGCCTTGGCCTTGTTCTCCTGTTCGAGCGCCACGGCCATCGCACGCCGCTCCTCGGCTTTCGCCTGGGCGATGTTCTTGTCGGCCTGCGCCTGGTCCATCTGCAACTGGGCGCCGATGTTCTTGCCCACGTCGATGTCGGCGATGTCGATCGAGAGGATTTCGAACGCCGTACCGGCATCGAGGCCCTTTTCGAGCACGACGCGCGAAATGGAATCGGGGTTTTCGAGCACGATCTTGTGCGATGCGGCCGAACCGATCGACGAGACGATGCCCTCGCCGACACGCGCCAGCACGGTCTCCTCGCCGGCGCCGCCGACCAGCTGCTTGATGTTGGCGCGCACCGTGACGCGGGCCTTTGCGATCAGCTGGATGCCGTCCTTGGCCACGGCGGCCACGGGAGGCGTGTTGATCACCTTGGGGTTGACCGACATCTGCACGGCCTCGAACACGTCGCGGCCCGCCAGGTCGATGGCCGTCGCCATCTTGAAATCCAGCATGATGTTGGCCTTCTGGGCCGAAACCAGCGCATGCACCACGTTCGTGACGTTGCCGCCCGCGAGGTAGTGGGCCTCCAGCTCGTTGGGATTGAGGGTCAGTCCGGCTTTCGTGCTCTCGATCATCGACGAAACAATGGTCGAGGGCGGGACCTTGCGCCAACGCATCAGCACCAGTTGCAGCAGGCTGATACGCACGCCCGACACCAGGGCCGAGAACCACAGTCCCACCGGAATAAAATAGAAGAGGAGCCAGATCGCAAAAAGGCTCACGAAGACGATCAACACGATCATTCCACCCTGAAAATCCATAATTTAGCTTATTTGATTGTTTTTACGATAACGCTGAAATTCTCGAATCCCACGACCTCGACATCTCGCTGCTGGTCGACATAGGCTCCCTGCGACTTGGCTTCGTAGGTGCGGCCTCCGATCTCGACCTTGCCCATCGGGGAGAGGCGCGAGAGGGTCACGCCCCGGTCGCCGACCTGCAACTCCTCGGCCGGAATGACGGGCATCGACGACGACCGGATCTCCTGCTTGAGCGAAAAACGCTGCCAGGTCTTGGCCCGCAGCGAGACGACGGTGGCGATGACCGACAATACGAGAATGACGAGGATGACGACAGTCCCCGTCACGGGACCGAAATCACGGAAGGCGAGGTACACCGAACTGCCGTAGCAGACCAGCGCCAGCACGGCCCCGATCGACACCCCGGGCAGCAGGACCAATTCGGCCACCAGGAACAGCAGGCCGAAAAAAACGAGCAGTACAATATAGAACATCTCCATAAGGCTTGTGGAATATTGCAATAAAGATAGGTAAAAAATTCAGAACCCGGACGAATTCTGCGATAAATTTCATCCGGGTTCCGATTTATTCTGCGATTTCGGCGACTTTTACCTCCAGTGCGGCATCCGTTTGCCGTATCGACTCGGCCAGACGGTCGGCGACGGCCCGGTCGTCGAAAGCCCCCACGACGAAGAGCTGGCTGCCCACGCGCGAAAGTTCGTAGCCTTCGCCCGTTGCGGCGATCACCCCCTTCACTTCGTCCGACAGGGCGTCGGTCCCGGTGATCTCGACGCGGTAGGTGACTTTCGCCGCCTCGGGGTCGAGCGAAAGGTTGCGGGCCACGCCGTCGGTCCACACCACGATTTCGGGCCGCACGAACCCGCGCTTTTTCAGCAGCGCCTGCGCCGCCTCGGCCTCGGCCAGCGTGGCGAAGCCGCCCGCATAGTAGCACCACTTGCCCTCGTCGTTGATCAGGTAGAAGAGCGGATAGGCGCCCCGGAAAGTCGCGGCGGCGCGCTTGGTGTTGAACGTTCCGAGCAGGATGCGGTAGATCGTGCCGTTGGCATAGACCCGGCACTCGGGAATGGGATTCTGGTAGGAGTACACCGGCTTCGACGAGAAGGCCACGCTGTCGTAGTCGAGGAAGTAACGCTCGGCGACTTCGACCCTCGGCAGGCGGTAGTCGATGGATTCGAGCTGCGCCGCAACGCCGCGCAGCGAATCGCGTGCGGCGTCCAGCGCCAGCACTCCGGCCACGGCGGCCTCGTAGTCGACGACGACCCGCTTGCGCAGGAAATAGTCCGCCACGGCGTCCGAAGCCGTCTCGCCCTGCAAGGCCGACAGCTGGCGCGAAGCCTCCGAAAGCGCCTCCTCCTCGCGGGCGAGCACCTCCTCCTCGCCCATCTTGTCGAGCAGATAGCCGTAGGCGTAGCTCTTGTTGTCGAAAATCGAGTTCCACGTCGCAGCGAGCGAGTCGGCCAGCGCGCGGTTCACGCCCTGCAAGGCGTTGTAACGCTCGAAAACCTCCATCGCCTCGGCCTCGGTCTGCACGGCGGCGTAGGTTTCGGCCAGCTCGGTCAGCGTGCCATGGTTGGCGAAATAGCGATTGACATAGTCCACGGCCCGCATCTCCTGCCGCTGCGCGTCGCGCAGGGCCGCATAATCCTCCGCCGGGAGGTGTTCGCGGAAATAGAGGTTGTCCACCAGATTGCGGACCTTCAGCGAGTCGGGGACCGCCTCCGCAGGGCTTTTTTCAGCAGACGCCGCAGGCTGCTGCGCCGCGCCGTTCAGGCTGGCCAGCACCCACTCCTGCTCGATGGTGTTGATACGGTCGATCAGGCGTCCCTTGGCATTGCGGATTTCGAAAATCCTGCTTTCGAGCTGCAAAATCTCCTGCGAATACTGCTGCCGCTTGCCCGGGTCCTCGCGCAGCTGCCGGCGCATGCGCTCCACGGCGTTGACGATCGAATCCTCGCGTATCTGCAACTGCGCATCCTCGCGGAGCAGCGACATGTACTCGGCGTTTCCCTCCAGCCCCGCAATGCGGGCTTCGACCTCGGGCTGCTGCGCCCGCACTCCGCCGGCGGTTAGGAAAACCGCACCCAGCGCGTATATGAGAATCCTGCGAAACATAGTTTGGGTCACCTCCACCATTTAATGAAAAAAATCTGTATGAGTCCGAAAATCTCCAGACGCCCCAGCAGCATCAGCAGCGAATTGGAAACCTTGAACGCCGCGGGCATCGCCGAGAAGTTATCCATCGAGCCGACCTCCCCGAACCCGGGGCCGACGTTGCCCATCGAGGCCACCGCCCCGGTGAAACTGGTCGTCAGATCGACGCCGAGCATCGTGCCGAAGACCGTGCCGGCGAGTATGAACATCAGGTAGGTGACGATGAAGATCATCACCGCGTGCAGGGCCTCGTTCTCCTGAATGACACCATCGAGGCGGATGCGGATGATGGCGTTGGGATGCTGCTGCTGCCGCAGGCGCGTGCGCATCATCTTCCCGGCCAGCACCAGGCGGTTGACCTTGATGCCACCGGCCGTGGACCCGGCGCAGGCGCAGACGATCGAGCCGAAAATCAGCAGGATGACGGCGAACGAAGTCCACGTGTTGGAGTCGGCCGTGGCGAAACCCGTCGTGGTCACCACCGACACGAACTGGAACATCGCGTAGCGGAACGACGCGGTCAGCGTGGGGTAGATGTCCGCGGCGAAGAGGCTGACGGCGATCAGCACGCCGCCCGCGAGCAGCATCCCGAAGTACCAGCACGTCACCTCCGAGCGGAAGATGTTGCTGCGCTTGCCCGTCACCGTGGCGTAGATCAGCCCGAAATGGACGCCCGCCGTGGCCATCGCGAAGATCAGGATCGTGTCGATCGCCGGACTGTTGAAATAGGCGATGCTGGCGTTCTTGGTCGAGAATCCGCTCGTGGCGCAAGCCGACATGGCATGGCACAGGGCGTCGAACCAGTTCATGCCCGCCATCTTGAGCAGCACGGTCGACAGCACGGTAAGCCCCACATAGACCACCAGCAGGATCTGCACGATGATCTGCGAACGGTAGCGGTAGTTGTCCTTGGCCATCGTCGAAAGCTCCACGTTGGAGAGCATCATCTTGCTGCGCCCCATCGACGGCAGGACCACCAGCGCGAACATCACCACGCCCATACCGCCAATCCACGTCGACGACATGCGCCAGAACTGCAATCCGCGGGGCAGGGCTTCGACATCGTTCAGGATCGTCGATCCGGTGGTCGTGAGGCCCGAGACGCTCTCGAACCAGGCGTTGACCAGCGAGAACTCCCCGCCCCAGATCAGGTAGGGGAACATCGACACGACGCAGGCCACGAGCCACGCCCCGACGACAATGCAGAACCCCTCCTTGTTGGTGATCTGCTCGCGCTTGCCCACGAAGATCAGCGGAAAGGCGCCCAGCAGGGCCGTGAGCAGCGAGGAGAGCAGCAGGGGATAGAACGCCGAATCCATGCCGCTCAGGTAGGAGATTCCCGCCGACAGCAGCATGAACATCGCAATGAAGAGCATCACGACCCCGATATACCGTAAAACCACGTCTACCCGCATCGCCGCATCAGGATTTGGTCTGTTTGGAAATGTTGATCAGCGACTCGATTTTCTCCTTGAGTTCGAGCACCTCGTCCTTGAGGTCGCCCTTCACGGCGAAGGGCACGCGGAACGAGAGCCAGTCGCCCAGCCCCTTGTTCATCCGCTCGATGGGCGTCACGCAGTAGATCGACATGAAGTAAAAGAGCATCAGCACGATGGCGATCATCACGGCCAGCGAGATCAGCACGGGCGTCACGGCGCGGTAGGCGTTTTTCTTCATCTGCTCGGCGCGCGGAACCAGCGAACTCTGCGTCGAGGTCATATAACTCTTGATGGCGGCCGTAAGACGGCCGTAAAGGGCCTGGTACTCTTCGCTGTACCACCTGCCGCCCAGCGAATCGGGCCGCATGGCCGCCGGCGAGTCGGCACGGGCGGCGCCCCCGAAGGCGAGGTAGTTGTCCGTCACGAGGCGCAGCTCGGTCGTGGCGAAGGCCAGCGAGTCGAGGAACGACTTCTCAAGCGCCTCGCTCTGGGCCACGAGCAACGTGTTTTCGAGCCGCTCCATGCTCTTGCGGCAAAGGCTGTCGCACGACCTGTCGCCGAAAACCGAAAGGCGGATCAACGCGATGTTCTGCTCGTGCGCAGCATCGAGCATCTCCTTGGCCAGCTCGATATTCCGTTTGTTGGCCTTGAGAATCTCGCCCGTATCCCGGCTCAGGTGGCTCAATTCGAGAAACGAGACCATACCCGAAAAAAACAGCAGGCAGACGATGCTCAAAAAACCGACCGTCACCCGTTTGCGCAAACCCGTCATAGTGTTTTAAATTTCCATTCCTACAAATATAGTGATTAATCCAGAATTTCCCCCAACAAATCGTGAGTTTCGTCCATCGCGCCGAGTTTCACGCGGCAGACGGCATTGACCTTCGAACGGTCGTAGGGGACTTTCACCCGGCGGTAGCTGCCCGTGAAGCCGAACATCATGCCGTCGCGGCGCGTGCTTTCGAAGAGCACCGTATCCTCCGTGCCTTCGGCCCGGGCGCAGAACGCGCCGTGCAGGCGTTCGCAGAGGCCCTCCAGTTCGGCGACGCGCTGCGTGGCGACCGACGGACGCACCTTGCCGGGCAGGTCGACGGCCGGCGTCCCGGGACGCTCCGAGAAGGGAAAGATATGCAGGAAAGCGGGTTCGAGCCTCGCCAGAAAATCGTACGTCGTGCGGAAATCGGCATCCGTCTCGCCCGGGAACCCGACGATCACGTCGATGCCGATGAAGGCGTCGGGCATCAGCCGTCTCACGGCCGCGATCCGCTCGGCGAAGCGCGCCGTGGTGTAGCGGCGGCGCATCAGGCCCAGAATCCGGTCCGAACCGCTCTGGAGCGGAATGTGGAAATGGTGCATGAATTTAGGCGACGCGGCGCAAAATGCGATGATTTCGTCGGTCAGCAGGTTCGGCTCGATCGACGAAATGCGGTAGCGTTCGATCCCTTCGACCTCGTTGAGCGCCCGCAGCAGGTCGATAAACCGCTCCCCCGTCGTGCGGCCGAAATCCCCCGTGTTGACGCCCGTCAGGACGATCTCCTTCTGCCCCCCGGCAGCGATCTGCCGCGCCTCGGCCACGAGGTCGGCGACGGGCATGTTGCGGCTCGAACCGCGGGCGTAGTGGATCGTGCAGTAGGAACAGCAGTAGTCGCACCCGTCCTGCACCTTGAGGAAGGCGCGCGTGCGGTCGCCGCTCGAAAAGGCCGCGAAGAACGACGTGAGCGAATCGGTTTCGCAGCTGTACACCTGCGCCCGGCCCTTGCCCGACAGTTCAACCACTCGTTTAAATAACGCCCCCTTATCGTTGTTGCTCAACACGATGTCCACACCCTCTATCGCGGCGATCTCCTGCGGCTTGAGCTGCGCGTAGCATCCCGTCACGGCGATGATCGCCGCAGGGTTGCGGCGGTGGAGTTTGCGGATCAGGTTGCGGCATTTCTTGTCGGCGTGCTCCGTGACGGAACAGCTGTTGATGACGCAAATATCGGCCTCGGCCGTGGGCGCGACGCGCACGAAACCGCCGCGCTCGAACTCGCGGGCGAGGGTCGAGGACTCCGAAAAATTGAGCTTGCAGCCCAAGGTATGAAAATTGACTCTGCGAGGTTGCATGGATTCGTGTTTTTCCGGCACGAAATTACGAAAACTGCGCGAAAGGAGGAGGCTTTTCCGATAAAAAAGCGTAAATTTGCGCGCAATTATAAGGAATACATGGGATTTTTCAGCGACCTGATCCAATACGGCTACCTTTCGAACGCGCTCGCGGCGTGCGTGCTGTCGGGCATAACGTGCGGAGTGATCGGAACCTACGTCGTCTGCCGCCGCATGGTGTTCCTCGCGGGCGGCATCACCCATGCCTCGTTCGGCGGACTGGGCATCGCCTTCTGGATGGGCGCCAACCCGATCGCCGGGGCGATGATCTTCGCCGTGCTCTCGGCGCTGGGCATCGAATGGGCCGGCAGCCGGGGACGCATCCGCGAGGATTCGGCCATCGGCATCATCTGGTCCGTCGGCATGGCCGTCGGCGCGCTCTTTATGAGCCTCCGCCCGGGCTACACCTCGGGCGATCTGTCGGCCTACCTCTTCGGCAGCATCGTGACCGTGACCGACAGCGACGTCGCGGCCCTCGCCGCGCTGACGGCGGTGATCATCGCCGGGGCGCTGCTGTGGCTCCGCCCGGTGATGTACACGGCTTTCGACCGCGACTTCGCCCGCAGCCGGGGCATCCCCACGCGCGTGATCTCCTATCTGATGGCCGCGCTGGTGGCGGTGACCATCGTGCTCTCGATCCGCATCATGGGCATCGTGCTGCTGATCTCGCTCGTGACGATGCCCGTGGTGATCGTCAACTCGCTCTCGCGGTCGTACCGCACCATCGCCCTCGCCGCACCCCTCGTGGCTGTGGCGGGCAATGTCGCAGGGCTTGTCGTCAGCTACAATTTCGAGGTTCCGCCCGGCGCCGCCATAATATTTACCCTCACTCTTACGCTTATAATGGTAAAACTGTTATCTTTACGACAAAAAAGGCTGCCGTTTGGATAGGCTGCGACCCGGAAGTGCTCAAATAAATTTGGCACTCCTCTCGCCTTGCACTATCTTTGCGTAACAAAAAACTGCGATCCGCCGCATGAAAACCATTCACAGACTCGTTCTGAAGTCCTACCTCGGCCCGATGGTCCTCACGTTCTTCATCGTCATGTTCGTGCTGATGATGAACATCGTGTGGCGCTACATCGACGAGCTGGTGGGCAAGGGATTGAGCGCCGGCATCATCATCGAGCTGATGACCTATTTCATGGCCAACATGATCCCGATGGGGCTGCCGCTCTCGATGCTGCTGGCGGCGATTATGACCATGGGCAACCTGGGTGAGAACTACGAACTGCTGGCCATGAAATCGGCGGGCATGTCGCTCGTGCAGATCACCAAGCCGCTGATCATTCTGGTGAGCCTGGTCTCCGTCGGCAGTTTCTTCATCGGCAACAACCTCGTGCCGAACGCCAACAAGAAGCTATTCAGCACGCTCTACGACATCCGGCAGCAGAAACAGGCCCTCGAATTCCAGGACGGGCTCTTCTTCAACGGCATCGACAACATGTCGATCCGCGTGAGCCACCAGGAACCCGACACGCACCTGCTGCACGACGTGCTGATCTACGACAACCGCGCCGCCAACGGCAACATGAACACCATCGTGGCCGACTCGGGCTATATCCGCCTGTCGGACGACAAGAAATACCTGCTGGTGACGCTCTTCCACGGCGAGACCTACGAACAGACCCGCAACAGCCAGTGGTTCACGAAAAGCGCCCTGCGCCACCACACCTTCGACCTGCAAAAACAGGTGATCCCCATGTCGGGATTCGCCATGGGACGCACCGACGCCGACCTGTTCACGAGCAGCCAGACCAAGAACATCAGCGAATTGCAGCACGACATCGACTCGCTGGAGATCAAGGTCAACGCCGCCACGACGAGTTCCTACGAACCGCTGCTGAAAGAGCAGATTTTCGCCCGAGACAACACCGTGCTGCCGCTGCCCGACAGCCTGCAGGTGGACAAACGGGACTTCCGCGACCTGCTGGCGACGGATTCGGTCATCATGCTGCCCACACGCGAACGCGAACGTGTCTGGAACCAGGCGCGGACGCTGGCCAAAAACTCGCGCAACATGTTCGCATTCGACGAATCGACGGCCAAGGAGGCCCTCAACCAGCTCTACCGATCGAAGGTCGAGTGGCACAAGAAAATGTCGCTTCCGGTGTCGATCCTGATCTTCTTCCTGATCGGCGCGCCGCTGGGCGCCATCATCCGCAAGGGCGGCCTGGGGCTTCCGGTGGTGGTGTCGGTGATCTTCTTCGTGATCTACTACATGATCAGCCTCTCGGGCGAAAAACTGGCCAAGGAGGGTAACTGGGAGGCCGTCTACGGCATGTGGCTCTCGACCTTCATCCTCACGCCGATAGCCATATACCTCACCTACAAGGCCACCAACGACTCGGCGCTGCTCGACACGGACTGGTACGCCGGGAAGTTCAAGGCGCTGAAAGAGAAACTGGTTCCGCAATTCAAGAAACTGACGAAAGCAATAAAACTCAAACGAAATGGCAAAAGAGACTGTGCTCAATAGCGTGGAGGAGGTCATCGAGGACTTCCGCATCGGCAAACCCGTTATCGTCGTGGACGACGAGGACCGCGAGAACGAAGGCGACTTCATCGTCGCGGCGGAGAAGATCACGCCCGAAATCGTGAACTTCATGCTCAAGGAGGGCCGCGGCGTGCTGTGCGCCCCGCTGTCGGAGAAACGCTGCGACGAACTGGGGCTCAACATGATGGAGGAGAACAACACCTCACTGCTGGGCACGCCCTTCACCGTGACGGTCGACCTGCTGGGCAACGACTGCACCACGGGCGTCTCGATCCACGACCGCGCCGCGACGATCCGCGCGCTGGCCGACCCCGAAACGAAACCCACCGACCTGGGCCGCCCGGGACATATCAATCCCCTGCGCGCGCGCGACAAGGGCGTGCTGCGCCGTCCGGGACACACCGAGGCGGCCATCGACCTGGCCCGCCTGGCCGGATTGCAGCCCGCCGGCGCGCTGATCGAGATTATGAACGAGGACGGCACGATGGCCCGCCTGCCGCAACTGCTGGAGACCGCAAAAAAATTCGACCTGAAAATCATCTCGATCGCCTCGCTGATCGCCTACCGCCTCCGCGAGGAGTCGATCATCGAAAAGGGCGTGACGGTGCCCCTGCCCACGGAGTGGGGCGAATTCCAGATCACGCCGTTCCGCCAGAAATCCAACGGCGTGGAACATGTGGCCCTGACGAAAGGGGAGTGGACCGAAGACGAACCGGTGCTGGTGCGCGTGCATTCGTCGTGCGCCACGGGCGACATCTTCGGCTCGTACCGCTGCGACTGCGGCGAGCAGCTCCACAAGGCGATGGAGATGATCGACCGCGAAGGCCGGGGCGCCGTCGTCTACCTCAATCAGGAGGGGCGCGGCATCGGGCTGTGCAACAAAATCCACGCCTACAAATTGCAGGACGAGGGTCTCGACACGGTGGACGCCAACCTCAAACTGGGCTTCAAGGCCGACGAACGCGACTACGGCGTGGGCGCCAGCATCATCCGCGAGCTGGGCATCCGCCACATGCGCCTGATGACCAACAACCCGCTCAAACGGGCCGGGCTGGAGGGTTACGGGCTTTGCATCGACGAGATCGTGCCCATCGTCATCGCCCCGAACCCCTACAACGCACACTATCTGGAGACCAAGCAGGAGCGCATGCACCACACGCTGGGACTGGAAAAGAGATAACGCATGAACGCCAAAGACCTTCGCATCGTATTCATGGGCACGCCCGAATTCGCCGCGCCGTCGCTGCGGGCGCTCGTCGGGGGCGGCTACAACGTCGTGGGCGTGGTGACTTCGCCCGACAAACCCGCCGGACGCGGACAGAAAATACACCAAAGCGAGGTTAAGATCGCGGCTCTGGAACTGGGTCTGCCGGTATTGCAGCCCGAAAAGCTGAAATCCCCGGAGTTCGTCGAGGCCCTCGAGGCGCTGCGGCCCGACCTGGGCATCGTGATCGCCTTCCGCATGCTCCCCGAGGTCGTCTGGGCCATGCCGCGGCTGGGGACCTTCAACCTCCACGCCTCGCTGCTGCCCCAATACCGCGGGGCCGCGCCGATCAACTGGGCGATCATCAACGGCGAGACCGAGACGGGCGTCACCACGTTTCTGCTGAACCACGAGATCGACAAGGGCGGCATCATCGGGCAGATCCGGGTTCCGATCCTTCCGGAAGACAACGTCGGGACGCTCTACGAACGTCTGATGACAACGGGAACCTCGCTCGTAACCGAAACCGTCGACCGCATTGCGGCGGGGGAGATCTGGCCCGTGGAGCAGCAGCATATCGACGAGGCGACGCTGCGCCCGGCGCCGAAGATTTTCAAGGAGGACTGCCGGATCGACTGGGAGAAACCGGGCCGCGAGATCGTGAATTTCGTCCGCGGACTGTCACCCTATCCGGCGGCATGGACCGAGATGTACCGCGAGGGCGACGGCGCAGCGTCGAGCGCCAAGATTTTCTCGGCGTCGTTCGAGGCCGCGGTCCACGGCGAGGCGTGCGGCACGCTCCAGAGCGACGGAAGAACCTTTATCCGCGTGGCGTGCGCCGACGGATGGATCGCGCTCGGAGAACTGCAAATAGCGGGCAAAAAACGGCTCGCGGTGCGCGAACTGCTCCTCGGGTGGCGCGACGTACAGCAATGCCGCTTCCGGGAATAGAGCGGAGCGGCCTTTGCCGACCGTCCCCGGATTGCAGAGATACGAATGCACACGACAGAAGAGGCTTCCCGCGGGAAGCCTCTTCTGTCGTGCAATGCAGGGGCGTCAGACCTTCTCGCCGAGTTTCCGTCCGATCTCCTCTTTCGGCAGCGGCTTGGTGCAGAAAAACCAGTCGTAGCACTTCGCCCCTTCGGGAACCTTCTCCTGATCGTCGCCCTTCATCGGCACGATCACCTCGTCGCCCGGACGCCAGTCGGCGGGCAGCGCGATGCCGAAGGCGTCGATGGTCTGCAAGCCCACCAAAACCCGCCTGATCTCGTCGAAATTGCGGCCCAGAGCCAGCGGATAGTAGATCATCGCCCGCAGCACGCCCTTCGGGTCGACGAAGAACACGGCGCGCACGGCGGTGGTCTGGCTCTCGCCGGGCTGGATCATGCCGTAGAGCGACGCCACTTTCATCGCAACGTCGTCGATGATCGGGAACCCGACCTTCACATCCTTCATGCCCTTGTACTCGATCTTCTCGCGGATGGTCTTGAGCCATGCGATATGGCTGTTGCGGCTGTCGACCGACAGGCCGACCAGTTCGCAGTTCAACGCCCGGAACTCCTCGGTACGCGCCCCGAAAGTGAGTATTTCGGTGGTGCAGATCGGGGTGAAATCGGCAGGATGGCTGAAAAGAATCACCCATTTGCCCTTGTAATCGTCCGGGAAGCTGATCTTCCCCTTGGTGGTCATGGCCTCGAATGCCGGAACCGGCTCTCCGAGCCGCGGCATCTGCTGTTCGTTCTTTTCCATAAATCGGAGTTTTTAAAAGTTTATACCCGGACATGCAAAGTCGATGCCCTGCCGGAATTCATTTTCCAAGATACGGAATTTGCCGGTACGTTATCCGCCGATTTCCCGCCGCACACGGAAGCGTATACACAAACGGCTTTTTCGGATAGGCGGGCGGCATTTCCGGACTTCTGAATAAAATAAAAAGGCATCCGATTTCATTCCTCCGGAAAGATTTGTATATTTGCGTGAAGAACCCCTAAACCCGTAGCCTATGGTCAGATAACAAACCGAACACCATCCCGATCCAACCGCGCCGCGGCATTCCCGGCGCATACATATAAAAAGCGTTAGCTTTGCGTCTTTGCATATCGAAATCTGGAAAATTTCAAATTGTGGCAAAAGAAGTGAAGTTGATGCTCACGTCTATGGCGTGGGCTTCACTTTCTATTATTGCCACAAGGTATTCCAGAACCTCGATATGCGATGATAAAAGTTATGTCCCACGTTTTTTATGTACCTAACCCAACCCAGCCGCAGGGACACGGCACATATTCACCATACAATGAAATATTTCGGAATATTCCTGTGCTCATCTCTTTTGATGACCTCCTGCGCCACCGTTTTTTGCGGATCGAAAGCCAAAGTGACCTTCGACAGCGACATCGCAGAAAAAGCGACCCTTACGATCGACGGCCGCAAATACACCAATGTCACTTTCCCCTACACGACCAAAATCAGACGCGGATTCGACGAAACGGTCGTGAAAGCCGAGGCTCCATCCTATACGACAGAGACTGTCATCATAAATAAAAATTTCAACGCAGTATCGGTCATCAATCTGCTGGACATACTCGGATGGGGAATAGACGCTGCGACCGGAGCCATGACCAAACCGGAATTCAAATTCTATCAGATTGACTTTCAGCCGAAAGAAGAAAAATCCATAAAACAAGATTAAAAACAACGAATACAATCTACATGAAAAGCAATGGATGATTTGTAATATCAAAGAGAGGCGCCCCCGCAACGGGGGCGCCTCCTTCTTCATAAAATATGTCACTGAATCACCGCTTGCGGATTATCTCGCCGCCGTGGCGGATGGCCTCCTCGTTGGCCGGAAGCATTTTCCACGCGCGCTCGGGAAGCGACTTTTTCAGACCCACCATCACGTTCTCCATCGCGACCACGGGGCGCACCTTGAGGTAACCGCCCAGTATCATCGTGTTGAACAGTTTGGCCTGACCCATCTTCGCACACTCGGCCGTGGCGTCGATCGCATAGACTTCGATGTCCTTGCGCACGGGGTGCCGCGTGATGCCGTTCGTGTCGTAGATCAGCACGCCGCCCGGCTTGACCATCGGCTCGAATTTCTCCATCGACTGCTGGTTCAGGATGATCGCCGTGTCGAATTCATGGGCGATAGGCGACGAAATCTTCCGGTCGGAGAGAATCACCGTCACGTTGGCCGTGCCGCCGCGCATCTCGGGACCGTAGGAGGGCATCCACGTCACCTCGAAATCCTGCATCACCCCCGAGTAAGCCAGAATCTTACCCATCGAGAGGACGCCCTGTCCTCCGAATCCTGCAATTATCAACGTCTCTTTCATAGCGTTACTCTTTTTTTACGTCCTTAATGTCGCCCAGCGGATAGAAGGGCAGCATGTTCTCGGCAAGCCACTGGTTCGAAGCCACGGGCGAGAGTTTCCACCCGCTGTTGCAGGTCGAGACGACCTCCACGAGCGAAAAACCGTTGCCGGCCATCGAATTCTCGAACGCCTTGCGGATCGCCTTTTTGCACTTGCGCACGTTGGCCGCCGTATGCACGCTCTGGCGCGTGATGTAGGTCGCGCCGTCCAGATGGGCCATCATCTCGGCGATCTTGTAGGGATAGCCGTTCAGCCGCGGATCGCGGCCGTAGGGGGTCGTCGCGGTCTTCATGCCCAAGAGGGTGGTCGGGGCCATCTGGCCGCCGGTCATGCCGTAGATCGCATTGTTGATGTAGACGGCCACGACGTTCTCGCCGCGCGCCGCCGCATGGATCGACTCCGCCGTACCGATGGCCGACAGGTCGCCGTCGCCCTGATAGGTGAAGACCATATTCTGCGGGTAGAGCCGCTTCACGGCCGTCGCAACGGCCAGCGCGCGCCCGTGCGCCGCCTCGATCCAGTCGATGTCGATATAGTTGTAGGCGAACACCGAGCAACCCACGGGCGAAATGCCCACGGTCTTCTCCGCGAGTCCCATCTCCTCGATGACCTCGGCGATGAGCTTGTGCACCGTGCCGTGGCTGCAACCCGGGCAGTAGTGCATGACGTTATCGGTGATGAGTTTCGGTTTTGCGTAAACCAGATTCTCCGTTTTCTTTTCAACCTCTGCCATCGTCTTCTACTTTTTAATCAGTTTTTCCTTGAGCGCGTCGAGCACTTCGTCCGGGTTGAACATCATGCCGCCCTGACGCCCGTAATGCTCGACCGGGGCCTTGCCGTTGACGGCCAGCCGCACGTCCTCGACCATCTGCCCGGCGTTGAGTTCCGCCGAGAGGAATCCCTTGACGCCCCGCACGGCCATCTCGGCAAGCTGCTTCTTGGGGAAAGGGTAGAGGGTGATCGGACGCAGCAGGCCGACTTTCAGCCCCTCGGCGCGAGCCATTTCGACCGTCGCCGAGCAGATGCGGGCCGACGAACCGAAGGCCACGATCACGTAGTCGGCGTCGTCGCACTCGATGGCTTCGTAACGCACCTCGTTCTCTTCCAGCGCCTTGTATTTCTCCTGCAACCGTTTGTTGATGACTTCCATCTTCTCCGACTGCAATTCGAGCGAGGTCACGATGTTGCGCGCGCGGCCGGCGGGTTTGCCCTGCGCGGCCCACGCGCCGCACTCGGCCTTCAGCTCCTCATCGGTCTTGCGCGGACGCTGGGGTGCGAGCACCACCTTCTCCATCATCTGACCGATGGCGCCGTCGGCGAGGATCAGCGCCGGATTGCGGTATTTGAACGCGAGGTCGAACGCCTCGAACACATGGTCGTGCATCTCCTGCACCGAGTTGGGAGCCAGCACGATCATGTGGAAATCGCCGTGGCCGCCGCCTTTGCAGGCCTGGAAATAGTCGCCCTGCGAAGGCTGGATCGTACCCAGGCCCGGGCCGCCGCGCTGGCAATTGACGATCAGGCAGGGCAGCTCGGCGCCCGCCAGGTAGCTCAACCCCTCGGACATCAGGCTGATGCCGGGGCTGGACGAGGAGGTCATCACCCGTTTTCCGGTCGATGCGCCGCCGTAGACCATGTTGATCGAAGAGATCTCCGACTCGGCCTGCAAAACGACCATGCCCGTGGTCTCCCACGGTTTGAGTTCCATGAGGGTCTCCATCACCTCCGACTGCGGAGTGATGGGGTATCCGAAATATCCGTCGCAACCGTAGCGAATGGCCGCATGGGCGATCACTTCGTTGCCTTTCATCAGTTTCACTTCATTCTCTGCCATAGCTTACTCGAATTTTTGACGATAAACCGTAATGCAGCTATCCGGACAAATCACCGCACAGGAGGCACAGCCCGTGCAGGAATCGGGATTGACCATCCACGCAACGGGATAACCTTTGCTGTTGACCTCCGCCGACAGCGCGAGCACGTCGCACGGACAGGCCGAAGCACAGACCCCGCACCCCTTGCAGCGCTCCTTGTCGACAACGATTGTTCCTTTGATTTTTGCCATAACGCCTAATATTGTTAAGTTGCTTACAAATATAATAAATAATCGGATAAAAACGATTCGGATTGCAACATTTCTTTCGGCATAAACGACAAACAAAAAGCAGAAAATCCGCATGTTCCCGTGCGAACTCCCTGCATACAAAACCGTTCGGCCATCATCCGGCTTTCGGATCGGGACCGTATTTATTTCCGCCCCGCGTCCCGGGCGTACGGCACCGGACGGGGAGCTGTCGGCAATCCGGCCCAAAGGCGGTTCGGGATTCCGCAAGTTTCCCGCAAAGAAAAGAGCCGCCCGCAGGCGGCCCTCGTCGATTATTTTTCGTCGAACGAGTGGATCACCACTCCCGACCGCAGTTTGGGTTCGAACCACGTGGTCTTCGGCGGCATGATGTTGCCCGTGTCGGCAATGTTGATCAGCTGCTGCATCGAGACGGGGTAGAGGGCGAACGCCGCCTTCATCTCCCCGCTGTCCACACGGCGTTTCAACTCGCCCAGACCGCGGATGCCGCCCACGAAGTCGATCCGCTTCGAGGTGCGCAGATCCTTGATGTCCAGAATCCGGTCCAGCACCAGATTCGACAGCACCGTAACGTCCAGCACGCCGATCGGGTCGTTGTCGTCATAGGTGCCCGGCCGGGCCGTCAGGCTGTACCAGCGGCCGTCGAGGTACATCGAAAAATTGTGCAGCGCCGCGGGGCGGTACTCCTCCGTCCCCTTGTCCTCAACGACAAACGACTCGTTGAGTTTTTCGAGAAGTTCGGCAGGCGTCAGGCCGTTCAGGTCCTTCACCACGCGGTTGTAGTCGATGATGCGGAGCTGGCCCGCCGGGAAGGTCACGGCCAGGAAATAGCAGTACTCCTCGCAGCCCGTGTGGTTCGGATTCTTCGCGCGGCACTCCTGTCCCACGCGCGCCGCGGCGGCCGTGCGGTGGTGTCCGTCGGCGACGTAGAGCGCCGGGATGCCCGCGAAAATCTCCGTGATGCGGTCGTTGGTCTTCCGGTCGCGGATCACCCACAACTGGTGCCCGAAGCCGTCGGCAGCCGTGAAATCATACTCCGGGGCGTTGTTTTTCACCACGTCGGCGACGATGGCGTCGATCTCGGCATCGTCGGGATAGGCGAAGAACACCGGCTCGATGTTGGCCTTCTGGTTGCGGACGTGGATCATGCGGTCCTCCTCCTTGTCGGGACGCGTCAGCTCGTGCTTCTTGATCGCCCCCGAGAGATAGTCCTCGAAATGGCAGCACATCGCCAGACCGTACTGCGTGCGGCCCTCCATCGTCTGCGCATATATATAGTAGTACTCCTCGGGGTCCTGCTGCAGCCAGCCTTCGGACTGCCAGCGGCGGAAATTCTCGACCGCCTTGTCGTAGACGGGCTGCGAATGCTCGTCGGCGATGGGGTCGAAGTCGATCTCGGGCTTGATGATGTGCAGCAGCGAACGCTCCGTGGCTTCGGCCTTCGCCTCGGCGGAGTTGAGTACGTCGTAGGGGCGCGAAGCCACCTCGGAGGCATGCTCCTTCGGGGGACGGACTGCGCGGAAAGGTTTTATTCTAACCATAATGCATCGGTTGTTTTAAGGCGAAAAAGCGGGTCCGTCATATGAGATATGCGCACCCGCCTTTTCGCACGGTTGGTTTCTATTTGTTGACCTGGAAACGGGTGTTGCCGTTCTTCAGAAAATCGACAATCTGGTTGGCGGCGGCGAGTCCCGCGTTGACATTGGCCTCGGCGGTCTCGGCGCCCATCTTCTTCGCCGTGGCGAAAACCCGTTTGCCGAACTTCTCGTCCAGCTCGGCCTGATTGCCGGCGGCGATGTCGGTGATGTATTTCAGGTCCTCGCGTTCGGTCATAGCGCGCATGACGCCCTCCTCGTCGATCACCTCCTTGCGGGCGGTGTTGACCAGCGTCGCGCCCTTGGGCATCGACATCATCAGGTCGTAGCCGATCGAGCCTTTGGTCTGGGCCGTGGCGGGAATGTGCAGCGAAAGGAAGTCGGAAACCCGGTAAAGCTCCTCGACCGAAGCCACTTTCTTCACGCCGTCGGCCTCGAAGACCGCCCCGTCGGCGATGAACGGATCGTAGGCGACGACATTCATGCCCAACGCCTTGCCCTTGCGGCCCACCAGTCTGCCGACGTTGCCGTAGGCGTGGATGCCGAGGGTTTTGCCCTGGAGTTCCGTACCCGTACCCGGCGTGAAGCGGTTGCGCGACATGAAGATCATCATGGCCAGCGCCAGTTCGGCCACGGCATTGGAGTTCTGACCCGGGGTGTTCATCACCACGATGCCCCGCGCCGAAGCCGCCGCAAGGTCCACGTTGTCGTAACCCGCGCCGGCGCGGACCACGATCTTCAGGTTTTTCGCCGCGGCGATGACCTCGGCGGTCACCTTGTCGCTGCGGACGATCAGCGCGTCGACGTCGGCCACGGCTTCGAGCAGCTGGCCCTTGTCGGTGTATTTTTCGAGCAGCGCCAGTTCGTATCCGGCGTCCTCGACGATCTTACGGATTCCGTCCACGGCCTTTTTGGCGAAGGGTTTTTCCGTTGCAACCAGTATCTTCATAGTTTCGATCAATGACGTGAAATAAATATCCTGTTCTTTTTTTGTCTCCCGCATCAGCGGGACGATGGTCGGACACATCGGAGCTATTTCTTATGCGCCTCGGCGAACTCCTGCATGCAGGCCACCAGCGCCTCGACGCTCTCCTTGGGCAGGGCGTTGTAGCACGACGCGCGGAAGCCGCCCACCAGACGGTGGCCCTTGATGCCGACCATGCCGCGGCTCTTGGCGAACTCCATAAACTCGGGAGCCAGCTCCTCGCAGCCCTCGGCCATCACGAAGCAGATGTTCATCAGCGAACGGTCCTCCTTCTCGACCGTACCGCGGAAGAGCGGGTTGCGGTCGATCTCGTCGTAGAGCAGCGCGGCCTTTTCCTTGTTGCGGCGGTAGATTTCGTCGACGCCGCCGATCGACTTGAGCCACTTCAGGGTCTCCTTCAGGACGTAGATCGGGAACACGGGAGGAGTGTTGAACATCGAGTTGTTCTCGACATGGGTCCTGAACGACATCATCGTCGGCAGGTCGCGGACGATCCTGTCCAGCATATCCTCGCGGATGATGGCGAACGCCACGCCCGCGGGAGCCAGGTTCTTCTGCGCGCCGCCGTAGATCATGGCGTATTTCGAAACGTCCACCGGGCGCGAGAGGATGTCCGAAGACATGTCGGCGATCAGGGGCACGGGCGACGAGAGGTCCTCGTGGTACTCCGTGCCGTAGATCGTATTGTTCGAGGTGATATGCACATAGTCCAGGTCGGCGGGAATGGCGAACCCCTTGGGAATATAGGTGAAGTTCCTGTCCTCGGACGAAGCCAGCACCTCCACTTCGCCGTAACGTTTCGCCTCCTTGATGGCCTTTTTGGCCCAGACACCCGTATTCACATAACCGGCCTTCCTGCCCAGGAAGTTGGCGGGAATTTCATAGAAATAGGTACTTGCACCGCCCCCAAGATAGATGATCTTGTAGTTGTCGGGAATGTGGAGCAATTCGCGGAAAAGAACGTCGGCCTCGGCCATCACGTCGTCGAAATCCTTCGTCCGGTGCGAGATCGAAAGCAGCGAAAGACCCGATCCGTTGAAGTCGAGAATCGCCTTGGCCGCATTTTCGATGACCTCGTCCGCCAGAATGGAAGGTCCCGCATTGAAGTTGTGCTTTTTCATAATAATTCGTATGTGATTTGAATGATCTGACTCTTAACTGTTAGTTTGCTAACACAAATATAAATAAAAAAATTTCAGAAATACAAAGATAGCCAAATAAATTTCACTCCGCAGGAAGAACGCCCCTCTTTTCGGATTGTTTTTGTTAATTTTACCGGGAACAAACCCCGGCTCGGACAGGCTGCGCCCCGGCAAAATGCAAGTAAACTTGCTTTTGCGCTCGGCTTGCACTATCTTTGCCGAAAAATTACAAGTTCCCGTACACATGGTAAAATCAATGACCGGCTTCGGCAAAGGCGAGGCCGCACTCCGGAATAAGAAAATCACGGTCGAGATCCGCTCGCTGAACTCCAAGCAGTTGGACCTCTCGCTGCGCCTCCCGGCAGTCTACCGGCAGTCGGAATACGAGATCCGCAACCTGATCGCCCGCACGATCCAGCGGGGCAAGGTCGACGTCTTCGTCACGGTCGAGTCGCAGGCTGTCGAAACGTCGGCGCGCATCAACCGCGAGGTGTTCCGCGAATACCTCCGCCAGATGAACGACACGCTTTCGTTCTCGGGCATCGACGCCGGCTACGACGCCATCCTGCCCGTGATCATGCGTCTTCCGGATGTCGTCGCGACCGAGGCCGAAGCCATCTCCGAAGAGGAGCACGCCGCGCTGCTCGCCGCCGTGGAGGCTGCCGCTGCGCATCTCGACGCGTTCCGCGAGCAGGAGGGCGCCATCCTGATCGCCGACCTGCTGCGCCGCGTGGAGCTGATCGAGCAATATAAAACAGAGGTCGTGCCCTTCGAGAAGGCCCGCACCGAAACGGTCAAGGCCCGCATTCTGGACAACCTCTCGAAACTGGCCGTCGACGTGGACCGCAACCGGCTGGAGCAGGAGATGATCTTCTACCTCGAGAAACTCGACATCACCGAGGAGAAAGTGCGCCTCACGAACCACTGCAACTACTTCCGGGAGGTGGCCTCTTCGGAGGAGGGCGCAGGCCGCAAGCTGGGCTTCATCGCGCAGGAGATGGGCCGCGAGATCAACACGATGGGCTCGAAAGCCAACGAGCCGAACATCCAGATTCTCGTCGTCAAGATGAAGGACGAGCTGGAGAAGATCAAGGAACAGGTATTGAATATCCTGTAATCCGCAGATTACAGGATATTCCAATTAAAAATTGAGACTGAAAAATTAAAAATTCCATTCGGCAAAATCATCCGGAGAAGAGAACGATTTTTCATTTCTAATTTTTCATTTTTAATTTCATCAAATGGGCAAAGTCATCATATTCTCCGCCCCGAGCGGTTCGGGCAAAACCACCATCGTCCGCCGGTTGCTGGAACGCTATCCGCAGTTCGAATTCTCCATCTCGGCGACCAGCCGCGCCCCCCGCGGCCAGGAGCGCGACGGGGTGGACTACTACTTCCTCTCGCACGGGGAGTTCATGCAGGCCGTGACCGAAAACCGCTTCGTGGAGTGGGAGGAGGTCTACAAGGGAACCTGCTACGGCACGCTGCGCTCGGAGGTGGAGCGCATCTGGGCCAAGGGCCATGTGATCGTCTTCGACGTCGACGTGGTCGGCGGTATCAACCTCAAGCGCATCTTCGGCGACGACGCCTGCTCGGTGTTCATCATGCCGCCCTCGGTCGAGGAGCTGCGCCGACGGCTCGAAGGCCGCGGCACGGACGCCCCGGAGGTGATCGACCGCCGCGTGGCCAAGGCCGAATTCGAACTGACGAAAGCCCCCGAGTTCGACCACGTGGTGGTCAACGACTGCCTCGACGAGGCCGTGTGCGGCACGTGCAGCATCCTCGACCAATTCATCGCACGGTAGGATGAAACGGGTCATGCTCTATTTCGGGTCGTTCAACCCCGTGCACCGCGGCCACATCGCGCTGGCGGAATACGTCGTCGGGCAGGGTCTCTGCGACGAGGCCGTGCTGGTCGTTTCGCCCCAAAGCCCCTACAAACAGGCCGCGGAACTGGCTCCCGAAATGGACCGTTTCGAAATGGCCGAGATCGCCTGCGCCGCTTCGAAATACCCGGAGCGCATCAAACCTTCGGTCGTGGAATTTCTGTTGCCGAAACCCTCATACACAATAGATACCCTGCGTTACCTCAAGGAAAACTTCGGGTCGGGGATGCAGTTCTCGATCCTGATGGGCAGCGACCAGATCGCGCGCCTCGCGGGATGGAAGGAGTACGAACAAATCCTCGAATACCCGGTTTACGTCTACCCGCGGCGCGGCGAACCGGCGGAGGGATTCGAAGGGCGCATCACGCCGCTGACGGACGCCCCGTTGCAGGACTTCGCCTCGACGGACGTGCGCGACCGCATCGGGCGGGGCGAGGACGTCGCCGCCATGCTCGACGAGGGCGTCGCCGCCTACATCCGCCGCAAGGGGCTGTGGAGTCCCGCGACGCGCATCGCGGCCCTCGGGGCGCAGATCGCCGCCGAGCCCGGAAACACGGCGCTTCTGGTCGAGCGCGGAAAACTCCATTACCGGATGGGCGAGTGGGGTCCGGCGCTCAACGACTTCAACGCGGCGCTGCGTATCGACGACACGCATGTCGAAGCCAAGGAGTTCGCCCGGATGGTGCAGGAGATACTGGAATTCCGATACAAAGATATATACAACCCCTGAAATGACACGTTTGAAGATAGCCCTCCTGGCGGGCGGCGATTCGCCCGAACGGGAAATCGCCCTTCAGAGCGCCGCCCAGATCGAGGCGGCCCTCGACCACTCGAAATACGACATCACGGTCATCGACCTCCACGGCCGCGACTGGCACCATACGGCCCCCGACGGGCGGCAGTGGCAGGTGGACAAGAATGATTTCTCGATCACCGTCGACGGTGTGCGCAAGGCGTTCGACTACGCGCTGATCATCATTCACGGCACGCCCGGCGAGGACGGCAAGCTGCAAGGCTACCTCGACATGATGGGCGTTCCCTATTCGTCGTGCTCGATGACCTCGTCGGTCATCACCTTCGACAAGATCACCGCCAAACGCACGCTCGCAGGGCGTGTCAACCTGGCCCGCGAGGTCTTCCTGCGCCGCGGCGAAGCGTTCGACCCGGCGCAGATCGTCGCGGAACTGGGAATGCCCCTGTTCGTGAAGCCCAACGCCAACGGCTCGTCGTTCGGCGTGACGAAAGTGCACGCCCCGGAGGAGCTTCCGGCAGCCATCGAAGCGGCATTCGCCCAGGGCGACGAAATCCTGATCGAGGAGTGTGTCACGGGCCGCGAAATGGGCTGCGGTATGCTCGTCGCCGGCGGCAGGGAGTATGTTTTCCCGATCACGGAGATCGTTTCGAAGAAGGATTTCTTCGACTACGAAGCCAAATACACCGCCGGATTTTCCGACGAAATCACCCCTGCGGACATCACCCCGGAGGTGAAGGCCGAGCTGAACCGCATGACCCGCGAGGCGTACCGCACCTGCCGCTGTTCGGGCGTCGTAAGGGTAGACTTCATCGTCACCCCCGCGGGCGTGCCCTATTTCATCGAGCTGAACTCGATTCCCGGCATGAGCAGGGGAAGCATCGTTCCCAAACAGGCCCGCGAAATGGGCATGTCGCTCGGAAAACTCTATGACATCATCATCGCCGACACCTGCCGCAAATGATCGAGATAGACGACAAAATCGTAAGCGCCGACCTGCTGCGCGAGTGTTTCGCCTGCGACATCGCGCAGTGCAAAGGGATCTGCTGCGTCGAAGGCAACGCCGGGGCGCCGCTCGAAGCCGACGAGGAGGAGATACTCGAACGCGAATACCCCAATTACAAACCCTACATGACGGCGGAAGGCATCGAGTCGGTCGAACGGCAGGGATTCATGGTTGTGGACGAAGACGGCGACCTGACGACGCCGCTCGTGGACGACGCCCAGTGCGCCTATACCTACACGGAAAACGGCGTCACGCTCTGCGCCATCGAAAAAGCGTGGGCCGAAGGCAAAACCCCGTTCCGCAAGCCGATTTCGTGCCACCTCTATCCGATCCGCGTGATGCGCTTCTCGAACGGCACGGTGGGGCTCAACTACCACCGCTGGTCGGTGTGCGCCCCGGCCCGCCGGTGCGGCGCCAGACTGGGCATTCCGGTCTACAAAGCCCTCCGGGAACCGATCGTCCGCCGTTTCGGCGAGGAATTCTACAAGGCGCTGGAAGCCGCCGAAGAGCTGATCAAGCAACAATAAGAAAGAGATTATGAAAAAATACATTTTCACCCTTATCGCCCTCTCGATGATCTTCACCGCGACGGCCCGCAAGCCCAAAAACACGCGGACGACAGAGGCGGCGGCCCGCGAAATCGCCGCGGCCGATTCGCTGCGCCTGGTGGCGTCGCGGCAGGCCGCGCTGATCGACTCGCTGCAAAACCTCGTCGCCGTTGCCGAACAGCGGGATGAAACGGCTGAGAGCGAGACGGCCGCTCCCGATCCGGTCGTCGACCCGGAGCAGGCCGCGGCGGATTCCGTGGCGGCGCTGCGCCTCCGTCTCCGGCCCACGAAGATCGAGTCCATTTTCGACACCAACGGCCTGACCGTGCTCGACACCCTCGCCACGGAAAACGACGCCGTGCAGGTGATCCTGTACAGCAACAATTCGTGGAAATACGTCCTCAACCGCGAGGTGGCCAAAGACAGCACGATTTTCGAGAAATACTGGGACACGACGACGCTCTTTCCCTACAAGGAGGTCGACATGTCGGAAATGCCCAAATCGGTGGTGATCGACCTCGTCGACTCGCTGACCAGCTACCACTGCCCCTATCAGGGTTCGGTGCACCCGCGCGGCAAATACGGTCCGCGACGCCGGCGCCAGCATCAGGGCGTGGATCTGCCGCTCAAGACAGGCGACCCGGTTTACGCCACCTTCTGCGGCCGCGTACGCATCTCGCAGTACAACAGGGGCGGTTACGGCAACCTGGTGATCATCCGCCACGACAACGGGCTGGAGACCTACTACGGCCACCTGTCGGAACGTCTGGTGGAACCCAACCAATGGGTCGAGGCGGGGCAGATCATCGGTCTGGGCGGTTCGACGGGCCGGTCGACGGGTCCTCATCTCCACTTCGAGACCCGCTACTACGGACAGTCGTTCGACCCCGAACGCCTGATCGACTTCAAGAACGGAACGTTGAGCCGCGAGACCTTCCTCTTGAAGAAGTCGTTCTTCAGTATCTACTCCAACGCCGGACAGGATTTCGAAGACGAGATCGCCAACGAGGAGCAGGACAAGAAGGAAGCCGCCGAGAAAGCGGCCATGAAATACTACAAGATCCGTTCGGGCGACACGCTGGGCGGCATCGCCCGGCGCTACGGAACGACCGTGACGAACATCTGCCGCCTGAACGGCATCAAATCGACCACCGTGCTGCGCATCGGACGCTCGCTGCGGGTGCGATAGGGCAGCTCCCGATGAGAAACCGCCGGACCTTTCGAAAAGGTCCGGCGGTTTTCCTATTCGGACGCAAACAGCGTCGCTTCGTCCCGCAGCCCCCAAAAAACGATTCCCGGCCCCGGGCGCAGAACCGGATGACAAGCGTCCCGAAGCCACTATCCGCCCCTAAAACCCGCCTTTTAGGCGGGCGGGCGCAGAACCGGATGACAAGCGCCCCGAAGCCACCGTCCGCCCCTAAAACCCGCCTTTTAGGCGGGCGGGCGCAGAACCGGATGACAAGCGCCCCGAAGCCACCGTCCGCCTCCTAAAACCCGGCTTTTAGCCGGGCGGGTTATTTTTTGTTCTGAATAGCGTCGATGGCGTCGATCACCGCGCCGCGGAAGCCCTTGCGCTCCAGTTCGGCGACGCCCGCGATCGTCGTTCCGCCGGGCGAACAGACGGCGTCCTTCATCGCACCGGGATGCTGCCCCGAGGCAAGCTGCAATTTCCCGGTCCCGACGATCATCTGGCTCGCCATGCGGTAAGCGTCGGCACGCGCAACGCCGTGCTTGACGGCTGCGTCCCCGAGCGCCTCGATGAACATGGCGACGAACGCCGGGCCGCAGCCGCAGACGGCACTCGATATGCCGAGCAGGGCGGTGTCCATCGGCAGGACGAGGCCGATCTTCGAGAAGAGCGCCTCCACCTGCCGCCACTCCCCGTCCGAAAGCGAATGGCGGCGTTCGCAGACGACGATGCCTTCGCAAACCGAAACGGGCGTATTGGGAACGATGCTCAAATGGTGCGTCCCGGGGGCGAGCATCCGCTCGCAGTCGTCGAACGTAACGCCCGCGGCCACCGAAACGACGATCTTATCCGCCAGCTGTTCCCGGACGGGCGCAAGCACCGCCTCGACCTGATAGGGTTTCACGGCGACGACGACCAGATCGGCGAACTCCGCGACCGCCGCCGCGTCGTCGAAAGCCCGGAAGCCCTGCGGCTCCGTGTTGCGCCGCAGTTTCGCCCGGTCGCGCGCGCACGCGCCGATGTCGCCGGGCTGCACGGCCCCCGAGCGGACAAACCCGCCCGCCATGGCCTGCGCCATATTTCCGAATCCAAGAAATCCGATTTTCATATAAGTCTGGTATAATTTATCATTCGTACAGCAACCACTCATAAAACGGGCTTCTTAAGCCCGCGCCGGCCGAATATCAACGAGCCGACGCGCACCATCGTCGAGCCGCACTCGACCGCCAGCGGATAGTCGTGCGACATGCCCATCGACAGCGTGTCGAACCGCGGTCCGAAGTAGGGTTGCAGCAGTTCGAAACAGCGTTTCAGCTCCATGAAATCGCGGCGTATCGCCGTGCCGTCGTCGGTATTGGTGGCAATGCCCATCACGCCCCGCACGCAGACGTCCGGCATACGGGCAAACGGGGCCGTGCGGACATACTCCATCAGTTCGGCCATATTCCAGCCCGTCTTGGTCTCCTCCTCGGCGACGTGGATCTCCAGGAGGATTTCGAGCGTCCGGCCGCACTTGGCCGCCTCGCGCTGGATCGCCTCGGCCAGCCGCGCGCTGTCGACCGAATGGATCAGCGCGACGAACGGGGCGATGTATTTGATCTTGTTGGTTTGCAGGTGGCCGATCATGTGCCACTCGATGTCCTTGGGCAGGGCTTCGTGTTTTTCGCGCAGTTCCTGCGGGCGGCTCTCGCCGAAAACGCGGTGGCCGGCGTCGTAGGCCGCGCGGATCGCCTCCGCAGGGTGGGTTTTTGACACGGCGACCAGCTTCACCCCCTCGGGAAGCGTCGAGCGCACGAACGACAGTTGACAGGCTATTGAAGACATAAGTTTTTCGGTATTTGCCCGGTAAAAATACGCAAAATTCGTACAACACGAAACAGACCCGGGAAAAATCCGGGCCTGCGACTCGTTTTTCTGCGCGAAAACACTATTTCGCCATGACGATCTCCGAGCAGCCGAACTCCCCGGGAAGGGTCCGCTGCGTCTTCTTCAGCGCATCGTAGACGTGGATGCGGCGCATGCCGTCCGCCTCGCACAGCAGGTAGATTTCCAGCGAATCCTTATCGGGAGCGTACTCCGTGACCGAAAGCGCCGTGCCCGGAACTTCGGCCAGCGTCTCGCCGAAAGCGCCGTCACCGGCGGCGTTGAACAGCCGCAGCTGCGTTTTGCCCCCGGCCGAAACGGCATAGCCGCCCGCCTGAACCATCCTGTCCGGCTCGTCGGCCGAGGCGACCACGGTCCAAAAGGGGATCATCGCATCGGCCCCGACGGCTTCGCCCGGTCCCGCCCCGCCGTAGACCCTCAACACCAGCGGAGCGCACGTCCCGTCGGCATTGCGCTGCGCGAGCAGCAGGTCGGAACCGACCCGCACGAACGGCTGCACGGCCAGCGTCTGCACGACCTCGTCGGGCACCTGCCAAGAGACCGGAACCGGGGAGGGAGAGCGGGTCGCGCTTCGGGTCGTCAGCGTCAGCCGCCCCGCGTCGTGGGAAATGAGTCCGACGGAGGAATCGGTGACCTGCCCGGCAAACAGGTAATTCCGGTACCCGAAATCGTCATAATAATTCATCGTGAGGTCGAAACCTGCCATCGAACCGGAGCAGACGCCGTAAATCCAGCCCGAGCCGGGAAGCCCCACGGCGCAGGCGATTCCCCGGCCGATGCCGAGCGTCGCAACCCGTGTCACCCCGCCCGTTGACAGGTCGATGCGCTCGATCAGGGTTTCGTCCGTATCGGATTTCGAAATGCCGTAGAGCGCTTCGGCTTTCGGGGTTCCGTTGGCAACGCGGATCTTGCCCAGCGGCATCATCCTGCCGCGGCGGAGCAACAGCACCCGAACCGTCGAAGCGGGGTAGTGCCCCGGGGCCAGAAAGGTGACGCTCGTGGCGGAACGCACCGTGACGATCCCGCGCACGCCCTTGGCATAACCCTCCGGAGCGAACCCCTCGGCACTCTCCTGCCAATGGATTTCGAGCATGATTTCGTCATCAGCCTCGAACCCTTCGGCCGAGACGGTCACCCCGTCGCCGGGCGCAAAGACCCACGAATCGGGCGGCATGACGACGTTCTTCACGAAAACGGGAACCCGGTCCTTGTCCGGAGAACAGGCCCCGAAGATCGCCCCGGAAAGGAGCAGAAACAGCATCTTTCTCATTCAAATAGCTGGATTTCATATTTTTACCACCACTCCGGGGGGGGGTATTTCCGGGGTGCGCAGAAAGCGCATCCGCTCACAAAGATAACGTTTTTTCGCCGTTATCCGATTTGTTTTCCATCTTTGGCGTCGTAACGACACTTTTATTCATCAGTCGGAAGATTCGGTTTTGAATCCATCCGACTTTTTCGTATCTTTGGTCTCAAAACCTGAAAAGCATGAAAAAAATCCGATTGATTCTTGCAGCGGCGGCCGCCCTCACATACGGCGCGGCGTCGGCCTGCACCAATTTCATCGTCACCCGAGGTGCCTCGACCGACGGTTCGGTGATGGTCACCTATGCGGCGGACTCCCACGCGCTCTACGGCGCACTGTACCACACCCCCGGCGGCAAACACAAGTCCGGGGCGATGCTGCCCGTCTACGAATGGGACACAGGCCGTTACCTGACGGACATCCCGCAGGTCCGCGAAACCTGGTCGACCATCGGCAACATGAACGAACATTCGCTCATCATCGGCGAGACGACCTACGGAGGCCGCCCCGAACTGGAGGACTCGACGGGCCGCATGGACTACGGGTCGCTGATCTACATCACCTTGCAGCGTGCCAAAACCGCACGTGAGGCCATCAGCGTGATCGCCGAGCTGGCCGACACCTACGGCTACGCGTCGAGCGGCGAGTCGTTCTCGATCGCCGACCCCGACGAGGCGTGGATCATGGAGCTGATCGGCAAGGGTTTCAAGGACGACGGCAAGGGCGGCAACGCCCGCAAAGGCATCGTCTGGGTGGCCCGCCGCATTCCCGACGGCTACGTCTCGGCCCACGCCAACCAGGCCCGCATCACCACCTTCCCGAAGGACGATCCCGAGAACTGCCTCTACTCCCCGGACGTGATCTCGTTCGCCCGTGAAATGGGTTACTACAACGGCCCGGACGCCGATTTCAGCTTCTCGGACGCCTACGCGCCGCTCGACTTCGGCGGCATGCGCGCCTGCGAAGCCCGCGTGTGGGCCTTCTTCCGCACCGTGGCCGACGACATGGACCGATACACCGACTACGCGATGGGCCACAACAAGGACAACCGCATGCCGCTGTGGGTCAAGCCCCGCGCGAAGGTGTCGCCCAAGACGCTCTTCGACTGCATGCGCGACCACTACGAGGGGACCCCGATGGACATGACCACGGATCTCGGCGCCGGAGGCCACAACTGCCCCTACCGCTGGCGTCCGATGGAATTCGAGGTCGACGGCGTGAAGTACGTCAACGAGCGCGCCACGGCCACCCAGCAGACCGGATTCTGGTTCGTGGCGCAGGCCCGGCCCGACGTGACGCGCGACATGGGCATCCTCTGGTTCGGCGTGGACGACGCGGCCACCTCGTGCCTGACGCCGATCTTCTGCTCGGCGCAGGAGGTCCCCGGGTGTTTCCGCGAGGACAACGGCTCGATGCTCGAATATTCGCCCACGTCGGCGTTCTGGCTCTTCAACCGCACGACCAATTTCGCCTACATGCGCTACGACATGATCTCCGCGGACATCCGCAAGGTCACGGACAAGTGGGAGAACGACATGCTCCGCAACGTGCAGGCGCTCAACGCCCGAGTCGGAAAAATGTCGCCCGAGGCACGCCGCAGCCACCTCACGCAGCTGAGCGTGGAGACGGCGCAGCAGCTGTTCGACCGCTGGCAGCGGCTCAACAACTACCTGCTGGTGAAATACATGGACGGCAACGTCAAGAGCGAGCACGGCGACGTGCTGACGTTCCTCGACGGCGACGGCTCTGCGGCGCATTTCGTCGACAACGGCAACGGGAAACAGATTCCCGGCAAGATCCAGTTCCCGGGCTACAACGAGAAATGGAAGCGCGCCGTGGCCAAAGACAATGGTGAAATACTAAAAGTAGTGAAATGATGCGGTACGACATCATCATCGTGGGCAGCGGCCCCGGAGGCTATGTGGCGGCGATCCGCGCCGCGCAGTTAGGGAAAAAGACGGCGCTCGTGGAGCGCGCCGAACCGGGAGGCGTCTGCCTCAACTGGGGCTGCATCCCGACCAAGGCGCTGCTCAAGAGCGCGCAGGTCTACGGATACTGCAAAAACGCGGAGCATTACGGACTGGAACTTGCAGGGGAGGTGCGCCCCAACCTCGAAGCCATCGTGGCGCGTTCGCGCAGCGTGGCAGAAACCATGTCGAAGGGCGTGCGGTTCCTGCTGAACAAGAACAAGATCGACCTGATCCCCGGATTCGGGCGGCTCACGGCCCCGGGGCGCATAGACGTCGACGGGGCGGAGTACGAGGCCGACCACATCGTCCTTGCCTCGGGAGCCAGGCCGCGCGAAATGGCCTTCATGCCCATCGACGGCGAGCATGTGATCTCGTCGCGGCAGGCGCTGACGCTCACGCGCCTGCCCGAATCAATGATCGTCGTAGGTTCGGGAGCCATCGGCAGCGAGTTCGCGTGGTTCTACGCCGCACTGGGCGTGCGGGTCACCATCGTCGAATACATGCCCCGCATGATGCCGCTCGAAGACGAGGAGGTGTCGAAGACCATGGAGCGCGCATTTCGCAAACTGCGCGCGACGGTGCTCACTTCGACCACGGTGAAAGCAGTGAAGGTCAACGCCGAAGGGCTTTGCGAAGTGGAGATCGAGGGCAAAAAAGGCGCGGAGACCCTGACGGCCGATGTCGTGCTGTCGGCCGTGGGCATCAAGTCCAACATCGAAGGCATCGGCCTCGAAGAGCTGGGCGTCGCCGTCGAACGCGACAAGGTCGTCGTGGACGAATTCTACCGCACCAACGTTCCGGGCGTCTACGCCATCGGCGACATCGTGCCGGGTCCGGCGCTGGCGCACGTGGCTTCGGCCGAGGCCGTCTGCTGCGTGGAGTCCATCTGCGGACTCGACCCCGCGCCGGTGGACTACACGACCATTCCGTCGTGCATCTTCACCCAGCCCGAAGTGGCGTCGGTCGGCATGACCGAACAGCAGGCGCAGGAGCGCGGCATCGCCTATAAAGCCGGCCGCTTCCCCTTCACCGCATCGGGCAAGGCCACGGCGGCGGGCGACCGCGACGGATTCGTCAAACTGCTCTTCGACGAAGAGGACCGCCTGCTGGGGGCGCACATGGTCGGAGCGTCGGTGACCGAGATGCTGGCCGAGCCGACGCTGGCGCGCACGCTGGGCGTCACGGCCCACCGGATCGCCCGCACGATCCACGCCCATCCGACGATGAACGAAGGCGTCATGGAAGCCGCCGAAGCGGCCCTGGGCGCGGCGATCCACCTGTAAAGGCCTCCGGCCATCCCCGGAAAAAACATGCGGCGGACCTTTGCAGGTTCGGGTTTTGTAGGGAAAGAGAAGCGCAGGAAAGAGTAAATATCTTGTTTGCAAGTATTTAATTCTCTATTCTGCATATGCTCCAAGCAATAAAAAAGCAGAATCGGGCAGGTTTGACGGTGAGTTTTGTTACTTATCCGTTACCTGCCCGAAATGCTTTTGTTTGCATT
>ERZ827520.172-NODE-172-length-112198-cov-34.832999_pt1 | contig 112198 bp, 103 predicted proteins | sample MGYA00519581_ERZ827520 | MGnify/ENA primary metagenome ERZ827520 (study PRJEB31778, sample SAMEA3449339) | human gut metagenome | biome: human gut; feature: human-associated habitat; material: faeces | place: United Kingdom | collected 2010/2012 ... | reverse complement strand
GTTTCTATCGAGGAAGCAGCAACAGCAGGCAAGTTTTAATTACAACCGGTAAAAATTTATAAAACGGTATTTAGAGCCTATTACATCGATTGAAACCGGTGTGATGGGCTCTTATTTTATTTACTGTCTGACTTAGGAAGGACAAGTACCCGGTAGAGTCTGTTGTCACCGGTGAAAAATAATAAAGATAAAGGGAATAAACAATATAAATGGTTCAGATAATAAAAAATAATCAAGTTGCAAAAGGATATAATTATGGGATAATTAGACCATAAAGAAGGAGGTACGCATTATGCCACAAATAATTCCAATTAAAGATTTGAAGAATACATCGGAGATATCTGATATGTGCCATAAGGCAGAGAAACCGATTTATGGTACAAAAAATGGCTATGGCGATATGGTAATTATGAGCATGGAGATTTATGAGTCAACCATGAGACAGATTTCCATGTACAGAGATATAGAGATATCTGAAGGGCAGGTAGAGCCGGGACAGGTAAAGGATGCCAGAGCCGCACTTAGGGAAACGAGGGCAAAGTATGGCTTATAAACTAAATGGTACAGAACATGCAGATAAATTATAGTATGCATGGGAAAACATAGTCAGTCTATTTTTCTAAAAATAATTTCAAGTCAATTTTTACAGAGATCAGGGCAGAAACTGAAATAAAATATTTTTACTTTATCTTTACACCATTATGATAGTACTTTCTATATTGTATAGATATAATTTATACAATAGATAAGGAGGTACAGCATATGGATATCGAATGTGAGAGCTGGCAGGATAAAGGACTTGAACAGATTGACAGACCCGTAATCAGATTTGCAAAGAAAATCCACAAGGATTCTTTGGATGTTGGTAAGGGATGCCTTGTAAGCAGCAATGTGTCAGATGATGCTAAAAGAAAATTGATTGAAACAGACCGTAAAATAAACACAGGATACAAACCGTACTATTCGGTTTTGCTGGTTATTGCCGTGGCGGTGAGCCTTGCGGTTATGGTAACATGCATATTTGTATCGTCAGATTTTATTTCCGGTCTGCAGATTTCAATGATTATTGAATTGGTGATATGGTGTCCTGGAATTTTTTATATTTTCTATCGCAACCGGTTCAAGGTGGCAGTGCAGAATGGAGAGACATGTGTGTACAGATTTCCGGTACAGGATAAGTGGATTTATGTTTATCTGACGGAAAGCGGGCGGGAGAAGACGTATCTGCTCCAGTTTGGTGATGTATATACAGAAGTGCAGGAATCATATGAGAATCTCAGATGCGGTGATTTTATAGACGTATATATTACGAGTTACAGAAAAAAGAAATATTTTGCAATGCCCGTATTGTAAGCTTATTGAGAAAAAATCAAGTGCATATATTCTGGTATGATGTTATAATGAATGTACAGATTCTAAAGGAGTTGTACAGATGGACAGTTGCGAATATTGCGATACACAAATAGATTATCACGAAGTGATAGAGTGCATTACATGTGCACTTGATGCCAAAGATCCATATACGGCTGGACATTCAAAGCGGGTCAGTGATATGGCGACGAAAGTATGTGAACTGATTGGACTTAAGAAAGAAGATATACAGAAAATACACATAGCAGCCCATTTACATGATATAGGTAAAATCGGAGTCCCGGATGCTGTACTTAATAAAGAAGGAAAACTTACCGATGAAGAGTGGGAATATATCAGGAAACATCCACAGATTGGTGCAGATATTCTCAGTAAATCACATCGTTTAAGTGAACTTAAGAATATGGTACTCTGCCATCATGAACGCTATGACGGGCATGGCTATCCCAACGGATATGCCGGAACGGAGATCCCTGTAGGAGCAAGAATTATCGCCATATGTGATTCTATAGATGCGATGACATCCACCAGAAGCTACCGCAAAGCACATGATTTTGACTATTGTTACGCAGAAATAGAAAAGAATCTCGGCAGGATGTATGACCCGATTATAGGCAGATATGTTCTTGAACACTGGAATGAAGTTGTTTCTGTTGTTAAGAATAAAGATTGTACTGAATAAAATACAATATTTTTTTTTAAAAACTATTGCAATCTCTCATGTATCTGATATACTGTTCATAGATAAAGAAATTCTTTATCGATTTTGGTTGAATTTTTGATAATATTTAGGCAAACTTATCGAAAGATAAGGACGCAAAGCCAAGGGCCTCTACCTAATATGGTGTGGCAGCCGGTTGCTATCGTAAGATATTTACAGCATCCGGTGAACGGGTGCTTTTTTAATAACTAAACAATGGGCAAACTTATCGAAAGATAAGGACGCAAAGCCAAGGGCCTTAAGCTTGGGAGAGCATGGCAGCCGGTTGCGGAGAATGGATCCTCTTTTTAGTCAAAGCTCATTAGTTTAGATTATAGGGAGGGCTTTTTTATGAAGAAATTTTTAAAAGCAGTTAAATTATTTGGAATCGCAGCTACAGCATCATTTGCCGTACTTGCAGTGGTATATTTCTTTGAGACAAGAACAGTAGCAGGAAGCAGCGAATATAAAGCTGTTGCCGTTGATTATACAGAAGCAGCTTCAGTTAAAGAAACAGAAGCTGTTACAACAGTTAAGACTGTTGAAGAGACCAAGACTGAGACAGTTAAAGAGACAGTTAAAGAAGTTGTTACAGAAGAAGTAACAGAAGCACAGACAGAGCCGGCTACAGTTAAAGCAACAGAGCCGCAGACAGCAGCACCTGCAGTTAAGGCTGAGCCACAGACAACACCGGCACCGGCAGCACCTGCAGTTAAGGCTGAGCCACAGACAGCAGCACCTGCAGCGCAGACATCACTTACAAATGTTGTTTACAAGGATGCAGAAGGTAGTTCACATAATTATGCAACACTTGACGAAGCTAAGGCTTCAATCAAAGTTGCTACTCTTTCAGACAGCGAAGCTAAGGCAGCAGCTAAGGCTAACAAGACAGCATATGCATCTTTGGCATCAGAAGTTGTTAACCTTATTAATGAATACAGAACAGCTAACGGACTTGCAAAACTTACCGTTAACGACACACTCTCAACAGCAGCTATGCACAGGGCAGCAGAAAGCGCTTATGCTGATTGGAACATGACAGCTATGGAGGGTGGAGCTAAGAGACATATCAGACCTAATTTCACAAAAGCAAGCACAATTGCTTCAGAGTATGGCATTGGTGGTAACTTTGGTGAGAATTTCGGAAGATGGCAGGCATCTCCTTCAGAGATTATCGCTCAGTGGAAATCATCTTCATCTCACAATGCACTTCTCCTTTCAGGAAGCTATACTAAAGTTGGTATCGGAGTTGCTCAGGATTCAAGTCATGGTTACTATTGGGTAGCACTTTTCAACTAATACCAATACAGATTATTACAAAGCCAAATTCATTCAACCAAAATAATATCATAACATTTCCCGGATGATCCCTCCCGTTCATCCGGGATTTTGTTTTATGTCAATTTTTGTCGAAACAAGGAAGTAAATGTAGATGAATGATACCTTGCAAAATATTGTGTAATGATATCATAATATATTATGATTCAAGTAGTTTGCGATGTATCTGTTTGTATTATAATACAATGATAGGTGCGGACATGTTTAATGGAGGAAAATCTTATAATGGATAATATGGTGCAGGATGAAGAAGGAGAAGAAGGGCGTACAGTTACAGACTGGGATTACATTAATGAAAAAGTATTGAAAAGCATGGTTCATGCATATATGGCAATATATTACATTGTGCTGGACACGGACGAATATGCAATGATATATCCGACATGCAATTCTTTTGGTACAATGGATAAATTTACGGACAAGCTGATTAAGAAACTTAAGGATGGGACGATAGATCCGGCATGCCATGATATCGTGGTTAAGAATCTTGATATTAATAATATAAAACATAAACTGGATTCCGGTGAATGTGTCGAATGCAGATATAGAAGAAAATCAGATAAAGGAAAATACGAATGGTGCCTGGTATCGGTAATGCCTGCCGAAAGTGAGCAGGGCGTTACAAAAACAGTAACAATGACGATAAGGAATATTGATGTCTTTGTAAGGCAGGAAGAAATACAGAAAAAGAGATTTGAATATGAAGCCAAGAGGGCATATCAGGCTAATAAGGCCAAAAGAGAATTCTTGTCAAGAGTGTCCCATGATATAAGGACACCGATGAATTCTATTATCGGTATGACAGCGATTGCCAAACTGCATATTAATGACACGGAACGGGTAAGTGGATACCTTAATAAAATAACTATAGCTGGCAGGCATCTTCTGAGTCTCATCAACGATGTTCTTGACATTTCCAAGATAGAAAGCGGACATCTGTCGTTGACAGAGAATGAATTTAATATTGCAGATGCTGTTAATGAAGTGATAATGATGTTTGAAGGTGAGAGGGAAAGACAAAGAGCATCGTTGCAGATTGGTGATATACATATAAAACATGCTAAAGTGGTTGGCGATGAACTTAGATTTCAACGGATATTGGTAAATCTGTTGGGAAATGCATTTAAGTTTACTCCTCCTACCGGAAAAATAGATTTTAATATGACTGAGACCGATCCGGGCATAAGTGGATTGGCGGAATATCACATTGTAATTAAAGATAACGGAATAGGAATGGAAAGTGATTTCATCAATAAGATTTTTGAACCTTTTTCAAGAGCTGATAATCATAACACACAGGGAATTGAGGGCTGCGGACTGGGGATGATGATTTCAAGAAACATTGCCAGAATGATGAATGGGGATATTGAAGTTGAAAGTGATATAGGCAAGGGAACAACGTTCAGAATTAAATTAAAATTCAGGGTGACATCGGATGATAACAATGACGAGCATAATCAGGCAATGAAAATAGAAGCATACAAGAAACTTAATTACAACGGCAAAAAAATTCTTTTAGTGGAAGATGATGAGTTTAATGCGGAGGTAATGAAAGAACTTCTGACGGAAGTTGGGATAGATGTGGAAATTGCACCGAACGGAAGAAATGGCATATCAAGACTCAAAGAACGGGAAGCAGGGTATTACAGTATAGTTTTTATGGACATAAGGATGCCGGGAATTGACGGATATGAGACAACAAGACAGATAAGGAGAAACCAAAGAGATGATTTGAAGAAAATACCCATTATTGCGATGACTGCCGAGGCGTTCTCAAATGATGTAAAAATGGCAGTTGATGCCGGAATGAACGGGCATATAGCCAAACCTGTCGACCTGGACTGCCTGAAAGCTGTCCTTGATGACTGGCTTTGAAATAATAATATTATGTATACAAAATCCATAAGATGTAGTACAATATATGAAAATAGCTCACAGGAGGAGAACTATGGATTATATTTTTTATGGAGTGATTGCAGCAGTTGTTATTTTGTTCCTGATTATTCTTGCAACAGGATATGTAAAGGCATCTCCGGATACGGCATTTATTATCTCGGGATTGCGTAAGAAGCCCAAGGTGCTTATTGGAAAGGCAGGAATTAAGATTCCTTTTTTTGAAAAGAAGGATTCACTTAATCTTCAGCTTATTCCTATTGACGTGAAAACATCAAGTGCAGTTCCGACAGCAGATTATATCAATATTAATGTTGATGCGGCTGTCAATGTCAAGATAAGTGATCAGACTGACAGACTTAATCTTGCAGCACAGAATTTTCTTAATAAGCCTGTGGATTACATAGCCAAAGTTGCCAGGGAAGTCCTTGAAGGTAATATGCGTGAAATTGTAGGACGTATGCAGCTTCAGGAAATGGTTTCCGACAGACAGAAGTTTGCTGAACTTGTTAAGCAGAATGCAGAACCTGACCTTGGGGCAATGGGACTTGATATAGTATCATTTAATGTACAGAATTTTGTCGATGACAGTTGTGTCATAGAAAATCTTGGTGTGGATAATATTGTTAAAATCCAGAAGGATGCAGCAATTTCCAGAGCGGAGGCAGAGAAAGAAATAGCCAAGGCTAAGGCAATAGCGAAGAAAGAAGCTAATGATGCTGAGGTTAATTCTGAGACCGAAATAGCTGTAAGACAGAATGAACTTGCAATAAAGAAGGCTGAACTTAAGCAGGAATCGGATGTGAAGCAGGCATCGGCTGATGCAGCTTACAGGATTCAGGAAGAGGAACAGCGTAAAACAATTGAAATTACGACTGCCAATGCCAATCTTGCAAAGCAGGAGAAGGAAATCGAGCTGAAAGAGCGTAATGTTAAGATAACGGAGCGTCAGCTCGAAGCGGACATTAAGAAGAAGGCCGAAGCGGAGAAATTTGCAAGACAGCAGAAAGCCGAAGCGGAACTCTATGAACGTCAGAAAGAAGCTGAAGCCAGAAAGTATGAGATGGAGCAGGAGGCGGAAGCGCTTAAGGCGAAATCAGAAGCAGAAAAATATGCCCGCGAGCAGGAAGCGGAAGGTATACGCGCGAAAGGTCTTGCTGAAGCTGAGGCTATACGTGCCAAAGCGATTGCAGAAGCAGAAGGTATTGAGAAGAAGGCACTTGCCCAGGCTAAGATGACGGATGCATCCATTAAGGAGATGTATTTTAACGTGCTTCCGGAAGTTATTAAGAATGCAGCAACACCGCTTGCTAATGTTGACAGTATAGTTATGTATGGCGATGGTAATTCATCAAGGCTTGTTCAGGATATTATGACAACAGTGTCACAGATTACAGAAGGACTTAAAGGTGCCACCGGTGTGGATATAAAGGATGTTTTATCTGCAAAGGTTAAATCTGACGTGAAACCGGAAACCGGAAATCCACAGAACGATGACTATAGGGAAGTTAAGGCTGAGGAAGACGAAGCAGCGGCATCCGGAGAGGAGAATTTAACAGAGGAAGACTGATATGCAGATAAATTGTTTTGGCGATAGTCTTACGGCAGGAACGGCATGGGGTAACACCATGCCGTATTCTGCTGTATTGGAGAGACTTACGGGAATTAAGACTAAAAATTACTTGATTTTTCAGAAGGATGTACTAAAATATTAATAATTAAGAGAACATTAAAGGTAGGTAATATTTTATGGAAATTTACGAAAATTTGCGGGATCTGGCAATAATTATTGCAGTGGCGGAGGTGTTTGGGCTTATTGCACGTAAGATTAAGCTTCCGCAGGTTGTCGGACAGATAATAGCGGGTCTTCTCATCGGACCATGTGTTTTAGGATGGGCAGGCAACACTGAATATATTAAGATTTTTGCTGAAGTCGGCGTTGTGCTTATTATGTTTTCAGCAGGACTCGGTACCAATCTTAAGACACTCGTTAAGACCGGCCCGGTGGCACTCCTTATGGCAACAATGGGCGTGTTGGCACCTATGGTGCTTGGTACAATTATTACAATGGTATTCTATGGATTTGATCCAATCGGAAGCCAGGGATTCTATAAAGCACTTTTTATTGGTGTAATCATGACGGCAACATCGGTTGGAATTACTGTCCAGACACTTAAAGAACTCGGAAAGATTAAGACGGAACTGGGAACTACAATAGTCAGTGCAGCTATTATAGATGATGTACTTGGAATTATAGTGCTTACTGTTGTGATAGGCGTGGCTAAAGGAACCGGAACCGGTGTCGGGGAGATTCTTCTTAAGACATTGTTGTTCTTTGTTGCAGCAGCGGTTATAGGATTTGGACTTTATAAACTGTTTTCATTTCTCGATAAGAGATATCCTCATATGAGACGTATAACTATATTTAGTATCGCTCTCTGTTTTGCGCTTGCATATGTTGCCGAGAAATATTTCGGAATAGCAGATATTACAGGTGCATATGTTGCTGGTGTAATTCTTTGCAATATTAATGATTCCAATTATGTTGACAGAAGGGTCAACATAAGTTCATATATGTTCTTTGGACCTATTTTCTTTGCAAGCATTGGACTTAAGACCGATGTGTCGGGAATGACATGGGGACTTTTGGCATTCTCAGTTGCGTTTGTGTTAGTTGCGCTGGTGGGAAAAATTATCGGATGCGGACTTGCAGCTAAAATTACCAGACACACATGGAAAGAGTCGCTCATATGCGGAATAGGAATGATGACGAGAGGCGAGGTTGCGCTTATAGTATCTCAGAAAGGCCTGGATGCGGGACTTATTACGGCGGAGGATTTCACGCCTGTAATTCTTCTTATAATTACGTCATCGGTTATAGTTCCTATCCTTTTAAAAGTTCTTTTTAAGAACAAAAAAGGGCTTTCGGAAGCAAAGATGGCCGAAATAACAAATAATTAATTGACAACTGTTTTCAATGTGCTACAATAATTCCTAAGGGATTGGTAAAATACGAATTTTGAAGGTGTAATATGAGAAAGATGGTTTTATCACTGCTTGTACATAACAGGGCAGGAGTTACCAGCCGGATTGCAGGGTTATTCAGCAGACGCGGCTATAATATGGACAGTATTACAGGAGGCGTTACGGAAAACCCGGATATCACCAGAGTGACAGTTGTGGTTCATGGAGAGGAAGCGGTACTTGAGCAGGTTACCAAACAGCTTTCCAAGCTTGAGGACGTTATAGAGATAGAAGAACTTGAGCCGGGAACATCAGTGTGCCGTGAGCTTATTCTTGTAAGAGTGGCGGTTAATGAGATTCAGAGACCGGAAGTGGTATCGGTAGCAGACATATTCAGGGCGAATGTCGTTGATGTTGCTAAGAATTCACTTATGATTGAACTCACAGGCGATGCATCCAAGCTTGATGCATTCCTTGAATTACTTACAGGATATGAGATACTCGGAATAGCCAGAACCGGACTTACGGGATTGTGCAGAGGAAGTGCGGTAAAGAAATAAGTTTTTTATTGGCGATGCCAATTAAAATATATGATTTTTTCAGGAGGATAAAAACAATGGCAGCAAAAATTTTCTATCAGGAAGACTGCAATCTTTCATTACTTGAAGGAAAGAAGATAGCTATTATCGGCTACGGAAGTCAGGGACATGCTCATGCATTGAACCTTAAGGATTCAGGATGCGATGTCATCGTCGGTCTTTACGAAGGCAGTAAGTCATGGGCTAAAGCAGAAGCTCAGGGACTTAAAGTATATACAGCAGCAGAGGCAGCTAAGCAGGCTGATATTATTATGATTCTTATTAATGATGAGAAGCAGGCAGCAATGTATAAGAAAGATATCGAACCGAACCTTGAGCCTGGTAACATGCTTATGTTCGCTCATGGTTTTGCTATTCATTTTGGACAGATTATACCGCCTAAGGATGTCGATGTAACAATGATCGCACCTAAGGGACCTGGACATACAGTAAGAAGCGAGTACCTTGCAGGTAAGGGTGTTCCTTGTCTTGTAGCTGTAGAGCAGAATGCAACAGGTAAGGCTCAGGAACTTGCACTTGCATATGCACTTGGTATCGGTGGAGCAAGAGCCGGCGTTCTTGAGACCACATTCAGAACAGAGACAGAGACAGACCTCTTTGGTGAGCAGGCAGTTCTTTGCGGCGGTGTTTGCAAACTTATGCAGACAGGTTTCGAAGTTCTTTGCGAAGCAGGATATGATCCTAGAAATGCTTACTTCGAATGTATCCATGAGATGAAGCTTATCGTTGACCTTATTTACCAGTCAGGTTTTGCAGGAATGAGATATTCTATTTCCAACACAGCAGAATATGGTGATTATGTAACAGGACCTAAGATTATCACAGAAGATACTAAGAAGGCTATGAAGAAAGTCCTTTCTGATATTCAGGATGGTACATTCGCTAAAGACTTCCTTCTTGATATGTCACCGGCAGGCGGACAGGCTCACTTCAGAGCACTCAGAAAGATTGCATCAGAGCATCCGTCAGAGAAGGTTGGTGAAGAAGTTCGTAAGCTTTACAGCTGGAACGATGAAAGCGGAAAGCTTATCAATAACTAATTACGATTTTGCTACCCCGGCGTTGCGCCGGGGTTTTTTATTTAAATCATGCAGGAGATATTTATGACCGACGAATTAATTATTAGGACAACAGAGTTTTTCAGAGGAGATGCCAGAAGGATACAGCATTTTATGAAAGTATATACCTATGCGGCGCTTATCGGCCGAATGGAAGGACTCGATGATGACACAATGCGTGTCCTTGAAGCGGCAGCGGTTGTACATGATACGGGAATTAAGAAAGCCGAGGAATTGTATGGATATAATAACGGGAAACTGCAGGAACAATACGGCCCGGAGGCTGCTGATGCATTATTGAAGGAATGTGGATACGGCCTGAAGGACAGGGAGAGAGTGTGCTACCTCGTGGCACATCATCATACATATACGGGAATGGATGGCGCAGATTACAGGATACTTGTTGAAGCGGATTTCCTCGTTAATATGTATGAAGATGATGCAGACATTAATGCGGTGCGGACCGCTTATGATAAGATTTTTACAACAGAGAGCGGCAAAAGAATATGCCGTACCATGTATGACCTAAATTAGGATATTAAGTTCCGGATTAGCCCGGTTGCTGCTTATGAAGTCGAGAAAATCCCTGACCGGTACGGAAACAGGAGCGCCCTTGCAGATGACGAAGCAGACCTCACGGCGCGGGAGCTTTAATAATCCTTTCTTATATTCAACCAGGGAGCCCAAGGTGAGTTCATCGCGGATAAATTCCTTAATGATACAACCTATGCCTATTCCGGCTTTGGCAAAATCTATCAATAGATTCATATTATCAACTTCAAGTATATTTTTGCCGGCAAGGAACTCTGCCGGTATGTGACTGTCTACAAATTGTCTTGTTGCATTCATACGGTTTAATAGAATAAGATTGGCAAGCGGGTTGTGTGAACCGAGGTTATCTATGTATCCGGGAGATGCCGCAAAAATATCATGTATATTGCCAAGGGTGTGGCATGTGAAGTCGGAAAGCCCCGGTGTTCCGGCGATTAATCCGATGTCGATGGCGTTGTCGCGCAGCATAGTTATTGTGTCATTGCTTGACTGACATTCAATTGAGATATTAATCTGCGGATGCGATGTTGTATATTTTCCAAGGTATGGAAGCAATATATATTTGCATAATGTTGTGCTGGCGCCGATGCGGATATGACCGGTCTGTGGACTGTTGTGTGATGTGACACCATTTTCTCCGGCTTCAATATATTCAAATGCATTTTTGATATTCTCATATAAGATATATCCACTTTCCGTGAGCTGGATTCCCCTTGATGAGCGGATGAAAAGAGTTGTTCCGAGGTTGGTTTCCAGCTTATGGACAGCCTTGCTGACGGCCGGCTGGCTTATATATAATTGTCTGGAAGCTTCAAGTATGCTTCCTGCACGCACAACTGCGAGAAATGCCGTATATAATGGCAGATTATCATTATTCATATACACTCCATTGTATAACTATATGTTATAATAAATATGTTTAATATGTATTTCAATTATATCGCTAAATATGGTAAAATTCAATAAATAATATTTTAGGAGAAATTATACTATGGGAATGACAATGACTCAGAAAATTCTGGCTGCGCATGCAGGTCTTGATTCGGTAGAAGCAGGACAGCTTATAGAAGCCAGACTTGATCTTGTGCTTGGCAACGATATCACATCACCGGTTGCTATTCATGAGATGGATAAGATGAAGGTCGAAGGTGTTTTCGACAAAGACAAAATAGCACTTGTGCCGGATCATTTTGTACCGAATAAGGACATTAAATCGGCGGAGCATTGCAAATGTGTAAGAGAATTTGCAAAGAGAAATAAGATTACGAATTATTTTGAAGTGGGACAGATGGGTATCGAGCATGCACTTCTCCCTGAAAAAGGACTTACGGTTGCAGGTGATGTAGTAATAGGTGCGGATTCGCACACATGTACATACGGTGCACTTGGAGCGTTCTCTACAGGTGTCGGTTCAACGGATATGGCAGCAGGAATGGCAACGGGACTTGCATGGTTTAAAGTTCCTTCGGCAATTAAGTTCGTACTTACCGGCAAACCTGCCAAGTGGATCAGCGGTAAAGATATCATATTACATATTATCGGAATGATAGGTGTTGACGGAGCTCTTTACAAATCAATGGAATTCGTTGGTGACGGAATACAATATCTTAGCATGGATGACAGATTTACAATAGCTAATATGGCTATCGAGGCCGGCGGAAAGAATGGTATTTTTCCGGTTGATGATCTCGCAGTCGCATATATGAAGGAACATTCAGTTAAAGAATATAAGGTATATGAAGCTGATGAGGATGCTGTTTATGATGAGGAATATGTTATTGAGCTTGATAAATTAAAGCCTACCGTGGCATTTCCGCATCTTCCGGAGAATACACATACAATAGATGAAGTAGGAGATATTGCGATAGACCAGGTTGTTATCGGATCCTGTACTAACGGACGCCTTGACGATTTACGCATCGCGGCCAAGATTCTTGACGGCCATAAAGTTAAAGAAGGCATCAGGACAATAATAATTCCGGCGACCCAGAAGATATATCTTCAGGCAATGGAAGAAGGGCTTTTAAAGATATTTATCGAGGCCGGTGCAGTAGTGAGTACACCTACATGCGGACCTTGTCTTGGCGGATACATGGGAATTCTGGCCGAGGGCGAAAGATGTGTGTCGACAACGAATCGTAATTTTGTAGGAAGAATGGGACATGTTAATTCAGAGGTATATCTTGCAAGTCCTGCAGTGGCTGCAGCAAGCGCAATAACAGGCAAAATCAGTTCACCTGAGGAGGTAATGTAATGAAAGCACATGGTAGAGTTTTCAGATATGGAGATAATGTTGATACGGATGTAATTATTCCGGCAAGATATCTTAATTCATCGGATCCGGCAGAACTTGCCACACACTGTATGGAAGATATTGATAAAAACTTTGTAAAAAAAGTACAAAAAGGCGACATAATAGTAGCAGATAAGAACTTTGGATGCGGTTCATCCAGAGAACATGCACCGATTGCCATTAAGGCAGCGGGTGTAAGCTGTGTAATAGCAGAGACCTTTGCACGTATTTTCTACAGAAATGCGATCAATATAGGACTCCCGATTATTGAATGTCCGGAAGCTTCCAAAGGAATCGAGGCCGGGGATGAGGTAGAGGTGGATTTCGACAGCGGTATGATATATAATCTCACCAGGAATACACAGTTCAAGGGACAGGCGTTCCCTGAATTCATGCAGAAAATCATTGCTGCAGAGGGTCTTGTGAATTATATTAATAATAAGAACAATTAACAATTCATAGGATATAGTGGGTGAAAAAAATGGTTGTTGGCATATGTCAGACAGATGTTATAATGGGCGATACGAAACACAACCTTATCGCAGCAGAGGATTATATCCACCAATGCAGCGATAAGGGTGTTGAACTTGCCTTGTTTCCTGAGATGAGCATGACCGGATTTGGACTTGAACCTGAGAATGTTGCTGAGAAATACGGAAACGGCATTACAGTACATACAATGACTCGATTTGCCATGCAATACGGTATTGCGCTTGGCTTTGGATATACGGCCTGCTCGGCCGGCAAATATACCAACAGATATGTTGTGGTGGATAGCAATGGCAGAGTTATAAGCGATTATGCCAAAATTCATCCGTTTTCATACTCAGGAGAGAACCTTAAGTATTCTGCCGGTAATTCGCTGTCCCAATTTGAATTTGACGGAACCGTAATCAGCACATTTATATGTTATGATTTACGCTTTCCGGAGATATTTCAGGCGGTGTCGGATGATACGGAAGTGATTGTCGTGGCAGCTAACTGGCCTGCATCAAGGCGGGATGACTGGAAACTGCTTTTAAGAGCGAGAGCGCTTGAGAACCAGTCCTATGTTCTGGGAATCAACAGATATGGCTGGGGAGGAGAACTGTACTATTCCGGAGATTCCATGGTTGTCAGTCCTAAGGGTGAGATGCTGAATGTTTTGTCAGACGGACCCGGAATTATAATAGAAGATATCGATATCGGCGCTGTGCGTGAATACAGAGCCGGATTTCCGGTGAAGAGCGACAGAAGGCCTGAATTGTACCGGTATTTATATTAAATGAAAAGGGAATGCACGTTTTTGATTATCAGAAACGGCATTCCCTTATTTTTGATGAAATTCGTATGGAATTATATATTGACGCATATGAAATAGCGGATATGTTTTCCGGATAATTTTCCGGATAATTAATGGTACATCCCGCGGCATGCAATATGTCGGCAGCTTTATTATATGCTATTGCGGCTTCGACAGCAGTCGGATATGTACCTACGACATAGTCGCCGTTTATGTGAATCTTGACCTTATAATAATCACGCCCGTTCTTGATATAATGAAATACACCGTGGTATGGATTTATGATAATGATATTGCCGTAACGGTAGTCGGTCCGGTCACCGTTGGCAAATAAGTAATCGCGTCCGCATACGGAATGTTCACGGATACCGTAACGCGAAAGAATATTGACCTGCATGCCGTAATCAGCAACGAAGAGGTGGCCTCCGCGACGCATTATAGAGTGTGTTGTGTAATAGAATAGATCATCAACACTGAACTTCAGAAAATCTGTTTCTTCTATATAATATGTAAAATAACGCTTCGACAGGTAAACAGGCGTTTTGAAATAAATCTTATTATCCCTGTAATTTATAAGTACGACATATTTGCGGAATGGAATGTTAAAATTGTGCATAGCATAATCATCAATACCATATCCGGAATTCATAATCTGACCGGCTTCGGTATATACGGCACCGGCAGTGCTGATGTCATCATAGCCTCCGAGACTTATATGCCGGCCGCCTATGGTAATGCTTACACGGTAATATGTGGAACCGTCTTTGCGCTTCGTTGTATATACACCTGCGGGATTCGGCATATAAGTCTCCTTTCCGATAAGATACAATCATTATAACCGAAAATGTAAGAAAGTTCAATCTCTTACATTTTGCATTTTTAACAGATTGAAAAAGCATACGAAAATGCATCTGAATTGTGTCTGTTCCCCACTTTTCAAGCTTTTTTACCGGCAAAAATGGGATTTGAATGATAACATTAACTAAATAAGAATCATTCTCAGGACCTGAAAAATAAAAGTAAAGCGACAACATGCACAAAAATATTATAAAATCAAACGGAAATATATGCGCTTTTATAAAATAAATTTTTACGAAAACGTTATCCGGGCAAAAAGTAACAAAAATCGGCGTTTTGATTGACAACAAATTGAAGGCTGGAAGATAATGGCAACATGCTTTTGAAAGCAAACAAAAATTTTGAAGCGAGGTAAATATGTCCGGTATGAATTCAAAGCTGTCAGTGATAATTGCTGCAGTAATGGTTTTTGCTGGTGTGACAACGGAAGGTTTTACCGGAGCGGCCGACAGTAATACGGAGCCGCAGGTTGTCGCTGAGGCAGAAATTGATGATATAAGCGAACCGGTTGAAGAAGTTGTCGAGGTACGGGATGAATACATATTCCGTGTAATGTCTGCATCATCTGCAATTGAAGATATGACAACAGCCGATAATACACAGGAAGAAACACAGACTACAGAGACTCAGACGGAAACCGAAACAGAAACAGAAACTGAAACAGAGACGGTACAGGCAATGGTTGTGCCTTGTACGGATAATGATTATAATAATTTCCTCAGAATAGTTGAGGCGGAAGCTACCGGTGGAGATATTAAATCCAAGATACTTGTAGCGGATGTAATTATCAACAGAGTAAGGAGAAAAGATTTTCCGAATACAATAACGGATGTGATCTTTCAGGGAAACGGGCAGCAGTTCCAGCCTGTTATGGACGGAAGGTTCTACACTGTAAATGTTACGGAATCAACGGTAGAGGCTGTTGACAGAGCTCTTTACGGAGAAGACTATTCACAGGGAGCCACTTTTTTTGCGGCCAAAGCGAGTGCCGGCGCGGGAAGCTGGCATGCAAGCGCATTAACAAGGCTTTTTGAATATGGCGGTCACGTATATTTCATCAATTAAAACAAAACTCCTGTATTCTTAAAAACGTTTTTAAGAATTGCGGGAGTTTTTTGATTATTTATGTGTATGATGCTTGTATTTTGATATTGAGTTATGGTAATATAGATACAATTAAGAATTTGATGAAAAAGGTGGTACTCACAGATGGATCTTTATTACAGAAGTACAAGAAGCGATGATGTCAGAGTTACGGCTTCGCAGGCTATTCTTAAAGGACTTGCGGATGACGGCGGATTATATGTACCGGAGAGTATTCCGGCACTTGATGCCAGCTTTGAAGAATTATCGGGAATGGATTACAGACAGGTTGCTTATGAAGTTATGAAGCTTTTCCTTACGGATTTCACTGAAGAGGAACTTAAGGCCTGCATCAATAAAGCATATGATTCCAAGTTTGATACAGATGAGATAGCACCGCTTGTGAAAGCAGACGGAGCTTATTTCCTTGAACTGTTCCACGGTTCAACAATAGCATTTAAGGATATGGCACTTTCCATATTGCCGCACCTTATGATTACGAGTGCCCGTAAGAATAATATAAAGAATGATATAGTTATCCTCACTGCAACATCTGGAGATACAGGTAAAGCTGCTCTTGCAGGATTTGCGGATGTTGAGGGAACGAAGATCATAGTATTCTATCCTAAGAATGGTGTAAGCCCTATCCAGGAGAAGCAGATGGTTACGCAGAAGGGTAAGAATACATATGTTGTAGGAATACATGGTAATTTTGATGATGCCCAGACCGGCGTCAAGAATATGTTCGGAGATAAGGTTCTTAATGAAGAACTTAATGCCGGAGGATACCAGTTTTCATCAGCCAATTCCATTAATATCGGAAGACTTGTTCCGCAGATCGTATATTATGTATATGCATATACGAGACTTCTTGCAGACGGTGAGATATCAAAGGATGAGAAGATCAATATCGTTGTTCCTACAGGTAATTTCGGTAATATACTTGCAGCTTATTTTGCAATGCATATGGGTGTCCCTGTTAATAAGCTTATATGTGCATCCAATGAGAACAAGGTGCTCTATGACTTCTTCACAACAGGAACATATGACAGAAACAGAGAGTTTGTGCTTACATCATCTCCGTCAATGGACATTCTTATATCAAGTAACCTTGAGAGACTTATATATATGATTGCAGGCGATGATGCGGCCAGAAATAAAGAGCTTATGGACAGCCTTAAGACGGAAGGACGTTATAGTATTACACCGCAGATGAGAGAGAAACTTGGTGATTTCTACGGTAATTATGCCAGTGAGAAGGAAACAGCAGATGTCATCAAGGCGATTTATGAGGATACCGGTTATGTAATAGATACACATACAGCTGTTGCAGCATGTGTATATAAGAAATATGTTTCCGATACATCTGATAAGACAGCTACGGTAATAGCATCAACAGCAAGTCCGTTTAAGTTTACGAGAAGTGTTATGGATGCAATCGACAAGGATAAATACGATTCAATGACGGATTTTGAACTTGTTGATGAACTTGGCAGAATTGCCAATGTAACAGTTCCGCAGGCAATTGAAGACATAAGAACAGCTCCTGTTCTTCATGATACTGTATGTGATAAGACACAGATGAAGGATGTTGTCAAAAAAATACTTAATATTAACTAATCTGACACCTTATTGTCACATTTGTATTTTATATTAGTCATATAGAATACAAATGTGACTTTTTTAATTTATAGATGTTGAATGGAGGAAATAAATGAGCCGATTATTAATAGTTGATGATGAGGAAAGAATCAGGGTCATACTGAAGAAGTATGCAGAGTTTGAAGGGTATGATACGGATGAAGCCGCCGACGGAATGGAGGCTGTGCTCAAAGTACGTGCCAATGATTACGATCTCATCATAATGGATGTTATGATGCCTGAACTGGACGGATTTACAGCATGCCGGGAGATTTTTAAGATAAAACAGATTCCGGTAATCATGTTGTCTGCAAGGGGTGAAGAGTATGATAAAATACATGGATTTGAACTCGGAATAGATGATTATGTGGTAAAACCTTTTTCGCCGAGAGAACTTATGATGAGAGTTAAAGCAGTTCTTGGAAGGCGTGGTAATCCGGCTGCGGACCAGGGCGAAGATGGTAAGGAAATATACAGGATAGACGGACTTGTTATTGATTGCACAGCGCGGACGGTTATGGTTGATGGTGAACGCGTCAATATGACCCCAAAAGAATATGATTTACTGTTTTATATGATACGAAACCGAGGCGTAGCCCTTTCAAGGGAAAAACTTATAACTGAGGTATGGGGATATGATTATTACGGTGATGACAGGACACTTGATACTCATATTAAATTATTAAGAAGCAGTCTGGGACAGTACAGGAGTTACCTTGTTACATTGAGAGGAGTTGGATACAGATTTGAAGCATAAGAAAATGAGCATTAAATGGCATATTTTTATATATCTCATTGGCTTTACTGTTTTTTTGCTGGGCCTTTTATGGTATTTTCAGATAGTGCATTTAAACAGCTCTTATGAAAGCATTAAGAAAAACGAGTTGAAAACAGCGGCAGATAAGCTGTATGCAAACCTGAATTCGGACGATCTGGAAGACTATATAAGTACACTTGCCGATAAGTATGATATGGAAATCAATCTTACCGATTCGGAAGGCAAAAGCATATACAGTGCCAATCTTATGCCAAAAAGCCACATATATATTCCAGACAGCACGACATATGACTGCTTCTATAATAAGGTAAAACAGAACGGCGGAACCGTAAGCTATGAGGTAAACGGCAGGTATAACGACAACGTTTCGCAGAAACCGCCGAAGGATGACAGAACGCATTTTTTTGATGAAAATGAATTGATGTATTCGTCAGACAGTGATGATTCAATGCATGACCCGGAAATGAGTGCAGAAGGCGGAATGATGAAAAGCTATGTGTCACAAGCCAAAAGTATGATATATATAAAACTTGTGACAGATACGCAGGGTGAGGAACGTCTCATTCTTATGAGCATGCTTATAACTCCGGTGGATGCTACAGTGTATACACTCCGGGTGCAGTTCATATATATATCCGCTATATTTGTCGTGACAGCGGTTGCGATAGCTCTTGTAATATCTAATATTACATCAAAACCCATACGTAAAATTAATGAGTCAGCCAAGAATCTTGCAGGCGGTAATTTCGATACCAGATTTGACGGACGCGGATACAGGGAGGTGGAGGAGCTGTCCCATACACTTAACTATGCAGCCGGAGAGTTAGGCAAATCAGAGCAGCTTCAGAGAGACCTTCTGGCCAATGTTTCACACGATCTGCGGACTCCGCTCACCATGATAACGGCATACTCTGAGGTTATGCGTGATATTCCGGGAGAAAATACACCGGAAAATGTGCAGGTCATTATAGATGAGACCAAAAGACTTACGAACCTGGTTAACGATATGCTTGAACTTTCCAAACTTCAGGCAGGAGTATCGGAAATATCGGCAGAAGTGTTTGACTTTACAACAAGTATACTGGCTGTCCTCAAAAGGTATTCAAAACTTACCGGACAGAGTGGGTATGATATACGTTTTGAGTATAGTGATGATGTAAAGGTATGTGCTGATGAGTACAAAATATATCAGGTAATATATAATCTGATTAATAATGCCATTAATTATGCAGGAGACGACAAGACAGTTATCGTAAGACAGATAGTCAACGGCGGAATCGTAAGACTAGAGGTGGAAGACCATGGCAAAGGAATTGCCGAAGATGAGATAGACAGTATCTGGGACAGATATTATAAGGTTGATAAGACACACAGGAGGGCGACACAGGGCTCTGGAATAGGATTGTCAATCGTTAAGAATATACTTAAACTTCATGAAGCAAGATTTGGTGTTAACTCCAAAGTCGGAGAGGGAAGTGTATTCTGGTTTGAACTTAAGACAGTGAATCCGCCAGACGAACAGTAGTTCTGTTTTTTCAAAAAACAATGGACTTAAAGTCGGTGGCCGTGTTATACTAGAATAATGATATGAACAAATACCCCGTCATAACATAACGGGGTATTTGGTATGTAAAGACGAAAGGAAATTAATATGGCTGAGAAAGTGCAACAGCAGTATAATGCATCAAGCATATCTATTCTTGAGGGACTTGAGGCGGTAAGAAAGAGACCCGGTATGTACATCGGAAGTGTATCTACCAAGGGACTTAATCATCTTATATACGAAATAGCGGATAATTCGGTAGATGAGCATCTGGCCGGTTATTGCGATACGATAAGCGTTACACTCAATAATGACGGGTCTGCGACAATTACGGATAATGGGCGAGGCATACCTGTGGGTATTCACCCTAAGGCAGGAATACCGGCTGTTGAGGTTGTATTTACTATATTACATGCAGGCGGTAAGTTTGGAGACGGGGGATATAAGATATCCGGAGGACTTCACGGAGTAGGTGCATCTGTGGTAAATGCACTTTCCGACTGGCTCGAAGTCCGCATTAAGACGGGCGGAATTATATACGAACAGAGATATGAGAGGGGCAAGGTATGCTATCCGTTAAGGGAATGTGGAACATGTCGTAAGAATGACACCGGAACAAGCGTAACATTTCTCCCGGATGCCACTATTTTTGAAAAGACGGAATTTAGGGCAGAGAACATTAAAAGCAGATTGCATGAGACGGCATATCTTAATCCGGGACTTACAATAATATTTGAAGATAAGCGTACAGGAATGGAAGATAAGGAAACATTCCATGAAGAAGAAGGAATTACAGCATATGTTAAGGCTCTTGATGAGGATAAGGAGCCTGTGTGCGATGTTATATATTACAAGGGAAGCAAGGACGGAGTGGAAGTTGAATGCGCATTTCAGTTCGTGGATGAATTTCAGGAGTCAATTCTCGGATTCTGCAATAATATATATACGCAGGAAGGCGGAACGCATATAACAGGTTTCAAGACCAAGTTTACAACAGTAATCAACCAGTATGCCAGGGAATTGGGTATCCTTAAGGATAAGGATGCGAATTTTACGGGAAGTGATGTGCGTAACGGAATGACGGGAATTATTGCCGTCAAGCATCCGGAACCGAGATTTGAGGGACAGACCAAGACTAAGCTTGATAATCAGGATGCGGGTAAAATTGTTGCCGAGATTACGGGAGATGAACTCGTGAGATTTTTTGATAAGAACCTCGAGACACTTAAGAGTGTTATTGCCTGTGCAGAGAAGGCCGCCAAGATTCGTAAACAGGAGGAAAAGGCCAAGACCAATCTTCTTGTTAAACAGAAATTTTCCTGCGATACCAATGGTAAGCTTGCTAACTGTGAAAGCCGTAATCCTGAGGAATGCGAGATTTTCATAGTTGAGGGAGATTCGGCCGGAGGTTCTGCCAAGACAGCAAGAGACCGGAAAACGCAGGCGATTTTACCTATCAGAGGTAAAATACTCAATGTCGAGAAAGCTACAATGGACAAGGTGCTTGCCAATGCCGAGATTAAGACGATGATTACCGCGTTCGGATGCGGATTTTCTGAAGGATACGGTAATGATTTTGATATATCTAAATTAAGATACAACAAGATAATATTTATGACAGATGCTGATGTTGACGGCGCACATATCGATACGCTGTTACTTACATTTTTCTACAGATTTATGCCGGAACTCATCCAGGAAGGACATGTGTATCTGGCGACTCCTCCGCTCTATAAAGTGGTTCCGAAGAAAGGAGAGGGACAGTATCTGTATGATGATAAAGCATTGGAAAAATATCGTAAAGAACATGCCGGAACATCATTCACGCTTCAGAGATATAAAGGACTCGGAGAGATGGATGATGACCAGCTTTGGGAGACCACACTCAATCCGGAGACCAGGATTTTAAAACAGGTCGAGATAGAAGATGCAAAGATGGCATCCCGTGTGACATCGATGCTTATGGGAACAGAAGTTCCGCCGAGACGTGATTTCATACATGCACATGCACATGATGCGGAACTTGATATATAGGAGGGATATATGGCAGAGACGATACTTAAAACAGAATATTCTGATGTAATGCAGAAATCATATATAGACTACTCCATGAGTGTAATAACATCCAGAGCAGTACCGGATGTCAGGGATGGTCTTAAACCGGTTCAGAGGCGTGTGCTGTATGCCATGGACCAGCTCGGACTCAATTATGATAAGCCGCACCGTAAATCGGCCCGTATTGTCGGTGATGCGATGGGTAAATATCATCCGCACGGTGATAGTTCAATATATGAGACGCTTGTTGTCATGGAACAGGATTTTAAAAAAGGAATGGCACTGGTTGACGGTCACGGAAACTTTGGTTCCATTGAGGGAGACGGCGCCGCAGCAATGCGATATACCGAAGCGCGTCTTAAGAAATTTACGCAGGAGGTATATCTTAAGGATCTCGATAAGAATGTGGTTGATTTCGTCCCGAATTTCGATGAGACGGAGAAAGAACCTTCCGTTCTTCCGGTAAGAGTCCCGAATATACTTATCAATGGTTCTGAAGGTATTGCGGTCGGAATGACTACAAGCATACCGACACATAATCTTGAAGAAGTAATTAATGCCGTTGAGGCATATATGGATAATGAAGATATCACAACCGCAGAACTTATGGAGTACATGCCGGGACCGGATTTCCCGACAGGCGGCCGTGTTGTCAATAAGAGTGAACTGATTAGCATATACGAGACTGGAGTGGGCAAGATCAAGCTCCGCGGAAATGTTGAATTTGAACCGGGCAAGAGAAAGTCTGACAAGGACAAGCTTGTAATAAGCGCCATACCGTATACTATGATCGGTGCCGGAATAGGTAAATTTATTTCAGATGTGGTTGATCTGATTGAGACGAAGAAGACACAGGACATTGTTGATATATCGAATGAGTCATCAAAAGACGGAATAAGGATTGTACTTGAACTCAAGAAGAATGCCGATGTTAATAAGCTTGAAAATCTTCTCTATAAGAAGACTAAGTTAGAAGATACTTTCGGTGTTAATATGCTTACTATTGCGGATGGAAGACCGGAAGTACTGGGATTGAAAGATATCATAAGATATAATGTTGAGTTCCAGTATGATATAAACACGCGCAAATATACAACTCTTCTTCAGAAAGAATATGATAATAAAGAAGTTAAGGAAGGTCTTATACGCGCATGCAATATAATAGACCTCATTATTGAGATACTCCGTGGCAGTACAAGCCTTAAGCAGGCTAAGGCATGCCTGATATCAGGTGATACAACCGATATTAAATTTAAATCAGAGAAGTCCCGGAATGATGCTGCAAAACTTCATTTTACGGAGAGACAGGCGACGGCAATTCTTGAACTCCGTCTTTACAAATTGATCGGACTCGAAATAGAAGCTTTGGAGAAAGAATACGAGGAGACACTTCTTAAGATTGCCAGATACGAGGATATATTGGGAAGCCGTAAGGCAATGAAGAAGGCTATTAAGAAAGATCTTGAGCAGATCAAGAAAGAATATAAGATGCCACGTCTCACGATCATAGAGGATGCGACGGCAGCTGTTTATGAGGAGCCGAAGCTTGTTGAGCAGGAAGTTGTTTTTATAATGGACAGATTCGGATATTCCAAGACTATCGATGTGGCCGGTTTTGAACGTAATCAGGAGGCAGTGCTTTCGGAAAACAAATATGTATTTAAGTGTATGAACACCGAAAAAATATGTATTTTTACGGATAACGGAAATCTTCATCAGATAAAGGTTTCGGACATACCGTTTACCAGATTCAGGGACAAGGGAACACCTATCGACAATCTGGGTAATTACAGCAGCGCAGGCGAAGAAATTATATATCTTTGTGCATCGGGCCAGATTAAGGACCGCAAGCTTCTCTTTGTGACTTCCGGTGGCATGATGAAGTTAGTGGATGGAAGTGAGTTTGACGCTTCCAAGCGTACTATTGCGTCGACCAAGCTTGCTGATGGTGATAAGGTGGCGGAGATTATCATAACGGATGCCACAGCTGGTGAGGACGGACAGATAATAAGCAGCCGTATTGTTGTATTGCAGTCAACGGCGGGATATTTTCTTAAGTTCAGACTTGATGAAATCCCTGAAAAAAAGAAGAGCGCAATCGGAGTGCGTGGTATGAAACTTGGGACAGAAGACACAATTGAGGATGTATATGTGATACCTGAAGATGCGGATGTCACAATAGAATATAAAGGCAGAGAGGTGTCGCTTAAGAAACTGAAAACTGCCAAGAGGGACGGTAAAGGTACTAAATTAAGAGCATAGAGAAAGAAGTGAAAATGATGTTACACGGTAAAAAAAGACAACATTACGAAATGGATATGTGCAATGGCTCAATTCTTAAGAAAATGCTGCTGTTTGCGTTTCCTCTTATGTTTTCCAATATATTGCAGCTGCTTTTTAACGCGGCGGATATTATTGTGGTTGGTAATTTTGCGGGTGATAATTCACTGGCCGCGGTCGGTTCCAACACGGCACTTATTAACTTGCTTACCAATCTTTTTATAGGACTTTCAATCGGTGCTAATGTGCTTGTTGCACGTTATTATGGCGCGGACAAAAAAGACGAACTCAAGGATACGGTACATACAGCAATGTTATTGAGCTTTATCAGTGGGTGCATACTTATGGTCATCGGAGTGATATTTGCCAGATACCTGCTTATTCTTATGCAGACTCCGGATAAAATACTTTCTCTTGCAACATTGTATCTCAGAATATACTTTCTCGGCATGCCGGCGATGATGGTATATAATTTCGGCAGTGCAATTCTGAGAGCTGTCGGAGATACCAAAAGACCGCTATATTTCCTCTTCGCGGCCGGAGTTGTAAATATAGCACTTAATTTACTTCTTGTCATTGTATTCAAACTGGACGTTGCGGGTGTAGCCATTGCGACAGTTATATCTGAGACAATTTCTGCAACACTGGTTGTAATGTGCCTCATAAGGGATAAAAGTGTGATACATCTTGACATTAAGAAATTGAGAATAAGGCGTGACAAGTTCGGAATGATTATGAAAATAGGACTTCCGGCGGGATTTCAGGGAACGGTATTTTCCCTTTCCAATGTAGTTATCCAGTCATCAATCAATCTTTTTGGAGAAATTGTTGTGGCAGGCAACTCGGCAGCAGCGAATATAGAAGGTTTCGTATATATGGCTATGAATACATTCCACCATGCGACGCTTTCATTCACCGGACAGAATTATGGCGCCGGTCGTATGGACCGTATCAAAAAAATCCTTTTTACCGGCCAGGGCTGTGTCATTGTGACGGGAATGCTGCTCGGACAGCTTGCGGTATTGCTTGGAAGGCCGTTACTTGGAATTTATACCGATAATCCGGTTGCTGTAGATGCCGGAATGGTCAGACTGCAGATGATTTGTGGTACATATGCATTATGCGGAATGATGGACGTCATGGTCGGATCCATAAGAGGACTCGGCTACGCGGTGCTTCCTATGGTGGTATCGCTTGTAGGAGCATGCGGACTGAGACTGGTATGGATTGCGACGATATTCAGAATACCTGAATTTCATACCACGAAGGTCATATATGCGTCATATCCGATAACCTGGATAATCACGTTCGCGGCGCATGTGATATGTTTTGTGATCATATGGAATAAAATAAAGAAAAAAAATACACCGAATATTAATTAATCAAAAAACGCTATGGGTTTAAAACTCATAGCGTTTAATTTTAATATGTATTATTTGCCGTATCCCGTACTGCCAAAGCCACCGGCTCCGCGTACAGTATCACAAAGTTCATCACAAAGTTCCCATTCTGCCGTTATAAAAGGCGTTATTACTAACTGGGCGATGCGCTCACCCGGCTCAACGACCTGAGCTTCATCAGAGTGATTATGAAGAGCAATCATAAATTCACCACGGTAATCAGGATCTACAACACCGACCTTATTGGCAGGTGCGAGATGTCTTTTGCATGCCATTCCGCTCCGCGGATATATCAATCCTGCGTAACCTTGCGGAATTTCCATTGCGAGTCCGGTGTGAAACATGACTGTTTCATGCGGATTGACTGTTACAGGCGCATCCATACATGCGTACAGATCAGCACCGGCTGCGTACGCTGAACCGTATGTCGGGAGCGTGGCATTGGGATTTAATTTTTTGACTTTAATGTTCGCTGTCATCTAAAGTTCTCCTTCTGTAGCAATATTAACCGATCAGGTGGCAGAGTAGACATATTTCGGCTTGCGCGGCTCCCAGTAATGGAGATTGCCGTTGTCCGCAAGTGTTTCCTGTACAAGAATAGCACGCTGGTTATCGGAACCCCTGAAATAGGCATCCAGATTCTTGCGCTCTTCAATAAAAGGTCCATCCATTATGACATCCACATATGACAGAATTTCTCTGGTATATGGAAGTTCATCAACCATTCTGCCGAGAATGTCCCTGTCAAAAAGATATCCTGTATATATCCATATGGATTTGGTATTACCATAGGTTTCCCTGACTTTACGAAGCAGTGGGAGAATGCCGGGCTGATTGGCCGGATCCATCGGTTCTCCGCCGAGAATCGTAAGTCCGCCTATATAACCCGGGGCGAGCTCGCTTATTATATAATCGGTTTCTTTCTCGGTGTAAGGCTTACCGTAATTGAAATCCCATGCTTCTTCGTTAAAGCAGCCCTTGCAATGATGTGTACATCCGCTTACAAAAAGTGATATGCGCACACCGGGACCATTAGCTGCATCGTTACGTTTGATATCTGCATAATTCATGACAAATCCCCTTAAATATGAAGTACTCTTGCTTTTATTTCTTTGGTCTTGCCGACATTCCAGAAGTTTTCGCCGAGGTAACCGCATGTTCTTCTGGTAACATTCATCTTGTTGTGGTCCTTGTTATGACATTGCGGGCATTCCCATTCAAGATTATCGTTGATAATAATCTCTCCGTCGTAACCGCATACCTGGCAATAGTCAGACTTGGTATTAAATTCAGCATACTGTATATTATCATATATGTATTTGACCATTTCTTCAAGTGCAGGGAGATTATGTCTGAGGTTAGGAATCTCAACATATGAAATAGCACCGCCGTTTGAAATGTTCTGGAACTGGCTTTCAAATTTAAACTTGCTGAAAGCATCTATTTTCTCACGTACATCAACATGATAGGAGTTGGTGTAATAACCTTTATCGGTAATATCTTTGATATCACCGAATTTCTTACGGTCAATCTCGGCAAATCTGTAGCAAAGTGATTCGGCAGGTGTGCCATAGAGACCGAAACCGATTCCGGTATTACGTTTCCATGTGTCACATGCCTCACGAAGACGTCTCATAACTTTCATGGCAAAAGCAGTACCCTTAGGATTTGTATGGCTTACTCCGGTCATAAGTTTGGTTACTTCATAAAGACCGATGTATCCCAGAGAGATTGTTGAGTATCCGCCATGTAAGAGGCTGTCAATTGTCTGACCCGGTTCAAGTCTGGCGATGGCGCCGTACTGCCAATGAATAGGGCTGACATCCGAAAGTGTTCCTTCGAGTGATTTATGTCTGCACATAAGAGCTTCAAAACACAATGAAAGCCTTTCTTCCATAAGCTCCCAGAAACGTTCTTCATTGCCTTGTGCGATAATACCTATCTGAGGAAGGTTAAGGCTGACAACACCCTGGTTGAAACGGCCTTCCCATTTATAATTACCGTTCTCATCTTTCCATGGACTTAAGAATGAACGGCATCCCATGCAGCTGAATACTTCACCGTCGTAATTCTCACGCATCTTCTTGGCGGAGATATAATCAGGGTACATTCTCTTTGATGAACACTCAACGGCAAGTCTTGTGAGATAGTCGTATTTGCCGCCCTTTAAGCAGTTATGCTCATCAAGTACATATATAAGCTTCGGGAATGCAGGAGTAACATATACACCTGACTTATTCTTGATTCCCTGTATACGCTGTTTGAGAATCTCTTCTATAATAAGTGCGACTTCCTCCACATATGGATCGTCCTCTTTAAGGTTAAGAAAAAGAGTGACGAAAGGAGACTGTCCGTTAGTGGTCATTAATGTGTTAATCTGATACTGTATAGTCTGTACGCCGGCTTTAAGCTCATCCTTCATGCGGTCGGAAGCAATTTTCTGAATCTGTTCCGCGGAAAGAGTGTCACCGAACGTCTCGGTATAATGCTTTAAGAACTTCTCCTTGGTCTTGCGGAGATATTTGCCGAGGTGGCTTATATCAACCGACTGGCCTCCGTACTGGCTGCTCGCAACCGCTGAAATGATCTGCGTCATTACGGTACATGCAACCTGAAAACTCTTCGGGCTCTCAATCATCTTGCCGTTCATAACGGTTCCGTTGTCAAGCATGTCACTTATATTTATAAGACAGCAGTTAAAAATAGACTGTACATAATAGTCGGCATCATGGAAATGGAGAATACCTTCTTCATGTGCCTTGGAAATCTTCTCAGGAAGAAGAAGTCTCTTGGTAAGGTCTCTTGAAACCTCACCGGCAATAAGGTCACGCTGCGTGGAAGCTACAGCGGCATTCTTGTTGGAATTCTCTTCCATAGCGTATTTGTTGGTCTGCTGTATAAGACCGAGAATGGATTCGTCCGTTGTATTGGACTTACGGACCATCTCACGCTGGTAACGGTAAATAATGTATGTCTTGGCAAGAACAAATTTACGTTCTGCCATAAGCTTCTGCTCGATAATATCCTGTATCTCTTCAACCTGTAATGTGCCCGCACCGAGCTTTTCAATTGATGCGACGATTCCGTGTATCTTCTCATCAGATATCTTTTCGTTAAACGGAACCTCGTCATTAGCCTTCTGAATGGCAATTATGATTTTGTTACGGTCATAATTAACCTCGCGGCCGTCTCTTTTGATGACTTTCATAGTAATCCTCCCATACATGAAAATAGTTTATATAAGCAGGACAAATGCCCTGTTTCAGTGCATTAAATGTAATTTAACACGATTTGCCACGGTTGTCATTATAGCACTATCATCCTGTCTAGTCTACCATATATTGATAAAAATACAAAAAAATACACAAGATATTGTATTTACACCAAAATAGGGCAATATGTGTATTTACACACATATATAAGAAAATTATGGCAAAACGACACTAAATAACAGGGTAGTCCCATACATGCACACATGGTAAAATTACAGTAAAAATTCAGTAAAATTACATAGTACAATCAGAAAGACAACACATTACCGGATTATTATCTTAATCATAATAAACAGCAAAGGTGGTGAGTGGATTGCCTATAGAAGTATTTAACCGGCGTGAGCAGAAATACATGCTGGATGATGAAACTTACAATGCGATCGTCGGATATATTTCAGAATATATGGAGCCGGATGCGTACAGCACGGACGGAGGCACATACAGTATAAGTAATATATATTATGATACTGCAAACGATTATCTGATAAGAAAATCGCTTTCAAAGCCTGTCTATAAGGAAAAACTGAGACTCAGGACATACGGAACACCGGCACTTGAGGACATGGCTTTTGTGGAAATAAAGAAAAAATACAAAGGGATAGTCAATAAGAGAAGAACATCTATGCAGCTTAAAGAGGCATACGATTATCTTGACGAAGGAATAAGACCGGATGGTAACGGACTTAACAGACAGGTCCTTGCGGAAATTGACTATTTTAAAAATTACTACGAACTTATGCCGAAGGTTTTTATATCGTATGACAGGCGGGCTTATTTTGGAATGGAAGATGACAGCTTCAGGGTAACGTTTGATACTAATATACAGACCAGAAGGAATGACTTAAGGCTTGAGTCAGGAGCATACGGAGAACAGCTTCTGAGCCAGGGACAATGGCTTATGGAAGTGAAGATATCCGGTGCGACACCGTCGTGGTTTACCGGAATGCTGACAAAGCTGAAGCTTTACCCGGTTTCTTTTTCCAAATACGGAACAGAATATATGAAATACCTTAATGGTGTAATAAAGGAGACAATTAATTATGTTTAATTCAATTATCACTTCAACAGATTCAATGATATCGGCAGGAACATCGCTGGCAAGCATGGGTGTGGCAGTTGTTCTCGGAGTCCTGATTTCGGTATGTTATATGTTTACCCAGAAAAAAGGCAGTTATACGAAAGATTATATCGTTGCTGTGGCGGTACTTCCGGTTATAGTATCATTAGTAATAATGCTTGTGGGCAACAGCGTGGCGAGGGCATTTTCGCTTGCAGGAGCATTTGCGCTTGTCAGATTCAGGAGTGCACCGGGAAGTGCCAAAGATATTGCTGTCGTGTTTTTTGCCATGGCAACAGGACTGGCATGCGGACTCGGATATCTTGTGTTCGGAGCGGTGGCAGCGGTTATCATATGTATTGTGCTTATAGTTCTTTGCAAGACTTCCTTCGGTGAGATGAAGATGGCCGACCGCCAGCTTAAAATAACGATTCCGGAGGACCTTAATTATGAAGGTGTGTTTGAGGATATTTTTAAAGAATATACAACAGAATGTACTCTCAATAACGTAAAGACAACCAATATGGGAACCCTCTATGAGCTTACTTATTTAATCGGAATGAAAGCCGGTGTCAGTGAGAAAGAGTTCATAGATTCGCTCAGATGCCGTAACGGTAATCTCAATATATCGCTCGGAGCAGTCCCTGACAGAAATACAATGGTTTTATAAAATATATTTTCTTGCAAAAGGCATTGTAAAGTTATATAATAATTTTACAGTGCCTTTTTTGCATTGTAATAAAATATAGGAAAGGAGGATTTACGTGGGATTATTTAAGAAAAATGATAAACAGACAGCGGTTGCTTTTGTGGATTATGAGCATTGGTTTTATTCGTATACTAACAAGTTTAACATGTCTCCGAATGTTGATGAATGGTATAACGAGATATGCAGTGAGTACAAGCTTGAGAATTTATATTTTTACGGGGATTTTAACAACAGAGTTATAGGACCGGAATTAGAGAAATTAAGTAAATATACCAGAAATGTAATACATACAGCCAGTATGAAAGACGGCGTCGATAAAGATTTTACTGATTTTATTATTCTCGATGCGATATACAGGGAAGCAGCTAAGAAAAAATCACCGGATGTGTTTATTATTTTCACAGGTGACGGACATTTCGACCTGGCAGTTAAATATCTGAGGGAACTGAACAAGAAAGTTATAATCTATGCAGTGAAATTTGCACTTAGTAATAAGCTTAAATCATCAGCCAATTCATATGTCGAAATGCCAAGACAGACACAGGAACAGCAGTTTTATATTAATCTTATTATTGATTCGCTTAAGCGACTTAAGAATATGGATAAGGTTGCCACATATTGGAAGACAGTCAACAGTGTTGCCGAGTATAACAAGATATCGCCTGAGCGTATCCAGATGACACTTGACGGGCTTCTTAATCAGAAATATCTGTATGAAGAGGAATCGGAATTCAGGGGTCGTAAGCAACGGATTCTCAAAGCAGACTGGAAACGTATTGAAGAGAACCTCGATTGCAAATAACAATCGAAAAGAGGAATACTATGCTTGAGATAAAAGAAAATACATTGGATACCGACACATATCTTATGCTAAGACATAAAGTCGGATGGATAGAATTGTCAAGAGAACAGGCAAAGAAAGCAATCGATAATGCTTTATATACATTATGTGCATATATCGATGGAAAACCGGTCGGAATGGGCAGGGTAGTCGGGGACGGAGCTGTTATATCATATATACAGGACCTTGTGGTAATTCCGGAAGCACAAAAGCACAGTATAGGAGGACAGATCCTTAAGAAACTTAAGGAATATGTTGAGTCGATTACAATGCCGGGTACGCGTATGATGCTATGTCTTATGTGTGCCAAAGGAAGGGAAAAATTCTATCTTGACCATGGTTTTACAGCGAGACCGACTGAGAAACTCGGTCCCGGAATGATAACTTATATTGATAAATAATTTAAAGCTCCGCAGCCTTTTAAAGGAATGCGGAGCTTGTTTTATGAATTTTCTTCTAAATTTTCCCAGTCGGAATATAATTTCTCCTGTTCGGAAAGAAGCTCATCACGTTTCCTGCTGAAATCGGAAGCCTTGGTATGGTCGGTATAAACCTCTTCCTTTGCAAGTTCATTATCTATTTCCACAACAAGAGAATCAATCTCGGAGATGCGTTTTTCGATTGCGGCTATCTCGTTAAGCCTCTTACGTTCCTTGGCCTGCTGTTCTTTCTTAAGCAGTCTGTCTTCTTTGGATGAAGATGATGTAACATTAGAACCCTGCTTTACGGGAACGGCGGCATTGCCGGAACTTTTTTCAAGGTAATAATCGTAATTGCCTATATAACCGGTTATAGTATGATCCCGCAGATCAAGAATCCTCGTGGCAACAGAATTAATAAAATATCTGTCATGTGATACGAAAAAACAAGTGCCTGTGTAATGATTCAGCGCATCCTCAAGAATCTCTTTTGAATTGATATCAAGGTGATTGGTAGGCTCATCCAACAGCAGAAAGTTGGAATTGGAAAGCATAAGCTTGGCAAGCAGCACGCGTCCGCGTTCGCCTCCGCTTAAATCCCCAATCCGCTTGAACACATCGTCATCGGTAAAAAGAAACGCGGCAAGAACATTGCGTATCCTGGTATTGGTCATATCCGGATATGCATCGGAGATTTCCTGAAATAATGTCTTATTCATGTCAAGGACATGGTGTTCCTGATCATAATATCCGCATTCAACATTGGAACCTAAGCGTACGGTTCCGGAGTCCGCATCACATAAACCGTTGATAATCTTGAGAATGGTAGTTTTACCCGTTCCGTTAGCACCGATAAGCGCGACTCTTTCGCCGCGTTTGATTTCAAAGTTTATGCCGGAAAAAAGAGTACGGCTGCCAAAACTTTTGGTAAGATCCGTAACGGTCAGAACGTCATTGCCGCTTACAATGGCCGGTTCAAGTTCAAAATGCATACCCTTGGAGTCTTCGGACGGTTTCTCGATAACATCCATTTTGGAAAGCATCTTTTCGCGGCTCTCGGCACGTTTTATTGATTTCTCACGGTTGAACGATTTAAGCTTGTCTATAACTTCCTGCTGATGCTTGATTTCACGCTGGTTGTTGTAGTAAGCTTTGAGCTTTGCGGCTCTTATCATTGAACGCTTGGCCGAATAGTCAGAGTATCTTCCGGAATATACGGTGCAGATTCCGTTATCAAGTTCTATTATTTTGGTAACTGTACGTTCGAGAAAATATCTGTCGTGTGCAACAATGAGGACGCTTCCGCTGTAATTAATGATATAGGATTCAAGCCAGGCTATTGACGGAAGGTCGAGGTGGTTGGTAGGTTCATCAAGAAGCAATATGTCCGGTTTGCTCAAAAGCAGCCTGCCAAGCGACACACGTGTTTTCTCGCCGCCTGAGAGAAGGGATATTTTCTTGTCGAAATCTTCTTCCGAGAATCCGAGACCTTTAAGGACACCGACAACCTCACTTCTTGCAGCGTATCCGTTAGCCTGTTCAAACTCATGGTCGCGCAACGTATATGTTTCAAGCAGGGCATTAAGTTCGTCACCGGATGCATGCTTCATCTGTTTTTCAAGAGAGCGGAGTGTAAGCTCAAGGTTGATAATATCTTCCTTGACAGTCATTACCTCTTCATATATGGTTCTGTCGGAAGAAATATCCTGATGCTGCGCGAGATAACCGATGGATGCATCTTTGGCAAGCGTAACACTTCCGGAGTCTGCTTCGAGTTCGCCGACTATTATTTTAAGAAGAGTTGATTTGCCGGCACCGTTAATCCCGACTATGGCAGCTTTCTCACCGTCTTCAATGTGAAACGAGACATTTTTAAGAATGTCATCGGTTATAAATGTTTTGCATATATTATTACAATTAAGTATCATGATTTAGTTCCATTCATCAAGTATCTGGTGTACCAGCCTTATAATCCTTTCCTCCGATGAATTAGCGGTTTCGTTGACCTCGGTGTGGGACAATCCGCCGTTACCGAGACCTGCAGCCTTATTGGTGATCAATGAAATTCCGAGTATTCTCATACCACAATGCCTGGCAACGATGGCTTCAGGCACGGTTGACATTCCGGCTGCATCAGCTCCGAGTGCACGGACAGCGCGGATTTCGGCAGGAGTTTCATACTGGGGACCGCGGAAATAACAATAAACACCTTCTTCAACGCTGACACCGCTTACGGCTGCTGCATGCCGCGCAATGTCAAGGAGTTCCGGCGTATATATATCTGTCATATCCGGAAAACGGGGACCGAACTCATCAAGGTTGGGACCGATAAGAGGGGAAGGGCACATCATGCTTAAGTGGTCCGTAATCAGCATTACAGAACCGGGGTTAAGCCTGTCGGCAATTCCGCCGGCGGCATTGGTTACAAGCAGGTTACGTATTCCGAGCCGTGCAAATACGCGTATCGGGAGGGTAACGATTTCCATAGGATGTCCCTCATAATAATGAAACCTTCCGTTCATTACAAGAACCTTGCGGCCGTCTATGGTTCCGGCAATAAGTTCACCGGCGTGTCCGGCTACGGCTGAAGCCTTAAAATGCGGAATATCCGAATATTTCATAACTACCGGAGATGTTATTTCACCGGCAAGAGGGCCGAGTCCGGATCCGAGAATTATTGCAATCTGTGGGGTAAAATCAATGTGATTTCTGATATATGATGCCGCTTCATCAATCATCTGTATTACATTATTCATATGCATGACCTCTCTTTCAAATATTTATTTACAGTATACATTAAAGAAAAATTCTTTGCAACTTGCTATATGCAAAGAATAGTGTTATAATTTGTGAAAACTAAAATATGGGAACAGGAGACGGGTAATGTTAATTTGTGATGAACTTGTTAAAAAATACTACTCATGTACAGCAGTCGATCATGTTAATATGAGGCTGGATGACGGTAAAGTGTATGCGATGTTGGGACCTAACGGAAGCGGCAAGACAACACTTATGAAGATGATTGCGGGACTTATTAAACCAACATCGGGCACGATAACAATGGATGGGAATATGCTTGATACGAAAAGCAAAGCTCATATAGCATATATGCCGACTGAAAGTTATTTCTATCCTTATATGACTGTCAAAGATATAGTTGCGTTTTATAAGGATTTTTATAAGGATTTTTCGGAACCGGTATTTTACGATCTGCTGGCCAGGATGGGATTGCAGTTTGGCGATAAGGTCAAGAATATGTCAACCGGCATGCTGGCCAAGTTAAAGATTGCGGTTGCACTTTCGAGAGATGCAGGTCTTATCATGCTTGATGAACCTCTTAACGGAATAGATATTCTTGCAAGAGAGGTTATAATTAATGCTATCATGGCAAATGCCGGAGGAAGCAGGACGATAGTAATCTCAAGCCATCTTGTCGATGAACTTGAAAATATTGTAAACGGAGCTCTTTTTATGAAAAACGGACAGCTTGTGCTTGCCGGGGATGCCGATAAATTAAGAGATGCCAACCGCAAATCACTTGTTGAATTATATAAAGAAGTATATGGATGGGGAGGTGTACCTTATGCTAAAGCTTATTAAATACGAACTCAGAAAAGATATGACACTGTATATTGTTATTTTTTCCATACTTTTTGCACTTGAACTTTATCTTGGCGGAAGTATTTTATGCAAAAGTGATGCCAACGTTGCCATATCAATGATATTGTTTCTGCTGTGTGGCTGGGCAGGCATTATATTCCTTATGATAATGGGTGTTGTCTCGTATGCCAGGGAACTTAATTCCAAATACAGTTATATGACATTTATGACCCCGAATTCGACTTATGCCATAGTCGGTGCCAAGTATCTTACACTGTTTATTGTGACCGTTCTGGCATCGGCACTTTACATTCTCTTTATTTATGCAGATGTACAGCTTGCTATGGTAAAATATGGCAACATCAGGAATATGAGGGAAATGGCGGATCAGATTCTGGAGATCATGGCGGGCACGAATATATCTGATATTATAATTGGAATCGCTGCAGTCGTGCTGGGAATATGGATCAATATAATTCTTACCGTAAGTTTCGCATATCTTGCAATAACCCTGAGTGCTACCATTCTTGCCAATAAGAAGGGCAAGGGATGGCTTGCATTCGGACTCTTTGTTGTAATAAGGGTTGTCACAGCAATTGTATCTTCCCATATTCCGACATTTGATTTCGGTGATTCGTTTGCACAGATGATAGCAGGCTCATGGCTTGTGTACCTGTTTGAAATCTTATTTGTAATAGGAACATATATCGGAGTTTCGGAGCTTTTGAAGAGAAAAGTAAGCCTTTAATGCATATGCGGGAGGCTCATTACAAATTGACATTTATCTGACATACTGTTAAAATCATATGTACTGATAAATGTCAATTTTTATTTTCAGGAGGAACATATGGACCGTAATGATATATCACTTGCTGTAGTCAAGAGACTTCCAAGGTATTACAGATATCTTGAAGAACTGCTTGATAACGGGGTCGAAAGGATATCTTCAGGAGATCTCAGCAACAGAATGAAGGTATCGGCTTCACAGATAAGACAGGATCTGAACCATTTCGGCGGATTCGGCCAGCAGGGATACGGATATAATGTTGAATATCTGCATGATGAGATTGCGAAGATTCTCGGAATCGACCATGTCCATAATATTATAATTGCCGGTTCGGGTAATCTCGGAAGGGCAATTGCTAATTATGCTAATTTTGAAAAAAGAGGATTTGTTGTCAAGGGAATGTTTGACTGTAATCCGGAACTTATAGGCAGGGACTGCCGCGGCGCTAAGATTATGCCTATGGAAGAGATGGCGGATTTTATCAGGGACAATAATATTGAAATTATGGCACTTACCATACCCAAGACAAGTGCGAATGAAGTTGCCAGAATGGCAGTGGAAGCGGGAATTAAAGGCATATGGAATTTTGCGCATATGGATTTAATAGTTCCGTCTGATGTTGTGGTTGAGAATGTACATCTTTCGGAAAGCCTTATGACATTGTCATATAATATGAATACCAGATAGGAATTGTCTGCTGCGACAGGTGGCAGACTTTTTAACTATATGAACAGAGAGGAATGAAGGCGATGGCTCTTACTATCGAAGAAGTTAAGAAAAATGCGGCATATAAACAGCTGCCGATATTGACACTTGATGAACGGTATCATGTCCTTTTTCCGGAAAAGGATAAGACTGACGAGATAAGGGAATGTGAGAAGAAACTCAATGACCTTTTAAAACGTCAGGGCCAGATTAATGATGACCTTAAGGAAGTGCATAAGATTAAAGACAAGCTCATGCAGTCCATTATAGACAATGTCGAAAATATGGAACTTTCGGAGTCCAAAAGGCAGAAACTCATGGCGACGAACCAGAAGCTGATAATAGAGGCCAAGCTGAAAATAGAGGAACTGGAACAGGAACAGCTTGATATCCCTTACAAAATCCGTAATGCCAACATTAAACTTGTAATTGAATGTGTGCAGGTGTGTTATGACAGAATTCATTCCAATTACAGGGACATACAGAAACTTGCAGCCTGGATTGACGTGACGAGAACAGAACTTAAGAGGAGAATAATAATCAAACAGGACAAGGAAATCGCCAACACCAATATATATACATATATGCATGATTTACTGGGACCTGAGATGATGGAGGTCTTTGATAATAAGGAGGAGAACGGGTAATTATGAAATATGCTTTAACAGGAGCGATGTCAAAAACAGTCGATGAATATACGATACATTCCATGGGCGTTCCGTCGGTAGTGCTCATGGAGAGAGCCGCACTTGAGGTGGCGGGATGTGTCGCAAGAATAGCAGCTGAATTCGGACGAAGCGTCAGGATATGTGCGGTATGCGGACATGGCAATAACGGTGCTGACGGAGTGGCTGCGGCAAGGATACTGACATGGCAGGGACTCACGGTTGATATAATAACCGTCGGTAATGAAGAACATATGACGGAAGAATTCAGACTTCAGCTTGAAATTGCCCGGAAATCGCATATTCCCTGTGGTAACATATCGGATATAGGTGAATATGATATAATAGTGGATGCCATATTCGGAACGGGTTTGTCCCGCGATGTAAAGGAACCGTATAATGAAGTAATAGAAATGATTAATGATGCGGGAGGCCTTGTTGTGAGCGTGGATATTCCTTCGGGAATAAATGCTGATACCGGTGCGGTCATGAATTGTGCCGTCAGGGCGGATGCTACGGTGACATTTGGATATAATAAGATTGGAATTATGCTTTATCCCGGAAAGGAATATGCAGGAGACATAACGGTTGCCGATATCGGTTTCTGTCCGCAGGCACTGTCAGGCCTTAACCCTGCCAGGTATTTTACACCTGAAGATATGTATAAAATACCTGAAAGAGATGCACACTCCAATAAAGGCACATACGGAAGGACGGTAGTCATTGCCGGGAATGCCAGAATGAGCGGTGCGGCTTACCTTGCGGCGGAGGCCTCGTACAGAAGCGGCAGCGGTCTCGTGGAGATAGTAACGCATAACAACAATACTGCGGTGCTGAAGGAACTTATACCGGAGGCGATTGTTGACGGGTATGACAATAATGATGCCGTTGATGTGGTTAAAAATGCTGCAGACAGGGCGTCGAGGATAATAATCGGACCAGGGCTTGGTACGGATGAAACGGCACGGAATATAGTATATAAAGTGATTGATTCGGCAGAATGTCCGCTTATAATGGACGCGGATGCACTGAATATTATCGCAGATGATATTTCTTTGTTGAAAAAATGCAAAAGTACTGTTATAATTACTCCGCACATAGGTGAAATGGAAAGATTGTGCCACATTCCGAAGGATGATATACTTAGAGATATTGCAGGATTTGCTGCACGTTTTGCTGCAGAAAATAATGTCATTTGTGTACTTAAGGATGCGGCGACTGTTGTGGCATCACCGGACGGAGGATTATATATTAATACATCCGGATGCGCGGCAATGAGCAAAGGCGGAATGGGCGATGTCCTGACAGGTGTAATATCAGGTATGCTCGCGTGCAGGCTGGAACCTTTTTCGGCAGCGGCAATGGGCGTATACATACACGGACTTGCGGGATGCGCGGCATCGGAAGGAAAGAGCCTGCATTCGGTTAAAGCAGGAGATCTTTTTGAATACATAGGCACTGTTATGTGCAAATAATCAGTTAGATATATAGAGGATAATGAACAGCAATGAAGAAGTTTACGAGAACTTATGCAATAATACATCTGGATGCGCTCCATGCCAATATCAGACAGGCAAAGGAGAGAGTCGGCGACAATGTCAAAATAATGGCAATCGTTAAGGCGGATGCTTACGGACACGGAGCAATAGAAGTTGCCAAAGCAATTAAAGACGAGGTTTACGGATTTGCGGTAGCGACGGCAAGAGAAGCAATTGAATTAAGGGAACACGGAATCAACAATATGATTCTTGTGCTTGGATATGTGTGCAAGGCAGAATATGAAGAAGCAATCAGAAACCGCATTACATTTGCCATGCTTTCGGAAGAAATGGCAAAGGAAGTATCAGAATGTGCAGTGCAGATGAACGAAAGTGCCTCATGCCATATAAAAATCAACACAGGAATGAACAGAATAGGTTTTGCGGCGGATGAATCATCGGTTGACGAGATAGAGAGGGTATGCAGGATGCCCGGACTTGACTGCGAGGGAATTTTCATGCATTTTGCAACTGCGGATTCAGGCGATAAGACTTTTTCACATATACAGTTTGAAAGATTCATGAAAGTAATAGATGAACTTGCGGACAGAGGAGTGAATTTCAGAATAAGGCATTGCTGCAACAGCGCGGCAATAGTTGATATGCCTGAATATGCGCTTGACATGGTAAGAGAGGGCATTATTCTTTATGGAATGCATCCGTCAGATGAGATGCTGACAGAGATAGAATATAATCCGGTAATGGAGTTAAAGAGCCATGTTATATTTGTAAAAGAGCTGGAAGCAGGTGAAGGAATCAGCTACGGAAGGACTTATATAACCGACCGGCCAACCAGGGTTGCCACGGTTGCAATCGGTTATGCGGATGGTTACCCGCGTTCGCTTTCGTCCAAAGGTTATGTGCTGATCCACGGAAAGAAGGCACCTATTCTCGGAAGAATATGTATGGATCAGATGATGGTTGACATTACGGATATTCCGGATGTGAAAGTTGAAGATGTAGTTACACTTATCGGTAAGGACGGCGATGAAATCATAACGGTTGAAGAACTTGCTGCCATATCCGGTAAATTCGATTATGAATTTGTATGCGGAATTTCGCAGAGAGTTGAACGCAAGTACGTTCCGTAAATTTTTGATCTTAACTGAATAAAAACACACGAAAGCAGCAATAATAAAGTTAAATTTAATTGACGGAGTGTGTTTGATCGTGATTGTTAGAAGAGGAGATATTTTCTATGCCGATTTAAGACCTGTTATAGGGTCTGAACAGGGAGGAATAAGACCTGTGCTTATTATCCAAAATGATACTGGTAACAAGCACAGCCCGACTGTTATATGTGCAGCGATTACATCAAGGATGAATAAAGCCAAACTCCCGACTCATGTGGAGATAGACTCTAATAAGTACGATATGATTAAAGATTCGGTTATTCTGTTGGAACAGCTTAGAACAATAGACAAAACTAGATTAAAGGATAAGGTGTGCCATCTTGACAATGAGATTATAATAAAAGTTAACAAGGCACTTCTTACAAGTCTGGAAATTATCCGTACATAGGATATAAGGACGGAAAGGATGATATATGGGCGATGGCCGGACGTATATAGGTGTAGGTCTTTTTGCATTGTTTCTGATAATAGATGCAATACTTTATTCTTTTGAATCTGCACTCAAGAACATAAATGAGAAAGAAATAGATGAAAAATCACAGGAGGGCGATAAGAGAGCTGTACTGCTTAAGAAAATAATGGATAGCCCGTCGCGTTTCGGTGATACTTTTGACGTTATTATGTTCGTGACCAATCTGGTTGCGGGCGGTTACATACTGACAGTTGTGCGTGCATATATAATGAAATGCATCGAAGCCGACAAAACGCTTGTTTCAATTATAACTGCGGTCGTCATGCTTTTGATACTCCTTGTTTTCGGTGTGATGATTCCGAAGAAAATAGGAAAACGCAATCCGGTTAAGACTGCAAAGAGATATTGCAGAATTATACAGGCACTTATTACATTGCTTTATCCGGTATGCGTGGCAGTATCTGCACTATCACATGTTATAATCAGAATATTCGGAATCAATCCGGATGAAGATAATGATAATGTTACAGAAGAAGAGATTATCACAATGGTGAATGAAGGCCAGGAGCAGGGTGTTTTGGAAGCTTCGGAGGCTGAAATGATTGCCAATATATTTGAACTTGGTGATAAATCTGCCGGCGATATCATGACGCACCGCGCCTCAATCGAAGCAATAGATTGTGAAATGACACTGGATACCTTTATACAGAACCACATAGACGGCAAGTATTCCCGCTTTCCGGTGTATGAAGGTGATATAGATGATATTATAGGTACTATTCACATAAGGGATGCACTTATTTTTTACAGGAACATCCCGAACAGGGCTAAGAAACTTAAAAATCTTAAAGCTCTGTTAAGAGAGCCGTTTTTTGTGCCGGAGACAAGGGATATAGATGACCTTCTTAAAGATATGCAGACAGCCAAAATACATATGGGCATAGTGGTTGACGAATACGGACAGACGGCGGGCATCATAAGCATGGAAGATATTATCGAGGAAATTGTCGGAAATATACTGGATGAATATGATGAGGAAGAAGAAGCTATCACACATGATGATAACGGAACATATGTGGTTGACGGACTTACAGAACTCGATGATATAAATAAGCTGTTGGGAACCGATATAGAAAGTGAGGAATACGATACACTTAACGGATATCTTATATCGAAACTTGACAGAATACCGGACGATGATGAGAAAGCAGTAGTCAAATCTGACGGACTGGTATTTAAGATTACGGAAGTATCGGGTAACGTGATCCGTAAAGTGGAAATCACAAGGGATGAACAGGCACAGACGGATAATGCGCAGGCTCAGGAATAAAAATTTATCCTCCGGTAATAATGATTGTATCATATATTGCCGGGGGTATTTTTATGTCTGAAGAACAAAATAACATTAAAGAATACGGAACTGTAAACAGTGACGGAATAGAAATAGTTACAATAATAGGAGAGATAGAAGGGCATCAGAATCTGGGACGTGATTCAAAGACCACGAGTTACGAGCACATGCTCCCGATGCTGGCATCTTACGAAAGAAACACCGGAGTAAAGGGAATACTTTATCTTATAAATACAATCGGGGGCGATGTGTCGTGCGGACTTTCGATGGCTGAAATGATTGCAGGCCTAAGTAAACCATCGGTATCATTAATAATAGGCGACAGCCACTCAATAGGACTGCCGATTGCGGCAGCGGCGGATTATTCATATATAGTTCCGAGTGCAACTGTTGTAATACATCCGGTCAGAATGAGCGGAACGATTCTCGGAACAAGGCAGACTTACAGACAGTTTAAATCAATACAGGACAGAATTATAAATTTTGTTGCGTCACATTCGGAATGCCCCGAAAATGAACTTGAAAAAATGATGATGGAGACATCAATGATGGCTAAAGATCTGGGAACAATTCTGGTCGGTCAGGAGGCCGTGGATGTAGGTCTTGTGAACCAATGCGGCTCTATAAGTGATGCTTTGGATAAACTTTCCGGGATGATCCGCAAATAATTAAATTGATTGTACTAATCTGAAAAAAATGGTATAATAATCCGGAATGACTGTTATACCATTTTTATTACATATGTAGTTGATATACAGCTGGAGGAAAGACAGTGAATATAATTAAAGCTTTACTTATGGGTCTGATACAGGGAGTGACGGAGTTTCTGCCGGTGAGCAGTTCAGGTCATCTTGCTATTTTTAAGCAGGTTCTCGGAATCAATCTGGATTCGGGGATGTATTTTGATGTAATGCTTCATCTGGGTACGCTTGTTGCGGTTATTATTGTGTTCAGGGAAGATATATGGGGGATGATAAGAGAATTCTGGGGAATGCTGGTTACGATATTTGCTAATTTTCTGGTATTCATAGTAAGACGCAGAGGCAATACCGAATATAAATATTTCAAAGTAATCAATTCATCTTACCGGAAGCTGGTACTCATGGTGGTAATCTCAACCATACCTACCGGAATACTTGGGATGGTTGGAAGCGACCTGATTGAAAAGGCTTCCGGAACGTTATGGGTGGTAGGTATGTGCCTTATTCTTACAGCCGTTTTGCTGCTTCTCGCAGATAAGCATCCGGACGGAACTATGAGAATCAAGGATGCGCCTTATTCAAGTGCTTTTATTCTCGGAATAGCGCAGGGCATTGCGACAATGCCGGGATTATCGCGTTCCGGAACAACTATAGCGACGGGCCTTATGCTTGGATATAATAAGAAACTTGCCGTTAAATACTCATTTATTATGTCCATACCGGCAATACTTGGTGCGGTTGTGGTTAAGATAGGAAGTTTCAAGAACGAAGCGTTTGGCTCCGCGAATCTTCCGGGATACATACTGGGCACAATCGTTGCCGGAGTTACGGGATATTTCAGCATCAAATATATGTTAAAGTTAATAAAGACCAAGAGATATTTTGGTTTTGCAATATATTGCGCAGTTCTGGGAATTGTTGCGATAGTATTTTCAATAGTAAAGAGATAACAGGAGGCGGACATGGCTGCCAGTACTAAAAGCAGACAAACGGTCGCACATAAGAAAAACAACACAAACAACAGAAAGACATACAGGCAGACACCACAGCCAAAGAAGAACGTGCGTAAGGACACAGGAATAGCCAAAGAAGCATCGGTACTTATTGCATTTGCACTTTCCGTTATATTTTTTATAGCCAATTTCGGCGTCGGCGGAATGGTTGGGGCTGCCATCAGTTCCTTTTTCTTCGGGTTATTCGGGTTAGTGGCATACATTTTCCCGATATTGCTGTTTGGCGGGACATTGTTTATGATTTCCAACAAAGGAAATTCAATAGCGCGGGTCAAATTTATAGCAGGAGTATTAGTAATGATACTCATATGCACTCTTATACAGCTTATAAGCGGTTCACATGCGGACGAATGGACATTCACGCAATATTACACCGAATCATCTGCCGGCAGACATGGCGGAGGTTTTTTCGGAGGTTCAATCTGCAAGCTTTTCGTCACATGGTTTGGCACGGTCGGAGCATACCTTATAGATATAGTTCTTGTCATAATAGGCATTGTGGTGATAACCGAGCGGTCCTTTATTGGCGGAATCAGGAAAGGGAGCCGCAAGGTGTATGATGCTCATAAGAACCACGAGCGGGAACGTGAGGAAAATCCGCCTGTAAAACGTGTCAGGATCAAGAATGAACCACATGAGAAAGTACCGCTTACAAGGGCTTCGCGTAAGGCATATGGTGTTACATTTGACACTGAGATCAAAGACACCGTGGACGACGGAGATACGGGACATATGCCGGATCTGTCATTGACATCGGTGCGTAAGAAGCCGGAGGCACCCGTATTCAGATTTGAGGCGGCACCTGATGATGAGACTATCGATGATAATGTCCTTGATTATGAAGCGGCGCATTATACAGAGGAACAGAGTAATCCGTTTGATGTGTTTGACGGTGAAGAAGAATATATTCCGGAGAAGGATGACGAGGATGCCGGACAGGAAGAGATACCGGATGATATAATTACGGAAGAATATATAGAACCTGAAGAAGTTAAGATTGTTGAACCGGAGCCTGTACGACAGGCGCCGGCGGCGGAGCATAATGAGGTACAGCAGTCGCAGGCAATAAAGCCGGCGCGTGTGAAGAAAAATGCCGGTAAATATGTTTTTCCGCCACTTAATCTTCTTTCGAGAGATAAGAAGAAATCGGGCGGAACGAGCAATGCAGAATTAAAGAACACAGCCTCACAGCTTCAGCAGACCCTGGCTAATTTCGGTGTCAAGGTTAAGATAACCGATGTAAGCTGCGGACCTACGGTTACAAGATATGAACTTTCACCTGAACAGGGTGTTAAGGTCAGCAAGATCGTTTCACTTGCGGATGATATCAAGCTCAATCTTGCAGCGGCTGATATAAGAATAGAGGCTCCGATACCGGGCAAGTCGGCAGTCGGAATAGAAGTTCCTAACAAGGAGACGACGGGCGTAATGCTCGGAGATCTTATCGCATCGCCTGAATTTAAACAGAACCCGTCACCGATTTCTTTTGCGGTCGGTAAGGACATAGCAGGTAAAGTTGTGGTGGCCAATATAGCCAAGATGCCGCATGTGCTTATTGCGGGAGCTACCGGTTCAGGTAAGTCTGTATGTATCAACTCGATTATTATGAGTATACTTTACAAGGCTCATCCTGATGACGTAAAGCTTATTATGGTGGACCCGAAAGTCGTTGAATTAAGTGTATATAACGGTATACCGCACCTGCTTATACCGGTTGTCACAGATCCGAAGAAGGCCGCGGGAGCACTTAACTGGGCGGTTGCGGAGATGACGGACAGATACCAGAAATTTTCACAGTTCGGGGTCCGTAATCTTAAAGGATATAACGAGAAAATTGAGTCCATGGAAGAATCCGATGAAGAGAATAAGCCGGCTAAGATGCCGCATATAGTTATCATTATCGATGAGCTGGCGGATCTTATGATGGTGTCATCCAATGAAGTCGAGGATGCGATAGTACGTCTTGCCCAGCTTGCAAGAGCGGCAGGAATACATATGGTAATAGCGACACAGCGTCCGAGTGTTAATGTCATAACGGGACTTATAAAGGCGAATGTGCCTTCGCGAATTGCTTTTGCGGTTTCGTCGGGAGTTGATTCAAGAACCATAATAGATATGAACGGTGCAGAGAAACTTCTGGGTAACGGTGATATGCTTTTTTATCCTTACGGATATAAGAAACCGGTCAGGGTTCAGGGTGCCTTTGTATCGGACGAGGAAGTCGCATCGGTTGTTGAATTCCTGAAGGAACACAGCCCATCGGTTGAATATGATGATGCGGTAACGACTACGCTTAATAATAATCCGGGATTTGAAGAAAGCCAGGCATTCGGCGGAGACAGGGACCAGTACTTTGCGGAGGCCGGACGTTTTATCATAGAGAAAGAAAGGGCATCCATAGGAATGCTGCAAAGAGTTTATAAAATAGGTTTTAACAGGGCAGCGAGAATCATGGATCAGCTGTGTGACGCCGGTGTTGTAGGCCCTGAAGAAGGAACCAAACCGCGTAAGGTATTAATGAGCATGGAAGAATTTAATGAAATGCTTAACAATAAGTGATAATATATTATATGTCATCCGGCAGATGACAGAAAGGACAATTTAATGAAATCAGATATCGAAATAGCACAGGAAGCCAAAATGGAGCACATAAAAGATGTGGCTGCACAGATTGGCATTAAGGAAGACGAACTTGAATTTTACGGCAAGTACAAGGCTAAACTCTCCGATGAACTTGAGAAAAGAGTTGCGGGTAATCCTGACGGCAAACTTGTTCTTGTAACGGCTATCAACCCGACACCTGCCGGAGAAGGCAAGACAACAGTCAGCATAGGTCTCACGCAGGCGCTTAACAGACTGGGACATAAAACGGTTGTTGCATTAAGAGAACCGTCATTAGGTCCATGCTTCGGAATAAAGGGCGGAGCTGCAGGCGGCGGATATTCACAGGTGGTGCCGATGGAAGACCTCAATCTCCATTTTACAGGAGATTTTCATGCGATTACAAGCGCCAACAATCTCCTTGCAGCAATGATAGATAACCACATCCAGCAGGGAAATGCGTGCGGGATCGATACAAGACAGATTGTATGGAAGAGATGTATGGATATGAATGACCGTGCACTCAGAAATGTTGTTGTCGGACTCGGAAGCAAGGCCGACGGATTCGTAAGGGAAGATCATTTCGTAATAACTGTTGCATCGGAGATTATGGCAATTTTGTGCCTTGCCACAGATATGGCAGATCTTAAGCAACGTCTTTCCAGAATAATTGTGGCATATAATTACTCGGGCGATCCTGTTACAGCAGGAGATATTAAGGCAACCGGTGCTATGGCTGCGCTCCTCAAAGATGCGATGAAACCTAACATAATCCAGACACTTGAGAATACACCGGCTATTGTTCACGGAGGTCCTTTTGCTAACATCGCACACGGATGCAACAGTGTGCGTGCGACAAAGATGGCACTTAAACTTGCTGATTATGTAGTTACAGAGGCCGGATTCGGAGCGGATCTGGGAGCGGAGAAATTCCTTGATATCAAATGCCGTAAAGCAGGCCTTGTTCCTGATACCATAGTTATTGTGGCAACGGTACGCGCACTCAAATACAATGGCGGAGTCCCGAAAGATGAACTTTCCATAGAGAACATGGAAGCATTGAAAAAGGGAATAGTCAATCTTGATAAGCATATTGAAAATATGCAGAATTTCGGCGTCAATGTAGTAGTTACGCTTAATTCGTTTGTCACGGATACGGATGAAGAACATAATTTTATACGCGAGCATGTAGAAGCACTCGGATGCGAATTTGCACTTGCGAATGTATGGGCAGAGGGAGGCGCCGGCGGCAAGGAACTTGCGCTCAAGGTACTCAAATCTATCGAAAAAGAGAAAAAACCATTTAAATACACATATGAAGACGATATGCATCTTGAAGATAAAATAAATGCCATTGCCACTAAGATATATGGAGCAAAGGGCGTGGAATATGCTCCGGCCGCTGCCAAAATGCTTGTTAAACTCGAACAGATGGGATACGGAAAGCTTCCGGTATGTATGGCCAAGACACAGTACTCATTATCGGACGATCCGGCACTTCTTGGAAGACCGGAGGGATTTACATTGAAAGTACGTGAAGTATATGTAAGTGCCGGAGCCGGATTTGTGGTTGCGCTTACGGGTTCAATAATGACAATGCCCGGACTCCCGAAATCACCGGCTGCCGAGCGCGTTGATTACGATGAAAATACAGGCAAAATAACAGGATTGTTCTAGAAGGAAAATAATTTATGCAGAATTTTTATGTCAAAGATATAATAGAAGCTACTGGCGGAAGGCTGCTTTGCGGAAATGCCGATACACCTGTTAACATGATAAGCACTAATTCCAAGGAAATAGGTGAAGGTTGTCTTTTTGTTCCCGTAATAGGTGAACGGGTTGACGCACACCGTTTTATAGAGGATGCGGTAGCAGCAGGTGCCGTAGCGGTACTTACAAGCGAGCATGACAGCCTTGACCTCAACGCTGCATGTATTAAGGTTGATAATACAATAAAGGCAATGCAGGAAATAGGAAGTGCATACGGACGCAGGATGAATATTCCTAAGATAGGAATTACAGGAAGCGTAGGAAAGACAACCACCAAGGAGATGGTGGCTTGTGCTTTATCGGCCGGATTCAGGGTATTTAAGACATCAGGCAATAATAACAGCCAGATAGGTGTTCCCAACACACTATCCAAAATCTCACCGGATGATGAAATTGCTGTCATAGAGATGGGAATGAGCATGCCGGGCGAGATGAAGAGATTGGCAGAACTGGTTGATCTTGATGCGGCAATTGTTACCAATATAGGAGTGTCACATATAGAACAGCTTGGAAGCCAGGATGGGATATGCAAAGAAAAATTCCATATATCCGACGCATTAGGTTCTGATGGAATGATGTTCCTTAACGGGGATGATGAAATACTTAAAAAACATATGCATGAACTTAAGTGCAGAATCACACTTTTTGGCATAAATGATAATAATGATTACCGTGCGGTTAACATTAAAGCCGGGGCACAGACAGAATTTGATGTTATGAATAATAATGAAATATTATGTCATGTCTGTCTCAATGTTCCGGGTATGCATAACGTGAGAAATGCGTTAGCAGCAATAGCTGTTGCCGTAAGATATGGCATCGCGGCGGATAAGGCTGCCGAAGCATTTTCCGGATATGGCGGTGTGGAGATGAGGCAGCAGATTATACACCATAACGGAATTACAATTATCGATGATTCATATAATGCAAGCCCTGATTCAATGAAAGCGGGAATAGATGTATTATGCACAATCGGAAAATCAAGGAAGATTGCAGTGCTTGCCGATATGCTTGAACTTGGCGACAAATCACCACAATATCACGCGGAGGTCGGAGCATTTATGGCAGGACACAATGTTGATGAACTTATAACATACGGAGAACTTTCAATCAATATTGACAAAGCAGCAGAGTGTAATAAGTCGCTTAAAATCAGACATTTTGACACAAGGGAAGAGGTTGATGAATATCTTGACAGTGACCTTAAGGAAGGAGATACCGTACTCTTCAAAGGATCACGCGGAATGAAACTCAATCTTTGTGTTGACAATATATGTAATAAATAATATACAGGAGGAAGCTATGGCACAGATAATCGATGGAAAAGCAATATCCAGACAGATAAAGGATGAACTGAAGGAAAAAGTCGCATCATATAAGGAACAGGGCATTGAAATATGTCTTGCGGTTATACAGGTGGGCAGTGACCCGGCATCAAGCGTATATGTCGGTAATAAGAAAAAAGCATGTGAATATGTCGGAATAAAATCTCTTGCATACGAACTTGCGGAGGAAACCACACAGGAAGAGCTTTTGAAACTTATCGGAGAACTTAATAACAGGGCGGATGTTAATGGTATACTTGTGCAGCTTCCGCTTCCAAAGCACATTGATGAGGATAAGGTCATCAAGGCAATAAGTCCGCTTAAAGATGTTGACGGTTTCCACCCGCAAAGCGTCGGAGCGTTAAGCATTGGGCAGAAAGGGTTTGTATCATGTACACCGGCCGGAATCATTGAACTTTTAAAGAGAAGCGGAATTAAAATTGACGGCAAGGAATGTGTTGTGATAGGAAGAAGCAATATTGTCGGCAAACCGATGGCGATGTTACTTTTACGCGAGAACGGAACAGTTACGGTATGCCATTCACATACGGCAGGTCTCAAAGAAGTAACAAGGCGTGCAGATATACTTGTGGCTGCTATCGGCAAACCTGAATTTATAACTCATGAGTATGTTAAAGAAGGCGCTGTTGTAATTGATGTAGGAATACACAGACTTGGAACGAATGAGAATGGCAAGAGTATTCTCTGTGGTGATGTGGATTATGATGACGTATATCCTCATGTATCAGCTATAACGCCGGTTCCGGGAGGCGTCGGACCTATGACCATAGCAATGCTTATGAATAACTGTGTTAACTCGGTAGAGGTAAATAAGGCAGAGTAAGCCGGAGGTATATTATGAAATTAGCGGAATTACTTGAAAAAACAGAATATACTGTTGTAAGTGGTAATGTTGACGTTGAAGTAAAAGAACTTCAATATGATTCGCGTAAAGTTACCCATGGAGATGTTTTTGTCTGCATAAGCGGAGCAGTTGTGGACGGACATGATTTTATAACCGATGTTATTGCAAAGGGAGCAGCGGCCGTAATTGTTGAACGTGATACGCAAGGCATCGAAACGGCGGATGCGGTAATTATCAGAACACCTGATACAAGACTTGCGCTTGCATATATGTCAGCAGCTTTTTTTGATTATCCGGCAGAAAAACTGTTTACTATAGGAATAACCGGCACCAAGGGTAAAACTACGACGACGTTTATGGTGCGTGATATTCTGGAAGCATGTAATATCAAGACCGGTCTTATAGGTACGATAGAGACTATAATAGGTGATACACATATTCCATCAGCCAATACCACGCCGGAGTCATATATGGTACAGAAATATTTTCGCGATATGGCAGATGCCGGATGCAGATGTGTTGTGATGGAAGTTTCATCACAGGCACTGATGCTTCACAGAACAGCCGGAATCATGTTTGATATAGGCGTGTTTACCAATCTTGAACCGGATCATATCGGACCGAATGAGCACAGCTCATTTGAGGAATATGCAGCATGCAAGGGAAAATTATTCAGACAATGCCGTACCGGAATAGTCAATATGGATAGTGAGCATGCAGGACTTGTCCTTGAAGGACATACGTGCAGTATTGAGACATACGGATTGAAGAATACAGCTGATTTATATGCAGATAATATAATATATGAACATAAGAACGGCCACATCACAACATCATATGATGTGAAAGGCTCTAAGAACATGCATGTAAAACTGAGACTTCCGGGAGAATTTTCGGTCTATAATTCACTTTGTGCGATAGCGGTCACGGAACACCTTGATGTTGACGATGGCCTGCTTGAAAAGGCCTTATATAATGTAAAGGTTCCGGGACGCGTTGAACCTGTTAAGATATCCGACGACTTTACGGTCATGGTTGATTATGCGCATAACGCGATGAGCCTTGAAAGTCTTCTGAGAACATTGCGGGAATATAATCCGCACAGAATTGTTACGGTATTCGGATGCGGCGGAAACCGATCCAGACAGAGAAGATTTGAGATGGGTGAGATATCAGGTAAGATGTCGGATTTTACGGTTATTACAAGTGATAATCCCCGTAATGAAGAACCTGATATGATAATGCAGGATATTGAAACAGGAATTGCCAAAACAGCCGGCCGTTATGTCAAGATAGCGGATCGTGCTGAAGCAATCAAATATGCGATAGATAATGCCGAAAAGGGAGATATAATTGTTGTGGCAGGCAAAGGCCATGAGGATTATCAGGAAATAAAAGGTGTTAAATATCATATGTCTGACCGCGAACTTATACTTAAAGCAGCAGGAAAGATGAATTAATAGGAGCAATATATGATATATGCCGGTGTCATTGTAGACATTTCCCATGAAAAATTAGATAAAATATTTCAATACAGTGTCCCGGAAGATATTGCATCCGTAATATCAATAGGAAACAAAGTCAATATCCCGTTTGGTGCAGGCCACAGAACGGGATATGTTGTAAACTTAAGTAACACGCCGGAAATCGACCCGGACAAAATAAGACCGCTTGATGGAATAGTGAAGTCAAGTACCACGATTGACGAACGGATGATTAAGCTGGCTTACTGGATGAAGACTAATTACGGTTCGACCATTAACCAGGCACTTAAAACAGTAATTCCGGTTAAGGAGAAGGTAAAGCAGGTAAATAACAGGACTGTAAGACTTCTTATATCACCAAGAGAAGCTTTGTCGCTGTCGGAAGAATACAGGACATCGAAAAGAAAACAATCCGAAATACTTAAATTTCTGTCCAATAATCCGGTATGTGATTACCGGAAGGTTACACAACAGATGGGACAGGTCAGGCAGTCACTGACGGCACTTTCGGACGCCGGTCTTATCGAGATAGATACGCAGAGGGTATTCAGAAACGAACTGGAAGCAGCAGAGGATTTTCGTAATGTCACAAGTCTTAATCAGGAGCAGCAGGTTGTCTGTGATGGTATCATAAAAGACTACGACAATAATGATATGACACCATGTCTTATTAAGGGTGTGACAGGAAGCGGCAAGACGGAAGTTTATATGGAGATAATACAGCATGTCCTGTCGAAAGGCAGGGAAGTTATTGTGCTTATTCCTGAGATTTCACTTACATATCAGACCATAATGCGTTTTTATGCAAAATTTGGGAACGTAGTATCGGTTATAAATTCAAGACTCTCCAAGGGTGAGAAGTATGACCGGTTTGAACTTGCGGCCCAAGGCAGGATTAAAATAATGGTTGGTCCAAGGTCGGCTCTTTTTACACCTTTTAACAATCTTGGTGCTGTTATAATTGATGAGGAGCATGAAAGTGCATATCAGAGTGAGACTATTCCGCGGTATCATGCGAGGGAAACAGCGATAGAACTTGCCAGAATGACCGGAGCCAAAGTCATTATGGGTTCGGCAACTCCTTCGCTCGAAACATTTAACAGATGCAAAAGCGGGATATATAAATTATACCGTCTTGATAACAGAGCCGGAAATGCCACAATACCCGATGTTGATGTGGTGGATCTGCGCGATGAAATGAAAAAAGGCAACCGTACAATGTTCAGCACAAAGCTTAAAAGTCTTATGCAGGAGAAACTTGATGCCGGCGAGCAGATAATGCTTTTCCTCAACAGAAGAGGTTATCAGGGCTTTATCAATTGCAGAGAATGCGGGAATGTGATACAATGTCCTCATTGTGATGTGTCACTTACACTTCACGGGCGTAACCGGTTAGTCTGCCATTATTGCGGATATGAGACGGTTTTCAACCATATATGTCCCAAATGCGGTTCCAAATACATAGGAGCATTCAAGGCGGGTACGGAGAAAGTGGAGGAAGAGACACGTAAGATTTTTCCGCATGCATCAGTATTGAGAATGGATCTGGATACAACTTCCGGGAAGGAAGGACACCGGAATATTCTTGAAAAATTTGCATCGCATGAAGCGGATATACTTATCGGAACACAGATGATAGTTAAGGGACATGACTTCGCGGATGTTACGCTTGTCGGAATCCTGCTTGCAGATATGTCGCTTCATTGCAGTGATTACAGGGCTGCGGAGATTACTTTTGATCTGCTGACGCAGGCAGCGGGAAGGGCAGGACGCGGTGACAGGAAGGGAAATGTCGTGATACAGACATATGACCCGGAACATTACAGCATTGTACATGCGGCCGGACAGGATTATGATGCTTTTTATGATGAAGAGATGGGATATCGGGAACTTATGGGATATCCGCCGTCCAATCATATGATGGCAGTCAGAATTTCATGCGCCGATGCCGATCTTGCAACAAAGCTTTCCGATGAACTTTATAAGCTCACATCAGTAGACGACAAGGTGAACATAATCGGGCCGGCTGATGCGGCGGTATATAAGATTAATGATGTTTACAACAGAGTAATATATTATAAGTGCAAGGATTATGCACTGTTAATACAGATAAAAGATATAATAGAGAATTATCTTAAATGTAACGTGCCATGTTACAAAGAGTGCCATGTTGTATTTGATTTCAGATAATTCGGTAAGGAGACACGAAAATGGCTTTAAGAACAATAAGAACTGAAGGCGATCCGATTTTAAGAAAAATCTGCAGGCCGGTAACACAGGTTGATGACAGAACCAAAGAACTCATCGGAGATATGCTTGATACCATGTATGATGCGGATGGCGTCGGACTTGCGGCACCGCAGGTTGGAATACTCAAGAGAATTGTGGTAATTGATGTAGGAGACGGCCCGGTTGTAATGGTTAATCCTGAAATACTTGAAACATCTGGAAGCCAGACAGGCCAGGAAGGATGCTTAAGCATTCCGGGCAAGGCAGGAATAGTAACAAGGCCTATGTATGTCAAAGCCAAAGCATATGATGAAAATATGAATGAATATGAAATAGAGGGCGAAGAACTGATGGCCAGAGCAATATGCCATGAACTTGCACACCTTGACGGAGATCTTTACATCGACCATATCGAAGGTGAACTTATGGACGTAGTGGCAGGCGAGGAGTAAGACATGAGAGTTGTATTTATGGGAACACCGGATTTTGCGGTCGGAACACTTGATGCAATAATCCGTGCCGGACATAAAGTCGAGGCAGTGATCACCCAGCCGGACAAACCGCACGGAAGAAGCGGAAAGCTTGTTTTTCCGCCGGTTAAAGAAAAAGCACTTGAATATAACATACCGGTATACCAGCCGGTAAAATTAAGACAGTCGGATGTGATTGACAAACTTAAAGAAATTAATCCGGATGTAATAGTTGTAGTTGCATTCGGACAGATTCTTCCAAAGAGCGTATTGGAACTTCCGCGTTACGGATGCGTCAATGTGCATGCATCGCTGCTTCCCAAATACAGAGGTGCGGCTCCGATACAGTGGGCGGTTATCAACGGAGATGAAGAAAGCGGCGTAACGACAATGCTTATGAACGACGGCATTGATACGGGCGATATGCTTAAAGTACGCAGATACAAGCTTGCACCCAAGGAGACAGGAGGAAGCCTTTTTGATAAATTGTCAATTCTCGGAGCAGGGCTATTGATAGAGACGCTTGACGATCTTGAAAAAGGAGTATTGACACCGGTTCCCCAGACAGGAGAGGCGACATATGCCGGAAAACTTGACAAATCACTGGGACATATTGACTTTATGCATCCGGCGGCAGAGATTGAAAGGCTGATACGCGGTCTTAACCCATGGCCGAGTGCATATACATCTCTTGATGGCAAAACACTTAAAATCTGGCAGGCAGATGTCGATGCATCACCTGATACGGATAAGGCACCGGGAACGGTATATGCGTTTGATAAGAATGGAATATATGTCATGACAGGAGACGGAGGACTTATAATAAGAGAACTTCAGCTTGAAGGACGCAAGAGAATGAGCGCGGGCGATTTCCTGCGCGGATATACCATAAAGGAAGATACGGTACTTGGATAGAACAGGAGAATATATTACATGCAGGTTAATACAAGAAATGTAATATTGGATATATTGACAGAGGTAAATGAGAACGGCAGATATGTCAATAAAGTGCTTAACGAAGCATTGCGCAAATATCAATACCTTTCGCACGAAGAAAGGGCGTTTATCTCACAGGTTGTCCTTGGATGTGTTGAGAGAAAAATAACACTTGATTATATCATAAATCTTTTTTCCAAAGTCAAAGTTAATAAAATGAAGCCTGTAATCCGCAATATAATGCGTATGGGAACATATCAGATAATATATATGGATAAGACGGGCGATTTCGCGGCATGTGATGAAGCGGTCAGACTTGCAGCCAAACGTGGATTTGCGACACTTAAAGGATTTGTAAACGGTGTATTAAGAAATATATCCCGCAATAAATCTGACATAAAATATCCTGATAAAACATCGGGAGACTATCTGTCCGTTACATATTCGACACCACAATGGATCTGTGATATGTGGGTCTGTGCATACGGATTCGATAATGCACAGAGAATGCTTGCGTCGCAGTTTGAGACCGGACCGCTCACCATAAGGTGCAACACATCGGTACTTAAGCCGGCCAAACTGGCAGAGAAACTTGCATTGCATAATATTAAGGCCGTTGTGCGTGATGATATTACCGAGGCATTGCAGATAACAGGATATGACTATCTCGAAGGAATAGACGAATTTAACCAAGGATTGTTTACGGTGCAGGACCTTTCGTCGATGCTTGTCAGATACGCGGCAGCACCCCGACCTGATGATGTTGTCATTGATGTCTGCGCAGCTCCGGGAGGAAAAAGCATGCATATTGCACAAAGCCTTTCCGGTGAAGGTTATGTTGATGCCAGGGACGTATCGGATGCCAAGACACAGATTATAAGACAGAATGCCGGGCGCATGGGAATCACCAATATTAAAGTCAGCACGGCCGATGCACTTATACCGGATGATAATATGATACAGAAGGCTGATATCGTCATAGCGGATCTTCCTTGTTCCGGCCTTGGAGTTCTTAATAAGAAGCCGGATATTAAATACCATATCACTTTGGAATCAATAAAAGAACTTGCCGGATTACAGCGTAAAATACTTGATACGGTAAATGCTTATGTCAGAAAGAGCGGAACGCTTATATACAGTACATGCACCGTAAATCCGGAAGAAAATGTCCAAAACGCATTGTGGTTTGCCGCAGAACATGATTTTGACATTGTTAATCTTGCCGGAAGGATACCGGCAAGGCTGGCATCATGTGTTGACAGCAACGGATTTATACAGATAATGCCGGGAATGTTTGACAATGACTTTGACGGATTTTTTATAGCGGCATTTGTAAGGCGGTAATAAAATTATGTTGAAAACAGATATCAAATCCATGAATCTGGACGAATTAACCAAATATATAAAGAGCACCGGACAGCCTGCATTCAGGGCAAAACAGCTCTATGAGTGGATGCATGTAAAGTTAGCGGATAGTTATGATGAGATGAGCAATATTCCGGCCGCCCTTAAGCAGAGGCTTCAGAATGAATGTGACATGCCCGTGCACGAGTTGGTAAGAAAGCAGGTCTCGGCGGAAGACAAAACTGCAAAATATCTTTTCAGGCTTGAAGACGGTAATCTCATAGAAAGTGTTCTTATGCATTATCATCATGGAAATTCCGTATGTATATCATCCCAGGTCGGATGCCGTATGGGATGCCGGTTCTGTGCATCGACGCTTGACGGACTTGAGCGTAATTTAAGACCGTCCGAGATGCTTGACCAGATATACAGAATACAGAAAGATTCAGGTGAGAGGGTGTCCAACGTGGTTGTCATGGGCTCCGGAGAACCGTTTGATAATTTTGATAATCTTATTAAATTTGAACAGCTGCTTACGGATGAAAACGGACTTAATATAAGTGCCAGAAACCTGACGGTGTCCACATGCGGCATAGTACCGAATATATACAGGCTTGCTGATATGAAACTCCAGCTGACGCTTGCGATATCGCTCCACGCACCTAATGATGAGAGACGTAAGGCTCTTATGCCGATTGCCAACAAATATTCGATAGTTGAGATTATGGAAGCCTGCAGGTATTACATAAATAAGACGGGAAGAAGAGTTACTTTTGAGTATAGCCTGGTTAAGGGCGAGAATGACACAGATGAGTGTGCGGCGGAGCTTTCAGAGCTTGTTAAGGGCATGAACTGCCACATAAATCTTATCCCGGTAAACCCGATCAAAGAGCGTAATTTCAAGCAGTCAGATATTGACAGAATCAACAAATTTAAAAATAAACTTGAAAAAAACAGAATAAATGTTACTATAAGAAGAGAAATGGGCAGAGATATAGACGGTGCCTGTGGACAGCTTAGAAAGAGTTATATGGAAATACAAAAAACTCAATAAAATCAAGGGTTTTAGCGAATACGGGATTTTGTAAAATAATTTAAGACTATCGAACAAAAGTACGATTGACACACAAGATTTGGTGTGGTATGCTGTGGGAAGTGGTGAGATAAGACGCGCGTAAGACGCAAAAACAGTAAAAATGATATAATAAAATAAAATGCGTCTTACGTCATAAGAAAGGAGATTTTATATGGCTGGCAAACGAAGTAATGGCGAAGGTTCTATTTCATATGATTCCCGTAGAAAACGATATAGGGCTAAAATTACTATTGGTTGGGAAGTTGACGAAAAAACAGGGCGAAGTAAGCAAATCGTAAAAAATATTGGTTCTAATTTCAAAACAAAAGGAGAGGCAGCCAGAGCACTTACAAAATATCTTGATAATCCGTATGATATAGATAATAAAAATATTACCTTTTCAGAATTATACGAGATATGGTATAAAGAATTTATTAAGACGCACGAAACGCAAAAATACCGTTTAAAATCGGCTTATACGTATTGTTCTAATATATATAATAAAAAATTTAGAGATATATCAATTCTTGATATGAAAAATGTGATAAACAATGGAAGTAAAATATGTTCCAAGGGAAAACTAAAAGGACAAAAAGTACAAGCAACACCACAAACAAAAGAGAGCATGAAATATCTCTTTAATCACATATACGACTATGCACTCGAAGCAAGAATATGTGATATTAATTATGCAAGAAACTTTTCACTTGATAAAGAAATTTTCAAACAGAAAGAACGAGAGCAGGTAAAAAAAGATCCATTTAGTGAAGAACAATTAATAGAATTATGGAAAGCAAAAAATTACATTCCATTTGCAGATATGATTATTTATGCTTACCATATAAACCTAATTGTTTGAAGATTAGGTGTTTGATTTTATGAATTTATGTGATATACTTAAAACAATATTTATACGAGGAGATTCAAGTTATTATGAAAAATAAAAGAATGTATATAATAATATGTTGTTTAATCGTCATTTTTTGTACTGCATGTTCTAAACAGCAATCAGAAAAAAATAGATTTGAAATAATTTCTATATCAGATGACTTTATGATAAATAATGAGTGCAAAGAACTAACAAATGATTTGAAAATATATCTTATTTCCATCCAATACTATTACAATAAATCAGATAAAAATACATTTTCAAGTTTTGAATTCTCAGATTCAGAATGTATTAGTTCTGTAGAAAATCTTCAATCACACAAAGATGACAAGCTAGATATAAGTAATCAAAGTGCAATAAAAGAAAGTTATGTAAAAACAAAAATCATAGGGTATTATTTGAAAATTGAATACTTATTATCAGAAAAAGAACTTCTTGTATCAAATGGGAGTAAAAAATCGTCAGATTGGTTCACAAACCTAGATACAGAATTAAATAACATTTACGAAGAATTATCCAATGGTATACAAGAACAATAATTAAACCAATTTAATCACATCCTTTCTAAAATATGTGTATATACATAACAGAACCTTTGTTCTGGATATGCCAAATTGGTAAATTGTGGTATAATCTGTATATCACAATCAAAGGAGGAAATATTTATGCCAAGTACAGGAGAGAAGCCAGGTAAGGGCGAATATACTTGTGACAATTGTGGACAGGTGGTTGTATTAGATGATGACACCGATACAATGCCACCTTGCCCAAAATGTAATGGAACAAAATTTCATTAATCGGTTAATGTGTATCGCTTGATATTGAACGGCTTACCAAACCACTGAGTCCAGATTGCGAGTTCTTTTACTCCATTCTGGACTCGATACTTTGAATAATAAGTTAATGGCAATAACTGTTTTAATGTGTAAATAATTTTTTTCATAATTTATTTCCTTTCTTTTTTAAATTATTATATATAGAAATACCTGTAATATATCAAACAGATTGCAGAAGATATTAGGTTTATGAGAAATATAGTTATTATTGGAATTATATTTGAAATTATCAATGTAATTGTATCTGTATTATAAATCACCTAAACATATAGTGATAAAATATTTCTATCAAATATAATTTACAAAAAAAGGGGGTTCACTATGGAAACTATACCTAATACTGAATCTGTTTATCCAACTGAACTATGTTGGAAAACAGGAAATTTTACAGATAATTGTGAATGTGAATTCTGTGAACATAAAGAAGAATGTAGCGGATATGAAGAAGATGATGATTAGTAAAAGAGCAGGAGATTAATCCTGCTCTTTACTTTTATTTGATTTCTTTATCATAGAACAAATTTTCCAATATTTTTCATAAGCTAAATCTGATAAATCATTTGTACAAATAGACATAGATAAAGCGATTATAGATATTACATCGTTTAAATCAGAAGTTTTAATTTTAACAACATATATAATACCCAATAACAAATATAACCCTATTACAATTGTAGATAAAATGTTAAATACTAATAAACGTTTCTTTTTCTCAGCAGTTGCAAGTCCTGTGTTTTTTATTCTAGTTTCAAATTTTATTTGGGCATTTGAATGAATAAAAAGGAAAATGAGTCCGATGGCAACATAATTAACAATTGCCATAAATATTAAATTCACATAATTATATATATCTTTATCATTAATATACCGCATTAAATATCGACCAAATCCAATTATAATTCCAGTATATACAATAAACATAGGATGTTTCTTAAATTCCATTATTCGTCACCCTTTTTTAATAAAGAAAATATATATAAAATATTTGATAGTAAATTTTTAATTTGCTCATCAAACGACAATTTTGTGAGATTATCAAGATTTTTTCCACACCTATAGGTTGTTCTATAAACGATTTGCCTAGATTTTACCTTCTCGCTTTCAAATATACTAAAAGATCCTATATCTATATGTAAATTTGCATCATTTACAATTTTATACAACAAATCTACATCATCTTTTCTGCTTATTTTATATATATTTGGCACTATAATGTTTATTGTATTACTTTCAAAATTATAATAACATATACAATGAATTAATTTAAGCGGTTTCAATACACCAGTTGGAGGTATAAGCAACTCATAATTTAAATCATCGTCATTTAAACCATCCAAATAAGTAAACTTTATACCTAAATCAAAAAATATTTTTTCAAGTTTTTCTTTTGTTTCTTTTATATCATTCATATTGTTCACCATAAAAATAATTATATAAAATATTTGTTGTATCTTTATTATCATTAAAAACCAAAATACGCAAAACCTTTTTGTCAAACGAAAATCTCATTTTATCATTTTGATAAATAGAAGTTCTGTCATTTGAAGTGATTTTAGTTAAATTGAAGTTCTCAATTATTTTATCTGAATCTAATGATGAGCAAAAAACAAAACTTTTATCCATTTTATTCTTCTCCTCCAGATTCTAAATACTCGTTATATATATCTAATACATCTTCATACTTATAAATTAACTCAACCGTTAATTCACGAGGGTAACTTTCTTTAAATTTTTGTACTGTTTCATAATCATGTTTTGCAAGACCTGGGTACTTTAAAAGAAGTTCAAGGGTTGATATAATATCAGCATATCTATTATGCGCACAATATTCGCTAATAATTTCTTTGTCTTTTGAGACTCTTCCTTCTGTTTTCTTATCTAATTCATATTGAAGTTTTTGAATATCTGCCCATTCCATCGCTGACTCTTGAAGCTGATCAACAAGTTTTTCATCCATATAAGGCTCCTTTTTGTTTTCTCTGGTAATATATGGATAATTATAATACATTTATAAACATAGCGAGAGTAGATTCTATATTCTGTAAGTGTGGTAGCAAGATGATTACTAAAATTGACAGAATGAACGGATATTTGGGATTTACAAGAGTGCATGGTGAGACAAGATATAACGAAGCTAAAAATGCAGAAATTGCAGATAGAGTTTCGATGTAAGGAGCGTGATTCATATCAATTATCATAATATTACACATGATGATATGAACAATGGAGATGGTCTGAGAGTCGTTTTATGGCTCTCAGGCTGTTCTCACCATTGTTATAATTGCCAAAATCCTCAAACATGGAATCTTGATAGTGGTATTCTATTTGATGAATTGGCAAAGCAAGAAATATTCACAGAGCTGTCCAAAGATTATATATCGGGCATTACCTTCAGTGGTGGAGATCCGCTACATGAAAATAATCTCGATGAAGTCCTAAATTTAATTCAACAAATCCGTACTTCTTTTTCTGAGAAAACTGTCTGGTTATATACAGGGTATACATGGGAACAAATTATGAATTATAAAACAGAATTTTCTAATCCAAATTTTATGAAAGTTCCTAATAGTGAAATACTTCACGACTATCATATGTTTCAAAGAAAAGAAATCATTAAGCTGGCAGATGTGCTTGTTGATGGGGAATATATAGATGAGCAGAAAGATATAACGCTCAAGTGGAGGGGTTCAAAAAACCAAAGAGTTATTGATGTAAAGCAATCTCTCGTTCAAAACAAAGTAGTTTTATATTGCGATTAAGAAAGAAGGTGATAACCACGTCATACTTAATAGATAAATTTAAAGGAATATATCGTCTTAAAGTACCTTATGACTTTAAAACAAAAGATTATAATCGTAAGCTTAATGGCACATTAGAGGATATTGATGTTTATATTGATTGTTCATATGGAATAAAAATATATCATTATGGAAGAGACATTTTACAGGCATATATCCCATCAATCGGTACGGGAAAAAATATTATCAAGACAATTTATGCTAATTATATCAATCCTGGCAACTGTACAAAACATTGACAACAAAGAAAAACACAATAGAGAATATTAAAGCGGATATGAAGATTAAAGGACTTAAAGGAAAAGAATATATTCACTCAATAGGTCAATGGAACAATTATATAAAATATCTTAAGGAGGAATTAAAATTATGAAGTATTTTATAAAAACAGACAAGATTTCAAACTTGCATGAAATTAGTAGAAAGGTAGCAAGACTTGATGTTGAAGCAGATGTTAAACAGGGTAGATTTACAGTTGATATCAACAGTATACTTGGCACATATAGTCTTAATTGGGCGGTTGGAGTAACTCTTGAGTTTGTAAGAGAAGGCGAAGATAATGATAAATTAATATCATTTATATCTTCTTTGCCAGATACAATTTGCTCCAGATTAAAAGATGAATTAGGTGACGAAAATGACTAAATGCGAAAAATGCAAGAAAGCAAAATTCATATTAGATGAAAAACCTGAAAAAATAGAATGTACTGTTACTGGTAAAAAATTCATATATGGACAGCGAGTAAATTGTCCAGATGATCAAGAAGATAGAAAGTAGGTTAAATATGCGAAGAAAGATTAAAATTAAATATTTTAGCAAGGATATAGATAAATTGTCGTTCGTTGGTGGAAGAGATAAATCTGACTGGATAGATTTACGTTCAGCCGAAGACATAGAGCTAAAGAAAGGCGAGTTCCATTTAATCCCACTAGGAGTTGGAATGAAACTGCCAAAAGGTTATGAAGCAAATATCGTACCACGCAGCAGTACATATAAAAACTTTAAGATACTTCAGACCAATTGTTTTGCGGTGATTGACAATTCTTATTCTGGCAATGAGGATCAGTGGATGATGCCCGTTGTTGCTATGGAAGATACAGTAATTCATAAGAATGATCGTATCTGCCAATTCCGTATTAATAAGATTCAGCCAACAATTAAATTAGAAGAAGTTGAAAATCTTGATGATACATCAAGAGGAGGAATCGGTTCAACTGGAAAGGTATAATCAGTATGAATAAAGATGAGAGAATTTATTACGAAGTACCAGAATTCTCAGGTAGAAATATACCAATCAAAGAAGTAGCAAAATTAATGGGCAAAGACCAACAGTTCATAAGGCAAGGAATAATTAAGGGTATATTGCCAATCGGTATAGCTTTTAAGAAAGACATAACAAATGGTGGAAATGAGAAAGAATCTTCCCAATACGATTTTTATATCAGTCCCAAGCTGTTATGGGAGTATACAGGGATAATATACGAAAAGCAATAATTCAATATAAAATAAAGACAGGTCGTTTTGACTTGTCTTTTTTTGCATAGTGTGATAATATAACTAATTGTATACAAGTAAACATTTAAATAAGCTGTGGGAAGTGCTAACTATTGTACGGTAAGACGCATGGTAAGACGCATTTTTTATAAAAACATAGTATTTATGCGGTATTAGCGACTTAACAGAATAAATGTTACTATAAGAAGAGAAATGGGCAGAGATATAGACGGTGCCTGTGGACAGCTTAGAAAGAGTTATATGGAAATACATCCAAAGGAGCAGCTATGATAAAAGCATATGCGCTGACGGACGTTGGCAGAATGCGAAGTGTTAATCAGGATTATGTGTACTGTACAAGTAAGCCTGTTGGCAAGCTGCCTAACCTTTATATTGTAGCAGACGGTATGGGAGGGCATAAGGCCGGAGATCTGGCGAGCCGTTTTTCCGTGCAATCGTTTACCGACAGTGTAAAGTCGTCAGACAGTGATAATCCGATTACAATTATTTCAGATGCAATTAAATACACGAACAGTGAACTTTTAAAGCTTGCCGCTACATCCGCGGATTATACCGGTATGGGAACAACTTTTGTCATTGCAACTGTTTTTGGCAGTTCAATGTATGTTGCCAATGTGGGAGACAGCAGGTTATATGTGCTTGGAGATGAATTCAGGCAGGTTACGAGAGACCATTCGCTTGTGGAAGAGATGGTAAGCAACGGTACAATAGACAGGGCACAGGCGCGTACCCACGAGAAGAAGAATGTCATTACGAGGGCCATTGGCGGCAGCGAAGATGTTATGGCAGATTTCTTTGAGGTTGAGCTTGGAAAGAATGACACCGTTTTTATGTGTTCTGACGGACTGACGAACATGATAGAAGACACACAAATAGCATCCATACTGAACAGCAGCAGAGAAATAGATGAACGTGCGCAGATGCTTATTGATCTTGCAAACGAACGTGGCGGTAAGGATAATATTTCAATAATAATTATAGAACCTTAGAAAATAGGAGGGAACATGTTAAGAGAAGGAATGTTTATAGCGGACAGATACGAGATCCTCGAGAAAATAGGCTCAGGAGGAATGGCTGACGTATATAAGGCAAAATGCCATAAATTAAACAGATATGTTGCGATAAAGGTGCTTAAGCCTGAATTTTGTGAAGACAAGACTTTTGTAGCCAAATTCCGTGCGGAGGCGCAGTCTGCCGCAGGTCTTGTTCACTCCAATATTGTGAGCATATATGATACTGGAGAAGAAAACGGAATATATTATATTGTAATGGAACTTGTTGAGGGAATTACACTTAAGAAATATATCGAGAAGAAGGGGAAGCTTGGCGTGCGTGAAGCAGTCAGTGTTGCCATTCAGGTTGCCCAGGGAATCGAAGCTGCACATAAGCATCATATAGTACACAGAGACATTAAGCCTCAGAACATAATAATTTCCAAAGAGGGAAAGGTCAAAGTTACCGATTTCGGTATTGCAAGGGCAGCATCTTCCAATACCATTAATTCTTCCGTGATGGGATCGGTGCATTATATTTCACCTGAGCAGGCAAGAGGCGGATACAGTGACGAGAAGAGTGATATTTATTCATTCGGTATCACACTTTTTGAGATGCTTACGGGACGTGTCCCGTTTGAAGGTGATACGACTGTTGCCGTAGCATTGCAGCATATCCAGGAGGACATGGTCTCGCCGAGAAAATATCTTCCGGATATTCCTATCAGTGTAGAGAAAATAGTACTTAAGTGTACACAGAAGAAGACTGACAGAAGATATCAGAATATGACGGATCTTATAGCTGACCTCAAGCGTTCTTTAGTGACTCCTAATGAGGATTTTGTCGTCATTTCATCGGTTGTACCTAACGGCGTAACACAGATGATTGATGATGATGAACTTGCGGAGATAAGCCATAGGGCGGTAAGAAAGACAACGAATACAACACCGGCAGCCGGTCAGGCTGACGATATACGGGATCGGTATGCAGATGATGGTCAGGATGCAGATGATGACCAGGATATTGAGTTTACAGAGGAAGACGACAAAGATACTGCCGCTTCCAAGAAAATAGACAGGGTTATAACAATTCTCGGAATAGCAGTTGGCGTTGTAATACTTGTCATAACTATTATCGTAATCGTGAAAATGGTTAAGCTTTTCTCCACGGGAAAAAACTCGTCATCAGTTCCAAAGGCGACACAGGAAGAGACAGGCGATAAGGTAGAAGTACCGAAGCTTACGGGTTACACATATGATGCAGCTGAGGCAGAGCTTAATAAGCTCGGACTTGGAATCCGTAAGATAGAAGATTATTCTGATCTTTATGAAGAGGGCAAAATATTCGAACAGAGTGTTGAAGCCGGAGATATGGTAGCCAAGAATACAACGATTGTTGTTTCGGTAAGTAAGGGTACATCCACATTTGAGATGCCTGATGTACTTGGAAAGACACAGACATCAGCAGAGTATACTCTCAGAAATAAGAACCTTACCCCGACATACAAGTATGAAGAGACAGATGATGAAAGCAAGATTAACACTGTTGCATCAACTGATCCTAAAGCTGGAGACACCGTTAAGAGCGGAGATACCGTAACAATAACACTTTATAAGGGCGTGGCACAGAAAATGGCCAAAGTACCTAATGTAAAGGGTTATACCAAAGAAGACGCAGAGAGTGAACTTAAGAGCCTTGGATTTAACAGTATTGAATATGAATATGATTTTGACAATAAGGTTACGGAAGGCAAGGTAATTTCACAGTCCGGAGCAACGGTAGGCGAGGAAGCACCTATAGATACAACGGTTATTACACTTGTGATAAGCAAGGGCCAGAAAGCAACCGAACCTGAGCCTACAAAACCGGAAGAGACTAAGCCGGAAGAGACCAAGCCGCAGGAGACAGCAGCACAGAAGCATAAAATAGTTGCACATATCAAATACAGCGACTTGAAAAACAGTATTTCGGATGCCGCAGAGGGCAGTGAAATTTCAATCAGATTTGTCGCATCATATACTGATGCATCCGGTAATGTTACGACAAAACAGGTAAGTTCAGTAAAACATAAAAATGGAGAATTTAACGATACATTGGATATAGACTTTGAAACCAGCGATATCGATACCTCCAAGGGTGCAACGATAACTGCGCATATTTCATATAAGGATGCTGATGGCGCCGATAAGACTGCCGAAGTACCGGGTCTTGCCGCCACAGTGGAATAATTTATGCAAGGTAAGATAATCAAAGGAATAGCGGGATTTTATTACGTACACACTGCCTCGGACGACAGTGTGTACGAATGTAAGGCCAAAGGTGCATTCCGCAATATGAAGATTAAACCGTTAGTTGGTGATGATGTAGAATTTGATATCACTGATGCCGTTAACCACAACGGTAATGTCATTGATATTCTGCCGCGTAGAAATGAGCTTATAAGGCCTGCTGTAGCTAATATCGACCAGGCTATGATAGTTTTTGCGTCGGTTTCGCCGGAACCGAATCTTAATCTCTTGACCAGATTTATGATTAATATGGACAGGAGTGGGATAAATACGGTAATCTGCTTTAATAAAACCGATCAGGCGGATTCTGATAGGATAGAAGAACTTTGTGATGTTTTTGAAAACAGCGGATGTAAGATAGTTGCTTCGAGCGTCGTTAAGAATGAAGGAATAGAGGAACTGAAGTCGATTCTTCACGGAAAGACAACGGCTCTTGCGGGACCGTCCGGTGTGGGCAAGTCATCGATTCTAAATGCTGTTTTTCCCGATGCCAATTCGCAGACCGGGGATATCAGCGTTAAGATAAACCGCGGTAAGCATACTACCAGACACAGTGAAATATTCGCGCTTCCCGGTAACACTTATATAATGGATACACCCGGTTTTACTTCACTGGAATGTGATGGAATGGAAGCAGAAGATTTAAGATTCTATTTCAATGAATTTGGTGATTATGAAGGCAGATGCCGTTTTAACGGATGTGTTCATGTCAATGAACCGGATTGCGCTGTTAAGGAAGCAGTGGATAAAGGTGTAATTAATAGCACACGATATGATATATATTTAAGCTTATATAACGAACTCAAATCTAAGAGGAAATATTAATGAAAAAATATTTAGCACCATCAATTTTATCAGCAGACTTTACAAAACTTGGCGAACAGCTCAATGTAATAGAGCACGCGGGGGCAGAATATCTTCATCTTGATGTGATGGATGGAATATTTGTTCCGAGCATATCATTCGGTATGCCTGTAATACAATCTATCAGAAATCACACCAAAATGCTTTTTGATGTGCATATGATGGTAGTGGATCCGGAGCGTTATATCGGTGATATCAGAAGAGCCGGAGCAGATATTATATCTGTTCACATAGAAGCATGCCATTCTCCGAAGAATGTACTTATGCAGATCGGCGAGCTTGGCGCGAAACCGGCACTTGCGATAAGTCCGGAGACGTCAATCTCAGAATTGGAGGAATATCTTCCGTATCTTGAACAGGTAATCGTGATGAGCGTTAATCCGGGATTCGGAGGACAGAAGATTCTTCCTGAATCATTTGACAGAGTCAGGGAACTGGCGGATATGAGAGCAGCCAAAGGTCTTGATTTTGCAATAGAAGTTGACGGAGGAGCCAATGCAGATAATATCGCGCATATATTTGAATGCGGAGCAGATATAGTTGTGGCAGGCTCGGCAGTTTTTAAGGGAGATATTAAGAGTAATGTAGACAGATTACTTAGTATAGTGGAGCAGATATGAGAACACTGATAATAACAGGCGGCAGCTTTGACAGAGCATTTGCTGCCTCTTTTTATAAAAAAAACATATATGATTATGTGATTGCAGTCGATGGCGGTCTGGATTACTGCACGGAGAGTGGGATAAGACCTGATATGATAGTCGGAGATTTTGACACACATGGTAATGACGATCTGGATGGATATGCCCGTGAAGGGATAACAGTACGGCGTTTTATACCTGAAAAGGACGATACGGATACCGAGATAGCCATTCATGAAGCTGTGAAGCGCGGGAATGAAACAGATGTGCTGGGCGCGTTTGGCGGGAGACTCGATCATACATTGGCTAATATTCATAATCTTTATTTTGCGCTTGCAAACGGTATAAGGGCAAGACTTGTATCGGCCGATAATATTGTTTTTCTTGAGAACAAGCCATTTGAGATTACGAGAGAATATTTTCCGCTTAAATATGTGTCATTTGTTCCGTTTGCGGGAGAAGTGACGGGAATGAAGTTGAAAGGATTTAAGTACACGCTTGACGGATATACTTTAAAACCGGGATATTCCAGATGTATAAGCAATGAACTTACAGATGATACTGCATATGTCTCAATGGACAGCGGCATATTGATTGCCATTAATTCCGCAGATTCTGGATTGTAATGTAATTTGAGATGATACGATGGAAGCGAAACTCACGATTATAAGCATCCTGAATTTTCGATGCTTGTTAATGTCCGGAAGCTGTGGTATAATTGATACCAAATCTAATCGAAGTGCAGATTAGATTTGAAATTTTAAGGAATATATGTTTAAGGTTAGGAGGACAACTAAATGAAAAGGAAAATCACAGGCATGCTGCTTGCAGCTGTTATGCTTTTAGCATGTGTGCCGCAGGTGGCGAAAGCCGGCGATTCAGAGGAGGATTATATTAAAAGTGCTGAGATGGTTACGATACCGTATTCAGCTGATTATAATCCGGAATTACAGTTTATTGACCAACAGTATGGTGGTAGTGTATATGCAAAGAAAGTAAATCTGGAAAAGGGACAGATGATATATGTGCAATGCACGGGTGTAGACAGTCCTATAGATACATTTGTCGAAGTGTACAGAGAAGATAACGGAAACTTAATTTATGAACGTGATTATGACAGAGATAATTGTTATGAATGGGGCGAGACATTTGTAATGAACCCAACAGAAAGCGGGACATATTATCTGGCTTTTAATGTGTATAACAGTTATATCGGTGATTCGGACTGCCATGTGAATATTATAACTTTGGATAATATTAGGAATATGAATGATATATTTGACAATGCCGAAGGTTACACTCAGGAAATTGATACCGAATGCGGAGCTGATGAGGGAGAATATTATTACGATGACGATTTGGAGTGTGTTGTATATGCCAAAGCATACCGCTTAAATGTCGATGTGGCTCAAGGTATTGCGGCTGCATGTTATGATGCATCTACAGAAGGTGATACGGTAATAAAGATCTATGGTACAAACAGCGACGGGACTTATAGTTGTTTAAATAGTATGGATGACAGTGAATTTGTGGGACTTGGTGAATTTTATGTAAACGCGTTCTATGAACCGGGAACCTATTATGTTGTAATGGGTCAGAAGGCATACGGCGATCAGGGACACTTAAAGTTTGAACTTAAGTTCCTTAGCGATTATGCAATGGGTATGAATTTTACTGATGAAGATAATCTGCCTGCACATAGTGATGATGATTTGTGGTCATGGGATAATGAGAATCATATATTAACACTAAAAGACGGCTTTGAGTATTATTGTGCCAGCGAATATGATGCCATAGTTCTTCCTGAGAATTCAACAGTACAGGTAGAAGGAAATGCATATATTGCATCATCTGCCGGATGCGGTATTTATGGCTTAGGAGACATTGCCATAAAAGGAACATCGGATAATTCGCTTCTTGCAATTGATGCGTACAGTGATTGTTTATATGCTTATGGACATGTTAACATTAATAATTGCGGCCTGAAGCTGAGAACGTGCGATGATGGCATAGGTGATTCTAAAGGTGTTGCGATTGCGGATTCGGATGTATATATGACGGTGCGCGATGATGGTATTATTGTTGATAAGGATAGCAGCACTTCGTCAGGCATTGATTTTACAAATTCCAATATAACAATTATAAGTGATGGTGAAGCAATCGAAATAACCGGAGAAGAAAATGTCATATCAACTGTGACCAACTGTGATGTGCTCTTAAAAACATTTACCAAAAAGGGAATAGAAATTCTTGACGAAGTAGACCAATCCGATGAAAATGATATATTGAATGTAACAGACAGCAAGCTGATAATAATAAGTGATGATGAGCCAATTGAGTGTGGTACAGTTATATTGGATAACGTGCTTTTTGACCTTCATAATGCAGATGGCGGTGACAGAGCGGTAGAAGTGGATAATGAGGATTTCAAATTTCCGGGCACATTCAGACTTTATGATAAAAAAGGCAAAGTCATATATGAAGGACAGTGGGATGAATCATTGTTAAATGAGTACAATAATTTGCATGTGGGAGGTGTAAAGGTTACACGCGCCACATCAGTACATGAACATACATTAAGCGATTGGAAGTATGATGAGAACAGTCATTGGAAAGTATGTACGGAGAAGTATTGTTTCTCTGATGATTTTGCAAAGTCTGATACTATTGCAAATCATAGTTTTACTACTCTTGAGAATGGTGACAAAGTATGTGAGTGCGGATATACAATCAAAGCGAAAACAGAACCGGGCAATAGCAATACTGACGATGATAACACCGGCAATGACAAACCGGAAGGTGGCAATAAAGATGTTGCCGCAGGATACTCTGGAATGTATATTATCTGGGGTGCTGCATTGATGGGAGCTGCTCTTCTGACAGTAGGAATCTGTAAGAAGAAGTCAATAGAAGAATAAGTAAGGAAATATTGTAAATAATTTCTATGATAGTAAAGGGCAAAAAGTTCTTGAAAATGACTTTTTGCCCTTGTTTTATAAATTATACATTGAATCTGAAAAGTATTACGTCACCGTCTTTGACTACATAATCTTTACCTTCTATGCCTACAAGGCCTTTTTCTTTGGCAGCGGCATAAGAACCGCAGTCAAGAAGATCCTGGTAATATACAACTTCCGCTTTGATAAATCCACGTTCAAAATCGCTGTGAATCTTACCGGCGGCACCCGGAGCCTTGGTTCCTTTACGGATGGTCCATGCGCGTGTCTCTGTAGGACCTGCTGTAAGGAAACTTATAAGACCTAAGAGGCTGTAACTTGCTTTGATAAGTTTATCAAGACCGGATTCCTTAAGACCGAGGTCTTCAAGAAATTCTTTCTTTTCATCATCATCAAGTTCGGAAATCTCCTCTTCAATCTGTGCACATACTGCGAACACTTCACTGCCTTCCCTGGCTGCATATTCGCGTACTGCCTGGACGTACTTGTTGGAAGCTCCGTCATCGGCAAGGTCATCTTCACTGACATTGGCAGCGTAGATTACAGGCTTGGCTGTGAGCAGATCATAAGTAGCCATAAGGGCCTTCATATCATCATCTTCCGGTTCATATGAGCGGGCAGGCTTGCTTTGCTCAAGATGTGCCTTGATGCCCTCAAGAAGAGTAAGTTCCTTGGCGAGAGCCTTATCATTGCGGGCACCTCTTGAAACCTTGGCGATTCGTCTCTCAAGAATATCAAGGTCTGAGAAAATAAGTTCGTAATTAATTGTTTCGATATCTCTCAACGGGTCTATTGAACCGTCTACATGGACGATATTGGTGTTTTCAAAGCATCTTACCACATGTACGATGGCATCCGTTTCTCTGATGTGCGAGAGAAACTGGTTACCGAGACCTTCGCCCTTGGATGCACCCTTTACAAGACCGGCGATATCGACAAATTCAATTACGGCCGGAACTATTTTGGCTGAATCATAAAGAGCGGCGAGCTTGCCGAGACGCTCATCCGGAACCGAAACAACACCCACGTTCGGGTCTATTGTACAGAACGGATAATTGGCTGACTCTGCACCGGCTTTGGTTAGAGAGTTAAAAAGTGTACTTTTACCGACATTCGGTAATCCTACGATTCCTAATTTCATTGTAAAATCTAATCCTTTCGGCAGACATAAGACATGTCTGTATTTTATTTTGTATGACTTACTAAAATATAGCACATTTACGGAGTTAAGACAATAAAATTAATTTGAAAGTTGAATTTAGTGACGGATTGTATTACAATATTGTCTATAAAAAAGACAGTATAAAGGAGATAATAATATGGATGTCGGACCAATAAGATTTCCGCATTTGGGATTTGAGGTACTGGTAAACAAGAGTTTTACCGTATTCGGATTTGAAATAGCTTATTACGGCGTTATCATGGCACTTTCTATGGTATGCGGTGCACTTATGGCATATCATGAAGCTAAGAGAACGGGACAGAAGGTTGATGATTACATAGATTATACACTGTTCGGAATAGTCGGTGGTATAATATGCGCTAGGTTATATTACGTTATATTTGAATGGGATTATTATAGTAAGAATCTCACACAGATATTTAATTTAAGAGGCGGCGGACTCGCTATCTACGGCGGAATAATCGGAGCAGTGGTCGTGGCTGTGATATTCTGTAAGGTTAAGAAGATGAAGTTCTTTAAGTTTACGGACACGGCAGTGCTTGGGCTTATCACAGGACAGATTATAGGAAGATGGGGCAATTTCTTTAACAGAGAGGCCTTCGGCTCATACACAGACAGCCTTTTTGCAATGCAGATTCCTGTTGCGGATATAGGCACGAATGTTGATGTTACGGATGCCATGAAGGTTATGATCAATGGAGTGGAATATGTACAGGTTCAGCCTACATTCCTTTATGAGAGCGTACTTAACCTTGTATTACTCATTCTTCTGCTCATTTTCAGGGATAAGAAGAAGTTCTACGGAGAAACATTCTGCAGATATCTTATGGGATATGGTGTTATCCGTTTCATAGTTGAAGGATTCAGAACTGACCAGCTTAAGATAGGCAGTGTAGCGGTATCACAGATTCTCTCGGCAGTACTTTTTGTGGCAGCACTTGCAATTGTGATTGTTATGAGAATGAGACTTAAGGGTAAGCCGTCACAGCTTGATCCGATACCTGTTAAGAAGTCTAAGAGATCGGCTGTGGATATTGACGATGAAGCCGAGGTAGAGGAACAGGCAGAAGAGGAAGCGATGGAGGAAGTAAGTTCTGACATTGATGACGATATGGAAGAGACATCTGCACAGGATAGCACCGAAGAAGATATGGTTACAGAAGAGTCAGAGGATGATGAAGATTCTGACGACAGTGAAGAATAATTTTTTGTCCTTGACTTTTTATGAATCTATTTGATAGAATAATTGGCGTCGAGTGGCGGAATAACAGCGGCTTTGCCGTATTATAAAGCGTAAATCCAGATTGTTGGATTTGCGCTTTTTTTGTATGGAGGAAATATGAAAAAACAAAACAGTGAAAGTAAAATGGCTGTAATGCCGGTAAAAAAACTTATGCTTGTCATGGGAATACCTATGATAATTTCCATGATGCTGCAGGCATTGTACAATATAGTTGACAGTGCTTTTGTGTCAAATATGAAAGAGAACGGGGAGACAGCACTCAATGCACTTACGCTTGCTTTTCCCGTACAGATGTTAATGGTCGCTATCGGAATAGGTTCGGGTGTTGGAGTGAATGCACTGCTGTCAAAGAGCCTTGGCCAGGGAGATAAAGAAAAAGCGGACAAAATAGTCGGAAACGCTTATTTTCTGGGAATAGTAATCTATATATTGTTTGCACTTTTTGGCGTGTTTGGGGTAGAAGCATATATAAACACTCAGACTGATACAACGATTGTGCATGATATGGCCGTGAAATATTTAAAAATATGTTGTATTGTGTCCCCCGGAATAGTATTTTTCTCGTTCTTTGAGAAAATGCTCCAGGCAACCGGAAGGTCCCATTTGTCAACCATTGCGCAGGTAGCGGGTGCTGTGACCAATATTATACTTGACCCGATTCTTATATACGGATTATGCGGCATGCCAAAGCTCGGTGTTGCAGGTGCTGCGTGGGCAACGGTAATAGGACAGATTGTATCCTGCGTATGCGGACTTGTTTTCCACCTGAAGTTCAATTCTGAAATTTCAAATAAATATATATATATAAAACCTGATGGCGGAATAATTAAAGAAATTTACAGCATAGGCCTTCCGGCAATAATAGCTCAGGCCCTTATGTCAATCATGACTTACGGAATGAATATCATACTCAAGAGAGTAGGAGAGAACGCTGTAACAGCATATGGATTATATTACAAAATCCAGCAGTTTATATTATTTGCCGCATTTGGTCTCAGGGATGCGGTAACACCTATTGTGTCGTACAACTATGGAATGGGAAGCCGTAAGAGGGTATCTGATGGCGTAAAATACGGAATGATATACACACTTGGTATCATGCTTATCGGAACATTGATAATAGAAGTTGTGGCCAATCCGCTTGCCCATGTGTTCGGGCTTTCAGGTGTCACTGAAAAAATGTACATAGCGGCGATGCGTGTGATATCAATAAGTTTTGTCTTTGCAGGTGCCAATGTGGCGTTCCAGGGAGTATTCCAGGCGCTTGATTCTGGACTGCAGTCACTTGTAATATCAATATGCAGACAGACACTTTTTGTACTGCCTGTAGCATGGGGATTTTCATTTGTGGCAGCCGCCGACAGCGGCATGATATGGCTTGTGTGGACAACATTTATTATAGCGGAAGTTCTCTCATGTGTTATAGCAGTAATTTTTATGATGAAAATCAATAAGACCAAAATAAAAACACTTAAATAATCAATAATTCTGTGCGCTCGAGAGTTTTCTGTACTCTCCGGGCGCATAACCTGTAATATCACGGAATTTTTTCCAGAAATAATTATTATTTTCGAATCCGCACCAGTATGCAATTTCGCTTATGCTGTGAGAAGTGTGCAAAAGCATTTCTTTAGCATGGCTTATGCGGACATTGAGAATGTACTCTGACGGACGCATCCTGACGCATTGTTTGAAAATACGGCATATATGCTGCGGGGTAAGTCCTTCTAAAGCACACAGCTCATCCATTGAAATTGGCTGCATATAATGGCTGTCAATATAATCTTTTATAATTCTCATATGACGTGAATATGGATTCATATTTTGTTCCGGGTATGAGATTTCTCTATGTAAAAGGCCGGATTGTACGGCAAATTCCAATATAAATTCATTAATGTGCGCAGATGCAAAAAGATTTCCGTTAATATCATTATACATAAGTTCGCTGCGCATCCTGTTAAGGAGACTGTCCAGATTTCTGGCATCAGAAAGCGGATAAATGCCAAATTTCAGATTAATATGTTTGTAAAGTGCCCTAAGACCTTTTCCGCACGGAACAAACCAGCGGATATCCCAGATGTCAGTATTGGGATAGTATTCATGCGGAACATGGGCAGGAATGAAGAAACTGCTTTTCTCCGGAATATTGTATTTTTGACCGTATATCAGTATTGTGCCGCTTCCGGTTGTGTTATAGAAAAACTGGTCATGTCTGTGGCCCTCAGGTCTTACAAGGAGCGGCTGGGTATCGTGCATGCCTATACTGTACAGATACATCGGAAGTTCAGCATTCGGTTCGGTTGGAAAATAAGAATAATACCACATATTAACACCTCGAATGTTCAAATTGTTCAATTATGATAATATCATTCATTGTTAGTCGGCGCAATATTGTTTATCATTTAAATAAATAAAAAAATAAAAGGAGATTTTAGTAATGTATAAGAAAATTATTGGCGGTGTAGTGGTGGTTTCGATGGCGATTATGGCAGTTGCATGTTCAAATAAGGCAGACAGCACCAAGACTACAGAAGCAGTGACAGAAGCAGCGACGAAAGTTGAGCAGGAGGTGACAACTGAGGCAGAACAGGAATTAAAGTCAATGTCAGAACAGGGCAATCCGTTGGAGGTTAATCTTTCGGAAATTGCAGAAAAAAGCGGAGATACATATAAAGCATGGCTTAAGATTTCCACAGTGTATGACCCGGAATTGTCAATGTATAACAGCGACTCAGTACCTGCGGGAACTACAGGAGTAGTGGTTGATTTTGAAGTGAGCGGCATGGATATTGACGAATCTGAACTTCATTGGTGCTATGAACTTGTGAGCGGTGAAGACACCGTGTCATTATGGGATGAATCATCACCTGCTGACAAGCTTACGATTAAAGAAGACGGCAAATACAGAATGGTATTTGATGCACAGAAGGCACTTGGCGGAACGCTTGATTCAATAGGATCACTCCAGATTGTATTTCCGGGATTTGATGAGACAACAGAAACTAAAGTTAAAGTTTTATCAGCGGGTTATACGGATGCGCCTGCCCAAGACTGGATTTGGGTAACCGGAAATGATATTTGATAGCAAAAACGACCAGACACGTGAGATTGTTATTGACGGCAGCGCGGCAATTACAGATGAAAACATGCTTTATGAAGGCTTTGGATATATATCCGCCAACAATTCATCAAGACTTCTTCTGGATTATAAGGAGGAAAATCCGGATGCGTACTGGGAAATACTTAATTATGTATTTGGCAGTGACGGATTGAATATTTCACTTTATAAGCTTGAGATGGGAGCTGATGTCGATTCATCTTCGGGAACGGAACCGGCAGTAAAAAGAAGCGCAGCTGAAAAAGCAGATGTTACCAGATGTGCTGCTTACAGTATTGCAGCTGATGCTCTCAGCATTAATCCTGACCTGAAGATAGATATGTTGTACTGGGGAATGCCTGCATGGGTGGATGAACCGGATACGGACGAAGGTAAGTACGAAGCCAGATATGAGTGGTATAAGGAGACAATAGAAGCATTCTATGATACATATGGATGTAAAATATCATATCTGACAGTCGGACAAAACGAGCGTAATATCGAGCCGGATTTCATTAAATATGTTGCAAATGCATTGGAAAATGAGACAGATGAAAGATATGATTACGGTTCAATCCGGTTAGTTGCCGGAGAAGGTGTAGGAACATGGGGCATATCAAAATCAATGCTTGAGGATGATGAGCTTATGGAGATTGTGGATGTTGTTACATCGCATTACACATCTTTTACAAGTGATGCAACCAAGACAGTACAGAAAGAAAACGGCAAGAAAGTATGGTTCTCGGAAGGTTCGTCACCTATGAGGGCAGAACAACTGGTGCGCAACAGAGAAGAAAATGCGAGCGGATTAAGCGGATTAAACGGCATGCTTGACATCGCATCGAGAATAACACAGGCCATGACTGAGGGAATGACAATGTATGAGTTCCAGCCGCTTATCAGTTCGTATTACAGTGGCGCAACATATTTTCCAAAGCAGCTTATTACAGCCAATGAACCATGGAGTGGCGCGTACTCACTTGATGCAGGCTATTATATGACACTTCATTTTTCAAGATTCATAATGCCGGGATGGCAGTTTATTGAAAATGCCTGCTACGGAGACGGCAAAGCCGGTGGAGATGGTCATGCAATTGTAGATTCGACATTTAACTATATTACATGTAAAGACCCTGAAACAGGAGATTATTCAACCGTAATCGTTAATAATTCAGATAAAACCCTCGGATACGATTTTGTTATTAAAAACACCGGCAAGGAAACATCCCCGGTTAATGTGTACGAAAGTGCTGATGAATATGACGGAACAGGGAACTATTACGATAGCTTCTTAAAATATAAGGGCTATGTGCAGCCAAAAGAAAAAGACAGAGAGTATACTTTTTCAATATCGGTAAAGCCGTATTCCATGGTGACAATATCGACAATGAAACCGGACGAGAAAGAATATACCGACCGCAGCCAGAATTATGCACTGTTTGAGCTTCCTTATGAAGACGATTTTGAATATCAGACATATGATGAGGATTATCTTTCAAAGAGAGGAATGGCACCAAGGTATACAACGGATCAGGCAGGCGCATTTGAGGTAAGTTCTCTTGAAGGAAATAATGTCCTTATGCAGATGATAACATATGATAACAAACCGGCTGAGTGGGGAAGCTCGTCAGATCCGGTGACGACACTGCTTGATGACAGATGGCAGAATTACACAGTAAGTGCCGATGTTCTTCTGGATGGGAAAAAGAGCGATGATTCAAAAACAAACTACGCAGGAATCGGAGGAAGGTATAATCTTGCTGCAAACGATTACAGCGGATATGCACTTAAACTGACGGAAACAGGAGAAGTGATGCTTAATAAAGCTTCAGTAAAGCTGGATTCGGTTCAGATTGACAGATTTGACGTTAAGAAATGGCATAATCTTAAACTTGAAATCTATGATAATGTCATAAAGGCGTATGTTGATAATGTCAAAGTGCTTGAATATGAAGATACCGATAATGTGGTCAATTCGGGAAGAGTATCACTTCTTAGCAGCTATTACAATAACTGTTTTGATAATCTGAAAATAACCACTGACAGCGAAGATTATTATGTAACAAGAGTTGACGATATGGATGCCGCAATTAAGGTTTCTGCCGGAAGCACGGAAGAAGACGGCAACGGATGGTATTTCTCTACTATATCGAGTTTTAAAAACTATAACAGAACCGTGTCTGTCGGAGAAGAAGGAGACAGCTTCGAATTTGAATTTGAAGGTACCTCATTTGCAATAATAGCGGCACAGAAGGATGTAGTTCTTGAAATAGAAACCGATGGCGCGACACAGGAATATACATGCAGCGGTTCCGGAGACAGAACTGCAGCGTACGCTGTATATAACCTTAAAAAAGGACAGCATAATGTGAAAGTGACGGTAAAAGAAGGCAGATTGTCATTTGATGCAGTGGAATACCGTTAAAAATGGGATTTTCCCCCACATAATCATGATTTTTGAACAAAAGTCACAGAAAAACAAAAAAGTTTTTCTGTGGCTTTTTTTGATGCAAAGAAATTATCAAAATCTTTAAATATACTCTTGATATTTATGTAAAAATGGGCTAAAATGGCATTAAAAGTGGTGAAAAGTGTGGCTTAGTGAAAGATTGTGGAGCGAAGTGGTGGATTTCAACCATAAGATTCCTGAAGGAAAGGGGTGATGGCAATGTTCATGGGTCAGTACAACCATACAATTGACGCCAAAGGACGTGTTATCATACCTGCTAAGTTTCGTGAGAAACTTGGAACTTCTTTCGTGGTCACCAAGGGACTTGACGGATGCCTTTACGGATACGCCAATGATGACTGGGCAGCCTTTGAAGAAAGGCTGGGCACTCTCCCTATTACCAATAAGAACACCAGACAGTTCACCAGATTTTTTCTTGCGGGAGCAGCGGAATGTGAGCTTGATAAGCAGGGAAGAATACTTCTGCCGGCAGTGTTAAGAGAATTTGCCGGACTTGAGAAAGACGTGGTGTTGGTTGGCTCTGCAAGCAAAATAGAGATTTGGAGCAAGGAACGCTTTGATGAATCCAATGCCGAGTATGAAGGCAATATGGATGAAGTTGCAGCTAATATGGAGAATCTGGGATTCTCTATTTAAACCGGAGGTTTTGAATGGAATTTGTACACAAATCGGTTTTGCTTAATGAAACGATAGAAGGGCTGAACATTAAGCCTGACGGCATATATGTGGACGGAACCTTAGGCGGTGCCGGACATTCATATCATATATGTGAGAGACTTACACAGGGCGGACGGCTCATCGGAATTGATCAGGATGAAGATGCCATCGCTGCTGCGAAGAAGAGACTCGAACCGTTTGCTGACAGAGTAACTATCATAAGAGACAACTATTGCAATATGAAAAATGCGCTGGCCAATATCGGTGTGACGAAGGTTGACGGAATACTTCTTGATATCGGAGTATCGTCTTATCAGCTGGATGCCGCGGAACGCGGTTTCACATATAATGATGAAGATGCACCGCTTGATATGAGAATGGACAGACGTAATCCAATGACAGCCGAAGATATCGTTAATGATTATAGCGAGATGGAATTGTTCAGAGTAATCAGGGATTACGGAGAGGACAAGTTTGCCAAGAACATTGCCAAGCATATTGTACAGGCCAGACAGAATGAGAGAATACATACCACCGGTCAGCTGGTTGAGATAATAAAGGCAGCTATACCGATGAAATTCAGGGCGACGGGCGGACACCCGGCCAAGAGAACATTTCAGGCATTAAGAATTGAACTTAATAAGGAACTTGAAGTTCTTGAGAATTCTATTGATGAGATGATAGAACTTTTAAATGACGGCGGAAGGCTTTGCATAATAACATTCCATTCGCTGGAAGACAGAATAGTAAAGAACAAGTTCAGGGATAACGTCAATACATGTACATGCCCGCCGGAATTTCCGGTGTGTGTATGCGGCAATAAGCCAAAGGGCGTTATCGTTACAAGAAAGCCGATAGTACCGTCGGAAGAAGAACTTGAAGAAAATAAAAGAGCCAAGAGCTCGAAATTAAGGATATTTGAGAGAAGATTATAGATGTGGAAATAAAACGGGAGGCATATTATGGCAGATAACAGATATAATACAGAATATATGTACGGAAGCGAGGCACCACAGCGGAGGGCGGACGTGCCGGTAAGAGTTCCGAGAAGAAAGAACGGGAATGTGTCACAGGAGAGACAAAGACAGGCGCAGGACCGCAGAATAGAGGAAAACAGGGCGAGAGCTACAAGAGTCGGAGGAGTTTTCACACTTTTGATTGCGGCAGCTATCGGAGTAATGCTTTTTACATGCACCAATTATGTATCGCTGATTAACGCTAAGAGCACCAATGCCGGTAAGATTTCAACTCTTCAGGCCCAGCTTGAGGAACTTAAGATCGAGAACGATCAGAAGGAACTTTCAATTGACACTTCAATCGACTATGAGTATATTTATAATGTAGCAGTTGAAGAACTCGGAATGGTATATGCTTCTGAGGATCAGATCATTAATTATAAGAGTGGCGAAAGCGAGTATGTAATGCAGTTTAAAGACATACCCGAACGATAATTTAAGGAGAAGTCATGGCAGTAAGAAGACGTAAAAGCATCAAATTCACAACACTTATGCAGAAGAAGCTTTTAATTATCTTTATGATTGTCATGACTTTACTTATTGTATTATCGGTGGTAATAATCAGGATAAATGCCAGCAAGGGATATGAATATTCCAAGGCGGTCTACGATAATTTCAATTACAGCAGCCGTACCATACCGGCCAGAAGAGGCGATATCACAGACAGAAACGGTACGGTCATCGCATACAGTTCCAAGGTATATAATTTAATAATAGATACGAAGGTGCTTTTATCGGATGCTACATACAGGGAGCCGACGGTAGAAGCTTTGTTGCAATACTTTGACCTGGATGAGAAAGAACTTAACGATTATATCGATGATAATGCGAAACGTAAGGAATCCGGGGGCAAAATAGACAGTTACAAGCGTATGTTAAGCGAGCTGACAGATAAGGATATCGAAGAATTTACCAATAAGATGAATGAGAAAAACTCACTTATAAAAGGTGTCTGGTTTGAAGATGAGTATAAGAGAATATATCCATACAGCAGTTTTGCATGCGATCTTATGGGATTTGCAAGCAATGCCAACGGCGGCGAGCTTGGGATAGAGAATAACTATAATGATGAATTGTCAGGAACGGACGGAAGAATTTACGGATACATTAATGACAGCAGCTATGAAGCTAACAGGCGCAATGCCATAAACGGCAATACTGTCGTATCGACAATAGATTATACGATACAGAACATCATAGAACAGGCGATCAAGGATTTTAACGACGAATACGGTTCCAAGAGTACTTCGGTAATCGTTGCGGATCCGAATACCATGGAAATACTAGGCATGGCGGATTATCCGGTCTTTGATCTTAATAATCCGAGAGATCTGACATCAATATATTCTGCAGAAGAACTTGAGGCTTTCACTGATGACGAATTTAAGGACGCGCTTTATAAAGTATGGTCCAATTACTGTGTTTCATCAATATATGAGCCGGGCTCAGTATTCAAGGCATTTACAATTGCAGAGGCGCTTGACGAGAAAAAAGCAGACCTGAAAGATGTATATACATGCGACGGTAAAGGAGTATATAATTCATCGACGATTCTCTGTCATGGCGGAGTCGGACATGGGGATTTAACACTTAGCGGAGCGCTTACGGAGTCATGTAACGATGCTCTCATGCAGATAAGTATGATGCTTGGAGCCAAGACATTCTGCCGTTATCTGGATGATTACAAATTCGGTTCCAAGACAGGAATTGACCTTCCGGGAGAAGAAAACGGACTTCTTATAGAGGAATCCACAATGATGGATGTCGATCTCGCGACAAACTCATTCGGACAGAACCTGAATGTAACGATGGCACAGATGGTGGCTACATTTGCCTCACTTATCAACGGCGGATATTATTACCAGCCACACGTGGTTAAACAGATACTTTCCGAATCAGGAGAACCGGTTAAGACGATTAACCCTACACTTGTTACACAGACAGTTTCTTCCGATACATCTCATACGATGAGAGAGATGATGAGAGCCGTTGTAGATTACGGAACAGGCGGATATGTCCATATGGACGGGTATTCAATCGGCGGTAAAACAGGTACGGCAGAGAAGGCCGGACGTGATAAGACGGAATATGTAATATCATTTATGGGATTTGCACCTGCGGAGAACCCTGAAGTACTTGTATATGTAGTAATTGATACACCGGACTGCGAAGAATATAATACCTCGTGGTCAGCCCAGGTACTTGCAAGAGCTATCATGGAGAAACTCCTGCCTTATATGGGAATACAGCCTGATAATGCTGATTATGATGCGGATATTTATCTCGATGCCGACAAACTCGATAAGAAAGTAGTTAAGCCTGAGATTAATGCCAATCCTGCATCCAATCCGGCACAGACACCTTCAGAGTCAGATGCACAGCCGGATGATGATAATGATACAGCAGACAAGCCTGATAATGAAGACGAGACACCGGCAGATACATCCGGACAGGACGAGACACCGGCAGAAACACCCGGACAGGATGAGACGCCGGCAGCTAAACAGCAAGAATAAACGAATAGAAAAGTCTTTTGCGTAATAAACTGTAAATAAATACCACAGCCGGGCAGAGATATGAAAACAAATAAAAAACACCGCACCGGAATAAAAATATATGCAGTTATTGCAATGTCATTACTGGTTCTTTTGACTGTAAGGCTTACTTATGTTGCTGTTTTTTGCTCAGATGAACTTAATGCAGCAGCAACAATGCTCCATGAGAGAGAAAGGGCGGTTAAAGCACCGCGCGGGCGCATAATCACAGCTGACGGAACGGTAATGGCCGATAATAAAACAGTCTGTACTGTATCGGTTATCCATTCACAGATAGAGGATGAAGAATATGTTATAGACACATTAAGCCGGGAACTGGATATGAGCGAAGACAAAGTCCGCTCTTATGTTGAGAAAATAAGTTCAATGGAGAGGATTAAGTCAAATGTTTCCAAGGAAACAGGGGACAGGATCCGTGAATATAATATCCCCGGAGTAAAAGTGGATGAGGACAGTAAAAGGACTTATCCGTACAATGAACTTGCATCCAAAGTCATGGGTTTTACAGGAGCGGATAATCAGGGAATTGTCGGACTCGAAGTAAAATACGATAGTGTACTTGCCGGTGTAAACGGAGAGATACTCACGCCTGCGGATGCGGCGGGGATTGAGCTGGATGAATATGAAGAGAAGAGAAAAGAACCGGTACCCGGCGACGATTTATATATAAGCCTTGATTACAGCATACAGTCATACTGCATGCAGGCCGCCATGAAAACATATGAGGCCAAACAGGCTAAAAGCGTCAGCATTATAGTTATGAATCCGCAGACCGGAGAATTGCTTGCAATGGTCAACTATCCGGAATATAATCTAAATGATCCGTACATACTCAATTATGATGTTTCGGTATCGGATGAGAAGGAAAAAATGGACCTCCTTAATGCCATGTGGCGTAACGGAGTAATTAATGATACCTACGAACCCGGATCTACATTCAAAGTCATAACGGCAACTGCCGGACTTTCATGCGGGGCGGTGAGGTTATCGGATACTTATTGCTGCGGAGGAAGTACCGTTGTCGGTTCGAGAACCATACGATGCCATAAAACAACGGGACACGGTACACAGACGTTTGCCGAGACACTTATGAATTCGTGTAACCCGGCATTCATAACATGGGGCTTGAGAACGGGCGTTGATAATTTCCTCACTTATATGGACCGGTTGGGACTTATGTCTGTTACCGGAGTTGACCTTCCGGGCGAGGCCTCAACAATCATGCATAAGAAAGAGAATATCAAAGAGCTGGAGCTGGCCACGATGTCATTCGGACAGTCATTCCAGATAACGCCGCTTCAGCTGATGCGGGCAATAAGCTGCGTGATTAACGGAGGAACACTGATTACTCCGCATTTCGGTGTCAGGACAATAGATTCGCAGGGTAATATTAATACTCTGGAATATGAAAGCGTATCAGGCGTGATAACGCCGGAAGTAAGCAATACCATGAAGATGCTGCTTAAATCCGTTGTATCCGAAGGCGGCGGAGGTAAGTGCTATATTGAAGGTTATTCGATAGGAGGCAAGACTGCCACATCACAGAAACTGCCGAGAAGTGAACACAAATACATAGCTTCTTTTATCGGATTTGCGCCAGCCGAGAACCCGCAGGTCATGGCAATGTGCATCATTGATGAACCGCAGGGAATTTACTACGGAGGAACAATCGCAGCACCGGTAGTCAGAGAAGTTTTTGAAAATATACTCCCATATCTTGGGATAGAACAAGGTGAGAAAGGAACAAAGTGATGATGAATGTAGATGGTAAGAAGATAGTTGTTGTAGGAACCGGTGTAAGCGGAATCGGTGCAGTTAAGCTTCTGGCACAGACCGGAGCAATTATTACTTTATATGACGGCAATGAGAAACTTGCGGAAAGCGATGTGAGAGCAAAGCTTCCGAAAGACTGTGAAGTCAGGATAATTCTCGGAGAAATGCCGCAAAGTATAATTAATGACACCGACCTGCTTGTAATAAGTCCCGGAGTACCGATTGACAGCCCGATTGTCCTTGCTTTTAAAGATGCAGGAGTAACCGTATGGGGTGAAATCGAGCTTGCATATAACTTTGAACAGGGCAGAGTGTATGCCATAACGGGAACTAACGGAAAGACAACAACCACAACACTTATAGGTGAGATCATGAAGGAATGGAACCCGAAAACTTTTGTTGTCGGTAATATCGGTACATCGTATACCGGAGAGGTTCTTAAGACTTCTAAGGACAGCATTACCGTTGCTGAAATCAGCAGCTTCCAGCTCGAGACAATCCATGATTTCAGACCTGCCGGAAGTGCAATATTAAACATCACTCCGGATCATCTTAACAGACATTATACAATGGAAAATTATATATCGGTCAAGGAGTCTATTACGCGTAACCAGAAAGATGACGATTTCTGTGTCCTTAATTATGATGATGAAGTGCTTCGTGAATTTGGAAATACAATAAACAATACCGTATTTTTCTCAAGGAAAACTATTCTTAAAGAGGGTGTTTATCTTGACAATAATATGATAAAATGCACTTTTGACGGCAGAACGCAGGATGTTATCGATGTAAAAGATTTATTTATATTCGGTAATCATAATTACGAAAACGTCATGGCCGCGGTTGCGATGACAGTCAAGGCAGGAGTACCGCTTGATATTATCGTAAGGGTTCTTAAAGCATTTAAAGGAGTTGAACACAGGATCGAATTTGTCAGGGAACTTGATGGAGTAACATATTACAACGATTCAAAGGGAACCAATCCGGACTCATCAATCAAAGCACTTGAGGCGATGACAAAACCTACGCTGATAATTGCCGGAGGATATGATAAACATTCGGAATTTGATGGATTTATCGATGCGTTTGGCGGCAAAGTCAAACTCATGGTTCTTATAGGAACGACAGCCCCTCAGATTGAGAAAACCGCACGCGCACATGGATTTGACAATATCATCAATACGGACAGCCTTGAAAATGCGGTTCAGATATGCCATGACAATGCCGTTTCCGGTGATGTTGTACTGCTTTCGCCGGCATGTGCAAGCTGGGATATGTTTAAGAGTTATGAAGAACGTGGCAGGCTTTTCAAGGAATATGTAAACAGATTTTAGAGTGATCATAAGGGAGATATGCAATGGCAGATACATCACAAAATATGCAAAATGGAAATAACAGAAACCTGACACCGAAGGGTAAATTTTTCGATTTCAGCCTGCTTATAATAGTAATGTTTCTTATTGCATTCGGACTGGTAATGCTTTACAGTACCAGTTCCTACAGCGCAATGGAAGATTACGGTGACGCTGCGTATTTCCTTAAAAGGCAGCTTTTGTCAACTGCAATAGGAATGGTGGTTTTTGTTGCGGCAATTTTTATAAATTACCATTTCTGGTATAAAATCAAATGGTTCATATATGTCGCATCGATTTTTTGCGTATTGCTTGTCCTTTCACCATTCGGACACACTGTAAAAGGTGCGCGCAGATGGCTGAGATTAGGTCCGCTGTCATTACAGCCGGCTGAGGTTGTTAAGGTCGGACTTATAATTGTGCTTGCGGCTTTTATAAGTTACAGCGGAAGCCATATGAAGAAACTGAAAAACAATATTGTATATTGTATACTTGCGGTTGCGGCAGCCGGAATTACCGGAATTGTGACCAACAACTTAAGTACAGCGATAATACTTATGGGTATTGCATACATAATGCTTATGATCGGTAATTCCAAACCTGCATGGTTAATTATAGCGACTGTGCTGGGGGCGGTTGCGGTGGTGGCATTCCTGATATGGTTTTTTAACAATGTGGATTCAGCGAGCCATTTCCGTTTTAAACGTCTGCTTGCATGGCGAGACCCGGAAAAATACGCATCGGATACAGGGTTCCAGACATTGCAGGCATTGTATGCACTCGGTTCCGGCGGATTTTTCGGAAAAGGCCTGGGTCAGAGCATGCAGAAACTCGGATTTATTCCGGAGGCCCAGAATGATATGGTATTCTCCGTTATATGCGAGGAACTCGGTCTGTTTGGCGGAATATGTCTGATAATACTTTTTATCCTGCTTATATGGAGATTCATGGTAATTGCCAACAACGCACCGGATCTGTTCGGATCAATGCTTGTGGTCGGGGTTATGGCACATATATCGCTTCAGGTGATACTTAATATAGCGGTTGTAACCAATGTTATTCCCAATACGGGCGTTACACTGCCGTTTATCAGTTACGGAGGTACATCGGTGCTTTTTTTGCTTGCAGAGATGGGAATAGTCCTGAATGTATCAAGGCAGATACAGGTTCCGGTGACCGTTTCACAACAGGCCGGACGGCTGCGGCAGAGGGCTCATGCGAGGTAACATAACTGAAATCCCTGCATATAATGGTATGTAAACATTCATTATATGCGGGGATTTTTTATGAGGAGCCTTATGATATCCGGACACAGAAGACTTAGGGGCATGATTAATGTTCAGGGAAGCAAGAACTCGGTATTGCCCGTTATGGCAGCGGCACTTCTTACGGAAGATAAAGTAATCATAGAAAACTGTCCGGCAATTACGGATGTTTATCACATGCAGAAAGTAATGCAGGCGGCGGGCGCGGAATGTGACATTGAAAATGATATCGTAACGGTACGTTCCGGCATGCTTAAATCTGCTCCTGACGAAGAATACTGTGCAAGATTCAGGGCCTCTTCGCTTTTTATGGGCGTGTTTCTTGCGGTATGTGGGAGTTTTGTCATGCCATATCCGGGAGGATGTAACATCGGAAGCCGGCCGCTTAACTATCATATTGACGGGCTGCGCTCACTCGGAGCGGTGGTAGAGGAAGCCGGGGGATACATAATAGGTTACTGCAGGGAACTTAAAGGCGGAAGTTATGAATTTCCGTATCCGAGTGTGGGAGCGCTTGAGAACATAATTCTGGCAGCGGTGCGTGCCGAAGGAAAAACCTGTCTTACCAATTGCGCAAAAGAACCGGAAATTGTTGACTTATGCGACTGCCTTAAAATGATGGGAGCGGACATAGACGGTGCAGGAACCGGAACGATTATTATTAACGGAAAAGCAACATTGCACGGATGCCGTTACAGGGTTCCCGGAGACCGCATAGCAGCCGGGACATATATGGCAGGCTGCGCCATAGCCGGCGGCAATATATGCCTGAGGGGAATTGAACCTGAAAGGCTGACCGCGGTCAGTGATATTTTGCAAAAAATGGGATGTCATCTATTTACAGATAAAAAAAGTAATGAGATAATAGTCATGGCGGACGGAAGACGCAGGGCAGTTACATCGGTTGTCACGGGACCGTATCCGGAATTTCCGACCGATATGCAGGCGCAGATAATGAGCGTGCTGGCATACTCCGGAGGTTGCTGTGATATATACGATAATGTATTTGAGAACCGCTATAACGCGGCAGGAGAACTGGTGAGAATGGGCGCTGTTATTTCGGTGTCGGGCGGACACGCGAGGGTATGCGGAAGACCGGCATTGAAAGGAGCAAGAGTGTGCGCTACGGATTTACGGTGCGGTGCCGCACTGGTTATTGCGGCGCTGGGAGCGGACCGCACGATAGTGGACGGATGCAGCTATATATGCCGTGGATATGAGGATATACAGAGAGATTTGGAACAGTTAGGAGCAGATATAAAATGGATACCCGGAGAAGAACACACAGAGGACTTAGAATTACAATTGTAGTATTTATTATAATTGCGGTGATAGCGGCTGCTGTATTTGCCGCGGCAAGATATGTATTTAAAGTAAAGGAAATAAATATAACAGGAAGCGACAGATATTCGTATGATGAATTATATAAATATATTTTTGCAGATCGTAATGCAGATAATACAATACTGTTTTCTCATACCAATAAGAAAGCCGGAAAGCCGGATATACCTTTTATAGCCAAGACTGACATATCGGTCAAATGGCCGGACACAATTAATATCACGGTATATGACAAAAGTCTTGTCGGATATGTTGAATACAAGGGAACAAATATGTATTTTGACAAGGACGGAGTGGTGGTTGACAGCTCACCCGATGTATTTGAGGATGTGCCTAAGATAACCGGCCTTAAGTTTAAAACTATTGTAATTAATGATAAACTAGACGTTGAAAATCCGGCTATTTTCGGAACAATAAGCGATGTCAAACAATATATTTCCCAATATAATCTGACAATTGACGCACTCAATATTGAACAGGACGGTACATTATCGGTTGATATGGGAGGCGTCAAAGCCCTTCTGGGAAATAACGATAATCTTATGCCGGATAAGATATACGAACTCAGCTGTATGGCTGACAGCATCAAGGACCTTAAAGGGGTGCTTCATCTGGAAAAATATGACGGAAACAGTCAGAATATAATACTCAAACAGACGGAGTGATTTTTCGTAAAATTTATTTTAAAAAACTCAAAATAGAGGTTGATATTTCTACGAAAAAATAATATTATATTCTTATGCGATTATAACTGAGTAACTATGGAGTCAGACCTTTTTAATATAGATGAAGGAATTACGGAGTATATCTCCGATGACATGGTTGGTTTAAGGAGGACAAGGTTTTGCTAGAAATCAAGACTAATGAGTCGGAAGCATCTGCTAAGATAATAGTAGTAGGTGTAGGTGGAGCCGGCAATAATGCAGTTAACAGAATGATTGATGAGAACATCGGAGGCGTGGAGTTTATCGGAATTAATACCGATAGACAGGCTCTTACACTTTGTAAGGCACCTACGGCTATACAGATAGGCGAGAAGCTTACCAAGGGACTTGGCGCCGGCGCTAAGCCTGAAGTTGGTGAGAAAGCAGCAGAAGAGAGCGCTGATGAGCTTACACAGGCTATCAAGGGCGCAGATATGGTATTTGTAACATGCGGAATGGGCGGCGGTACCGGTACAGGTGCGGCACCGGTTGTTGCCAAGATTGCCAAGGATATGGGTATTCTTACGGTGGGCGTTGTTACGAAACCGTTTAAGTTTGAAGCTAAGACGAGAATGACTAATGCCATAACAGGTATTGAGAAGCTTAAGGACAGTGTTGATACACTTATTGTTATTCCTAACGATAAACTGCTTGAGATTGTTGACCGCAGGACTACGATGCCTGATGCACTTAAGAAGGCGGATGAAGTCCTTCAGCAGGCAGTACAGGGAATTACAGATCTTATCAATGTACCGGGACTTATTAACCTCGATTTTGCCGATGTCCAGACAGTTATGAAGGACAAGGGCGTAGCACATATCGGTATCGGTACAGCTAACGGAGATGATAAGGCTATTGAGGCAGTTAAGATTGCCGTTGCGAGTCCGCTTCTTGAGACGACCATTGAAGGTGCATCACATGTCATCATCAATATCAGCGGTGATATAGGACTTATGGAAGCCAATGAAGCTGCAAGCTATGTTCAGGAACTTGCAGGCGATAATGCCAACATTATTTTCGGTGCTATGTATGATGATTCAGTTCAGGATCAGGCGACTATCACAGTTATCGCTACAGGTCTTGACGGATATTCGGCAGGTGCTGCAAGTGCCATGGCAGGATTTAATTTTAAACCGCAGACAACAGCAAGACCTATTTCAGCTCCTACATATGAGTCTCCTTACGCTAAGACAAGTTCACAGCCTGCAAGAGAGATTCCGGGACTTAATAAGCCAAAGCCTGTAGAGAGCAATGTTGAAGAGAAAGGAATCAAGATTCCTGAGTTTCTTCAGAAGAGAAGATAGTATTATACATTAGAGAGATTTATGTGCTATGGCAGTACGTTCTTACTGTCATAGCATTTTTAATCTAAATAAGCCAAAGGAGAAAAGGTATGGAAGAAGTTGCAGGATATCTGCCAGGTATGTATGCTACATTCTGGGCGCTTGTGCCGCCGCTTGTAGCGATTATTCTTGCATTGATTACGAAGGAGGTATACAGTTCACTTTTTGTCGGAATTGTAATCGGAGGACTTTTTTACGGTAATATTTTTCAGCCGGGTTTCAGCTTCGAGACATCAATGCTTCACATTTTTAAGGACGGTCTTATAGGAGTACTTAAGAATGCGTCCAATATAGGAATTATAATATTCCTTGTGGTACTGGGAATCATAGTATGCATGATGAATAAGGCCGGAGGTTCGGCGGCGTTCGGACAGTGGGCTTCAAAGCATATAAAGACAAGAATCGGAGCACAGATAGCTACGATTTTTCTTGGCATACTGATCTTTGTTGATGATTATTTTAACTGTCTCACGGTAGGAAGTGTTATGCGTCCGGTTACGGATAAACATAATGTCTCCAGAGCCAAATTAGCATATCTTATTGATGCGACCGCGGCTCCGGTGTGCATAATCGCCCCGATTTCATCATGGGCGGCAGCAGTTACGGGATTTGTGCAGGATGAGAACGGATTCGGGATTTTTATACAGGCCATACCGTATAATTATTATGCATTGTTTACCATAATAACGATGTTTGCATTGACGATTCTCAAGACGGATTTCGGACCTATGGCAAAGCATGAAGCCAATGCGGTTAAAGGTGATATATATACTACAGAAGACAGACCTTATGCGGATGCAGATGATGATGAAGTGCATGGTAAAGGCAAGGTTATCGATCTTGTATTCCCCGTTGCAGTACTTATAATCTGCTGTGTTATCGGTATGATATATACCGGAGGGTTCTTTAGCGGTGTCGATTTTATATCCGCATTTTCGGGAAGCAATGCATCGCTCGGACTTATGCTTGGAAGCTTTGCGGCGCTTATTATAATAATAATATTCTATAGCATAAGAAAAGTATTAAAATTCACAGATTGTTGTAAATGTGTTCCTGACGGATTTAAAGCAATGGTTCCGGCAATTCTTATACTTACATTTGCGTGGACGCTTAAGTCGATGACGGACAGCCTCGGAGCTAAGGAATATGTTGCGGACCTTGTAAGAAATGTATCCGGAATGTGGCTTAATCTGCTTCCTGCGATAGTATTTATTATAGGAGTGTTCCTTGCTTTTGCTACGGGAACATCATGGGGAACATTCGGAATACTTATCCCGATAGTTGTAGATGCATTTTCAACAACCAACCACACGATGATGATCATTGCGATTTCAGCATGTATGGCAGGTGCGGTATGCGGAGATCATTGTTCACCGATATCAGATACTACAATAATGGCTTCTGCCGGTGCGCAGTGCAATCATATGAACCATGTATCCACCCAGTTGCCGTATGCGATAGTGGTTGCAATAGTATCATGCGTGACATATATAATTGCAGGATTTGTCAAGAATCCGGTCGTATCGCTTGTTATCGGAATCATATTGATGATGGGCACGATTATGGGAATCAAATACCTTAACAAATCCAGAATTGCAGAATAAAGAAGTCCGGAAATTTAATCGTGCGGAATATCATGGAAACGACCGTCGAGTTCCTCTGTCTTTATTATATTGATAAAGGCATGTGAATCGATTTTACGTATTAAAGGAATAAGCTCTCTTTTTGCTTCGGAATTGATAACGGAGTAAATGAGAGTTTTTTCTTTCTCTTCATAACAACCGATTCCTTTGAAAAGCGTTGCGTCATGATTGGTCATCTCGCGTATGGCAGTATATATTTCCTCTGATTTATCGGAGATGATAAAAAGAGTCGCTTTCTGATATCTTTTGTACAAAAACTGGATTACCTGCGTGCTGCAGAACTGGTAAATTATGGAATATAATGCAATGGACCAGCCGAATAACATGCCGGCAATTGCAAGTATCACAATGTTGCCGATAAGGATATAGTTCCACCCGTCAATGCCTTTCTCGTGAGAAAGAAAAATACTTATAAAATCCGTTCCGCCGGTCGTGGTGCCGACATTAAGGCACAGGCTGATCGAAAGGCCGTTTATGAGTCCGCCGAACACGCTGATTAAGAGAATATCGGTCGTGAACACATATGCCGGAAGAAGGTCGACAAGTATACTCGAAAGAATTATGACGACAATCGAATAAATCGTGAATTTGCGGCCGATATAACGGAATGCGATATAAGCCGGGACGATATTAAGCAATACGTTAAATATCGAGAACGGAATCGTAATGTGCAGGAAATCTTCAATGACAGCCTGTATAAGTAATGATACACCGGAGAAGCCGCCCGGGTACAGACCGGCCGTTTTGGCAAAACAACGCAGATTCCAGGCGTAGAGAAATGAAGCTGTAATCACGATAAATACCCTGAATACCTGATAGAAGTGCGGATGCTTATTTTCCAATGACTGAAACATAATTAACCTCCTTATATGAGTTACCCGGCAATTGTGCTCAGGAAGAGCCGGATGATTAAAGCTCACTTAATGTTTTGATAAAATCATAGCAAAAATTTAATATGCAGTCAATTAAACTATTGTTAAAAATAAAATACCGTGGTACAATAACTACATAAACGTTGATATTAGAAAAGCATTGACGGAAAGAGTAATGTGATAATGCCATCCAGAGAGAGCACGAATGGTGGAAGTTTGCTTATGGTTATGTTGCATGAAGACCACTCCCAAGCTGTGCGCATAAGATTGTATTCCGAAGCGTCACCGTGTAGCTGCGTTATAAGCGAAGAGTTAAAGTTAAGGTGGAACCGTGCTTAGCACCCTTAAGTGTATTTATATGCACTTAAGGGTTTTTTAATATCAGGAAGAATAAGGAGATAATTAAAATGGTTAATTTTAAAGAAGACGAACAGTTAAAAATGTTAAACCATTCATGTGCACATCTTATGGCACAGGCAATCAGACATCTTTATCCGCATGCCAAGTTCTGGGTAGGTCCTGTAGTTGCGGAAGGCTTCTATTATGATGTGGATCTTGGTGATGATGTTATCAGGGATGAAGATGTTGCGGCAATAGAGAAAGAAATGAAGAAACTTGCCAAGAAAGGCGACAAGATTGTCCGCAAAGAGATTTCCAAGGAAGAGGCTCTCAAGATGTTCGGCAATGACGAATATAAGGTTGATCTCATCTCTGACCTCGAAGACGGAACCATTACATGTTATGAGCAGGGCGATTTCACGGATCTCTGCCGTGGACCTCATGTTGACAATACGAGACTCTGCCGTCATTTCAAGCTTGTAAGACATTCAGGCGCATATTGGAAGGGCGACAGCAGCAATAAGATGCTTCAGAGAATTTACGGAGTATGTTTCCCAACAGCGGAGGAACTCGAAGCACATCTGCAGCTTCTTGAGGAAGCTAAGGAAAGAGACCACAGAAAGATCGGCAAGGATATGAATCTTTTTATGGTGGACGACCTTGTCGGACGCGGACTTCCGATGTTTCTGCCAAAGGGTTATACAATATGGCAGGAACTTGAAAATTATATTAAGGCCAAGGAGCGTAAGCTCGGATATCTTCATGTAATGACACCTTGTGTTGGTACAGTCAATCTCTATAAGACATCCGGACATTGGGATCATTACAAGGAAAATATGTTCCCGGCAATGGAAGTTGAGGGAGAGTCATTTGTATTAAGACCGATGAACTGCCCGCATCACATGATGATATATGCTAATAAGATGCACTCATATAAAGATCTTCCTATAAGAATCGGAGAGATTGCGCATGATTTCAGATTTGAAGCCAGCGGAACACTTAAGGGAATCGAGAGAGGCCGTCACTTCTGCCAGAATGATGCACATATTTTTGTTACACCGGAACAGATAAAGGACGAGTTTACCAATGTTGTAGATCTTATTTTCAGCACATATAAGGATTTTGGCATCACGGATTACCGCTGTGTGCTTTCACTCAGAGACCCGGCCAACAAGACCAAATATCATGATGATGATGAGATGTGGGATAAGGCAGAGAATGCACTCAGAGAGGTTATGAACAGCCTCGGAATAGAATATACCGAAGAAATAGGCGAGGCAGCATTCTACGGACCGAAGCTTGATGTCAATGTTAAACCGGCAGTAGGTAACGAATATACGCTTTCCACATGCCAGCTTGATTTCTGCCTTCCGGCCAAATTTGAACTCACATATGTTGACAAAGATGGCGAGAAGAAGACACCGGTTGTCCTCCACAGAGCAATTCTCGGCTCACTTGACAGATTTATGGCATATATTCTTGAAGAGACCAAGGGAAATCTTCCTACATGGCTTGCACCGGTACAGGTTAAAGTTATACCGATCAAGACAGATGATGAGGAACTTATGGCATATGCCCATGAAATCTGTGATGTACTTGAAGCACATAATGTCAGATATGAGCTTGATGACAGGGCAGAGAAGATGGGATACCGCCTCAGGGAGGGACAGATTCAGAAAGTTCCGTATCTCCTTGTAATAGGAGCCAGTGAGAAAGCTGACAGAACTGTTTCCTGCACCCTTCACGGACAGAAGGAAAAGACAGTATTCGGTCTTGATGAATTTGTTGAGAAGATTGATAGCGAGATTAAGAATAAGCTCAGATAATAGATAAACATATTGGATTCACAGCATATTATGTATTATAAACGCATATATGAAGGGAATCAAAGGATATGGCACAATTTACCAATCAGGCGCAGATCCGTTACGGAAATGCGGTTGCCAATTCAAACATTGCCGTTGGTGAAATACTTGAGGTGCTTTCGGCATCCAAAACAGCGGTAAGAACAACTTACGGACAAAATGACAGTGTGACATATATTGTCAGCATAGTCAATGCAGGAACAGTCCCTGTTACAGGACTTACACTTTCGGATAACCTGGGAGCTTATACTTTCGGAACCAGTTCGCTTACACCTTTAACTTATGTTGAGGGTACGGTAAAATATTATGTGAATGGTACATTGCAGACAGCACCTGCGGTTACCACAGCTCCGGTCTTTACGATCACGGGGATAACGGTGCCGGCCGGAGGAAATGCCATGGTAATCTATGAGGCGATGGTAAACCGGTATGCACCTCTTGATGCAGGTTCGTCAATTACCAACAATGCTAATATAAGCGGAGGCGGAATTACACCTGTTACCGTAGATGAGATAGTGAGTGCACAGACGGCACCGCTTTTGACAATTACCAAATCGATAAGCCCGGTTCCGGTTACCGAAAACGGAACGATCACTTACACCTTCCTTATCCAGAACGGTGGAAGTGCTGATGCCGATGCGGCTTCAGGTGTTACGGTATCGGATAATTTTGATCCGGTGCTCACTAATCTTACAGCAACGTATAACGGTACACCGCTTGTGCCGGGCACAGATTACACATATAATGAGACATCGGGTGAATTTGTGACAACAGCCGGCAGGATAACGGTACCGGCCGCAGCTTTTACACAGGATGCAACAACCGGTATATGGGCAATAAATCCGGGTGTCGGAACGCTTGTGGTAACAGGAACTATATAATATTTTATCCCGTGGGAGAATTCCTGCGGGATTTCCGTTTAAACATTGTCACATTATTGCAAAATATGTTAAAATATCAATTATCAGAATACATCACGGAGGAACACATATGGAATACGACGAGTCAGTCTTTAAAGAGAAAGCTAACCGGAGAGCAAGAAGAATATGGCTGATATTTGCCATTCTCCTTTCAGCCAATTACGGAAGCGATCTGGCAAACGGTTTATCTACATCAACATACTATATTATTTTTCTGGCATTATGCTGGATACCGATCATTTCAGGAGAAATATTACTTCGTGCCAAGGGTTTTGCAACCGAAGCATACAAGTATAATCTTGTAATCGGGTATGGTGTATTCTACACATTCGTGATAAGTACAACGGAATCACCTATTGCTTTTACATATATTCTTCCGGTTACAAGCCTTCTTGTGTTATACAAGAACAAGAAATTCATGGTGACATGCGGAATTGTTAATTCGCTGATAATAGCCGGAAGTTCCGTGTACAGATATATGAACGGATTTAATACCGCGTCCGATCTGAAAAATTACCAGCTTGAGCTGGCATGTATCATATTATGCTATGTGTGCTATGTAATGTCCATAAAGCATCTGAATGAGTCCGACGGTGCAATGACGGACAGTATCAAGGCCGACCTTAAAAGGGTTGTAACCACGGTTGAGAAGGTTAAACAGGCAAGTAATTCAATAATGGACGGCGTGACGGTAGTCAGGGAACTGGCCTCAGAGAATTCACACGGTGCCAATATTGTCGTTGACAGTATGGACAGGCTCAGAGAGAACAATGAGAGGCTGCATAAGTCGACGGATTCATCCAGCCAGATGACTACGGATATTAATCTTCAGGTTAATAATGTTGTCGGAATGATTGATAAGATGGTGGCCCTTACCGCAGAGTCCGGCAAGCATGCCAGGGTAAGTTCATCGGATCTTGACAGCCTTATCGATACAACAAAGACGATGGCATCATTATCGGAAGAGATCGGAAATATACTCCGCACGTTTAAAGATGAATTTGCCATGGTAAAGAACGAGACAGGAACAATAGAAAATATTTCCGGACAGACCAATCTTCTTGCACTCAATGCTTCCATAGAGGCTGCAAGAGCCGGAGAGGCCGGAAAAGGATTTGCGGTTGTAGCCGATCAGATACGTTCGCTCAGTACAGATACAAGGGCGTCATCGGGGACAATCAAGGAGGCACTTACAAGGCTTGATGATACATCCGTCAAGATGACTGATTCCATAGAACAGACATTACAGCTTATACAGCTTACACTTGACAAGGTTATGCTTGCGGCCGGCAATATTGCTAAGATATCGGAAGATGCGGGTGAGCTTGATAACAATATCAGAATGATAGATACAGCCATCAAAGATGTTGAATCATCGAATATTCATCTTGTGGATAACCTGACTGAGGTAACCGGAATTGTTGCCGATATGACCGAGAGTGTCACGGACTCCAATGAAATAAGCAAGAGAATGCTCAGTAAATACGACGAAACCGCATCCAATATTAACTCAATCGAGAAAGTTGTTGAATCGCTTATGTGTGAACTTGGCATAGGCGGATTCATGGGCGTTGAGGATCTTCTGCCCGGTATGAAACTCATGGTAGAGGTTGGAACGGATAACAAGTATTATGGTGAGTTAATCTCACATGATGACGATGTCATGACGATAAGACTTAATAATGATGGTATCATTGCTGATAATACGGAGTGTAAGGTGCAGATTACAGTGGGCAATGTCCTTTATTGCTGGGATAAGGTCCGTGTCAAAGGAACCGGAGCGGCGAGAACCTACAGCGTATTTATTGAGCCCAGACCTAAGATAAATAACAGGCGTAAATATCCGCGTGTCGACATAGATAATTCCTGTACCGTCACGATTAAGGATACCGGCAGAAGTATAGAATGTAAGCTTGACAACATAAGTGCGAACGGTTTTGCATTTATTACAAGGGATGCATGTTTTATGGATCATAAGTCGGAAGAGATATCAATGGAGATACATGATTTTGTGCTTACAAGACATAACAGATTAGAAGGCCGTGTAATAAGATGCTCAGACGATGAAGGTTCGTATATTGTAGGATGCCAGATGCCTGAGGATGATTTCTTTATCAGGGATTATGTAAGCGAAAGACTCAAGAAAGAGAAAAACCAGAGAAAATAATGAATACAAGAGAAGAAGCATTGGAATACGGACTGACTTTTCCAGGAACTTATGTGGATGCGCCGTTTCATGACCGTAACTGGCAGTTAGTCAGGGTAAGGCCATCAGAAAAAGCTTTTCTGTGGACATATGAGCGTAATGGATACATTAACATTAATGTCAAGGTAAATCCTGAATGGCGGGATTTCTGGCGGGATGCTTTTGAGGCCGTGATACCCGGATGGCATCAGAATAAGGAACACTGGAATACGATAATTCTGGACGGAAGCATACCGGACGATACGATCAGAGACATGATAGCACAGAGCTATGATCTGGTTGCGGATAATCCGACAAAAAGGATATACGATGCCGTATGCAATATCCCGAAGGGAAAGGTGGCCACATACGGTCAGGTTGCGGCACTTGCGGGTAATCCTAAGATGTCAAGGGCTGTCGGCAATGCACTCCATAAGAATCCGGATCCGGACAGGATTCCGTGTTACAGGGTTGTCAATTCAAAGGGAGAGCTTTCGGGCGCATTTGCTTTCGGCGGTAAGAACGTACAGGCGGAGAGACTTATGGCGGATGGAATAGAAGTTGTCAACGGCCGCGTTGATCTGAAAAAATACGGAATTTAAAAATTAACACTTACATAATTTTGTAAAGTGTGTTAAGATGATATGTATTCAAATTTATATGGTTATAATTGGAAACGCACAATCCTCCGAGATGATAACGAACAACACATTCATTATTATTCAGGAGGATTTTTTATGCCGAAAAATAAGTTTCAGGATGTCATATTTACGGCCATTATGGCGACAATAATGGTATATGGTATGATAGTTTATAACGTTGCGTTAAATATGGGAGGAGTGTATGCTGCTACATTTACCGCGGCACTGCATGAGATGCCGATAATGGTGCCGATAGCATTTGTGTTGGAATTTTTCCTGGTTGGAAAGTTAGCAAGAAAACTTGCTTTTACAGTAATGAAACCGGATGACAGGCCGCAGTTTATCACATATGCAATTTCGATATGTATATGCTGTATAATGTGCCCGATAATGAGTTTTATTGCGACAATGCTTTTTAAGGACACGAAGAATTTCGCAACATTTATACAGACATGGGGAATGAATTTCCCAATGGCGATACTGTACCAGATGTTTTACTGCGGACCGCTTGTACGCCTGATTTTCAGACTTATATTCAGAGAGAAAAATAAGTAACCCTTTATTGCACTACACTTATTAATAAAATATGTAAGCGTAGTGCAATATTTTTGTGCATTATTCACAAAAATAGGAAACTAACTTTGTAAAAGTAGTTTCTTGATAACAGAATACGAAAATGTTATGATTATGGAAACGGAAATAATAAATTCAGTTTCCATATTTTTTTATATAAGGACGAAGAAATGGAATTAAGACAAACGATATTGGAAGGTACGATACAGGCCTTTAACGAAAAAGGATTAAAATTCACGATGGATGATGTGGCATCCATACTCGGCATGAGCAAGAAAACGATATATACGGTCTTTGCAGACAAAAACTCACTTATTACCGAGATGGTGGATTACTGCTTTGAATCCATTAAGGAAAGCGAGAGAAAGGTGCTTAACGACCCGACGCTTGATACGGTCGGAAAGATAAGAGGAATACTCGGCGTGCTTCCGGAAGGATACAAAGACATTAATTTTGGGCAGTTATACCTGCTGAAGGACAAATATCCCAAGGTATACCGTAAGGTGGAGGAAAGGCTTGAAAGCGGCTGGGAGTATACAATCGCACTTCTTGAACGCGGAATAAGGGAGGGCTGCATAAGAAATATTAAGATTCCAATCCTTAAGACGATGCTTGAGGCGACGCTGGAGCAGTTTTTCCAGAGAGACATACTGGTTAGCAACGGCATATCGTATAGCGATGCACTGAATGAGGTCGTAAATATTATGGTGGATGGTATTGTGACAGGAGGAAATAATCATGAATGATAAGTCAAAAATAATATTCGGCAATGAGATGTCCGGACACGTATATAAAAAAGCGCTCCGTTCCCGGAATAAGTATATCCGTAAATTCGGGGACGATTCCGCGAAAGATTACAAAGTCACTGTGGTTCCCAACCGGTATATAGGCGATTTGCTCGGCGTCAGGAATGTGCTTGTGGGTGAGCTTGATAAAAATGCCCACTACATTCCGGGCGATGAACTGGCAGCGGAGAAGTTTGACAATGACAAAGGAATAATTGTCGGAAATATAAGAATGGGATTCGGACATTACAGAATATCCATGGCGATGGCGTCAGCGGCCAATGCGCTGGGATACAAACCTTATTGGATGGATTTGAACTCATACAATGAAACAACATGCACCAGGATTATCGGTGCACAGAATGAATTGTACTCGCTCGGCTCAAGACTTTCAAAGAATCCGTTATTTAACAAACTCGTGTGGGAACCGGTGAACTACGAAGGCTTCAGGGCATTATCATATAATTCATCAGATCAGAAAAACGCAGAGCTTATGGCGCCGGTATATCATAATATACCCAAAGAAATTCCTGTAATAGGAACACATGTATGGCCGGCACAGGCAGCGGTGCATGCGGGAATGAAATATGTCGTGAATGCAATTCCGGACAATTGGCCGATGGCACTGCATCTGTCAGAAGGAAGCGTGCATACGATACAGTGCCACAATTCATACATGGGATATCGCATCCTGAACGGAATGAATAAGAAAAAAATATGCTCTCCGATGCCGGAAGGCAGTCTTTTCTATACAGGCCACTATATCGACCATGAAATAGTAAGCAACATAGAGAAAGATTGTGATGCAAGGATAAGACGTGCAGACGGCGGCGGCCCGTTAAGATTCCTGCTGTCAATAGGCGGCGCAGGTGCACAGAAGGAGATTTTTGCGGCAGTCATAGAACATCTTCTTCCGTATGTGAGGCAGAAAAAAGCGGCGTTGTATATAAATGTCGGAGATTATAAAAATGTATGGGATGATCTTAAGAAAGAAATACCGCAGATGGCAGAACTGTCGGAGGAACATTTTGATTCGTGGGATGAGACACTTGAATGGAGCAGGAATGCTCTGGATGAGAATTATGAGGTCACAGGAATCCACGGTTTCTGGCACAGCAATATATTTGAGGCGGTGTACTGCACCAACCTTCTTATGAGAAGTGCGGATGTACTTGTCACCAAACCGAGTGAACTGGCTTTTTACCCGGTTCCGAAGCTCTTTATAAGGCGGGTGGGCAAACATGAGATGTGGGGTGCGATTCATTCCGCGGAAGTAGGTGACGGAACACTGGAGTGCAGGGACATAGCACATACGATACAGATGGCGGACTTGTTTTTGAATGATAAAAATATATTAAAAGATATGTGCAGAAACATTACAGCTAACAAAAAAGCGGGTCTTTACGACGGCGCATATAAAACAGTGGAACTGGCGATGAGCCTTAAAAACAAATAATCCAAGGAGGAGAAGGTTTTATGGATAAAAAACAGCTTGGCGTAAAAGAAAAATTTGCATACGGAATCGGTGCGGTCGGTAAGGATATGGTTTATATGCTTTCGGCATCATATATTCTGTATTATTATCAGGACATTATGGGAGTGAGCGCGGTGGCAATGGGTGTGATACTTTTTGCCGCAAGGATATTTGACGCATTTAACGACCCGGTAATGGGAATCATTGTTGCAAAGACAAAAACAAGATGGGGTAAATTCAGACCGTGGCTTTTTATCGGAACACTTATGAATGCGGTCATACTTTTTCTTATGTTTTCGGCACCGCCGGCGCTTAATGGCGCGGGACTTACAGCATATGCAGCTGTGACCTATATATTGTGGGGCGTAACATACACAATGATGGACATTCCGTACTGGTCAATGATTCCGGCATTTACAAGGAGCGGCAAGGAAAGAGAAAGCTTGTCGGCACTCGCACGTTCATGTGCAGGCGTTGGTTCGGCACTTATAACAATTGTCACTGTGTTAAGTGTATCGGTACTCGGTAAACTTGTCGGAGGAAACGGATCCGTTGATATCGAGAGACTTGGATACAAGTATTTTGCGCTCATTGTCGCGGTGCTTTTTGTCATATTCATAACAATCACATGTATGTCAATAAAGGAAAAATCATCCGTAAATATGCAGACCGCAAGCGTCAAAGAAATGTTTAAGGCACTTTTTCGCAACGACCAGGCAATGACGATAGTTGTGGCAATTGTAATGATAAATACGGCATTATATATTACATCAAACCTAGTAATATATTTCTTTAAATATGATTTCAGCCCATCGGTATGGCAGAGCAATTACACACTTTTTAATATATTCGGAGGCGCATTCCAGATTCTCGCGATGATGATTCTGTTCCCGGTGCTGCGTAAATTCATGAATACTCTGAAGATATTCTATGTGAGCTTTACCATGGCGTTTGTGGGATATCTTACGCTTCTCGGAATAACGTTTACGGGCAGTAGCAACGTATACCTTTTGCTCATTCCGGCGTTCTTTATTATGTCCGCGATGGGAATGCTGAATGTCATTGTAACTGTTTTTCTGGCAAATACGGTTGACTACGGCGAATACAAGAATAACCGCAGGGACGAGTCAGTCATATTCTCTATGCAGACATTTGTGGTAAAACTCTCATCAGGAATAGCGGCATTGGCGGCATCGGTTGTTATCCAGGTCTTCAATATCAAAAAAGACGAGACAGGAGAGGTACTTCAGGCAATCGACAGGACATCGAGAATGGGGCTCCGCATGTGCATGACCGTAATTCCTATTATTGTTTTAATTGTAGGATTGATCGTTTTCAGAAAAAAATACATTCTGACGGATGCAAAGCTTGCACAGATTAACGATGAACTGAAATCACGCAAGGAAGATTAAGGGAGAGATTGATATGATTAATGTATCAGATAATATCTTTGTACTGAATACGAAGGACACGACTTATGTTTTTGGCATATTGCCGACCGGCCAGCCCGAACACCTTTATTACGGCAGAAAAATAACGGTGGGGGATGCTTCCGGCCTCAGGGAAAAACATGTGTTCCAGCCGGGCAACAGTGTTGTGTATGATAGTGAACACGATAATTACACGCTTGAGGATGTCTGCCTTGAGATGTCCTCATACGGCAAAGGCGACATAAGGGAGCCATTTGTAAAGCTGGTATATGAGGACGGAAGTTTTTCGTCCGATTTTATATATGATTCATATGAGATAACTGGCGGCAAGCCGGCACTTGAGAGCCTGCCGTCATCCTATGATGTGAGTGATGGTGCCAACCATCTTATACTACGTCTTAAAGAGTGCGGCAGCGGACTGGTGATGGAACTTCATTATCATGTTTTTGAAGAGTGCAATGTTATCACAAGATATACTAAGCTCATCAACAATACAGATGCGGCTGTCAGAATTGATAAGATGATGAGCTGCCAGATTGATATGCCGGATGCAGAATATGATTTTGTTACCTTTGACGGTGCGTGGGCCAGGGAAATGCAGATTAGCAATGTACCGGTATCACACAGCAGGCTTGTGAATTCCTCGTACACAGGGACATCTTCAAGCCGGGCCAATCCTTTTGTGATGCTTGCGCGCCCGCAGACAACGGAGACGGCCGGTGAGTGCTACGGTTTTAATCTGGTATACAGTGGCAACCACTATGAATCGGTGCAGGCCGGAGCATACGGGAAAATGCGGTTCATGAGCGGCATTAATCCCGAAAATTTCGCGTGGACATTGGAACCCGGAGAGGAATTTGAGACACCGGAGGCCGTGATGACATATTCATATGAAGGTTATAATGGGCTTAGCGGGCATATGCACGATTTTGTCAGGGAACACATTGTCTGCGGCAAATGGAAAAATAAGGTCCGCCCGGTGCTTTTAAACAGTTGGGAGGCCTGCTATTTTGACATCAACGAGCATAAACTCCTAAATCTGGCGCGCAAGGCTGCGGATATGGGAATCGAACTTTTCGTAATGGATGACGGATGGTTTGGAAAACGCAATGATGACAAGTCATCCCTGGGTGACTGGCGTGTCAACAAAGATAAGCTTCCGGGCGGCGTTGATGGCCTGTGTCGGAAAATAAATGACATGGGAATGGATTTCGGCATCTGGGTGGAGCCGGAGATGGTAAGTGTAGATAGTGATCTGTACAGAGCCCATCCCGACTGGGCGATGGATATACCTGGGCGTAGTCATTCCGAAGGGCGCAACCAGAGGATTCTTGACCTTACGAGAAAAGATGTACAGGATTATATTGTTGAAGAGATGAGCATGCTTTTTGCATCTGCCAACATAAAATACGTCAAATGGGACATGAACAGGATAGTGACAGATTATTTCTCAAAGGAGCTTCCGGCCGGTAAGCAGATGGAAACCGGACACCGGTATATTATCGGATTGTACAGCTGCATGAGAATATTGACGGAAAAGTTTCAGGACATACTGTTCGAGGGGTGTGCGGCCGGCGGAAACCGTTTTGACCTCGGGATATTGTGTTATTTTCCGCAGATATGGGCAAGCGACAATACGGATGCTTTGTGCCGTGCAATGATTCAGAACGGTTACAGCTACGGCTACCCTCTGTCAGTGATAAGTTCGCATGTGTCCGGCTGCCCGAATCACCAGACGTTAAGAACCACACCTTTAGAGACGAGATTCAATGTCGCTTCATTTGGAATATGCGGATACGAGTGCAATCTGTCGGATATGAAAAAAGAAGAGCTGGATGCCATTAAGGCGCAGATTGAAATTTACAAAAAATGGCGAGATGTTCTTCAATTCGGCAGATTCTACCGTACAAGGAATTTTGCTGACAATTCGCCGGTACAGGAGTGGACCTGCGTATCACCCGATAAAAAAAGAGCCATAGGTTTTATAATGCAGAAACTTGCAAAACCGAATACGCAGTTTGCGTACTACAGGGCATGCGGGCTTTTGCCGGACTGCCGGTATCATTTCTGCAACCGTGAGCTCAAATACAATATAAAGAATTTTGGGGACCTGATTAACACAGTTTCACCGGTGCATATCAAACCGGATTCATTCCTTCATAATGCAGCCGCGCATTTTATCAAAATGGATGGTGAAAAAGAGGATGTATATATGTACGGTGATGCCATTATGTATGCAGGCGTCAGGCTGAGTCCGGCATACGGTGGGACGGGGTATAACAGCGAGGTAAGATTTTTTCCGGATTTCGCATCCAGAATATATTTTATGGAAAGCGAGGAATAAATTTTATAAAAAGGTTGTAAATTGTATACCAGGTGGTATAATAAGGTGTTTTGTACACTTTATAGGAATGGAATGGAGAAGAAATGAAACAATTTACACCCAAATTATATGATGTCCTTAAGACATCATATAGCAAAGAACAGTTATTCAAGGACATTATAGCCGGAATAATCGTCGCGATAATAGCATTGCCGCTTTCAATCGCACTCGCGCTTGCATCGGGAGTGCGACCGGAACAGGGAATCTACACGGCGATTTTTGCCGGCTTTGTTATATCCTTCCTTGGTGGAAGCCGCGTGCAGATTGCGGGCCCAACGGCCGCATTTGCGACTATTGTGGCCGGAATTGTAGCCAAAAACGGTATGTCAGGTCTTGTGACAGCGACAATTCTTGCCGGCATTATCCTTATAATAATGGGAATATTTAAGTTTGGTAATCTTATAAGATTCATACCTTATACGATAACAACAGGATTCACAATAGGAATTGCCGTTACTATTTTTGTCGGTCAGATAAAGGACTTCCTTGGTTTGACATTTACCACATCACCAATCGAAACAATCGATAAGGTCAAGGCGGTAGCAGCATCGATAGGTACTTTTAATTATCAGGCATTGATTGTCGGAATGGTATCGCTTCTTATACTTATTTTTCTGCCGAAGATAAAAATATTCAGCAAGATTCCGCCGTCACTTATAGCGGTAATCGTAGCAGTTGTCATGGTTAAAATCCTTAAGATGGATGTTAAGACCATAGGTGACTTATATACAATATCAAGTGCGTTTCCGAAACCGGCGTTACCGGATCTGAGTTATTCGGCGATTGCCGGGCAGATTCCGAATGCGTTTACGATAGCAATCCTTGCGGGAATTGAATCATTGCTTTCATGTGTGGTATCGGACGGTATGATAGGAAGCAGGCACAAACCTAATATGGAACTCATCGCGCAGGGTGCCGGAAATATTGTTTCCGCGCTTTTCGGAGGCATTCCGGCAACGGGAGCAATCGCAAGAACTGCCGCCAATGTCAAGAACGGCGGCCGTTCACCGATAGCAGGAATGGTTCATGCCATAACACTTCTGGTAATACTTGTGGTTCTTATGCCTTATGCTGCATGGATTCCGATGCCGGCCATTGCCGCAATACTTTTTATCGTTGCATATAATATGAGCGGATGGAGGGAATTTATTTCTCTTATTAAAGATTCACCAAAAAGTGATATAATAGTACTTGTGGCAACATTCGTTCTCACGGTCGTATTTGACCTTGTGGTTGCCATTGAAGTAGGAATGGTTCTTGCGGCGCTTCTGTTCTTAAAGAGAATGGCTGACGTGACGGAAATCAAGAGCTGGAAATATATCGGTGATGATATAGATGAGAATGATGATCCGGAGCACATTAATCTTAAGCAGGTTCCAAAGCATACACTGGTGTATGAGATAATCGGACCGATGTTTTTTGCGGCTGCCGACAAATTTCTGGAGATTTCAACTGGACCGGATACCAGAGTTCTTATAATAAGGATGCGTGGTGTGCCTGCAATGGATATGACGGCTCTTCGTTCACTTAAGAAAATACACGCTCTCTGCAAGAAGAAGGGCATAACATTGATTCTTTCGCATGTCAAAGAACAGCCGCTTCATATGATGGAAAAAGCAGGATTTGCCGATGAAGTGGGAAGAGAGAATTTCTGCGCCAATATAGATGCTTCCATCGCAAGAGCACAGGAGATAGAATTGGGATAATACCAGGAGTGATGACAATGAAATATTCTGAATGTATAGACGCGGCGAGACCGCGTATAGGACAGTTCTGCAAGGCGTGCCCGGAATGTAACGGTGCAGCTTGCCGTAACCTTATGCCGGGTCCCGGAGCCAAGGGTATCGGAGACACTGCAATACGTAATTACAATAAGTGGAAGGAAATACGTATCAACATGGATACAATCGCCGAAAACGTTTCGGTCGATACGTCCTTAGAAATATTCGGCAGGAAATTTAAGTATCCTTTTATGGCAGGACCGGTCGGCGCGGTACAGCTTCATTACGGGGACTGCCTTGATGACGTCAGGTACAATGATATTCTTGTATCGGCGTGTGCCCGTGGCGGAATCGCTGCATTCACAGGTGACGGAACCGACGGCAATGTCATGATTGCAGCCACAAAAGCCATCAGGAATGCTGACGGTGTCGGAATACCGACCGTAAAACCATGGAATATAGAAACAATCCGTGACAAAATCAAACTTGTCAAGGAATCGGGTGCATTCGCCGTGGCTATGGATATCGATGCGGCGGGGCTGCCTTTCCTTAAGAATCTTACACCTCCTGCTGGCAGTAAAACGGTTGAGGAATTAAGAGAGATCATTGAAATGGTAGATGTGCCTTTTATTATAAAAGGTATCATGACGGCAAAGGGAGCCCTTAAGGCCAAAGAGGCCGGCGCATCCGCCATTGTGGTGTCCAACCACGGCGGCCGTGTGCTTGACGGCTGTCCGGCTACAGCCGAGGTTCTTGAAGAAATCTCGGATGCAGTCAACGGTTCAATGAAGATATTCGTCGACGGCGGAATAAGAAGCGGTGCGGATGTATTCAGGGCACTTGCTCTCGGCGCTGACGGAGTAATCATAGCCAGACCTTTTGTGACTGCCGTTTACGGCGGTGCAGAAGAAGGCGTGTACTCATACATAGACAAGATTGGCGCGGAACTTAATGACACGATGAAGATGTGCGGGGTCTCCAGACTCAGTGAAATTACAAGGGATTGTGTGAGAAGGTAGGTGATATGGAAGACAACAGAATGACAATTAATGGGAATGAATATGAAGTGGTGCGCCTGTTAGGCAAGGGAAAAGGCGGATATTCGTATCTGGTGACCGACGGACACAGCCGGTATGTTTTGAAGCAGATTCACCATGAACCATGTGAATATTACACATTCGGAGATAAACTCAAGTCAGAACTCAATGATTATGAAACATTGAGAAAAACAGGAATCACAATGCCGAAGCTTCTGGCTGTGGACGAGGAAAAAGAGAGGCTTCTTAAGGAATATATACAGGGAGACACCGTATATGAACTTGTCAAAACTGACAGGATGGAGACCCGGTGGATTGAAAAGATACAGGACATATGTAAACTATTATATCCTGCAAACCTGAATATCGACTATTTCCCGACAAATTTTGTCCCGTATGACGGAGAGTTATATTACATCGATTACGAATGTAATGCCTATATGCAGGAATGGGATTTTGAACACTGGGGAATTAAATACTGGTCCAAGACCAAAGAGTTTCTGGAATATGAAGCCAAAAAGTAAGAAGACCTCCTTTCGTTGATATTGTTTTTAAATGTGGATTGGGCTAAAATATAGTCAGACCTAAAACAGGAGATACTTACATGAAAATAACAATAATACACGGACAGAATCATCAAGGTTCAACATATCATCTTGCGCACATGATAGCGGATCGCACCGGTGGCGAAATCACAGAATTTTTCCTCCCGAAGGATTTTGAGGGCATATGCATCGGCTGCACCACCTGCATTCTGCGCGATGAACATAAATGTCCGCATTACGACCGACTGGAGCCGGTAACCAAAGCACTCGACGAGGCTGACGTAATCATTCTTGCGAGCCCGGTGTACGTCTACCATTGCACCGGCCAGATGAAAATGCTTCTCGACCACTACGGATACCGTTGGATGATTCACCGCCCGCGACAGGCAATGTTTACCAAGCAGGCGGTATGCGTCTCAACCGCCGCCGGTGCCGGCACTGCAAGCACGAACAAAGACATGGCCGACAGCCTTTTCTTCTGGGGCGTCCCGAAAATTTATAAATACGGTATCAACATTCACTCGATGAGCTGGACCAGAGTCAATGACAAAGTTAAGAGTAAAATGGAACACAAATCCGCTAGGATAGCCCGCCGCCTTGTAAAAAACTACGGCAAGGTCCGTCCCAGCCTCAAGACCCGCATATACTTTGAAGTCATGCGAATGATCCAGAAAAAAGCCGGTTTGTGTGAAACAGACTTAAATTATTGGCATGAACGCGGCTGGGACGGCTGTAACCGCCCGTGGAAAAAATAAATCACAAATAAAATTCAGGTGACATTCCGGTAATAATTTTGCCGGAATGTTATTTTTTATCTGATTATAAAAACATTGAAAAATGACAGCTTATAAATCGACAAAATACGAGTAATTACTTGCGCGCGATATTGAAGAGTGATAAAATAAGGCTAAACAGTGAAAATTTAATGAAAAGGTACGCAGGAGTGGGAAGATATACATATTCATTACAGTGATTTAATCATCTAGAATTAGATTGTTGGTGTTCTAGGTGGTATATTAATCGCCTGCATTGTCTGTGAGGATGATGACGGCAATTATCACCGCTTAATTCACGAAAAAACAGGCTTTTCTTGTTATGATAAGTATTTTTGGAATCAAGCACCTAATTCATGGCGACTCAAAGAAAAGGCTGATTATATTAAAAGCAAAGGCAAATGGGCATTAGTCAGAGAACAATACAAGAGAATAAAAAACAAGTATTTGACCTCAAATGACTATAACCATTCTTCGTTTATTTGCTATATTGAAGCTGTAAACAATGTTTATAACTCAAGAAAGCACCGGGACTAAAAATTAACAACACTAATTTTTATCGTCACTTAATTAAGTGGCGATTTTTTTATGCAAAAGGGGGCATCGTACTAATTTCTTAGGGCGACAGCCCTTTTTTTAATGGATATTGGGAAGATAAAAAATAGTGCAGCCAAAAATCGTGTATGGTGTTCACAGTTCGACAGAAAATTTGTTGATTAATTGACAAAAATAAAAAAAACATATATAATTATTTGGTGTGTCTACATTTTTAAGAAAAAAATAAAAGATATGGCTGATATTAAAAAACACTTTTCCATATCTTTTTTTAAGCAAAAAACTGAAGATAGGAGGTTGATAAAATGCTAAAAAATGCTATAGCATATATTTTAAGAAAAAGAAATAGAACATGTATAGTATTTATTATTTTAACATTAGTTCTCTCATTTTTGTATTCATGTTTGAATATATCCAAATCAACAAGTAATTTGGAAAAAAACTTATATAAGATTTCAAATACATCATTATCAATAACTAAAAATAATGGTGATACTTTTGAAACTAATCAGTTTAAAGAATTAGATAATATTAAAGAAATAAAAGAAATTATCACTATGTATGATGGCCTTGCCAGAACTACAAACATCAAGGTTGTAGATGGAACACAATTAATAGAACGAGATGATTTATCAGATGAGTTCAAAAATATGCTTTCAGTAGAAGCTACTAATAATAGTGAAAAG
>ERZ827520.171-NODE-171-length-112412-cov-11.170537_pt1 | contig 112412 bp, 115 predicted proteins | sample MGYA00519581_ERZ827520 | MGnify/ENA primary metagenome ERZ827520 (study PRJEB31778, sample SAMEA3449339) | human gut metagenome | biome: human gut; feature: human-associated habitat; material: faeces | place: United Kingdom | collected 2010/2012 ... | reverse complement strand
TCTGTCCAAATGGATTCGGTGGCTCTATTTTCATGGATTGGGTGGCTCCGCCACCATGGAATACTCATAGGCTAAGGTATCAATTTTAACCGCTACCGCAAAAGCTGCCATGACAATTGAACCAAAGCTATTGACTAATCCCTGTATCAACAAGATACCAAAATTCATAATAGATTGTTGGAGCGAGGTCATAAAAGAAAGATGTAAAATAGAAGATAAAATATCTTTTGACCAAATGCGATTTTCTTGTTTCACCCGAAAAATCGGAAATTTCAACCATACGTCAAGAAGCATAAAAGCGGCGGAAACAAATTGACTAAGTACCGTTGCCCAGGCAGCACCAGCTACACCCCATTGAAAAGGTACGACAAATAAGATATCTAAGAAGATATTTAATACAACCGAAATAGCTAAGCCAAATAAAGGCAATAAAGAATTCCCCAGAGCCCGCAAAATATTCGCAAAATAGTTATAAATACTTGTCGCAAATAAACCAATAAAGATGATTTGCACATATGTGGCCATAGCCCCTTCCACATTTTTTGGCACTTGTAAAAAATGCAGAATGGTTGTTTGTCCAAAGCTAACTAAAAAATACATGACAAGGGTACATAAACCAATACCTATAGAAGAGATGAACACACCTTGTTCAAACTTCTGCCAATCCTTTTTTCCTACTTGTATCGCAAAGAAACTGCTACATCCCATACATAAACCAATGAGTATCGAGGTTAAAAAAGTCATCAATGTATAACTGGATCCAACTGCAGCTAAGGCAATCGAACCAACATACTTTCCTACTACCCATGTATCGACCAGGTTATAGAGTTGCTGTAAAAGATTGGCAGCCATTAAAGGCAAAGAGAATAAGACTAATTTTTGGGAAATACTTCCACTTGTCATATCAATATTTTTCATAAAAAAACTCCGTAGAAAAAGATAGAGTATTTCCTCTATCTTTGTTTAACGATTTTATTGTACTACAAATCTTAAGACATAAATCAATAGATTTTTTGCAGGATCTTTTTCGCACTACCAACATAGTACAAAGATCCAAAGATACAGACTAATTCATCCTGGCAAGCGAAATCAATGGCTTCCACAATCGTACAAGCCTTGGCTTCTACGCCATAGCTTGCGACGATTTCCTTAGCTTTTTCGGCATTTAAAGCTCTCGGATTATCTGGATTTACACAATAAACACGCTTAGCTAAAGGAAGAATCACTTGAAACATTTCTTCATATTTCTTATCGGCCAAAACACCCATCACAAAAGTTACTTTCTGCTTTGGATAATAGGTTTCTAAACTCTCTCTTAAACGTTTAAATCCATCTAAATTATGGCTTCCATCTACAACGATATCCGGATTACGATGTACGATTTCAAAACGATCGGGCCAATAGGTATGTGCTAAAGCTTGTTTGGTTTTAATTAAATCAAAAGACCAACCACATTTTTCTAAAAGGGAAATAGCTTCTAAAGCTAAACTTGCATTTTGTATTTGATACGTTCCCAATAAAGAAATCGTATAGACTTCCCCTTCATACGCAAAGATTTGTACATCCACGTTTCTTTGAATCAATTGGGCTTCTTTTACGCGATGCAAAGAAGCTTCTTTTGCCTGGCAAGTCTTTTCTAAAACCGAATCAACTTCAGAAGCCTGTTGACTGGAAAGAACCATGCCACCTTCTTTTATAATCCCTGCTTTTTTCTCAGCAATAGCCGCTAGGGTATTTCCCAATACTTCCATGTGATCAAAACTGATTGAAGTAATAATGGAAAGCAAGGACTGTTCCATCACATTGGTTGCATCTTGTATACCACCTAGCCCTACTTCCATCAAAACAACATCACATTTTGCTTGATAAAAATATTGATAGGCAACACAAACCAAGGTTTCAAAACTTGTTAATGCACAACCACAATCTTCTGCCTTTTGAGCAACTTCTGTCGTATAAAAAGCCAAATCTTTTAAAGAAATATCTTGGTGATTGATTTGAATCTGCTCCGTAAAATGATCAACCATAGGTGAATTAAAAACCCCCACTTTGTATCCATTTTCCTGAAAGATCTGATGTAAGAATGCCGTTGTCGAACCTTTCCCATTGGTTCCAGCTACATGAATAATCTGGCATTTGTTTTGCGGATTGCCCATTGCAGACAAAACCTTTTTGATGCCATCTAAAGACATTTCCGCTTTTCCTGCTACCACATCTTTGGGATTAAACACCGGAAAAGATGCATAATAGGAAAGCACTTCTTCGCTATTCATGGGCTAACCCAAAATTTTTCACAAAAGGAATCTTTGGTAAGGGCTTTAAGACTAAGAAAAGTAAAAAGGCATTAATTGGAATCATCACAATTTCTTTTAATAAACGGGCACTTACTAAAACCAAAACACCTGTTCCATAAAGCATGGATAAATTGATACTGTTGACAACTAAACCAATAATCAAAGTATAAACGACTTGGGTCAATAAAATACGTTTGACACTCATCTCTTTCTTATAGAGCATCAAGCCAAAAAGAATTCCCGAAATGGCAGCACTAATCGTAAAGCCAGGAAAATATGGCCCTGTTGGTTTGACAATAAAAGCGCCAACATCAATTAAGATTCCTACTACAGCTCCTAAACCAGGTCCAAACAATGCGCCGGCAATGGCAATTGGCAAAGCAATAAAACGAATCTCAATTAACTCAGTAATAGGGATCTTAAAGAACCCCAATAGAATTCCAATGGCAACAAGCATTGCGGTCATGGTTAAAGTTCGAACATCTTTTAATTTTGACATAAAAAACCTCCTTTGCAGTCTGTCCTATTACTACATAAGAAGGAATGAACCAAGATATGTAGCAGCGGGATGCGAACACAATATCGCAAGTTTTACCTCTTCGTCTTCTTGTCAACTCCCTGTACAAGAAGCACTTTACGCATTGCATTCTACTCTGCTCTATGTTCTGAACACACTCTACCATAGTCCTATCATTCTGTAAACGCAGATTTTTTTCTAGTTCAACCAAACATTCCACTTCAATGTCCAATGCTGCCAGATTGCTTTTCTTTACAAGAATCTCAATTATACTAAAAGTAACAAAAAGAAGGTACAGACCAATGTACAATTAATCAATCATCCATGAAATATAAATCCATGGATAAAGAAAGGAGAGATCAAATAGATGGGAGTAATCATGAATAGATTTATTTCATAAAGGTCCTAACACTTGTGTAAAGAAACAAATGTTAGGACCTTTTATTTTTTGGGTTGACACTTTTTTATGATTCCACTATGATTGTTTCGGAAAAAGAAATACGGTAGGTGAGGTTACCGCAGGGATTTGGAATTCCTAAGATTGCTGCCGCAAAGTTGTGGAGACACAACTCGTTGGTCAACAGATGAAGTCGTGAAGGCTTTATTTAATGCAATTCATATGCCCTGCGATACTAAAGCTTGAACGGTGGTATAAGAATTTTTATTACGTCATTGTTCAAGGAGCAATGGCGTTTTTCTTTTAAAGGAGGTGAGAACGTATGTCAAATGACCTAGATTATCATTCGTGCAAAAAGAAAGTAGAGGAAAGATATCATGAAAAAAGAAAACTTCATTCAACTCCTTTCATCCAAGGAGTACAAAAAGGCACAAAGCGTTCTTACCCAGAACAACGCTATTGACAATGCCAAATTACTAGAAAGTCTAGACCCAAAAGACTGTGCTTTCGCATTCCGTTTAATTCCTAAAGATGAAGCATCCAAAGTATTCTCCTGCATGAGCTCATCTATGCAAGCGCATCTTGTAGACTTATTTACCCAATCCGAATTAAAAGAAGTCATCGATTCTTTATATATGGATGACACAGTCGACTTATTAGAAGATTTACCAGCCAACTTAATAAAACGAATTTTAGCAAGTGTGGATCCCCAAAAGCGCAATATCATTAATAAACTCTGTAAATATCCCGAAGACAGTGCTGGATCCATCATGACCATTGAATATGTTTCCCTAAGAAAAGATATGACCGTACAAGAAGCATTAGATCATATCAAAGCTACAGGGATTCATAAGGAAACAATTTATACTTGTTATGTATTAGAGAATAAGAAATTACTCGGTATTGTATCCGCAAAAAGCTTAATTACCAGCAATCGTGACACCAAAATTGAAAAGTTAATGAACAAGAATATCATCTCGGTACAAACGCATACCGACCAAGAAGAAGTTGCTAAACTATTCCGAAAATACGACTTGATTGCGATGCCGGTATTAGATAGTGAAAACTGTTTTGTGGGAATTGTAACTTTCGATGATGTCATGGATGTCATGATTGATGAAACCAACGAAGATATTTCCAAAATGGCTGCCATTGAACCAAATGAAAAAGGCTATTTTGAAACAACCGTATGGCAACATGCCAAACATCGTATTATGTGGTTATTGATTTTGATGTTCTCCGCAACCATTACCGGAAGCATCATTACCCGTTATGAAAATGCCTTCCAAGCCGTACCACTTTTGGTCTCCTTTATTCCTATGTTAATGGATACCGGTGGAAACTGTGGTTCACAGAGTTCGACCTTGATTATTCGTGGTCTAGCTTTAGGTGACATTAAATTTAAAGATTTATTCCGGGTTATTTTTAAAGAATTCCGTATTTCTTTAATTGTTGGTGCCATCCTTGCGGTCGCAAATGGTTTACGTATTTTTATTCAATATCAAAATCCACAAATTGCGATTGTGGTTGCTTTATCTTTAGCCGTAGTTGTCATCCTATCAAAATTCATTGGATGTGTTCTACCTCTATTTGCCAATAAAGTAGGACTCGATCCAGCCATCATGGCAAGTCCATTGATTACAACCATCGTAGATACTTGTTCTATTTTGGTTTACTTCAATATTGCCGTACATATTTTTAATATCTACTTATAAAAAAAATGGAGGAATCCCAAAGGGTTCCTCCAATTCTTTTACGTATTACTTACTTAATTTACTAGCAGCTGCTTCATCAACAATCACAATCACATTTGGATGATTTTGAAGAGCTGAAGCTGGACATTCTTCGGTAACACTACCTTCAATCATACCTTTTACTGCATCTGCTTTTTCAACACCGCTGGCAAGTACCAAAACTTCTTTTGATTTCATGATATCTGCAATACCCATAGAAAGAGCTTGTTTTGGAACAAGGTTTGGATCGTTATCGAAGAAACGGCAGTTTGCTTCAATTGTACTTTCGGTTAAATCTACAACATGCGTTCCCATATCGAAAGATGTACCTGGTTCATTGAATCCAATGTGACCATTACGACCAATTCCTAAAATTTGAAGATCGATGTTCGCATTTTGTAGTTGGGCTTCATAAGCATCAGCATCGGCTTGTGTTGTACCACAAGGTAAATGTGTATTTTCGTCTTTAATGTCAACTAAATCAAATAAGTTTTTGTGCATGAATGAATAATAAGATTCTGGATGGTTACGATCAATTCCTACATATTCATCCAAGTTATAAGAAACAATATCTTTATAATCTGTATTACCAGCTTTATAATCAGCTACCATTTCTTTGTACAAACCAACTGGTGTACTTCCTGTAGCTAAACCTAAAACGGCATTTTTCTTGCTTGTGATACATTCTTTCATGTATTCATAAGCTTTTTTCGACATTGCATCATAATCTTTACATACTATTACTTTCATCTGAATTACCTCCTGTAATCGCATACCACTTCTGTTCTTTTTATAGCACATAACTATACCACTTACAAGATATTTTTAAATTATTTTCTATTATAGCTATACCAATTTGTATATTTTGCCACATTGGTATACAAAAAGAGCCTTTCAGCTCTTGTGTTCTTTCATTCCTTTTGTCATATAGCGAAACGATGTATGTTTCGGATTGTAATACGAAATGGTGTATTCAACCAAATCTTGATTTTCGGCATAGCCTTTATCATCAAAGATAAAAACATTTTCCCTTGGTAGATTCATCCATTCTTGTACTTGTTTTGGCAAAAGTCCAATATGCATCATGGAAACCATATTTTTAGGTCGATAGCCTTTATCCTCCATATACGCATATAAAGAAAACTGTTCAAAATTAAAACGATCCATATCTTCAAATTTTGAATACGGCAAGTAAGCCTTTTGCAGAACATAGGATTCATCATTAACTTCTGATAAGCGAATCAATTCATAGACTTCTTGTTCTTCCGGAAAAGAATCCGACAACCATTGTGGAACTGCCATTTTCTGCAAAGAAATAGTATGTCTTGAAACTTCCATTCCATTCTGACGAAGCTGGGCACTTAGTGATAAAATTTCTGCATTACCCAACTCAAATTCATCCACCATTTTGGTGTGTTTGCGCACATAGTATCCACTACCACGTTTCGAAATTATGACCTTTTTTTCTTCCAGGTGTTTGAGCGCATTTCGAACTGTCATGCGGTTCATATGAGCAGCCTCAGCAAGTTCTCTTTCACTTGGCAATCGAGAGCCAACTGGCAATTTTCCGTCAATAATGTCTTTTTGAAGCAAATCCATCAATTGTTCATACTTTTTCTTAGCCATTGACGCTCACACTCCTAAACCGATAAAACGAAGGAATACTCGACATTTCAAAGTATTCAAAAGGTACAGATTCTCCTTCCATATAAGAAGTTCCTTTTTCAAATAAGATTTGTTTCGTATTTAAAAGTTCTTTTTCTGACTGTTTTGCGTTAACAATCAACAACTCTTCTTTGGTTTCAATAATTTGAATACCAAATTTTTCTTTTAATAGTGCATAAAAAGAAATATCCGTAAAGTCAACCTTTTCCAAGCCCTTTACTTTTTCGTATTGAATCCAGGTCTTTTCAATAGAAACCGGATATCCTTCGACAATTCGTAAACGACTTAATAGAAAAAGCTCTGTATTCAATGGTATGTTTAATTCCTGACTCAGATAATGATTGGAAGGTACCCGTTTTACTTCTAATACCCGATTGGAAAACGTATAACCCTTCTTGCGCATCTGTGCCGTTGCCGGTTCAAAGGAATCAATATCTCTTAATATAAAAAGCTCTTCTCGTTTCATAACTCACCTTAATTGGTCTTCATTATAGCATATTGGTATAGTTTTAACTCAACCAATTCCCATCACAAAGCTTTTTTTGGACAATTTTTCACACATTCCATGCATAAAATGCATTCCGTGCCATTGATTCTTTTTCTGGAATTATCGGTTACATCCACATTCATTGGACAAATTCTTTTGCACTTACCACAGGAAATGCATTTTGTTTTATCACATTTTACACGAATCAAAGAAAAGTAACTCATCGGTTTTAAGAATACTGTAACCGGACAAACATATTTACAAAAAGCCCGATTATCTTTAAATACAAAAGCCAAGATGATCCCAATCGCATAATATAGAAGATTCCCCACAATAAAAGCCCAGAACATAATCTTCTCTAAATTTCCTACATGACAAAGAAATAAAGCAGCCACAAACACAAAAGATAAGGCAAAGGTTATATAGCGTACCCAACCATAGTTCTTTCTCGGTTCTTGCGGTATTTTATATGGCAAGAAATCTAAAATCATCGCGGTCCAACACGCATAGCCACACCAACCGCGGCCAAAGATCAATGGGCCAAATATTTTAGCTACCGCATAATGAATCGTAGCGGCTTCAAAGACGCCAGTAAAAAGATAATACCAGAATCCTTCAATCTGCATATTCTCCTGGCAGATCAAGCCAAGATATACAAGCATATACATGCCCACTAACAATTGCACAACTCTTCTGGCATATCTATATTCTTTACCAAATAAATACATCCCTAGTGCTAAAGAAAGCCCAATATAAGTAAAATTAAATAAGTAAAAAATATTATCTTTACTCAACCATAATACAATCGCAATGATTTCAAAAATAACTGCCATCATAATTGGAATCAAAACCTTTTTACTCTGTTTCATCATATGGTCTCCCTTCTTCTCTATTATCTAACAATGCGAATCTGCATCACGACACTTCATATCCTTTTAACGATAGCCTCTAAGAAAGTCCTTTGTTTTCTACACTATATTTACTTATTAGGGTTCACCTTTGACATCAATACTATGCTCTCCACATGTGGTGTTTGACTAAACATATCAATAGGTTGAACCTTTTTAATATTGTAACATTGTTGCAATTGTTTAAGATCTTTTCCAAGTGTAGCTGGGTTACATGAAACATAAATGATATTTTGAATCGAAGCTGAAAGAATGGTATCTTTCATTTCTGTATTCAAACCCGTACGAGGTGGATCCACAATCAAAGTATCCACTGTTTTCTTCTGCACAATTTCTTTTAAAGCTTTTCCGGCATCCGCACAAAGAAAAGAAACATGTCCCGCATTATTAAGCTTGGCATTTTCATTGGCATTATCTACGGCATCTTGAATTGACTCAATCCCAATAATTTCTTTTGCCTGATCTTTGACAAATAAGCTAATGGCTCCAATTCCACTATAGGCTTCCACTAACACATTGGATTTTGGTGTCCATTGTGCTACTAAGTCATATAAATGAATCGCTTGCTCAGTATTTAATTGAAAAAAAGAACGTGGTAAAAGACGTAAGGTTTTATCGTCTAAGGTTAATTCAATGTTTTCTAAGCCTGCTAAATGAATCATTTCTTGACCAAAAATATCTTTCGTATAATCGGTTTTAATGTTTTGCCATAAAGAAACCAAACCCTCAATTTGACTACAAGCTGCGATGAAATCAGAAGAAATAGATACATCTTCCGTAATAAAAAGCACTTGAACCTTTTGGTTAAAATCTTTAATCACAAGTTGTTTAAAACCTTCTACTTCGTATTGATTCATCAGTGCCAATAATTGGCTTCGAACTTCTTCGATTTTCTTTTCATGAATCATACAGCGATCAATCGCTACAAAGTCATGGGAATTGGTAGCATACATGCCACTGCACCAAACGCCTTGTTCCTTTTTCAAAACAAATTTACAAAGATTTCGATAGCCTAAAGGATTAGGATTTTTCATGAGGGGTTCCACTTTTCCTTGATAATTGGCATATTTGCGTAAAGATTCTTTGACAATCTGCTCTTTCATCTTACATTGCTCTTTATATTGCACATGCATTAAAGCACAACCCCCACAGCTTTTCCATTTTGGACACATAGGATATCTTCTACGACTGGATTTTTCAATCAACTTATCCATTTTTCCAAGCATAAAACGTGGTTTTTCTTTTACGATATGATATTCAATTACTTCATTGGGAAGAACATAAGGAATAAAAACTGGCTTCTTATTCTTATATGCGATTCCTTCTCCATTAATTCCCCATTTTTTTATTTTAGTTTTCATATTTTTCTCCAACAACGAATCACAAATTCAAACGTCACATCCAAAGAAGAACAATTCTTCACAGCTTCTAGACCTGCTTTGGGACTTTTATACCGATATGGTGTCATTTCCAACAAGTTCCAAAGCTCATCCACCTTTTCCTGTTTTTGAATGTGTTTTTTCTCGACTAAGACAAATCCCTCTTTTGTATCTTGTTCTTCCGGATTTTCTAAAACGGTTTGATACAGTTTTTCTTTTAATTCCCAACAATGTCTCGGTCCTGGTCCTACGGTAATCCATACACCTTGGTCTTTTAAAACCCGATGTACTTCTTGATCAGCTTGTCCGACAAAAATGGATGTAACACCATCGCAACAAGCATCTTCAAATGGTAAATCATAAATCGAAGCGACTAAATACTGAATATTTTTATTTTGTTTCGCTGCATAAAGGACAGCCTCTTTACTCAGATCTACCCCAAAACATGGATCACAGACGCTTTGAAACATCGAAGTGTAATAACCTTGTCCACAACCTAAATCAATCAGGGAATGAATTTCATATTTTTTCAACAAGTCCAAGACTTCTTGTCGCATAAAGGCATAATAATCTTTTTCTAAAAAATGTGTACGTGCTTGTACCATGGCTTTATTATCCCCTTGATTCTTCTTTTGTTTCAAAGATAAATTCACATAACCTTGTTTCGCTATATCGAAGCTATGATGATTGGGGCATACAAATTGTCTATCGCTTTTTTCAAGTTTTTCCTGACAGATGGGACAACGTAACATAGACTCCTCCTAAAAAAGGGTGAGAAAATCACCCTATTAAAATAAATCTTCTTGTTCAACTTCTGGTCGAACAACAATTTCTTCACATTGATCAATACAATCTTGAACCATCGACTGCCAATCCCAACGTGCTTCATATTTTTCACAACGATCAATACGTGGTTTTGTAGCCGGATTCTTTGGATCAAAAATCGTACAACAATCTTCATATGGCAAGATGGAAGTTTCATACGTACCAATCTTACGAGCCAAATCAATAATTTCCACTTTATCCATACAAACAACCGGACGCAATATTGGCATATTTGTCACCGCATTAATCGTCTGCATACTCTCTAAAGTCTGACTAGCTACTTGTCCAACCGACTCTCCTGTTGCGATAGCTTGCGCATGACGTTTTTGCGCTAAGCCACTGGCAATTCGCATCATCATACGACGCATTAAAGTAATCGCATAACTTTCATCGGCATGTTGATAAATAGCTAATTGAAGGTTCGTAAATGGAACCACATGAACCAAAATTTCTCCTTGATAACCACTAATCATTGAAGCTAGTTTTAAAACTTTTTCTTGGGCATTTTGACTTGTATAAGGTGGTGCCGCAAAGTGAATCGCTTCAATATGCACACCACGTTTCATCATCAAATAGCTGGCAACTGGTGAATCAATTCCCCCACTTAATAAAACCATGGCCTTGCCACCAACACCAACTGGATAACCTCCAGCACCGGCAATTCGATTGGTCATAATGTATGTTGCTTCTTTATGTACTTCAACCACAATCTTCACATCTGGATGATGTACATCTACTTTCCAATCGCTATTTTTTAAGATTTCCGTTGCGACTTTTCGATTAATTTGATCACTGATAAATGGGAACATTTTATCCGATCTACGAGCTGCAACTTTAAAGGTATGGAAAGTTGTTAAATCCACACTATCTTTGGCCGCTTGGATGATCTTATCCATATCGGATTCCACTTTTACCGCAAGGGAAAAAGAAGAAATCCCAAAGACACAAGATAAAACATCACTGACTTTATCTGCATTTTCCCCATGTAAATAAATATACATGCGATCGTGTTGTTTCTCATATTCTAAGTTTGGAAAGCCAGATAAGGCTTTACGAACATTTTGGTATAACTGTTTAATAAATGTATTTCGGTTTTTTCCTTTTAATGATAATTCGCCATAACGAATCAAAATATGATCATAGTGATAAGCCATAATCTCTTATAATCTCCTTACAGTCTTTAATAAATTCTTTTGCTTCTTCTAAAGTATTGTACTTAGAAAAAGATAAACGAATCATATGCGTTGCCGCTTTCTTTGATTTTCCCATCGCTAATAATGTAGCTGACTCATTGGCTGAATGCGAAGAACAAGTACTCTTAGCCGATACACAAATTCCTTTTGCATCCAAGGCATTTAAAAGAACTTCACTCGTTAACTGGTCAAAGCCAATATTTAAAATAAAAGGCAGTGCTGCATCTGGGCTATTGATATGTGCCCCTTCAATCTTACTAAGTTCTTGACGAAGATATTGATTGATTTTAAAAACCTTGGCATATACTTCCGATTGTTCTTCTAAAGCCAAACGAATCGTTTTTGCCAAAACAATATCGGCTGGGGCATTTTGCGTTCCCCCACGAAGACCTTGTTCTTGTTGGCCACCTTGTACAACTGGCTTTAATTGACACTTCTCTTTTTTCATCAATAGACCAGAGCCCTTTAAGCCATGAATCTTATGCGCTGAAATGGTTGCCATATCTAAGCTCTCAAAAGGAATATCCAACTTAGAAAAGCTTTGTACACAATCCACATGATAAGCACAAGTCGGATGACTATGTACAACCTTTTCAATTTCACGAATTGGATTGATAGCCCCCATCTCATTATTTACATGCATCGTAGATACTAAAATCGTATCTTTACGCATTCTTTTTTGCACCTCTTGGGCTGTAACGATTCCTTCTTCATTGATAGGCATCTTCTCTACTTCAAAGCCAAGTTCACTTAAAAAGTCCGCCGAATGATCCAGGGAAGGATGTTCTACACAGCTTATTAAAATATGTTTTCCACGCGACTGGTTTGCGAGGGCATACCCAACAACAGCCATGGTATTAGCTTCACTTGCGCTACCAGTAAAAATAATTTCTTGAGGTTTTACATGAAGATAACCAGCAATTAGCACACGCGACTTCTCCATTAAACTACTTGCTTTACGCCCTAAAGCATGTAGACTATCTGGATTGGCATAAACATCCGAAAGGACTTGTTTATAAACATCAAGGACCTCTGGTGCTACAGAGGTCGTTGAAGAATTATCAAAATAAATCATTGCTTAAGCCTGATTCATCACAGCAGGATCTTTGCGGGCGATTAATTTCTCATAAGTTCCTGGGTGTAAGTTTTCAATAGCTTGAATGGCAATTTTTAGAGCACGTGTATATTCCCCATTTTGGAAACATAATTCCGCACGCGTTAAGTCCGTATTCATAGAAGGATAGGTACTTCTAAAACGGTTACCAAATACGATGGCATTTTCAACCATAACCGCAACCCCAATTAAGTTATTGGCATTGTTGTAAAGTTTATAAACAAAATCAATTGCATCTTGTAGATCCGAATTCAAAGTTGGAACATCAAGTGGTGAATGCGATAAAACAACTTGAACACGACTAATCATGTCTTCCGCTTGTTTAATATCTTCATCAAACTGGCTCGATACACTTGGTAAATTACGTGTAGCTGCATTTAGACGAACTTCATTTAAAATCAATTGAAGTTTAACCAATTGTTTTTTCGCACGTGATTCATCACTACTTGCGTTCAACAATTTCGTCTTCATATCATTAACTTGACCTTTAAATTCTTCTATATCGTTGGCAAATTCACGATAATAATGAATCACATCAACACGAGGCATCTTGTCTTCATCTAGTTCTTTTTGAATTAAGGCACAAGCTTCTTTTAAGTTATTCATCTGTTCATCAGCAAGGGCAAAACGATGTGTCCAGTCTTCCAAACCAAAACGATCACGAATGTTTCCATATAAAGTTTTGATTTCATTCAATTGCACATCAATTTCATCTACCGAAATAACATTTTGAGCCAAACCATCATGAATTTCATTATAGGCATCTTTTTCTGCATTCATTTGATCTTGTAGATTCAAAATTGTATCCGTAATATCACTTAATACCATTTGGGCATCGGCTAAATTACCAATATCAATCAAATGAATCGATGCTTGTAGATTTTCGGATACCGTATTTAATTTCTTATCTGTTTCCAAATAAGCCAAATCTACATTGGCTTTCGTTAATTCAGCTTCATTTTCGCGAATTTCATTCACAGCAGCTGGGATGATAGCCATCGCACGTTCATATAAATCTGGACAAGAAGCTACTTCACTAGAAACCACATCGATTTCTTTGGCAATCTTGTCGCCTTCATCTTTGGCTTTATTAAATTCACTGGCATACATCCATTCTTCAAAGCTGGTAAATTCATTTTCAATTTCTTGAATACGAGAATCAAAATAGGTCGTAGCCTTAAAGTAAGCAGGACGATTGTTTTGGTAAACTGTTTTAACGGAAGCAAAACGTTCTTTTAAAGCATTCGCAAAATCACGTACTTCGGTTTCTTTTTCAAGAATATTATCTAAAGCTTTCGTTACAATACGAATTCTCTCTCTTGCATCATCTAAACATGTTTCCAATTCATCCATCGTACGCATCGCTTTTTTGGTACGATGCCCATCAAGATAATCGTTTGCGCGTTCACATAAAGTATCACAGTCATCCATACCTTTAATACAAATCTTGTATTTTGGGGATAACTCATTGACTCTTTCCATAATATCCGCATTCGCTTTTGAGAATGCTTTGGCTTTATTAAATTTATAATCCAATGAATTATTGCGAACTTCATTCACTTCTTTTTCTAATTCTTCAAAACGACTAGCGGCTTTTCTTCTGCGCATCGAGTTTGAAATCATTGTTAGCAAAACCAATATCAGAATTGCGATACATATATAAATAAGAACTGTTAAAGAAGTTTTTTCTTGAATAAAAGTGATAAACTGCATGACGTTTTCCATTCCTAATCCTCCTACACAAAGCTATTGCTATTATAGCAAAACTTATCTTTAGTTTCCACGAATATTTCTTGATTTTCACTACTAGCTTTGATATGATACTAAAGCATAAATTGATAGCAGCATACAAAGCCAAGAGATATGCGTTATAAGCAATAGCGATGTGAGTAACTAATAGCTGAATAGAAGAAAACATCTTTTATAACACACCTTGTGGTGATTTGTACTGTTATTGTTTTGCAGAAAAACAATAGGAGGAAACTTATGTCAAGAAACACAGGAAGTACTTGGAAAAAGTCTCGTCGTTTAGATTTCTCTATCTTGGAAACAGGACAAGAACTTACTCGTCGTAACTATGCGCCAGGTCAACACGGAAATGGACGTCGTCCAAAATTAACAAACTACGGTTTACAATTACAAGAAAAACAACGTATTCGTCATACGTACCAATTAAGCGAAAAACAATTTGCTAACACGTATGCTAAAGCAAGTAAAAAACCAGGAGCTGCTGGTGAAAACTTCTTAATCATGTTGGAAAGTCGTTTGGACAACATTGTTTATCGTATGGGATTAGCTCGTACACGTCGTGGAGCTCGTCAATTAGTTAACCACGGACACATCTTAGTAGATGGTAAGAAAGTCGATATCGCTAGTTTCCAAGTGAAACCAGGACAAGAAATCGAAGTTCGTGAACGTTCAAAGAATTTGAGTTCAATCAACGATGCATTAGAAGCATCTGTTGCTACTGTTGATTTTGTTTCATTCGATGCTGACAAGAAAAAAGGTACTTATGTACGTTATCCAGAACGTAGTGAGTTATTTACTTCTCAGCCTATCAATGAATTGTTGGTTGTTGAATTCTACAATCGTTAATTCTATGCAAATAAAAAGAGGCTTTGGCCTCTTTTTATTAGATATTTGATATTAGATATTAGATATAGAATTTGGATTTAATTGAACACAATAAGATATACAGCTCGTCAAAAAGGAGGTAAACGAATTGTATATGTTTTTAGAAAGGATAGACTAATGGATATTATCAAAGAAAAACTACAAGCATACGGTCAAAACCAAGATGACGATCATTTAGTTGACATGCTACAGACCCTCGTTTCAAATCGAGTATACATTCCATGTTTTGAAGACGGCGAACCTGATATTTTAGCCGACATGGATGGAAATCGTTTCTACCCTGTTTTTTCATCAACGGAAGAAGCACTTGATGAATACACAAAGGTTGAATGGGAATCTATAGCTTTTGTCGATTGCTTAGCGTATGTTGTAGATGCAAAAAATGTTCACGCAATCGTTGTAAACCCATTTACGGAAAATGTACGTATACCTAAAGCTATTACCGAAGGATTACATGAACAATTTGGAAGGAAGTAAACGATTGCAAGTAAATCACGGCAAAATTAGCATCGTTTCCATTCCTTCACAAATATTTAGCTGTTGAAAAACAGCTTTTTTTAAACTTTCGAAGATAAAAAATCAATTTTTTCTGCTACAAATGCATAATTATAAAAGGTTCGGTCGTCTTTTATTACTTTGCGAGATGCCACACGACCTTTAACAGCAATCAAATCATCAATCTGTGCAACATTCGCAATCGTTTCGGCAAGCCCTCGCCATACTTCAATCAGAATATGATCCATCTCATATTCCCCATCACTATTTGCGAAAGCTCGTTCTGTCTTAATCATGACATTACAAGTTTTAATTCCATTGGCAGTTTCCTTCAACGAAGGCAACTGCTCAATCTGTCCTACTACACAAAAAACATTCATAAACTAATCTCCTATCCGGTATTGGACTTTAACCATTTTTATCACCTGCCTTTATCTACATCATACGGATTTAAAATATATAAACAAATGAGAGAATCAACCTGATTCTCTCATTTTCATAGCGTTTACAATGTCTAAATTACATGTTTTATTACGATTTAGATGCTTTAGGCAAAATCGTAGTAATTGTTTGATTTGTGAAATCGAGTGTTTGAAGAAGTTCTTCAATCTCTGATTTCGATACTTCATTAACTAAATTTAAATGCTGCCAATAATCATAACCAATGATCTTCGCTTCTAATAATTCAATCGCCAAATTCTCAAACGCATCAAGACCACGAATATTCGATGCAATGGTTCTTGCCTTTAAAGCCTGGTAATTCTCTTGCGTTAGACTTTGTCCCAAATCTTTGACAAGTTCATTCACTAGCTCTATAAACGCTTCTACTTTCGGTGTTTGAGCATAAAAGAGCAAATACGCATGATCGGTTGTAATATCGCATTCTGCGCCCGCTAGCTGCGTGATAATCTTCTGGTCTAACCAAGACTGGTATTTTGGATTTAAAGGGCTCATTAGGGCATCTAAAGCCATCTGAATCGCAAAATCTTTCTTCAGTGCCAATTGAATATCCTTTTCTGCCTCAAACTTGTACGCTACACAAACATAAGGCATAGAAATATCCATTTCTAATTCCGTATGCGACCGGTTCACCAAAGCGTCTTCCGATGGAATAATTCGTTTGACTTCCCCATCAATTCTAGAAGGAACTTTAGCTTGATGTGCTGTAACCCAAGATTCAATTTCATCAATGTCTTTTCCCGTAACAACAATCAACGTTAAGCGACTAGGATCATAATTATACTTATAGAACTTCTGTAAATCTTCTACAGACATTTCTTGAATATCTTCCCGGTTCCCCAGCACATCAATTCGTAAAGGATGGTTTTTATATAAAGAACGCCACGTTTCTTTAAACAGTCTTTGTTCGGGCTGTTGGTCATACATATCATACTCACTTAAGATGATTCCACGCTCTTTCTCTACCGATTCCGCATCAATATCCAATTCTTCCACAAAGTTTAATAAAAGCTCTAAGGAAGCTTGAATATCCGAAGTCGTTTGAAAATAATAAGCCGTTTTATTAAAAGAAGTAAAGGCATTTGTACTTGCCGAATTTTTCGCAAATTCTTCCGTTACATCTAAACCATGATAACGAAACATCTGATGTTCCAAATAATGGGCACACCCTGTGCGGTAGTGCAGCTGTTCTCCTTCATAAGATTGAACGAGATCAAACCCTCCTGCATCCGTTGCCAAAGTACATAAAGAACGATAATACCCTGGTTTATGAACCAAAATCATATGTAAACCATTGGCCAAGGTTTTCTCTTGGATTGTCATATTATACTGTTTCATCATCCGCCTCCTCGATGATAGCTTGTGCAAAAGCTTTTAATTGCTGCGCAACTTCTTGAATTTGTTCTACACTTACCGCATCAATAGCTGCTAAACGCTCTTCTAAGCATGTTTGTCGACCAAGTAAATCATCTAAGAATTGTTGTTCTATTAAAGAAATACCACTATCTTGTCCCGATACAAGACCATCTTTTAAATCCTTTTTCGCAATATCCATTTGTTCCAAAGAAAAATCACCTTCACGAAGGCGTTGGATTTGCCGATCAATTTCCTCTAAAACAGGAGCAATAGATTTTCGATTAGTACCTGTGGAAATATATAAAACTCCATCAAAGCGAATCAATTGACTGTAAATTGAATAACAGAAACTGTTCTTTTCCCGAACTTCCGTAAAAAGCATAGAATTAGGAGCCTGTCCTAGTAAAGCGTTCATCACTAATAAAGGAAAGTACAAATCAGAATCAAGAGCAACTTGCGTTTGATACAAAAGCGAAATACTCGTTTGAGATATATCCATTGCTTTCTCTTCTGTATAGAATTGATCACTTGAAAATAGCGTATAGTCATTTTTTAATGGTTCACAACTATCATACTTAGCCAAAAACGCCTTCATAGGCTCGCTAATTACGCCACAAGTATAAACATGTTTTGGCTTTTTTTGTATTTGTGCATACAATTCTTCCATTTCTTCTAAGGTAATTTTCTCAAGATCATCCAAAGATCCTTGGACTGGAATAGATAAAGAAGAATCTTTATCCACTAAAGAAAAAGCGGTCAATAAACTCAAGGCATTGGGATCATCCATTTGGCGCAATAAGCGATTTTCTAACATGTACTTTGCTTCATCTAAACCTGCTTGATCAAAAAGCGGATGTTCTAAGATTTCTTCCATGCATAGACAAACGCGTTTTTCATACCCTTCATCCGCAATCCAATCCGGCCTTATCCATTGAAAGCGAAGATCAAATAAAAGCTGATTGCCAAAACTAGTTAAACTAGCACCTGCTTTTGTGGCATAGTTATTTACTAAAGCCGTCGTTAAAGCTTGTTTGGTGGGAAACTTCTCGGTTTTTTGTCGAATCATATATAACAACAGATTCATTTTCGTAATCGTAGATCGTTCTAAAGGAACCATCGTACGAAAAGAAGCATTCACATTCGTAAATTTATCTGACGAAATTATTCTCATTTCTTTCCTCCAAAAAAAAAGAGGAACAAAATCCTCTTTGTATATTACTTATGCAATATGTACGTAAGCAATTAATGCTTTGTCACAAGAAACAGATGCAACAACTGTTTGGCTTCCTAACCATCCACCATGAACAGCTTGTCCGTTTCCAATGTAAACAGCAACGTGTCCTGAGTAAACAATGATGTCACCTGGAACTGGGTTGCTAGTAGTAGCACCTAAGCTTAAATATCCTTCTGGCCAATCATGGAAGTTAATTCCTACGGCAGCCAATGAATTTGTAACTAACATTGTACAGTCTTGTGTACGTCCCACTTGAGCTAGAGCAGCAGCAGCGATTGCAGCTGATTTGCTTGAATTAGTAGTAGTTGTAGTTTGTTGTTGTTGCTGTTGTTGCGCAGCTTGTTGCTGTTGTTGTTGAGCAGCAGCTTGTTGTTGCTGTTGTTGAGCAGCTTGTTGTTGCGCAGCTTGTTGTTGAGCAGCAGCTTGTTGCTGTTGTTGTGCTGCAGCTTGTTGTTGTGCAGCAGCTTGTTGTTGAGCAGCTTGTTCAGCAGCGGCCTTTTCAGCAGCAGCTTGTTCAGCGGCAGCTTTCTCTGCAGCAGCTTTTTCAGCGGCAGCCTTTTCAGCGGCAACTTGTTCAGCAGCTCTTCTTTCAATATCGGCTTGTGTATCATAGATTTCTCCATTAGCACCAGTGTAGTAACCACCATCACCAACATTGTTTTCGTTTATAGATTTTGAACCATCTGCATTAAAGAAATACGCATTGTCATCAATGACTTGGTAACCAGTTTGTTTAACTCCATCTACAAAGTAGTTGTTTGAGTCATCTGACCAACCAGTTTTTAAAGTACCATCTTCATTGAACGTATAGTTTGTTCCATCAATATCCATGGAAGTTGCAGTAACTCTTTTACCATCTTGATCAAAGTAAAATTTTTGACCGTTGATATCTTGCCAACCAGTCTTCTTTGTTCCATTTTCATCAACATAGTAGCTTACGCCATCTTCTTCTACCCAGTCGTTAGTCTTCTTGAAACCATTATTGTCATAATACTTTCCATCGTTAGACCAACCTTTATACAATTTTCCACCTTTTTGGAAATTATATACAGTACCTGAGACAGCAGTCTTTCCAGTAGCAGCTGTACCATCTGATGTGAAGTAATATGTATTGTTGGAAACGGTTTGCCATCCAAATTGCATATCTCCATCTTTATCAAAATAATATAATTTATCGTTAACTTCTGTTAATCCAGTAGCCTCTTTACGGTTTGAAGCTTGAATGTAGTAACGATCTTTACCTTGACCATGCCAACCTGGCTTAGTTTCAAATGCATGAACGGATTGTGCAGCTGTTCCAACTGTACAAGCACATAAAGCTACAGCTAGTAATTTGTTATGTTTCTCGATAAATTTCATCCAATCACCTCTTCAACATGCCCAACCTTAACATAGCTTTTGTCCAGGGGCAAATAAATTCAGTCCATATTGGACTACATTTACAAAATTTGTGAGACTTATTTCGGATAAGTCCCTTTAAATAAAGGGGGTCTTGTTAAATTATGGAAAAATATGTGATATTTTCGGAAACCATGTACTTTTTCCCAAAAGGACTTTTTTCCTGTTTTTTCAGCTTTTTTCTCAGAGAAAACGCTTACACTAAAAAACAAGGTCATACGACCTTGCCTTAATCTTCGATTGTATCTAAAAAATCTTTCCCTTTTAGCACTTCGGTATTCGATAAACCCGGATAATCGAGTTGACGTAATACTTCATAGACAATAATTGCTGCACAGTTGGATAAATTCAAGGAACGTGCACTGGCAACCATGGGAAGGCGCATACAAGTTTCTTGATGATGTTTTAAGATTCTACGATCGATCCCAGTACTCTCTTTTCCCAAAATCAGATAAATATCGCCCTCTTCTTTTGTGAAATCAAAATCACTTGGCGCTTTTTTCCCATATCTTGTCATATAAAAATAATGTTCGGCAGGATTCTTTTCCACAAAGTCTTCCCAGTTTTTATGGATACGAATATCACAATCTTTCGCATAATCCATCCCAGCACGTTTTAAATGCTTCTCATCCATAGAAAAACCCAGAGGTTCAATTAAATGCAAAATACTATTCGTTGCCATGCAAGTACGAATAATATTGCCCGTATTTCCCGGAATTTCCGGTTCAAATAAAACTACATGAATCATTTTTGTTCCTCCCAGTCCTTTAAAAAGGCTGCTAGCGCTCTTCCACGATGTGATACACTATTTTTCATTTCTTCACTAACATTGGCTGTAGTCGTCTTAAAAGGCGGATAATAGAAGATCGGATCATAGCCAAAACCATTATTTCCTTCAATCTTGTCATGAATCAAACCTTCAATGGTTCCCCGATAAGTCTTTTCTTGCCCAGCTTCATTAATATAAGCAATCACACAGACAAAGCGAGCAGTTCTCTCTTTGCCTTTTACGGCATCAATGATAGCTTGGTTTTTAATGGAATAAGGCGTATCTTCCCCCATCCAGCGTGCCGAATAAACGCCCGGTGCTTTATTCATCGCATCAACTTCTAATCCCGAATCATCCGCTAATACTGGTTGTTTTAGAACGGCATATAAACTACGAGCCTTAATTAAGGCATTTTCTTCAAAGGTTTTACCATTCTCGACAATCTCAATATCTTGATCCAGATCTTTTAAGCATTTTACTTTGACATCTTTTCCCAACATCGTTTGAAACTCTTCCACTTTATGAAGATTTGATGTCGCAATCCAAATTGTTTTCATTTTCATCACCGAATCAATTATAAAAAAAAGAAGAACTCATTTCAATGAGTCCCTCTTGCATTTTAGTACATTCCTTGAGGCATAGCAGGTGCAGGTTGTTCTGGTTCAGGAATCTTAGCCACACCAGCTTCTGTAGTAATGAATAAAGCCGAAATACTAGCTGAGTTCATTAATGCATTACGTGTAACCTTAGCTGGGTCAATGATACCTGTTTCAAACATATCTACCCATTTACCATGTTTTGCATCAAATCCATAGTTTGCTTCTTGCGTCTTTTGTGTCTCAACAATTTCTTCACTGTTATATCCAGCATTATCCGCAATTTGTGCAATAGGTGCAAGAAGTGCATCAAAGACAATCTTAATACCCTTTTGAACATCTACGACATCGGATTTAACTTGGTCTTTTAAAGCAACATATGCACTAACTAAACATGCACCACCACCAATAACAATACCTTCGCTAACAGCAGCACGTGTTGAGTTCAAAGCATCTTCAATACGCAATTTCTTTTCTTTTAATTCGGTTTCTGTAGCTGCACCAACTTTAATAACAGCAACACCATTTGATAATTTACCCAAACGTTCTAACATACGTTTCTTATCGTATTCACTCTTTGTGTTTTCTACTTGAGCTTGGATTTCTTTTACACGATCAGCAACAGCTTCTTTATTTCCAGCTCCACCAATCATAGTCGTATTATCTTTTGTAACAACCAAACGTTTTACATTACCCAATTCATTTAAAGTCATGTCTTTTAATTCCATGTTCAAATCTTTTGAGTAGAATGTAGCACCAGTCAAAATAGCGATATCTTCCAATTGAGCTTTTTGGTTATCACCAAAACCAGGAGCCTTAGTAGCAACGACATTGAAAGTACCACGTAATTTATTCAAAGCCAATGTAGAGACAACTTCATTTTCTAAGTCATCCGCAATAATCAACAAGCTACGATTGCTTTGAACAATTTGTTCCAATAAAGGCAAGATTTCTTGAACATTATTAATCTTTTGATCGGTAACTAATACATAAGGATTTTCCATTACGCATTCCATCTTTTCACGATCACTAACCATGTAAGGTGAAATGTATCCTTTATCGTATTGCATACCTTCGCTAATTTCTAATTCTGTTTCAAAACCATTTGAATCATCCGTAGAAATAACGCCATCACGACCTACTTTTTCCATTGCTTGGGCAATAATTTGACCAATTTCTTCAGATCCACTTGAAATCGTAGCAACACTGGCAATATCTTTGGAATCTTCTACTTTTTTCGCATTTTCCAAAATATATTGACTGATAGCATGGCTGGCTTTTTCAATTCCTTCACGCATCAAAACAGGATTTGCTCCACGATCCACTTGACGCAAACCATTTTCGATCATAGATTGCGCTAAAATTGTAGCTGTAGTTGTTCCATCACCAGCTGTATCATTGGTTTTATTTGCGACTTCATAAACCAATTTAGCACCCATGTTTTCAAATTTGTCTTCTAATTCGATTTCTTTAGCGATGCTAACACCATCGTTTGTGATTAATGGACTACCATATTCTTTTTCCAATACAACATTACGTCCTTTTGGACCAAGTGTTACACGAACTGCATTTGCTAGTGTATTAACACCTTTTAACATTGACTCACGTGCATCTTTTGAAAAACGTACTTCTTTTGTCATAATGTATATCCTCCTCTATTTGCTAACCGCAATAATATCTTCGTCTTTAATAACGACGAATTCTTCATCATCTAATTTAATATTTGTTCCTGCATATTCACGGAATAATACTTTATCCCCAGCTTTATAGTCGGCTTTTTCTACGCCTGTACCAATTGCTTCAACAGTCGCAAATTTAGATTTTTCTTTTCCGCTTGTAAGAATAATTCCACTTGCAGTTGTTTTTTCCTCTTGTTCTTTCTTCAATAAAACATAATCATGTAATGGTTGAATCATAAAGTAACCTCCTTTTAGCACTAGCAATATCTGACTGCTAATTGTTATTATACTCATTCCATTTATATATGCAAGCCTTTTTTAGCAAAGTTCACCGAAGTCTGCTAAAACGCAAAAAAAGCCCGATTTCTCGGGCTAAAAACTACTTAACAGCAATACATTTTTCCTTTACTTCAGTCGTAAATTTTTCAATTGCTTCATCCAAAGAAAGTGTTTGACTATCACGTGATCCACTCTTACGAATAGTAACCGTTCCTTGTTCTTGTTCCCCATCACCTACAACGATTTGATAAGGAACTTTCTTAATTTGAGCTTCACGAACACGGTAACCCAGTTTTTCATTACGCGCATCTAAATCTACACGTAAACCATTTGCTTGAAGCGCTTCAACAACTTTTTGAGCATAAGCTAAATGCTTTTCATGATGAACCGGAATAACGGCAATTTGATGTGGAGCCATCCATAATGGGAAGTGACCACCAAAGTGTTCAATCAAGATTCCAATGAAACGTTCAACTGATCCATAAACAACACGGTGTAACATAATTGGTGTTTTCTTCGTTCCATCAGCATCCACATATTTACATTCAAAACGTTCTGGTAAGTTCATATCCAATTGAACCGTACCACATTGCCAAACACGACCCAAACTATCTTTGATATGGATATCCAACTTAGGACCATAGAATGCTCCATCTCCAGGATTTACCGCATATTCTTTACCAGCATGTACACAAGCTTGTGCCAAGGCTTTTTCAGAAGCATCCCAAATTTCTTCTGAACCAATATATCCACTTTCTGGACGTGTAGATAATTCGATTTCATAAGGAAGACCAAATACCGAATAGATACGATCAACCAATTCCAATACCCGTTTTACTTCATCTTCCAATTGATCAGGCGTTACAAATAAGTGCGCATCATCTTGGGTAAAAGTACGTACACGGAATAAACCATTTAAAGCTCCACTTGCTTCATGACGATGCACTTGACCAAGTTCACCTAAACGTAAAGGCAAGTCTTTGTATGAATGCAATGTTGAATTATATACCAACAAAGCACCAGGACAGTTCATTGGTTTGATGGCAAATTCACGATCATCAACCATAGAAGTGTACATATTGTCTTTATAATGATCCCAGTGTCCACTTAGTTCCCATAACTCTTTTGACATCATAATTGGTGTCTTAATGAATTGGTAACCTTCTTTGGCATGTTCTTCATACCAGTATTGTTCCAAGATATTACGAAGAATCATTCCATCTGGCAAGAAGATAGGCATACCAGGTGCATATTCACTAATCGTAAATAAACCAAGTTCTTTTCCTAATTTCTTATGGTCACGTTTCTTAGCTTCTTCTAAAGTTTCTAGATAAGCATCCAAGTCTTCTTTGGAATCAAAACATACCCCATAAACACGTTGTAACATCTTATTGTTGGCATCACCTTTCCAGTAAGCCCCAGAATGTTTCAACAATTTAAAATAACGACATTTCTTTGTGCTTTCCACATGAGGTCCACGGCACAAGTCCGTAAAATCACCTTGTGTATACATGGAAATATTTGTTCCATCTTCCATACGATTGATCAAATCAACTTTATATGGATCATCTTTAAAACGTTCCAAAGCTTCTTCACGACTGATTTCTTGACGTACAATACGTTTATCTGCTTTGGCACATTTCTTCATTTCTTTAGAAATCTTTTCTAGATCTTCATCGGTCAAAGTATGATCTCCAAGATCCATATCATAATAGAATCCTTCTGCTACAACTGGACCTACCCAAAATTTTGCATCTGGGAATAAATGACGAACGGCTTGCGCCAACAAATGGGCACAAGAGTGATTTAACACTTCTAAATGTTCATCCTCTGTAAAATTTACTAAAGCCATTTTGTTCTCCTTCTTTCCATAAAAAAAACGTCCTCATCTAAGGACGTTTCATACGCGGTACCACCTTAGTTCATAATAGATTTCATCTACTATGCACTTTCGTTCTTTTAACGCAAGAAATACGGCTCACTCTTTCGAGGGCAACTCCAAGGTAGTAAATAAAAGTTCTTCCAAAAGTTTTCACCAACCACTTTTTCTCTAGAAGCAGAATCTTTTATCCATGTCCTTTTCCATGTCTTCATCAAGATTATAAGGCGGGAAATCCATGAAGTCAAAAGAAATACCTGTTTTACATCAAGTAATTTTCTTTTTTATTTTTTTGTCGCTGATTCCGCCGACGATGATCTTTTTTATTCGGAACATCACGATAAATCTCAAAGCATACCCCATCTTCAGTATTAAAACCACGCACCCGATAATGGTTCGCTTTTACAACTTTATCGACAATAGATAGACCTAGGCCAAAACGACCACCTTCCCCTTTTTCATAAGGGTGGAATAAAGTCTCAATGCGATCTTCATCCATTTTTGGCCCATCATTGGAAATCTTCAAATCATTTTCATGCACTTCAATCTTTATATAAGATTTCGCATAACGAAAAGCATTTTCCATGATATTCTCAATCGTTACACGCCATGATTCTAATAAACCATCAAAGAACACTTCTTCAATGTCGGTTTGAATTTCAATATCCTTACGAATGACAGCTGAATTAAGAAGTACTTCTTCGACCACATCTTTCATGTTGGTCAAAACCCCTTCGGCATCACTTGTCACTAAATACTCAACACGATTTAAATACAAAAGGTTATGAACTTTATCTTCCAAACGCTGTGCATTTTCGATAATAACATCTACACTTTTTTCCATCGTTCCGTAAGGATAAATTCCATCTTTAATAGATTCCGCATACGACTTAATCGTCGCAATTGGCGTTTTCAAGTCATGCGAAATATTGTGAATCATTTCCTCTTTTGCTTTTTCTTGTTTCGTTAAGTCTTCCTTCATCGTAACTAAGGCATCGGCTACTTCTCCAATTTCATCTTTACGATTCACATGAAGTTCAACTTCTTTACCCATTTTAACCTGTTCAATATAGAGCTTGATTTGATTCAAAGGATGAATAATCGAATAGACCCATATCATCATAATCAACAACATGATAAAGTAGGCAAAAATCGTTAAATCAAACGTAGAGTCAACCAAAGAACTACGTAAGATCTCTGAATAGCTGTCATCCATGAAACTAGCCAGTACATAATTTCCGTTTTTTGTACGAACTTGACATAAACGATAATAATACGAATTCGTCCGTTTACGAATCGTACCTTGTTCCACTTTTCCATTTTTACGAACCAAGGCAGCTTTTTCAATCATTGCGCGTTTCAAATCCGCATCAAAACTCTTTTGATTCGGTTTGCCCAACATTTGAATAGAATCACCATCAATTAAACAATTGATTTGATACTTATCTACAGCAATTTTAAAATAATCCGTTTTGTCTTGTGGCGAACTGTCTGACTTTAAAATCGTAACAATAGACTCTTGTCGACTCTCCATCAAATCATACATTTGCACAGAAATCGTTCGATCAATATTGCCTGATAAAAACAGGAAGAAGAAAGCAAAAAAGAAAATCACAAAAGAAAGAATAATCAATATAATTTGCTGCGTAAGGGATAATCTTTTAAAATAGTTTGCGATCTTTTTCATTAGCCAAGTCGATATCCATATCCATAAATCGTGTGAATATTCAAATTCGGTAACTTCTTACGCAGACGACGTAAAGTATCATCTACCACACGATCTGATCCAAAATAATTCTCATCCCAAACATTTTCCAGTATTTTATCACGTGAAAAGGCAATGCCTTTATTCTTAATGAACATCATCAACAAATCAAATTCTTTTGTGGTAAGCTCAATTTCTTCATTGTCATAAAAGATCTTACGTTGTTCCTCATCCAATTCGTATCCATCAATACTAATGCGATTGTTGTCGTCTTTATAGGCTCTTTTGATAATATTATTCACCCGTAAAACCAATTCTTTTGGACTAAAAGGTTTTGTGATATAGTCATCGCTACCTTTTTCCAAACCGATGATACGGTCAAATTCTTTATCTCTAGCAGACATAAAGATAACCGGAATCTCTGGTCCTTGAAGACGAATTTCTTCAATCAAGTCAAATCCGGACTTATCATCCAACATAATATCAAGAATCCAAAGATGTACATCATCATCTGCAACATGCGCATTGGCATCTTCGTAGGTATAGTAGGAACGAACTTCATAGCCTTCTTTACGAAGATACTGCGCCACTAGATTGTTTAAATCTTTTTCATCTTCTACAACACAAATGACACGTTTCATAGAAGATCACCTCTTTCTATCTAAAAGTTATTTTCTTTCATATATTGAACAATTTGTCCAACGTATTTTGCACATAGTTCATCTGTTTTTGCTTCAACCATGACACGAATCAATGGTTCCGTTCCACTTGGACGAACTAAGATTCGACCTTCATCACCCAATTGATCAGCTACTTCTTGAATAGCTTGGGTTAATCCAGCATCATGCAATGCATGTTCTTTATCTTTCACTTGCACATTTTCCAACAATTGCGGATAGATAAATAAGCCATCACATAATTCTTGTAAAGTTTTACCTGTATCTTTCATAATCATTAAAATTTGTAAAGCAGTAAACAGACCATCTCCGGTTTTTTCATGTTCATAGAAAATAATGTGTCCACTTTGTTCTCCACCAACGTAATAATCATGTTTCTGCATTTCTTCAAAAACATATTTATCTCCAACTGGTGTTTGAATGTAATCAATCTTATTGGCATCCAAAGCTTTATATAATCCCAAGTTTGCCATAACCGTTGTTACACACATGTTCTTATTTAATTTATTGATGGATTTTAAATATCTAGAGCACATGTATAATACATAATCCCCATTGATTAAACGACCATCGCTATCACAAGCAATCAAACGATCGGCATCACCATCAAAAGCCAAACCGATATCATAATCGTTTTCTTTCATCAAGCGTTGTAATCCTTCTGGATGCGTTGATCCACACTTGTTGTTGATATTGATTCCATTTGGTGAGTTATTAATGGCTTCAACTGTAGCTCCTAGGGCATCTAGGGTTTCGACAGCTGTACTTGTTGCCGAACCATTGGCTAGATCCACGGCAATTTTCATACCTGATAAATCAACAGGAACCGTCTCTTTTAACCAAGACATATAAATTTCCAAACCATCTTCCCATTCAACCAATTCACCAATATGATCACCAGTTGCTAAAGGAAGTTCCACTTTTCCATCCATGTAATCTTCAATTTTTAATAAAAGTTCTTCTTCCATCTTTTCCCCATTATGGTTAAAGACTTTAATTCCATTATCATAGTATGGATTGTGGCTGGCACTGACCATGATTCCACAATCGAAACGTTCTTTTTGAATCAAATAACTAATAGATGGGGTTGGACATACACCCAACAAATAGACTTGTGCTCCCATACTTGTAGCACCTGCTGCCAAACCCAATTCAAACATATCTCCTGATAAACGAGTATCTTTTCCAACTAAGATACGCGCATGTTTATCCTTTGAGTAATACCATCCAAGGTATTGTCCAATCCGAATTGACATATCTAATGTCAAACCTTCATTGGCACGTCCTCTAACTCCATCGGTTCCAAAATACTTTCCCATAATATCCTCCTCTATTCTGAATTCTTTAATCGCACAGTAGCTTTTACTTGCGATGGCTCAATAACAACATCCACTCTTTCACCCTGTGCATCATATGCATTAATGGTTGCGTTTGTTTCAAAATTGCCTTCTTCACTGCTTCCATCAATGACGGCTTTTACTTTTCGAATGGAATCAATTTGATCTTGCGTTCCCATAATCGATACTTCACTCACATCTAATGTCGGTGTTTCATAATCGGTTTCTTTATGATCACTCGATACAATCAATTCACTCGCTAAGGTAAATGTTTTTGTCACTTTTTTATCAATCGTTGCGGTAACTGTAGCCGGATTTACTTCGGCTTTTAAGTTACTTGGTAAATTCTTTACCGTCAAATCAACAACAACGGATCCTTCTCCATACTTTTGTAGATCAGCTACAACCGTTATATCTCCTTGAGATCGAAACAATTGAATATCTGCTGCTTTTCCACTTACATGGACCGTAACTGTACTTGGTACCCCAGATACTTCATACTTTGAAGAATCATAAATCGTTTCTACACGCACATCTTGAATTTGTGCATCTACAGTGGAATCGTTAAACAAGCGAATTCCAATTTGATTATAATTGGCTCCTAAACAGATAATGATCGAAGCAATCAAAGAAATCATAATTGATCCCTTTTTAGAAAAAACAATGGTATCTACTAGTTTATTTAATTTAGAAAATAAAAATTGTAAAAGATCATATCCCAAACGCAGGATGCCCACAGAAGGTTTTTTATCTGGCTTTTCCATGTTTACCACCCTCCTGTCCTATATTATAGAGATCCACGATTTGAAGGGGTTGAATTCTCTCATCTGTTTTCGTTTTCTTTGGTGACTCATCACGGTTTCGCGAAAAGCCCAGCTGTTTTGCGGTACGCATAATGACATTCGATGAATCTAAATCATCTTTTGGCACCAGCACATTCATCAAGAAACGACGTAAGCCTTCTACCGGATATTTTGTCAACTGACCATTCACAGCCAAAGAAATTGTACCCGTCTCTTCACTAACCACAATAGTTATCGAATCCGTGATTTCACTAATACCTACAGCCGCTCGATGTCTTGCCCCGTACTTACTTGGCAAGTCACGCGTTGTTGGCGGAAAATAGGCAGCTGCACACGCTATCTTATTTCCTTGAATAATAACCGCTCCATCATGCATCGGTGTTCCATATTGGAAAATCGTTCCCAATAATTCACTCGAAACAACCGAATCCATGCGGATACCCGTATTAACATAATCGGTTAATTGTTGCGTTTGTTGGATGGTAATTAAAGCCCCTGTCTTTGACTCCGACATTTGTTGACAAGCGGTAACCAGTTCATCAATCATCAAGATAGTTTCTTCTCGGGTAATATCCATATTCAAAGAAGAGATCGACGATTTTCCTAATTTTTCCAACATCCCACGAATTTCCGGTTGAAAGAGGATAATAATTGCCAATACACCCCATTGTAAAAAGGTATTGATAACTTGTCCAAAAGCTTGTAAACCCAAAGCCATGGATAAGCCCTTTACAAATAATAAGATTAAAATCCCCTTTAAAATTTGTATCGTTCGATAGTTGTTACGAAACAAGCGAAGGGCCATATAAATCAGGCCCCATACCGCTAATATGTCCAAAAACAATCGAACGATTAGAACCACATCGAAAAGATCATTTTTCAATGTGAATTCCCCCTTTCAATGTTCTAAAGTATTTCTTTTACTAATTCTCCAACCGATGTATATTCTTTTTCACACATTTGTTTAATTTCTTCTGGAGAAGTAAAGAATGCATAACGATTCTGTGTGATTTCCAGCATCGAAACATCTTTTTTCAGATTTCCAATGACATATACATCATCCATATCTACATCTGCATACATAGCTACATATTCTAAACCCGTTCCTTTCGAAACGTGTTTCGCAACAATATCTACACAATAATTGTTGGCATAGGCTTCAATATTCTCAGAGAAGAATAAGTTGAATTCTTCTGCCATTTCACTAGCCAAATCGGAATTTGCCATAGAAAGCACAATCTGTGAATATTCCGTTAAATTCATAACTTCTTCTTCACTCAGATCTTCTTTCATAGTTGGATAACGTACGTCACGAAATTTATCGTTGACCACAATACGATGACGATGTAATCCATCATTGACTACATAACTGGCAACCCCTTCGGTTTGTTTGGCAATATAAATTGTATCAATTGCCGTTACATAATCTAAACAATCTTTTTTCAATAAATTTCCTTTAGAGTCAAAAATCACACTACCATTATTTGTCACAATATAATCTGGATGAAGTCCATCCCGTTCTAAATACTTATCTAGCGATTCTTTAGAACGTCCCGTAACAATCACAAATAAATTCCCTGCATTTTGCCATTCTGTAATTGCCTGGCTATCTTCTTCCATAACTTTTTCACCATAACATAGTGTTCCATCATAATTCGATGCCAAAAGTTTCATAATATTCTCCTTTATTGCTTTAACGATATTTTATCACATAATTGACCATTCGCACATAAGAAAAGGCGGTACAAGACCGCCTCTAAACTGCTTTTGATTTACGTTCGGCAAGAATTTTTCTCTTTTGCGCACGCGACATCGGAATGCGAATCGAATCATTTAACTCCACCGCATCATTAAACCAAGCTGTAATATGTTTTTCATTAACAATATAGGATACATGAATTCGTAAAAAGCCATATTTCGAAAAGATCTTCTCTAAATCCGACATATTGGTCCGTTTATGGAACTCCCCTTTTTTGGTATGAAAATAAACCATCTTATCCATTTTCTCAAGATAGTAAATATCTTCATAAGGCAAATTCACACAAACACCATCATAATTCAACATATAGAGGTCTGCTTGTTGAACCTGGGCCAAAAGCGACTCTGCAATAGCTTGAACTTGGTCATAGAGATTGGCTTTAGCCAGATAAAAGATTCGCGAGCGACAATCTTCTTGTTTCACATTTTTCGGATCAGTGCATAAGTATATAATCCCAGCATTGGGATGATCGTGGACAAAAACACTCTCAAAACGAGGTGTTTTAAACATCTCATCAAAAATAAAGATCTGAAATTCCGTATTCTGACTCGCTTTTGCCAACTGACTGGCTTTATAAAAATGACGGAAAGTCCAATCCATTCCATCAAATACTTTAGCTAACGCAAAAACAATGTCTTTGGTCTCTTTTTCGTGCTCTAATATCCCGATTCGTATCATACTTAAATTTTAACACAAAACACAAAAAAAGCAGTCAAAGACTGCTATTCTACTTCCTCACGCCAAACCTTAGCGCCTAGTTCATTTAATTTTTCATCGAGATTATCATAACCACGGTCAATATGGTAAATATCATGAATTTCTGTCACACCATCTGCCATCAAGCCGGCTACAACTAAAGCAGCCCCACAACGAAGATCCGTAGCTCTTACACGACTACCATAAAGTTTGGTATATCCATGAATGAAGGCACTGGCTTCATGTACATCAATATCAGCACCCATTTTATTTAATTCATCACAATGTTTAAATCGCTCTTTATAAATGGTTTCCGTAACGGTTGACTGTCCATGTGCCTGGGTTAATAATACCGAAAATGGTTGTTGGACATCCGTGGCAAAACCTGGATATGGTTTGGTAAGAATTTCAGTAGGTTTCAATTCAGAATTTCTTCCTAAGATGTGGACGAAATCTGAACCAACTTCCATATTAATACCAATTTCACGTAACTTCATAATAATGGCATCTAAGTGTTGTGGAATGACATTTTCCACACGCATATCTGTACCCATAGCTGCACCCATAATAATATATGTAGCCGCTTCAATACGATCTGGAATAATTTCATGAATACATCCCTTTAAGGAATCTACGCCATCAATCGTAATTGTGCTTGTACCCATACCATGGATACGTGCACCCATCTTATTCAATAAAGTCGCAATATCAATAATTTCTGGTTCACGAGCCGCATTTTCAATAATCGTACGACCTTGGGCATAAACTGCTGCCAGCATAATATTGATTGTTGCTCCGACGCTGGAAATATCTAAGAAGATATTTGTTCCGACTAAACGATCCGCATGAAGGATATAACAACCATTCTCATAATCTACATGCGCACCTAAAGCTTCAAATCCTTTTATATGTAAATTGATTGGACGCGGTCCTAAATAACATCCCCCTGGCATACGAATTTCGGCATGCCCGTATTTTCCTAAAAGAGCCCCCATAAAATAGTAACTAGCTCTTAATTTTGTAGCCGCATCTGAAATCAATGGTGTGTTTTTCATATTCGTTGGGTCAATATATAAAGTCCCCTCTTCTTTTTCTTCAACATTGACACCTAACTCACGTAATAAAACGATTAACGAACGAACATCCGAAATATTAGGAACGCCATAAATCGTAATAGGCTCATTGGCTAAAACACAAGCTGGAATTAACGCAACGGTAGCATTCTTTGAACCTGAGATCGTAACTGTTCCGTGTAAAGGATGTCCTCCTTCAATTTTAATTACTTTTTCCATTGTTTGCCCTCCCCCTTCAGAATAAACCTAAGAAGCACCAAGATTTTACCATAAATTTTCTTTCTTTTAAAGAACGAAAAAAAGAGTGGTTCAATACCACTCTTCATTTTAAGATTCTTATTCAGCTTTTCCAGCAGATCCGAAGAAGTTTTCAACCATGTCTTCTACTAAATCTTGGATTGCTTTTGTACCTGGAGCTAATAATTTACGAGGATCGTATCCTTTACCTTCAAGGTCTTTACCAGCTTCGATATATTTACGAGTTGCATCCGCAAATACTAATTGGCATTCTGTGTTAACGTTAACTTTAGAAACACCTAAAGTGATTGCTTTTTGAACTTGTTCACGAGGAATACCTGAACCACCATGTAATACTAATGGTTTACCATTTGTAGATTTTTGGATTTCAGCTAAACGATCAAAGTTCAATCCAGCCCAGTCAGCAGGGTATTTACCATGAATGTTACCGATACCAGCAGCTAAGAAGTCTACACCTAAGTTAGCGATTGTAGCACATTCTTCAGGGTCTGCTAATTCACCATTAGAAGTAACACCATCTTCGGTACCACCGATTCCACCAACTTCACATTCGATTGATAATCCTTTTGAATGAGCTAATTCAATCATTTCTTTAGATTTAGCTAAGTTTTCTTCGAATGCATAGTGAGATCCATCGAACATTACTGATGTGAATCCAGCAGCAATAGCAGCTTTTGCACCTTCGTAAGTACCATGGTCTAAGTGAAGAGCAACTGGAACAGTAATTCCTAAGCTATCGTGGATGTTTTTAACCATTGCAACAACAGTGTCAAATCCACACATATATTTTCCAGCACCTTCTGAAACACCTAACATTACAGGTGATTTTTTAGCTTCACATCCTAAAAGAATAGCTTTGATCCATTCCATGTTGTTGATGTTAAAAGCACCGATCGCATAATGTCCTTCATGCGCTTTGTTAATCATTTCTGTAGCAGATACTAACATTACTATTTCCTCCTTGTATGTTAATCTTACGTCTTTTATTCTACTACGATTTCATTTTTTTGAAAAGTTTTATCTAAGCGAACTTCCACTCAATAAAACCGCTTGCGACAAGCTGTAAACCCGATCCATAATACGATCTGCCCCAACCTGATCACCCTTATCTATTAACGCATATTTATGTGCCAATTCCTTGGGCGAATAATTCGATGTAAAATACGTTTTTTTCTTTTGTTCCATCCGATAATCCAAAATAGGAAAGAGAATTTCATTCAAGGTCCAGGCAGAAGCTGCTTCCGAACCAATATCATCAAATACAACCACATCGCTATTTCGCAAACTGCGATTGATTTCCCGACGCACTTGGTCATCTCCAAACGATTCTTTTAACGTTTGCATCCAGTTGGGCACTTTCACAAAAGAAATGCGTAAGCCTTTTTTCGCATAGTGATTACATAATGCTTTTAACAAAAAGCTCTTGCCAACGCCTGGCTGACCATATAAATAAAGGCCGTGTTGGCAATTTTCGGAAGCTAGAACCAAACGCAAAGCTTCCATATACTCTTTTTTAGAACTGATGGTCTTATCAGCAACACAATCTTGTAAATCAATTAAATAGTCTGCCTCATTCATATCACTGATGCGATAATTCTTACGATGTTCTAAACGTTGTTCCTTTTCCTTTTCATAAGCACAAGGAATATATCTCTCTTCAATATAGCCAGCATCATCGATACCTAAATGATAAACCGAGCCGGTAATTCTTTGCCTGCAGAAAGCCAAACCTTTACAACCTTGACACTTTTTTAATTCTTCAGCCCAAGTTATAAATTCAATGATATTTTCATCTAAAAAAGTTGCTTGTAAATGATGCATCTGCAAAAATTTTTGAATTTGTGGAATCTTACACAATTTTTGTGCATCCTGGCTTATTTGATCCTTATTTACCATAGTTTCCCCTATCTAGATTTTCTAACATCTGATTCACTTCCTTGGTCAGTTCAGAGCTGGCTTCATGTTGTTCGGTTTTCGTATACCATTCTGGATACGAAGTATTTTTCTTGCTTCGGCTTTTTGGTTTGGTATGCGAGCCATTAATTGCCTTAAGGGCTTTTTCTTTGGTATCAATACCTTTACGAACCCAGCTGGCAGCCACCTTTTCCACAAAAGACTTAGGAAATTCCTGATTGGTATGCTTCAAAGTATATTCAATCAGAACATTGGCTACTTCATTAGAAAAATGGTATTCGTTACAAAGCTTTTCAATCAAAGCTCGATCACTCGGTGCAACCGGTGCATTATTCTGCATATGCATCATAAACTGAACCGGTGCTAATTGATAAATATCGTCTACTTTTTCTACCTTTGTCTGGTTTCCATATACATAGGATTTCAACTTATCCCAGTCAAAATAATACGTGCTTGGATTAATGGAACGATTCACATATTTACGCATATCCTCAGGACTGATACCGTGAATATCCGCTAATTGCCCAATTCGACTAAGGGTTTCTTTGCTTCGCATACGCAAAGGAAAAATTCGATCCATTCCTACAAAAAACGCATTGAAATCAAAACGATATTTTTTTAAGTAGTCATTCGCATCATTTTTTCTTTGCAGATACACTTTTTCTTTGGCATCATTCCAAGATGCTAAACGGGATAGATTTAACGTTTCACTAACATCTTGCATATTTTCAGGAACCGTTTTTTCTTGTAACAAGAGTTTCACGGCATCAAAGCGTTGCGAACCGACAACCTCTAGAAACAAACGGCTAAATGTATCGTGGACAAAAAATTGTTTGGCATTCAAGGGAGCATATAAATGATACAGCCAATTTCCTTCCGTTTGATAGGTTTTCAACAATTGAAATTGCTCCAAGAATTTACGTGCCTTCACAAAAGCTGTTTGATTCATACCAGACATACGTAAAAGCATATCTTGATGTAAACTATGTTGATCTAAACTAGTCAATAGAACATATAAAACAACCGCTTCGCGATTCATCAAAGGATAATATAGCGAAGTTAAATCCAACATCGATTGACTAGTCAAGGGAGTGATTTGTTCAATTTTGCTTAATTCATTCAAACGTTTCACCTTCCTTCTTTAAGGCTCTTTGGATTTGTTTATATAACGCTTGTGGCGTTGTATCGTTTACTAACACAATATTACTGCGCTTTTTTTTCTGTTCTGGATCCATTTGTGCTCGCATGCGCGCTTTCGCTTCTGCTTCGGTAAAATTGCGATACGTTTCTAAGCGGGATAAAGCCACTTCTTTAGACGTAACAACACACCAGATCGAATCAAAGAAAGCTTCCGTATGACTTTCAAATAACAAAGGCACTTCAATAAAAATAAGCGAAGTACTCTGTTTTTGTACCCATTGTTCCATGGCTTTTTGAATCAAAGGATGCAAAATAGCCTCCACAGCTGCTTTCTTTTCTGGTGATTGAAACATCGCTTGCGCCATGCCCTTTTTATCGATTTCTTGATTTTCCAGCGTAGGAACCCAACCTAAAAAACGCAAGGCTTTATATCCTTCATTGCCTTTTTTTAGAAGTTGTGCATTTACCTTATCACAATCTAGAACGGGATACGTTTGACGCAAATATGCGGCTACTTTAGATTTCCCTGCTCCAATGGAACCAGTAATTCCAATTATTTTCTTTTTTGACAGTTCCGACATAAATACGTCCCCCTTTGTGCTACCACAATTTTATCAATCGGCCGTGAACAAACTGGACATGGCTGTCCTTGTTTGCCATGCACTTTCAAATGCAGTTGAAAGCGACCCGTAACCCCAAGACTTGAAGTATAATCGCGAATCGTTGTTCCACCATACTGCATGGCTTCTAACATAATCTTTCGCATCTGAGAAATGATTGCTTCACAATCTTTCTTGGATAGTTTTGTACAACGACTTCTAGGATCCAGCCGACAGGCAAAACAAATCTCATTGGCATAGATATTTCCCACCCCGGCAATAATACTTTGGTCTAATAAAACCGATTTCAGATTTCGTTTTAAAGTATGGATTTTATGGTAAAACCATAATCCATTCACTTGTGGATCAAGAAAATCGAAACCAACATGCGCTAACATCGGTAAAGTGGAGTAATCGTTTGTCTTTGGATACAATGCCATCCGACCGAATTTTCGGGTATCGTGATAACAGAGTTTTCGGCCATCCGCTAAAGTAAATATAACATGAATATGTTTCGATTCTTCTACTTGCGAATAAATATAAAACTTGCCTTCCATCCGTAAATGACAAACTAAAATATCCTGATCCAGTATCAACAATAAATATTTTCCAATACGAACAAAATCATGAAAACTTTGTTGGGTGATCTTCGTAGAAAAAGACTTGGCATCGGGATATTCAATCATCCGCGGATAACGAATTTCCACATCTTGAATCGTTGCACCTTTTATTTGGCAAGCTAAAGTATCCAGTACGGTTTGAACTTCTGGAGCTTCTGGCATTACTTTGCCTCATACCAAGAGTTTCCATACGCAACCGAAGCTTTTAAAGGCACCTTTAATTCCATCGCATGGTTCATCGTCTCTTCTACCAAATGAATCATTTGATCCAATTCTTCTTTTGGTACCGAAAAAATCAATTCATCGTGAATTTGCAGCAACATCTTTGATTTCACATTGGCCTTTTTCATAGCTTGATCAACTTGAATCATCGCAATTTTTATCAAGTCAGCTGCACTTCCTTGAATTGGCGCATTCATCGCAGCTCTTTTTCCAAATTCACGCGTCATAAAATTTTTATTATGAATTTCCGGAATCATCCGTCGACGATGAAACAGGGTTTCTACATAACCATGTTCCGAACAATAATCAATCAATTGATTCATATAGGTATGAATGTTCGCATATTTAGAGAAATACGCATTCATAAACTCTTTGGCCTCCATACGACTTACGCCAAGCTGAGAAGCCAGGCCAAATTCTGTTTGGCCATAAACGATGCCAAAGTTTACCGTTTTGGCTGCTCGTCTTTGTTCCGGTGTAACTTCTTCCTTTTTACAGTTAAATATCAAAGTAGCTGTTCGCGTATGAATATCCTCATCCGCATTAAAAGCCTCAATCATATGGGTTTCATTGGCCATATGCGCTAACATTCGCAATTCAATTTGCGAATAGTCGGCAGATAAAATAACCGTTCCTTCTTCAGCTGTAAAAGCCTTGCGGATTTCTCGTCCTTCCTTATCACGAACACTAATGTTTTGTAAGTTTGGATCACTGCTGGATAAACGTCCAGTTTGCGTCATTGTCTGATTAAAAGAAGTATGAATCTTAGAATCAGATTGAATATGTTTCTTTAAACCATCAATATATGTACCCTTGATCTTGGCATATTTCCGATACGCCAAAAGACAATCCACGATCGGATGTTCCGAACGTAACTTTTCCAAAACATCTGCCGAAGTCGAGCGCTTCTTGCCCGCTTTTTTCAATTTCAAATCATCAAACAAGACAACCGCTAACTGTTTTGGTGAATTGATATTAAACTCTTTATGCGCATACGCATAGATTTGTTGCGTTAACTTTTGAATTTCCTCATCGACCTTCTCATTTAATTCGACTAATACAGAGGCATCGATATGAATTCCTTCCTGCTCCATTTGGAATAAGATGGGAATCAATGGCTTTTCAATAGTTTCATATAAATCAAAAGAACCTTCCTCTTTTAATTGTTGGAAGATGGCATCTTTTTTATCCCACAACTGCGCAATAAAGGCCTTAGTATGGCGATGAACTCTAGAAAAACTATTGGCCGCTTCCTCTTTTGACTTCAATGTCAAATCATGGAAGGTCTCTGGTAATTGAATACCCAAAGCTTCCACAAGAGCATCAATATTGGTTGCTTGCGAATGGGTTAGAAAAGCTGCAATATGCAGATCTTCTTTAAAGGTACATTGGCTAAAACCATTGGCAACCAGTAAATGCATCATCTCTTTTACATCCCAGGTCATAAACGTATTTTCTTGCGTCAACATCGTTTGGAAGGCTAAATCCATCAAGGCATTTTCTTTAGAAATATAATAGACAGTACGCTCTGAAATTCCCATAAAGCCAAATAGCTCCTGGCTTAAGTAAGGGGCATTGGTGCAAACTGGCAATAAGATCTCACTTTGTATATCCCAAGTTGATATTTCTTTATAAGCATAATCAACTTTCACTTCGGTATTATGTTTGATCATAGAACGCATCTCATACTTGGCATAGAAGTCATTGACTGACTCTTGTAAACCATGAAAAGCACATTCTTCCAGGGTAAAAGGCAGCGGTACTTCTCTATAAATCGTAGCTAGATGTTTTGATAAAAAGGCTTGGTCTTTATCCTTTTCCAATTTTTCTTTGAGCTTTCCTTTTACTTCATCAATGTGTTCATAAACTTCTTCTACACTTGCATATATGCTCAATAACTTCATCGCAGTTTTTTCACCGACGCCTTTCACACCAGGAATATTATCACTGCTATCACCCATCAAACCTTTTAAATCAATGATCTGAAGGGGCTGTAATCCGTTATATTTGGTTTGGAAATTAGCTACATCCATCAATTCCATATCCGTAATTCCCTTTTTCATCAAGAGAACACGACAATTTTCGTCTACTAACTGCAACAAGTCGCGGTCAGATGTCAAAATCGTGGTTTGAATTTCTTCAGAAGAAAGTTTTGACATGGTTCCAATAATATCATCGGCTTCATAGCCATGAACTTCATATCTGCGAATTCCGGCTGCATCCAAAAATTCTCGAACTATAGGAAATTGAACAATCAATTCTTCATCCAAAGGTTTTCTGGTTCCTTTATAGGCGGGATATTCCTCTTTACGGAAAGTCTGACTGTCTGCATCCCATGCGACTAGTAAAGCATCGGGCTGAATTAAATCAATTACTTTATTTAACATCATCACAAAGCCAAAAATCGCATTAGTCGGAATTCCATTGGAAGTAGACATAGCGCTTGGAACACCATCAATGGAACTTCCATATAAAGTTGCATAATATGCGCGAAAAAGCATCGAATTGCCATCTAATAAAAGCAGTTTTTGCATCAAATCACCTAATTTCTATACGTCTCATTTTAGCATAGAAAAAGGAAACAAGCATCGTAAACTCATTTCCTCATCAATCGATCTCTAAAAGATTTTTTCTTATGAATAATGGTTTGATGTGATTTTCGCTTTTGCCAGCTGCGAACTAAATCAAACCCTAAATACAAGGCAAACAGGGTTACACATTGGAATAAGATCGTCGCCAGTTCAAGATGGCCAAACCAGGACCATGCATGAATTTGAATGCCTCCACAAAGACGGAAAAAGATATAGGGGAGTACATCCAGTAAAATAGCACTTACTAAAAATGTGCCAGATAACCAAAAGATATCTTCTTTCTTTTCATAGACAAACCCACATAACCACGCAAAGAATGGAAAAAGTAAAAAAGAAAGTGGAAAAGTAGATTGAAAGAAGAAGTCATAAATCAACCCATACAATCCCCCAATTAAAACGCGATCCAACCATTTACGATCATACGTCACTAACAACAAAGCCATAAAAGCTATGTGTGGGACAAAAGACATGGATTGAAACGTAAAATCAACAGGAAAGACATAGGTAATAAACGAATCCGCAATTCCAAGTATAAACAATAAAATGAACATATTTTTCAATTTCATTTTATGCGTCCCCATTTCCCATAATTACAACATAGGTAAAACTTTGGATATTACTGATTGGTTTAACATAAACCGTAGAAATCAAAGAATCATCATTTCGTTCAATTTCAGTTACCGTTCCGACTAGAACACCACTTGGATAATTGCCGCCTTTACCACTTGTTGCAACGGCTTGACCACTAGTAACACTTGCATCATTGTTAAATAATGACATGCGATATTTATTGCGATTCACATCGTAAGATTGAATGACTCCTTCAATGGTTGAACCATCTGCCAAAGACATTTTTACCGCAACATCATTGATCAAATTCTCACCGGTTAAAAGGGCAACGATACTTGTATTGGTTTGGACTTTCGAAACCAAGCCAACCATACCTTCACTGGTTCGTACCAGCATATTTTCTTTTACACCTTGTTTTGAGCCAGCAGAAACCGTAACCGTCTGATTCCAAGTTTCACTCGAACGTTTAATAACCGAGCAGCTGATCATCTTGGTATCCGAAGATGCATTTTGTACATCTAAAAGTTTTTCTAGCTCTTCATTTTTATTTTGTTCTTCTTCATATAAAGTTTTATAGCTTCTTTGTTCAGCTAACTCTTGATTTAAGTATTCATTGTCATCGTATTGATGCCAAAGATTCGCAAAATCGGAAAAAACATGTCCTATAGACTGTAAAGGATGTTCAATAAGTCCATATTGAATATAGGTCCAAGCACTATATCCCATATCACTTAAAGCTTGTTGACGCAAGCCCATCAAGACACAACCCAAACATAATACAACAACAATACATATAGATAACACTCTTTGTAAGTGATTAAATCTCCGCATGGAACGCCTCCAAATCTACCTTATTATAGCAAACTCCCTCCTTTTGATTCAATGCAGATTTTACTTTTAGAAAAAGAAAACCAGGTATTCCTACCAACAATAATATGGTCAATAAAATGAATTCCCATCAAGCGAGCAATCGAAGAAATTTGTTTTGTACACTCCATATCTGCTTTTGAAGGGCTTGGATCCCCGGATGGATGATTATGTACACATAAAAATCCACTAGCCGATTCTAAGTACGCTTCTTTAAAGATATCACGCGGATGAACACAACTCTCTGTTAAGGTTCCAATAAAAAGTACACGATGTGAAAGTACATATCCCTTAGAATCCAAATAGAGGACAATAAAGTGTTCTTGTTTCTGATATCCATATTCCATTTCAAACCAAGTCACAACATCTTCTGCCGTTTCAATCTTTTTCTTGTAACTTTGCGCACATAAAGCACGTTTACATAATTCCACGCTTGCCAATATCTGAAGTGCCTTTCCTTCCCTGATTCCTTGAATTTCCATCAATTGGCTTGCGTGTAAATCAAATAGTGTAGATAGAGAATGCGATACCTTTAAAATATCTTCCGCAATTTGATACACCGTATGGTTCTTATTTCCACTTTGGAGAATCAATGCCAACAATTCTCGATCCGATAAGGCTTGAATGCCGCAGCGTAATGCTTTTTCACGCGGTCTTTGTTCTTTATCTAGTTCTTTAATCTTCATACCTATAAATACGTCTAAAATTAGAAAAAGAGTAAAATTTGAGGAAAAAGTTTATTTTTTTTTAGAAAGTGGTTTACAAGAAAACTAAGATTTGTTATTATTATTAAGCACATGGCGGTTGTGGTGAAGCGGTTAACACAGCGGATTGTGGCTCCGTGATGCGCGCGTTCGAATCGCGTCAGCCGCCCCATTTGAAAATTAAGTCTCGAAAGAGACTTTTTTTGTGCTATATTTAGAGCATGAAAAAAATATTAAACCTATGTTGTACAACAATACTAACTTGTACGCTTATACAACCCATCTATGCATCCGACATTCAAGCATGCGATCCAACAGAAACATGCGAAGAAAGTTCTTCCAAAGAAGAAAACAACTTTAAAGAAATTTCGATGGATGATGCGCTTGCCCTTTTTAAAGAAAAAAAATCCGCGATTCTATTCTTTGGATACAGCACTTGTCCGTATTGTCAACAAGCTCGCCCCGTATTAGAAAAAGCAGCGAAAAAAGAAAAGAAAAGCGTTTACTATGTTCGAGTAAGAGACGATGATAAAAATCTTCTCTATACCGAAGAGCAACGAAAAGAACTGACAAAATATATCAAAAAATATATGACAAGAAATAAGGATGAAGACAATAAGTATTGGCTTTATGTTCCCTTAGTTGTTTCACTCAAAAAAGGAAAAGCCGTTGATGGCCATGAAAGTACAGTAAAAAATCATGATGCCAGTAAACGACAAATGACAAAACAAGAAAAAAAGCGATTAGAAAATCGCTACATAAAACTCATGCAGAAGAAATAGTCTTCTGCATTTTTATTGATCTATAAAAAAAAGATGCCGAAGCATCTGATTTTTAGAATGGCGGTCCAGATGGGACTCGAACCCACGATCTCCTCCGTGACAGGGAGGCATGTTAAACCACTACACCACTGGACCAAAGCATGAAATTTTAATGGAGCAGATGAGGGGAATTGAACCCCCGTATCAGCCTTGGCAAGGCTGTGTTCTACCATTGAACTACATCTGCAGAATGGCGGTCCAGATGGGACTCGAACCCACGATCTCCTCCGTGACAGGGAGGCATGTTAAACCACTACACCACTGGACCAATAAATTAATAGAATGGCGGAGAAGGAGAGATTTGAACTCTCGCGCCAGTTGCCCGACCTATACCCTTAGCAGGGGCACCTCTTCAACCACTTGAGTACTTCTCCAAAAATATTAAGGTCAGAACGCTACTCTTAAGCGCTTATTAACAATACCATGACTACAAAGTGAATGCAAGCACTTTTTTTACTTTTTGCGTTAAACACGTTTTTAGCAAGAAAAAAGGCCTCCTAAGAGGCCTAGTGTTTCAAAAACTATTTCTTGAATTCAACAGCTGGTAAGTTGTAGAAAGTCTTGTCTCCAAGGTATTCAGCAACTTTAGCTTCACCACGTTGGTTCAATTCGTCTTCGATACGCATTAAACGGTTGTATTTAGCAATACGGTCTGTACGGCTTAATGAACCAGTCTTAATTTGTCCTGCATTTAATCCAACAGCGATATCAGCGATTGTAGTATCTTCTGTTTCACCTGAACGGTGTGATACGATGCAAGTGTATCCGTGTTTCTTAGCCATTTCGATAGCGTCGAATGTTTCAGTTAAAGTACCGATTTGGTTAACTTTAATTAAGATAGCGTTTGCGATACCTTTTTCGATTCCTTCGTAAAGAATTGAAGGGTTTGTAACGAATAAGTCATCACCAACTAATTGAACTTTGTCACCTAAACGGTCAGTTAATTTTTTCCAACCATCCCAGTCACTTTCTCCTAAACCATCTTCAATTGAGATGATAGGGTATTTTTCGATCCATGCTTCATACATGTCGATCATTTCATCACTAGTCTTGTTTCCTTGACCAGATTTAGATAATTCATACAATCCAGTTTCAGTGTTATGGAATTCAGAAGCAGCAACGTCCATTGCAATCTTCATATCTTTACCTGGAACATATCCAGCAGCTTCCATAGCTTCAACTAATAATTCAAGAGGTTCTTCGTTTCCATCTTTACAGCTAGGAGCGAATCCACCTTCGTCACCAACGTTAGTGTTGTATCCTTTTTTCTTCAATACAGTTTTCAATGCATGGAATGTTTCAGCAGCCATACGTACAGCTTCTTTTTCACTCTTAGCACCTACTGGCATGATCATGAATTCTTGGAAGTCTACAGTAGAGTCTGCATGAGATCCACCGTTGATTACATTACACATAGGAACTGGTAATGTTTTTCCGTTAAATCCACCGAAGTAGTTATATAATGGTTCACCATAGAAATCAGCTGCAGCTAATGCACAAGCCATAGAAACACCTAAAGTAGCGTTTGCACCTAAGTTTTTCTTAAATGGATCTCCATCCAATTCTAACATAGTTTTGTCGATCAATACTTGATCACGGCAGTCCATACCAACTACTTTTGGAGCAATAATGTTATTAACATTGTCGACAGCTTTTGTTGTTCCTTTTCCTTGATAACGTGTTTTATCTCCATCACGTAATTCCAAAGCTTCACGTACACCTGTACTTGCTCCACTTGGTACCATTGCGCGTCCGTAAGCACCAGATTCAGTAGTTACTTCTACTTCTACTGTTGGGTTACCACGAGAATCTAATACTTCACGAGCATATACATCAACAATAATAGGCATAATAAAATATCCTCCTTGAGCCTTATAGCTATTAGTATGATAACACTTTAACAAGTGCGTTTCAATCTGAAATTCTATGTAAAATACTTTCCTTTTCGCTTTCGCTTTCATCGCTAAAAATACACAAAAATGAAGTTAGTCCTTCCCTTTTCAACTTTTGTATTTCATCCGTATAATCCGTAAGATTTGTATCAAAAATCTGCATGAAACAAGCCTTGTTTCCTTCCATCTTATATGCATGTCCATCCATGCCCCGTAAAGTAAATTGATGTTGATGGCACAAAGCACAATGCTGACGTTTTCCATCTTTTATAATCGTATTAACCGGACAATGGCGCATAATCATTAAACGACGGTGTTGATAAATCGTATAGATGACTGGTGCCTGGCTTTGATAACGCTGCTTATAGGCACGCAATAAATCTGTTATTTGTTCAAACGTGAGCTCATCACTAAGTACGACATGGTCATAACCCATCTCTTGGATTGCGGCTACCCCATACGAATTCGTTACATTCATGCTAGATGGCGCACAAGTTTCGTCTACTTGATCTATATAAATTCGACTGGAAAGCTCTTGTTTTATAGGTTGATACCTATAGGATTCCTCAGCCGAACAAACGACTTCTAGCCTAACATTTTCTAGAGCGGCAATAGCTTGTCTTCGACAATTGTTTAAAGCCCCTAAAGGAAAGAAGACTTCACCTTGAATCGCACATTCGATTTTGGTAAACGCAACCCAGGAATTCTTTGTCTTATTCATCTGTTTTACGATGGTCTTTTCACTTAAGCCCTGATTCTTTGCCAGTTCTGCTTTTTCTTCTGACTCAATAGAAACCATATGGCTTCCATCACTGATTTCACAAACCAGCGGATACCCTGCCCCTTTACAAGAAACCCGCATTTCACATGCCACTTTTCGACAAGATTGACTAATTGCTTCTTTAACTTCTTTCTCTAAGTCTGCACTAATCGTACGGCGTACAATATCGCCTTTTTTTACATGTCTAAGATTCTTTAAACAAGCTACCTTCCCAGCTGGAATACGATTCTGCAAGCGCAGTTTCTCATCATATAAATAGTTGATGCGACAACCTGCTTCCTGGCCTAAGCGGATTCCATCATTTTGTACGAGATCTTTTGAACAGAGAATACGTACTTCATCGCGTTTGACCGATAAAACTTTTCCTACGACAATTCCTTGATGATTGCACGTCTTCATATTCATCAAATCGTTACCCGTTTGTTGATAAACATGTCCCAAAGTATATCCGCGATAAAACGTTTGTTGGGCCAGTTCTTTATCCTGTTCCGTTCGCTTTTTGCCATCGCGAACCATTTTCACTTGACGAACCGTTTCATAAACATATTCACTTGACTTCATGCGTCCTTCAATTTTTAGTGAATCTACATCAAGTTCTTTAACTCGATCAATCAAGGATAGATCTTTTGGACTCAATAAATATTTGCCATCTGTAGCTACTTTTTGCCCATCTTCATAGAGTTCATAAGCCATACGACAAGGTTGGGCACACATACCGCGATTGCCGCTTCTTCCATAACAGACACTCGAAAAATAACAACGTCCTGACATCGAAATACAAATGGCTCCATGAACAAAGATTTCAATTTCTAAGCCAGCTTTCTTACACGCAGCAATTTCAGCTTTCGTACACTCTCTAGCTAGTACAACCCGACTTACCCCAAGCTTTTTTAAACGCATAATTTCTTCTGGGTACATCACACTCATCTGCGTAGAAGCATGAATTGATAGGTCTGGTAAACGATGATGTAATAAATGAATCAAACCAAGGTCTTGTACAATTAATGCATCTACACCCATTTCATAGAGTTGTTTGGCTACTTGATAGGCCGATTCTATTTCTTCTTCAAAAAGAATTGTATTCATCGTAACATGCACTTTGACATTGACTAAGTGGCAACGCTTTATAATTTCACGGATTTCTTCAAGGGTAAAATTTTGGGCATAAGCTCTGGCGCCAAAGTTCTTGCTGGCGAGATATACCGCATCACAACCTGCTGCTAAAGCTGCATCTAACATGTCCCAGTTTCCCACGGGTGCTAATATTTCTTGCATATCATTCCTCCCAAAAAAAAAGACTTAACAGTCTTCTTTTTTATTCATATAAAATCTACGGATTGCTTGAAATGTCTCTTCACTAATGACATGTTCAATACGACATGCATCTTCGGCAGCCGTCTTGCTATCCACTCCAATGCTCTTTAACATATCTGTAAAGAAACAATGCCGTTGATACGTAGAACGAGCAATCTCTTCTCCTTCTGGTGTAAGATGAAGAATTTTACTTGAATTTAATCGAATCAGACCTTTTTGTTCCATTAATTTTACAGCATGACTAACACTTGGTTTGGAAAAGCCTAAATAACTTGCCACATCGACACTACGGACATTTTCTATTTGATCTTCTAGAACCAAAATTGCTTCTAGATAATCTTCCATTGATTCACCTAAATGATCTGACATAAGCTACAACCCCTTTAAATCTTGTTCTTCTATTTTAGACTAGGCAAAATACAAAGTCAAAGAAAAAGCTTGTCTAGGCAGCATTTCACTTAAGTTCGGTAATTGGTGGAGCAAAGCTCTCTATCGCACCACGCAATTTTGGATGGCGAATCACAAAATGAATAGCAGGCGCTTTCCCTTTAGAAACCATAACCCATCTGCCTTCATGAATAAAAATCTGTAGATTTCGAAAAGCATGTGCCGTACTTCGCTTACACGTATAGTTTTCCATCTGCTTGGCAAAACTTTCGGTTCCCTGCAAATGTTTTGCATATTCTTCTTCCGTATAAGAGAAATCTGTCTCACAAAAGACACCAGATAATTCCAGCGTTGGTGGATTTTCTTTAAACTCCTGGGATGTAAAAACCGGAATTTCATCTTCAATCGTTCCAAGTTCAAGGATAGCTAAAATTCGTTGTTTCTGGATTTCGGCATGTTTCTCAATACGTTGTTTTTGTTGGTCATCCAACCCATGACGACTTAAGATCGCATCTAGCAATTCTTCACTAATTGTATAAAGAGGAAGGGTCGATAAAATACTTCGTCGATTTCCTGACTTTGTCGTGTTTGCCACAAAGAAGGAATTCAATTCCTTTTCTCGCTCTTGACGATATATTTCCATTAATGGATACGCATTTTTCAACATTTCATCCGCATGTTTTTGATAATACTCGATGTCCTTTTTAGATTTAGTTAAATAATATCTTCCTTCACTATGATAGCCAGCAACCGCTTCTCCTACCAGAGCCGCACTACCCGAAACCTTCAACAAATGTAAAAAAACATTATTTTGAACATTCTTAAAATAATAGGGAGAAATCTGTCCCGTCATATACATAGGAATCCAGCTTTCCAAACCCAACATCATTTCATCAAAAGAACGATCAATATTATGAATCTGATTGAGATGCAAACCCTTTTTTAACATCAATGCCATACCAAACATCCATTTCTTTGGGAAATCTGGATCACTGGCCATTTCTTTCATTGGCATATCACTATACATCGTTACTGGTTGCATCGTTTTAGAAAGTACGGTTGACTTCAAGAAATCCAGTTCACTTTCCATCATCAGAGACCTTGTACCGCAGCTCAGATAGCAGTTTGATGTTTCAAGATACCAGGCCGAAAGATTATTGAGAACAGAGCTGACAAGAGCTAGAATACAGGTTCAAGCGGAATCCTACAAAGCTGAAGACATAGAAAAGTATGAATATATAGCTTGTGGATTAAGAGACTGCTGCCCAGCATGCAAGGCGCTGGATGGAAAGATATTCAAAGTCAAAGACATGGAAATAGGCGAGAACGCTCCACCTATGCATCCGAATTGTCACTGTGCAACTGCACCACATTCAGACCGTAAGGAGTATGAAAAATGGCTAGATGGATTAGCAAATGGAGAATACAGTTTAAGGTTTGACGAGTGGAAAACATTAAATGCTCAAGAAAAAGAAAAATCATATATTAAGGAAACTGGTAAGGTCGGGCCTTGCCATGTAGATGCTAAATTAATGAATTCAAAAAAGTATCATGACAAATATGAAGGTCTAACAAGGCATAAAGCGGTTAGTGAATCTTTATATCAGGAATCCTTAAAGATACTATCTGATAACAATGATACAGAATTTGAACATATTGTTGCAATTGATGCTAGGACCGGAAAAGTATTGGAAAAAAATATGGATGCCTCTAAAATAGGTTGGACGCATCGATGTGGGTTTTCTCATAAACAAAGTGATCATTTAGAGAATTTAGATATGCCTTTTGAGGTTTTACACAATCACCCAAATAGCTCACTTCCATCAAGAGATGATATATTAAAATTGTACCAACGAAAGAATCAGGTGGCCTCTACGATAACTTGCCATGACGGAACAGTTTACAGACTGACGAAATTGAAAGAAATCAAAATTGACAGTCTGGTTGAGAAGGTCTATCTTGATACTAAAGTAAAGTATCAAGGATATAGTGAAGGAGCAATTGAATCTAAATGTTCTGAATCTTTAATCAAAATGTTGAATAAAATGGGGTGCTTGGACTATGTCGAAAAATAAGAAAAAAAAGATGACTCTTGAAGAATTATACGAAGGCTCTGACTATATTATTGATGATAGTAAAATGCCTTCAGCCGAGGAAATGAAGAGCTTTGAAATACCAGCTGAGTTACAACAAGAAGCGTTGGAGTCAGCTTTGGAAATTGCTAGAGAATTCATGCGTGAGCGAGGAGAAAAAGTTACTTTTTAACAGATGAGTCGGCAAAGCGTCGGCTTTTTTTAATCATGTCGAAAGGAGATATTGTTATGGCTAGTAATGATATGCAGGTACTTATGTACAAGATTTTAAAATATTTATATGAATGCATGAAACTTGGTAAAGAAGCAAGGCTAGAAGACTTTTCATATAATTCCAAACTCTTTGATATTCCTAAAAACTATTGGTTGGAAATTATTTACACATTAGTAACCCATGGCTACATCAAAGGATTCAAGGTATATGAGAACAAGTATAAGGATGTTAAACTTTATATAGAATACGATCCGCCATTCAAGATTACCTATGAAGGTGTTATCTTTTTGGAAGAAAACAGTGGCATGAAAAAAGCATCTGAATTTGTAAAAGATTCTTTTAACGTCGTGCTATCTTCTTTGTTGGGTGTTATTCTATAGAAAAAATATGACATATTTATGGTCACTCAAACGAGAGGCCTTTTATTATGCAAAGGAGTAGAAAAAATGGACTATTATTTTTCAGAAAGAAAAGGCAGTTCTAAGGAAATCAAGAAATATTTAAAAGAAGCAGCTCAAAGTATTATTGACCATGCGGAGGATATCGTGGATCAATATGATTTGTTGGACAAGTTAAAGATAGAAATGGAGTTAGATCCAAAAGAAGGGTGGGTTCCTGAGATTAAGGTCACTTCTAGCTTTTTATCTGAGAGAACATTTCCTTTTGAGAAAGAAAAAGGACGTTGTAGTTTATGGTAAAAATTAAAATCAAACAAGCTGAAAAAGACTGCATAATTGAAATACAAGGTCATGCAATTATGCACAAAAAGGCCAAGATATCGTATGCAGTGCTATATCGACTTTGTATCAGACATTGCGACTTTCTATTGGTCGGATTTCCAATGCAGATTCTTTTGAAGAAAATAGAATAGATGATGTTATATGCTGCATAGAAGATTGTGATGATACCGCAGATACACTTATCACTAACTTCTTGATTGGCTGTAAGGCTGTATCTGAAGCCTATCCTGAAAATATAAGAATCGATGCTACTAACTTATGATATTTAAAAAATTTAATAAGATAATCAGCAACGCTTAGCTACACGAGTGTTGCTTTTTATATGTCCAGGCGTGCAAGACATTAAAAGGTACGGGGTGACCAGGCGTGAAAGTCCTTAAACTTTACGGATGTCTATCTGACTATAAAGGAGAAAAGAAAAATGAAACAACTATCTAACGAATTGAATTACTTATTTGACTTGCAACTCTTCGCATATGAAAGCGAAACCGGGCAATTCATTAAGGCCAAAATAACTTTTCGTAGATGGAATCTGAAAAGGAACCGATTGAACTTTCAATTCATCAAATTTAATGACTTTTATGTATTCATTCAAATCAAAGGCATCCAATTTACTCAAGAACTTTGAAACACTGTCTTCCTCATTTTCTTGTTCCGGTTGTTTTAAAAGCCAGCTTTTTATTTTGGAAAACCGGATGGATAAATCAGAAATCTCATCCGTATCACAATCAATCAATTCTGCCACAAGTGCAATTTCAAGGGGAGTTTGCATTTCTCGAGCGACAAAAGAAGCTACAGAAGACGCAAAGCGATTGGCATCCCAAGGTTTTCTGGTCCCATTACGAATCCGGAAAATTGCCGAAGGATCATAATTCATATACTGACAGAGCTGATTAATATTGATATTAAGAGTGGAAAGAAGCGTATTAAAGTTTTGGCGTAAGATTTCTTTATCCATGGAAACAAAATCATCACAGGATAAAAACGTTTCTTTAATAGAAGCCAAAGTCAACTCCGACAGATTCTTTTGTGCAGCCAGGCTCGCGATAGCTTCACATAAACCCTCAAAGGATTTAGATCCAAATTCAGGAACCCGCTCCCCATTCCGATAACGACTAAAAGAAGATGCCGAAATTCCTGATTGTTGCGAAAGCTCTTTTGCACTACAAGAAAGAACTTCCATATATTCATTAAGTTTTTGACTAAAATTCATACCTACTACTTACGCATTTCTTACTAAAAGTATAACGAAGAACAAAAGAAAAAAAGAATGGCGTTCAAAAAGAATTTCCGATTTGGTCATGGCCTCATTGGAAATAAAAAAAAGGATGCACGTTACAGACATAACGAAACATCCGATTCTTTTTAAACAAGACGATCAAATAAATTAACCAAAGGTTGATTAGATTGATGTGGCATACCCAATGCCTTTTTAATTGGAATAGAAACAATTTCATTATTGCGAATTGCAATACATTGTCCACCAATTCCCTGCATCAACATATCTACAGCTTTTTCTCCCATACGGCTAGCCAACATACGATCAAATGGACAAGGTGATCCACCACGTTGGATATGACCTAATACCGTTGCACGGCCAGAGAAACCAGTATTTAAGCTAACCTTTTTCGCAAATTGATCAACTTCAGTAATTTTTTCACTGATGACCACAATGGCATGTTTTTTCTTTTTAATCAAATCAATGTCACGCAAACGACCTAACACTTCTTCTTCATCAAAGCCGGTTTCACTTGTTACGATAATTTCCGCTCCACAAGCAATTCCTGACCATAATGCCAAGTCACCGCAACGGTTCCCCATTACTTCAACGATTGAACAACGGTGATGGGAATTCGATGTATCACGTAATTTATCGATACATTCTACACAAGTTTCCAATGCGGTTTGGAATCCAATTGTATAATCGGTACACGTAATATCATTATCAATAGTTCCTGGCAAACCAATACAATTGACACCCATTTCGGTTAAGGAAAGGGCACCACGATAAGAACCATCTCCACCCACAACAACGACAGCTTCAATACCACGCTTTTGAAGTTGTTTCACTGCTTTTTTACGAACTTCAATATCTTTGAATTCAGGAAGACGAGCAGAGCCTAAAATCGTACCGCCACGATTCACAATTTCTCCTACCGTCTCGCGTGTTAATGGTTCAATGTATCCTTCAACCATTCCTTTATATCCGTTATAAATTCCAAATACTTCCAATCCGCTATTGATACCAACTCTTGTGACCGCACGAATTGCAGCATTCATACCTGGAGAATCTCCTCCTGAAGTTAAGATTCCGATTCTTTTTACCATGTCGTTACTCCTCCATAGAACAATATCTCGTAAAGAGAATATCTTTCTTTAACGATTTTGTTTTCATAATTGTATCATACCCTATTTTAAAAAAAAGGCGTAACAATTCAACATTAATTTTAAAAAAAAATTGTGTAAAAGAAACATCATATTTCCTATTGAACAAGTAGGTTTTTTTGCATATACTAAATTAAGGAAGAGGTGAAACAAATGAAGATTTCAACCAAAGGAAGATATGCCCTTTCACTGGTTTTAGATATTGCCTTACAACCCAGCAATGCCCCGGTTACTTTAAAAGACATTTCTAAAAGACAATCTATTTCGTTAAAATACTTAGAACAAATTATGCCTTCTTTAACAACCGCAGGAATAATCCGCAGCGTTCGAGGACCAAAAGGCGGCTATTATTTAAACAAAGATGCCAACCAGATCAGTGTTGGATCAATTCTACGCTTAACCGAAGGTTCCTTAGCCCCTGTCGATTGGGTCGTTCCCGACAGTAATGAACCCGAAGTAAAAGATCCTATTACCGTACTTGTATGGGATAAACTGTATCAAGCGATTTGTGATGTCGTTGATAATGTCACCATCCAAGACCTAAAAAATCAAACCTTATATAATGGCGGTGAATACTATATTTAATTGTATTCATCGTTTTTTTTATGCGATTTGGACAATCTTTTTACACATCTGCACTTGTTGGTGCTGTTTTTCCGTTAACCGATCCGTAATAAAAACATCGACTTCCCGAAAAGAACAAAACGAATAATGCCCCGTCATCGAAAATTTTGTGTTATCACTCACCATCACGACTTTCTTGGTTTGATTGATAACATGCCGTCTAGTCCCTACTTCTTCCATGGAATAGACCGTAAATCCAGAGGCATTCAAAAGGCCATCGGATCCAAATAATGCGATATCAATATAAATCGAATCCAACATTTTTTCACTGAAAAAGCCATCCGTATGTAAACCGTTTTTATGTAATTTTCCACCTACTAAAACGACATCAAAATTCATCTCATTACACTTGTATGCCATCGGCAAAGAGTTGGTAATAATCGTCAAGTCTTTTTTCTGCCGCAAGGCATCAATTCCTTGAAGCAAAGTACTCCCTGCATCTAAATACACGATATTTCCATCTTGAATTTCTTCGATAGCTCGATAGGTCAGGCGTTTTTTTATATCTGTATTTTCTTGATTGCGCACTGAAATCGGTAATTCTTGGCGAAATTTATTCACGCGTGCAAAACCATGCGAACGGACAACGATTCCCTGTTCTTCTAGTTCATCTAAATCTTTCCGTAGGGTTTCTGGTGTTACATGTAAAATTGCTGCTAAATCTTTTACCCGATATTTTCCCTTTTCCATTAAGATATTGCGAATCTTCACTTGTCTTGCATCCTTTTTCTTTGACATAAAAGTAGCCCTCCACCTTTTGAATTATGTCACAATTCAAAAGTTTTATGTAGATTAAAAATAGAATACCTATTTGATTTCTTTTATTCAAAACATTTTTGGCAAAACAATCTCTTTATTCAAAAGAAATATTCTTATATGGATGAAATCTTCCCTGAACAAAATTGCATTCAAAGAAAAACAATTTCATAATACAGAAGAAAAGTAAGGAATGAATATGGAAGAGATAAAAGCATTATTTTTTGACATTGATGGAACGATCGTAGAATTCCAATCAAATCGTATTCGTAAAGAAGTCGTTCAAGCAATTTCTAAAGCTCACGAAAACGGGTATAAAGTAGGAATTGCCAGTTCAAGACCATTGACTATCATCAATGACATTGAAAATATTTGGGATATTCCCTGGGATGGAATTGTCGCAGGCAGTGGAACCATTGTTTATGATCAAAATAAAGAAATATATAAAAATCACAGTTTTTCAAAAAAGACCTTACAAAAGATTTTTGCGATAGCCGAAGAAAATGATATTGCGATGTATGTTTGTGGAGAAGAAGCCTATTTCACCAAATGGAATACATTTACCCAATGGTTAAAGAAAACCTACCATGTTCAAAGCAATACCATCCATCCCTACCAAGGCGAGTTTGTTCAATTGCTTACCTTATTATCTGACAATCCCAATCAACTTCGTCAATTATATGCCAGCCTTGATGAAACTCGTATTGTCAAAGCGGGACTTTACAACAGCGATATTTTTCCAAAATCCATTAATAAATGCAGTGGCATCCATGAACTGATGGATCTCTGGCATTTTCCGAATCAAGCCTATATGTGTTTTGGTGACACTCCAGGCGATCATGACATGATTATAGATGCCACGATTGGCATTGCGATGAACAGCGGCATGGAAGAGACTAAACAATTAGCCGACTATGTCTGTCAAGATATTCCCGAAGCCCTAAAACACTTTCAAATCATTGCCTAAAATACCGCCTTTTTCATAAAAAATCTTATTTCCTATATTTCCCCTTGACTTTATAGGTTTTAAGGGTATTATATGTGTATCAACCGAAAGGGGGAATTACATGAGTAGCGATTGTTGTTGCAAAATTGTTTATGATACATATAGAAAAAGTATAAGAAAAAGAGGAGGAACTATTTATGTCATACTACACTAGCGCAAGCCAATTAATTGGAAACACACCATTATTAAAATTAACAAACATTGAAAAAGCCGAAGGACTTCAAGCCAACTTATTTGCGAAAGTTGAATATTTCAACCCATCTGGATCGGTAAAAGATCGTATTGCCTTGGCAATGATCGAGGATGCCGAAAAAGCCGGAAAACTTACAAAAGACACGGTAATTATTGAGCCAACATCTGGAAACACAGGAATTGGACTTGCTTCTATTGCCGCTGCGAAGGGATATAAATTAATTATTGTAATGCCTGAAACAATGAGTGTTGAACGTCGTCAAATCATCAAAGCTTATGGAGCTGAAATCGTATTAAGCGATGGAACCAAAGGAATGAAAGGTGCCATTGCCAAAGCCCAAGAATTAGCTGAAGAAAAAGGTAACGCCTTTATTCCAAGCCAATTCACTAACCCATCAAACCCTAAAATTCACTATGAAACAACCGGACCCGAAATCTATAACGATTTAGATGGTAAAGTCGATGTATTTGTAGCTGGTGTTGGAACTGGTGGAACCGTAACAGGAACTGGAAAATACTTAAAAGAAAAGAGCAACGCAAAAGTCGTTGCCGTAGAGCCAGAAACTTCTCCTGTATTATCGCAAGGACATGGCGGACCACATAAGATTCAAGGAATCGGTGCTGGATTTGTCCCTGATACCCTTGATACAAGCGTATATGATCAAGTAAGCCCTGTTTCTAATGAAGACGCATTTAAATTCGCGAAATTCATCGCTCATAAAGAAGGAATTTCTGTTGGAATCTCATCTGGAGCTGCTTTAAAAGCTGGAATTGACGAAGCGAAAAAGCCAGAAAACGCGGGAAAGAATATCGTAGTATTATTACCAGATAGTGGTGACCGTTACTATTCTACGGCATTATTCCAAGATTAGTTTTATTCCCACATACATAAGGCCACTGAAGACCATGACCCAAATTGGGCTGGTCTTTTTCTTTTGCAGCAAGAAAAGACAAATCCCAAAAGAAACGATGGTAAAGAATACACTCGTAGAAAAACTACTTTGCAGAATAGAAATAGCCCCAGCTCCAATCAAAGCAATAATAATTGGTCGTAAACGCGCAAAAACCTTTTGCACAAAATCCAGTTTCCGATAGTGCATATAAAACATAACCAAAATCGTACATATCAACAAAGCCGGGAAAATACACCCAAGAGTTGCGACAATGCCACCCATCGTCCCTGCAACCCGTTGACCAACAAAGGTTGCCGCATTGACCGCAATAGGACCTGGTGTCATTTGGGAAATGGTAATTAATTGCGCCATTTCTGTTTTATTTAACCAATGATGCTGCAAAACGACTTGTTGAATTAAAGGCAGGCTCGCATAGCCACCACCAAAGCTCATACAACCAATTTGTAGAAAAGCAAGAAAGAGTTTTCCTAACATTTTAATGCTCCTAAAACACCTAACACCAAGCCAGCTAACACAATCACAAAGACATTGATTTGGAAAACAGCAACTGCACAAAACGCAAGGGCAAAGATCAAAAGCGATGCCCATTGTTTTTCTTGCACGATAGGAAGTAATAATTCCATGCAAGCTGAAACAATTACGGCAGCTACTCCCGCTTGCATACCGGCTAACATCGTTGAAATTAGAACATTCGAAATAAAATAGGTATAGAAAATAGAAAGAATAGAGATGATCAAGAAAGGCGGAAGAATGGTAGCTAATATGCCAACCAAAACACCCCAAAAACCACCTAGACGATAGCCAACGACCACGGCCCCATTCACGGCAACCGCCCCGGGGCTTAACTGGGCAATCGCAATTAGATTCAACATTTCTTCTTGATCAATCCAATGCAATTCATCGACAAATTTCTTCTTCATTAAAGAGACGATGACATAGCCACCGCCAAAAGTACAAGCACTGATCACAAATAAAGAAGTAAATAGCTTTAACATCTGTTTCATTGGAAAAATTATAGCACAAAAAAAAGGATGTAACATTGTACATCCTAGACTTTCAATAGTGCCGAACTAAATGGTGGTAAGACTAGTTCTTTACATGCTTGTTCCATTTGTTTTGTATGCCCAGAAAAAGCTTCCCAGTCACTATGCAACAAAGGCGTTAGTGGTTCTGTCAAAGGGATCGTTTTGTTTTGATCAGAAAAATTAAAATAGGCATAAATACCCGATTCATTATTTACAGAACGTTTAATGCCAAATAAATTTTCTTGTTCTTCCATCAATACCCAGGTAAAACCACGTGGATCATCATCCCATTCAAACAATGGCGCATAGTTTGTATAGATGGCATTTAATTGCTGAATATATTTAGAGAATGAATCATGCATCGGATATTTCAACAAGAACCAGTCAGGTTCTTTGCTTTCATCCCATTCTCTAAACATCGCAATTTCGTTTCCCATAAAATTCAGTTTCTTTCCGGGATGGACCATCATATACATATACAAAGAACGACATTGACTGAACTTCTCTTCATAGTTTCCATATATCTTGTCAATAATGGTTTTCTTGCCATGCACAACTTCATCATGCGATAGTGGCAATAGATATCTTTCTTTATAAAAATAGTACATAGAGAAAGTTAGCTTTGCGGCATAATCCTTTCTCTCATCACTTGTTTTCATAAAATAATCTAACGTATCATTCATCCAGCCAAGATCCCATTTATAATCAAATTCCAAACCACCTTCTAATACAGGTTTCGTTACATTGGGATAGGCCGTAGAATCTTCCGCAATCAACATACAAGATGGATGCAAATGATGAAGGCCTGCATTCATACGTTGAATAAATTCAATCGAGCGAGGATTGACCCCACGTTTTTCATCACCTAACCAGTAAATCAAACGGCTGACGGCATCCATACGAATACCATCAAAATGATATTCTTGTAACCAATAATGACAAACTGACTGTAAGAAGGAACATACTTCATGACGAGAATAAATAAAGTTACAGGTTCCCCATTCACTTTCGGTTACATCACTTTCGGGATATTCATACAATTCACTTCCATCGTATTGTTTTAAACCATAGGAATCTACCGCAAAATGCGCAGGAACAAAATCAATAATGGCACCAATGCCTGCTTGATGCAGTGAATCAATGAGGGTTTGAAGTTGACTGGCATTGCCATAGCGACTTGTAGGACTAAAATATCCGGTTGGTTGATATCCCCAAGAGCCATCAAAAGGATACTCATTCAAAGGCATAAACTCTACATGGGTATAATGATATTTCTTACAGTAATCGATTAAAGCCGGAGCTAATTCATCATATGTAAACCAGGAACCATCGGCTTTTAATCGCCATGAGCCAAAATGAACTTCATAAATATTTAAGGCTTTATCAAAATTTCGCGTTCGCTTTTCCATCCATTCTTGATCATGAAAGGAATAGGCTACATTGCGAATAATCGAAGCTGATCCAGGGCGTAATTCCATGCCAAAACCATATGGATCACAATGCTCTACACGACCATTTTTCCCATAAATGACATATTTATACATCTGTCCTTCCATGGCATTTTCGCTATAGAAAGACCAGATTCCACCATGGTCCTCTTGTGACAGTTCTGCTTCTTGCCAGTTATTAAATTCACCAATTACACAAACCCGACTTGCTTGTGGTGCATAGGTACGAAATAGACATCCCTGCCCTTGTAAATGGGCGCCAAAATACGTATAGGCATCAAAGGCTTTTCCTTCATAAAAATCTTGAAGCAACATAATAAGTCCTCCGAATCAATGTAAACTCATCATACCATGGCATTCCGATTGCTTCAATTGACCAATCGTCATTTTTTCTATAAACAGAAAAAAAACTGCTACATTTGTAGCAGTTTACAGGCAGGCAATCAATTAGTTGTTGATTAATTTGTCGCCTTCATTATTCCATGAATACAATTTACGGATTTCTTCTCCGACTTTTTCTGATGGATGTTCAGCAGCTAATTTACGTAAAGCCTTGAAGTGAACTTGACGACCAGCACTAGACATATCTGTTAAGAAGTCTTTTGCGAAAGTACCATCTTGGATATCAGATAAGATTTGTTTCATAGCTTTCTTAGTTTCAGCTGTAACAATCTTTGGTCCAGTAATGTAATCACCATATTCAGCTGTGTTAGAAATTGAATAACGCATTCCTGCAAATCCTGATTGGTAAATTAAGTCAACGATTAATTTCATTTCATGGATACATTCGAAATATGCGTTACGAGGGTCATATCCTGCTTCACATAAAGTTTCGAATCCAGCTTGCATCAATGCACAAACACCACCACATAATACAGCTTGTTCACCGAATAAGTCAGTTTCTGTTTCTGTACGGTAAGTTGTTTCCAATAAACCAGCACGTGCTCCACCAATTGCAGCACCATAAGCTAATGTAACATCCCAAGCATGTCCAGTTGCATCTTGTTCAACAGCAATTAGACAAGGTGTTCCTTTACCTTCTTGGTATTCACTACGAACAGTATGTCCAGGTGCTTTAGGAGCGATCATAGTAACATCAACATCCTTTGGTGGTACGATACATCCAAAATGAATATTGAATCCATGAGCGAACATTAACATATTACCTGGTTGTAAGTTTGGTTCGATATCAGCTTTATACATATCAGCTTGTTTTTCATCATTAATCAAAATCATGATGATATCTGCTTGTTTTGCAGCTTCTGCAGCTGTATATACTTTAAATCCTTGATCTTCCGCTTTTTTCCAAGATTTTGATCCTTCATACAAACCGATGACTACATCACATCCTGAATCTCTTAAGTTTAATGCATGAGCATGTCCTTGTGATCCGTAACCAATAATCGCAATTTTCTTTCCATCTAAGTAAGATAGATTACAATCACTTTCATAAAAAATACGATTTTCTGCCATTTCTATTTCCTCCTCCATTAGTTGTCATACAACTAAATGACTTGTTGTATGACAATTGTAAAACGACCTGTATTACTTGTCAATTATTAATTGAAATTTCTTCATGCAAGATCGCATGATGCAAATGAATCGTCACCGCACTCTTTAAAGCTTGCGCATCTCGCCGCTTCAAAAAGTCCATAATTAAGATATGTTCCTTATAGGCATCTTCAGCAATTACATCCAAATTCAAATGTAAATCAAAGGTCTTCTCAATGGTTTCTTTTATAATTGGCGTAAATTGCGCCAAGAAATCATTATGGCATGCGCGAACAATCGACGAATGGAATTCTGCTTCCACTTCAATTCGTTCAGGAGAAGTTGGATCTTTTAAGATCCATTCTTGTACTTCCTTGCCAACTTTCAAAATATAATCAATGTCTTCTTGCGTAGCTCGCTTACATGCCAGTACAGCAGCCTCAGGTTCAATAATCATGCGTGCTTCATATAAATCACGCAAAGTAATTTTTTTGGCATGTATATCCAATTGCGGATTGGTTTTTACATCCATTTGCGAAGAGACAAATGTTCCATTCCCTCTTTCTACATATAGCAGACCTTCGGAAACTAGAATGCGAATTGCTTCACGCAACGTTGTACGACTAATTCCAAGTTGCGCAGATAAATCATTTTCATTAGGTAATTTTTGCCCCACTTGATACGTTTGTTTCTGCACAATCATTTGTCGCAAAACATCTGCGGTTCTTTGAGATAAATTTTCTTTCTTTGTCATGCTTCCATTTTACATCAATTAAACAGACAACTCAAAGTATTTGTCTGACAAAAAAAGAGATTGATTGCTCAATCTCTCTATGCTGAATAATCTTGGCCAAATCCTTTCGAAGGATCGTATTGGGAAGTATCGTAATTACCTGGTGTAATTTGGGAACCATTCGAAGCCGCATCATTGCCACTATTTGAATCATCCGTACTATCATACGCATTCTGATCTGTTGTAGAAGAATCTTGGTTTTGTGAATCTTTACTTGTTTCTTCCTTTTCCTCATCTTCTTCATCAAAAACATAATCATTATAATCACGTACAATGACTTTAATTTTTTTCTTTGTGATATTGCCATATATATCTTGGGCTTTCACAGTCACTTTATAGGTGCCTGGCGTATAGAAATCTACTTTTTTGGTATCGACCGTAATATTTAACTTGGATAAATCTTTCGCTTTGATTTTCTTTTTGAAGTTATAATCACTATCACCATAATTCACGCGGATAACTTTTGGCAACTTCGTAAAAGTTGGTGCTTTTGTATCTTCAATAAGCACTTTAATGTTGCGAATTTGTTTACCTGAAATCGTATTAATCGAAGCATGTGCTACATAAGCACCAGGTTTATCTTCATCTACCGAAGAAGTATCAATCGTAAACGATTTATCATCTCGATCCAACACATCGGTTGCTTGAATATTGACTTTTTGTCCCAATTCATAGGTTAATGAAGTATTTGTCCATTTTGCCTGATTGGTAATACGTACCATCAAATATCCAAAGAGAACCACAAGCACAAGTACTACCGCAATAGCTGTAATACGAATTCTTTTTTTTGTTTTTGTTTTGATCATTCTATCCACCTACTTCATTCTTTTTAATTCCGGAATCATTTCTTCAATCTTCTTGCGATTCTTTCCGCTTAAATAAGCTGTTGAGATAATTTCTAAATAATCTACATATTGATTAAACAGGCGAGTCCCCCGCTTTTTTTGCGCTCCACCTAATAAGAAACGATTCACAATGTAATCATCCGGACTAGATATTGAAATTTTACCATCACTTAGAGAGAACTCCATCCGAATTGTACAATCCAGTTTCCGACTATAGCCTTCTAAGAAAAGTCGTTCTAACTGCATTGTTTGTAGTTTTGCGTTTTCAAACAAATCATAAACCGTTTGTCTACAATCCATATCGGCACACAAAACGAATGTTTCAAAAGACGAATCTTGTACTTCTAGTTGCGCAATTTTCTCAAAATCTTGTGCAATCACCATAGTAGCTAAACTCATCACCCATTCTTTATTTAAAGAAAGGGTGGGTTGGAATGTACAAACGACACATCTTTTATCCAATTCTTTTACGTTTTTCACATCAATTCGTTCCAGTTCCATATCTTCACCTAGCGAACTATATTATACGAAAAAAAAAGAGGATTGAAAGAGAAATCTTTCAAATCCTTTTAAAGCTAACTCTTCGTTGGAATATATGGACGAATACGGTCAGCAAGATTATGGATATTTCGCGTTTGAATCCATACTTTTCCATTGCCATGGAACTCATTGACTAAACCTTCTCCAGTTGTAAAACCAAAAGTACCACTCGCTACACGAATCGCATAATCCAAATTACTATCCCAAGCTACCACATGTTCATTATCAATCGTTAATGGCATATCATCACTTACTTCTAATTCGATCAAATCCCCAAAGGCATTGATTAAAATATCACCAACACCTTCTGTTTCCATCACGAATAAACCACCCGTGCCACCAAAAACCGCTTTTCCCAAGTCTTGTTTTTTAATCAAGTAATCCACTTGATCATCACTAGCTAAAAAAGCTCCGGTATTCAAACGATATTGATGCATCGCATCAACTTTCAAACATGAAACCTTTCCTGGTATAGCGGGCGCAATACCGATTTGACTTTGGTTTTTCAAGCCTCTTGCGATCGTAATAAAAACACTTTCTCCACTAGCCAAAGAGCGGGCTGCAGCACGTACTAAGCCACCTAAACCCTTTGATTTACTATTTGTCTTTCCTACAATTTCTACATTTTGTAGATAAACCATGGAGCCATTTTCAATTTTCACTTGCTCATCTTCTTGTAGTTCGATACGTACAATAGGATTATCTGAATCCCAACAATCGTATAGTTCATATTTTCTCCTTTTCTCTTTATTGTCTATCTCTAAAGAAATTTTATCATACCTTATTATGAAAGAAGAAGCCCTTTCATACACAAAAAGTAAAAAAACTGTTGATTATTTTTTTAAATCGTATACAATAAAAAAGCACTGAGAAAATATCAGGCCTTACACATGGGGTCGTGGCGGAATTGGTAGACGCAACGGACTTAAAATCCGTTGGGAGTTAATTCCCGTGTGGGTTCAAGTCCCACCGTCCCCACCATCTTGATTGAAACCTTCTTATGGAAGGTTTTTTTCTTTATCCAGTCAAAAAAGAAGCTGCGTATTCATTACAGCTTCTCTTAGATACTATCTTGTCTTCTTATGCCATACAAAAAGGAAACATAAGGAAAGAATCAAACTTGCCACATAAGCCATTTCATGATTGGAAGCACCGGTTTTAATACCCAGTTTTTCACTTTCATTAGAAACAGACATCGTATACGTATACAACGCATCTGAGTCAACTTTTTGATCATTTACATACAACTGATGATCTTTCACTTCAACTTTGATAATGTCTTTACTTAAACGATAACCACTTGGCGCTTGCGTTTCTTTAATGTAATAAACGCCTTCTTTGATCTTAAATGTAGCCGTGCCCTCCTTTTGATCGGCATGTACCTCTTCTACTTTATCGGTACAAGTTTGGTTGGCGAACATGGTGAACACAAAATCTTTACCACAAATATTTTGTTTTGTTGCAGCATCCACCTTATTGATCTTTAATTCAAAGTTTCTAAATTCTACTGTTTGATTTTCATCTTTGATATCCGCATGACTCGCTACTTGAATCGATTCTTTGTACAAATCTTCAAATACAACCGTTTGTTTCCCTTCTAGGTCACTAGAATCTAGTTCATATTCCAAAATGACTTGACCATCTTTACTTTCTGGAACAAAAGTCTTTTCACTTACCACTTCTTTTTCATCAATCAATAATGGTTCCTTGGTTTCTTTATTCATCAATTTACCTTTGACGGTATATTCTTTTCCGACTTCTAGATTCTGATAGCTGACCACATCTTCAAATTTCACTTTTTTACTCACTAGGACAAAGGAATTATCTTTTTCAGATTTTGCGTGAGTCTGTAAGTCAATAAGATGAATGGTTTGATGCAAATCTTCCCAGTCTTGATGTTTGGCAATTTCTTTTTCATTTTCCTGCAAAGATTCAAAGAAGACAAAATCATCTCCTGCACCGAAATCAGAAAGATCCACTTCAAAAGGAACCTCCACTTGTCCATCAGCTTGCTCTGCCACAAAGTCTACTTGTGCCGATTCAATGGCTTTTTGATCCGCTTTATGCATCAAAGTACCTTTCAAAGTATAGGAATGACCTGGTTTTAAACCTTGATACGATACTGTATCGATCCATTTCACTTTTTCTTTTGTCACCTGTTGTTCATCATTGCCATTTTCACTTTGTGCAGAGGTATGCAAATCAATAAATGAAATTGTTTGTTTGTCATCCATCAAATCTTTATGGCTGGCCACTTCAATTTCCTCATCTGCATTCACTTCATACAATGTCTCATAGACAACTAAGTTCTTTCCAGCTTTTATATCATCGCTATCTAAAGTAAATTCAACGTCGACATCGCCACGCTTTTCTTTTGGCGTAAAGGTCTTGGTCGCTTCGATTTCTTTATAAACTTTTTGTGTATCACGATCCATCAATACACCTTTTAGCTTATACGTCTGATTTGCCACAAGACCTTGATAATGCACCTTATCAAGTATTTTCACTTTTCCTTGTCGGATCTGTTGATAACTATGACCTTGTTCCGATTGAGCTTGGGTATGAATCTTAGATGGAAGAATCGAAATTGTTTGATTTGTATCATTTAAATCTTGATATTGGGCAATCACACAATCTTTATGTTCTTTGTTTCCATATAAAGTTTCAAATACAACCACATCACTGCCACCCAATTGACTGGCATCAAAGCTTAATGGAATACGTACTAAACCTTCACTCTTACTTGCTTGGAAAGTCTTACTTGCTTCTACAACAGAACCATCAGCCTGCTTAATAGCTTGCCCACTTTTCTTATCCACAAGCACGGCATGCATACGATACGTTTCCTTCTCTTTTAAGCCTTGATAAGATACGACATCTTCGACTTCAACCTTTTTAGCGGCATTTGCCTCTTTTCCATTGCTACGCTTGTTTAAAGCCGTTGTACGAATTTTTATTGTCGCATTTTTCATCTGTAAAGCCTTCTCATAAACCGTTTGTTTCTGATCTTTTTGTTGGAAATCTACCGCAAGTTCAGATGGATTCAACGCATAGTTTTCCAGCGTTTCTACCTCTTTCCAAGTAAATGCTGAAGTACCAGTTCCCATTGGTAAATTGTCCACTACGATTTCATCATCGTCACCCAATGTATACTTTCCAATGACTTCACCTTTTTTATAAAGAATTTTTCCATCCGCTGGATCAATGATATCTTGTTTGGCAGAAAGCATAAAAGTTGCTTGTCCATGGCCTTTATGACCATCTTCCCAGATCTTTTTAAAGCGTAATTTTCCTTTTGCTGGAACATCAGTGGCAACCATAGTAAGTACCGGTTGTCCATCTTCATCTACCCCACTAATAGAGGATTTTGTGATCGTAAATCTGCCATCATCGGCAAGTACATAGCCTTTTGGTGCCACAACTTCTTTTAAACGATAGTCACCACTTGGTAAATTCAATGGCAATGCCACCGAACCTTTGGCTTCCGAACTACCCGCAAGATAGCCGCCAGGAACACTCAAACGATTATCGGCATTGGTAATAAAGGTATGTACCCATTGATTTCCCACCTTTAAAGAAAGTATGCCATTCGCATCGGTTTTCATATTCTTTTTTGCATAATTACTGACGACATTTCCTTCTTTATCAAGTTTTTGCACTTGGAAAGCCGCACTGTTTAAGGAAATCGTTTTACCACTTTCCTTATCCTTCTTCACGATTTTCACCGAACTGGTAAACGGAATATCGTTAATGTAGTAATGTACAAGACCATCTTTTGAGCAGTCAATGCGTTGTCCATTTTCTAGAAGTCCATAGGTTTCATCACCAACCACAAAACGGAATACTTCTTTTAGTTCATACGTTTCTTGGGCATTCTCCCCTAACTTCGACTGCTTAACTACATATGTTCCATATGCCAAATCCGGGGAAGTTGCTTCCCCGTTCTTATCGGTATTTAGTACTGCCCATTCTTTTTCTGTACCTTTTTCCTGCGCTAATTTCAGTGCCGCATGAATATCTTGATGAGCTTCTTGGTAATAACGCTCTAAAACCGCAATAAACTGTGCCCCTTTCTCTGGCTGTACGATTTCACTTTGATGGGCATCACTGATAAATTTTGCGATGCCAAAACGTCCTGATTTCACAGTATTCGGAATCGTTGGAATCTGAAAAGTTTCAACAACTGCTTGATTGCCTTGTGATGTAATCGTACGTTGAATAACTTCTTTATTCAATTTATAGCCTTTTGGTGCTTTGGTTTCTTGAATTGTGAGTTTTCCAAGCGGTAAAGCCACACGACCTTGACTGTCATAATAGAAATCATCCCCCGATACTTTATATGCATCATTGCACTTTGCCAAACCTTGCGCATCCGTCTGCAAAACCCAAGTACGTAAAACCTTATCCGCTTTATTCAAAAATTGAACGGTAAATTGCGCCCCTTCTAAGGAAGCTTCGCCTTGGGTTTGATTGGTCTTCGTATCTTTATCTACTTTCTTAATTAAGATTTCTATTGGATTGGCTTGCGGTTGGTCACTTACCTCTTTGGTCGTTGTTTGATTGGAAACAACATCAATTCCAATCACCGTTGTATCCAGGGCATAACCTTTTGCCGGAGTAATTTCTTTTAAGTAATAGTGACCTGCTTTTATTTTTTCTAGCGTATTGGATTGACCATCCGCACCAATTGTTAGAGTTCCAACTAAAGTTGTTGCCGAGGCGTCACTATAAAGACCATATTGGCAACCTTCCAAACTTGCATAATAGTCATTATCGGCACTAATTCCTGGATTAGCAGATGCTTTACGAAGTTTCACCTTTCCATATGGACTATACACGCCATAACAGATATCTTGACGTTTAGTGTACTGATTTTGCCAGTTTGTGCCATATAAATTATTTGAACAACGATATACTTTGTACACATCGACAGGATCAGCTTGCCCAAAAATTTGATTTGCGACATTATTGATAACCCATTGATATAGAGCAGGATAAGCGGAAGTGGCACAGGTTCCACAATTGGCTAGAGAAACCAGTTCACTTGTTAAACCAATCGCTCCATCCGCTCCATATCGAGCTGTCAAACAATCGCCTGGACCCTTATACCCATAGTATAGAGCCTTTCTGAGGTTAGCATTGTTTTGTTCAACTGGATCACCTACCGTTTGACCGACTTGAACACCAGCTTTCATTCCTTCACCACAGAATGCCATTGCACCATTGGACATCGAATAATACGCAGCATTAATGGCATAGCCTGGTAAACTGGGGTTATTCCATAGAATTTCATTAGCTTTATCTACACGTAGAGAACCCGAACGACCAGCTCGTGCAGATCTACCACTAGCTTGGGCACCACCTCCCGCAACTTTCACTTTGCTATCTTTTTGGCTAAACTGCACAACGATTTCGATTGATTCATTCTGCATCTGGATTTGGCTTTGAAATTCTTTCTGAGCTGAAAAACCAGCCATCGTCTTTCCATTTAATGACACATCTTCTACCACACCATCGTCTAAGGCTTTTGCCACAAAGGCAATTGTGTCACCTGTCGATAAGAATTGGGTATACGTATCCCCATCTTTTAATTCCGAATGTGTAGTACCATCATCCATTTCCACTATGCCATTTCCCTGAACTTGAAGGGAAAAATTTGGTAATTCTTCGGCTTGAATAACTTGAAATCCTGTCAAAAACGATAAAAACAGCGCAAAACATTGCCTAAATAATTTCTTCATGTTTCTACTTCTCCTTTTCCTCATTAAGGAAATTTTCCTATTTTTTTCATGATTGCCTCCTTTGTCCATCCTTAAATACGTGTGTTTGGTCAAAAAAGGATAAAAAAAGGAAAGTTTTTTTAAAAAAAGAAAAAAAATCGTAAGAAACTATCCAAAATTATCAAAACCATGTATGCTAGAAACAGGTGATAGAATGTTTCTAAAGAAGAAAAAGAATACCGTTCCTGACTTATGGAATTTCATGACTTCCCTAAACAAAAAAGACAAAACTTTGTTTGAAAGCCTCTTAAAGAATGGAAATCAACCCTTGGAGTATAAAGGGGACCATAAGCCAAGTGGTTTACTGAAAAATAAAAAGATCATTGAAAGAACCGTAGTGCAAAAAGCCGAAGGCAATCGCCTCAAAGACTATACCGAGTATCGCATTCAACCCGATGTCTATGCAGTCATGAAACCATCGTATGATACCTTTCATGCCATCATTCATTAAAAATTCTTACCAATTAAAAGAATCTCCTTTATACTATTAGCTTGTATAAAAAAGGAGATTTTTTTCTATGATTTCTAAAAAAGAATGGATGCCATTGATTGGAATGACAATCGCGGCTTTTGTATTCAATACATCCGAATTTATGCCCGTTGGTTTGTTAAGCGGTATTGCCCAAACCTTTTCGATTTCTATTTCTACCGCAGGATTGATGATCACGATTTATTCTTGGTCCGTTTTACTGCTCTCATTACCTTTAATGCTCATTGTATGTAACTATAACTATCGCAAAATCTTATGCGTTACCTTAGCCTGCTTTGCGTGTGGACAATTTTTATCCAGTATTGCTCCCAACTTCCTTTGTCTAGTTTTAGCACGTTTTATCGTGGCCTGTGCGCATGCGGTATTTTGGTCAGTCGCTTCGGTGATTGCTTGTCATTTAGTTTGTCCCGAAAAGAAAGAATTTGCGATGAGTATGATTGTTACCGGTTCAAGCATCGCCATGATTTTCGGCCTTCCCTTAGGTAGAATGATTGGTTTACTGCTTGGTTGGCGTATGACCTTTGGGATTGTCGGTCTTATCGCAACTATCTTGCTTATATTCCAGTTCTTTGTCTTCCCAAGCTTAGAAAACAAAGAAAGCTTTGCCCTAAACCAACTTCCCGATATCCTTAAAAATAAAAGCTGTATAACCATTTATGTACTTGCGGCCTTATTTGCCAGTGCCTACTATACCGCCTATAGCTATATTGAACCATTTTTAAAACAAATCATTCATGCCAGTCCTGTCCAAATCACTTTAGAATTATCTTTATTTGGTCTAGCTGGTCTGATTGGAAGTTATCTTTTTTCAAAGTACTATAAAAACCATCGCATTGGCTTTCTTTATGCGACAACATTTGGCCTGGCTGCTGTGCTTTTTCTTTTAAAAAGTACTCGTCATGCATCCCTGACCATCATCCCTTTATTTCTTTGTTGGGGTATGATTTCCACCATTTTTAATGTAGCTTGTCAAGCCGAAACCATTCAAGCAACCAAAGAACAAGAAGCCAGTATTGCCATGTCGATTTTCTCAGGTATCTTCAATCTAGGGATTGGCTTAGGCTCTTTTCTAGGTGGACAAATCATCTTATTTACTTCGGTTGCCAACATTGGTTTGCTAGGTGGATTGATTGCCCTTGCCAATGGCCTATTCTGTTTATGTATGGCAAAAAAAGCTTTCCAATAAAAAAATCCACTTTCGTGGATTCCTAAAAACTATCTTTGTAAATCTAAAACAACTGGAACCGATCGATAACCAACACCCATACGATCAATTCCCATATCAATTAATTCCAAGAAGTGTTCGCGCGTACGAATGCAACCACTACCTTTTACCTTGCATTTGTCGCCCACTTCTTCTTGCATCATCTTAATCACTTCAACGGTAGCACCATGGGCTTCAAAACCGGTTAAGAAACCTGTCGAAGACTTCACAAAATCTGCCCCTGCATCGATGCAACAATGACATGTCTTACGAATTTGTTCTTCATTCAAAGCATCGGTTTCAAAGATTACTTTTACCGGCACATTTTTGGCATGACAAGTATCTACGACCGCTTTAATATCCGCTGTCACTTCCTCGTACAATCCAGCGCGAATCTTGCCGAAGTTAGCAACAATGTCCAATTCTCCAATGACATCAGCATAGCCATCAATTAAAATCTTTGCCTGGGCAACTTTTGATTCCGTAGAACTGGTTCCAAATGGAAAATCACATACGGGACATAATTTTGTTTCACTGCCTTCGATATATGGCTTGCATAAATCCATATAACCTGGGTTGATACAGATTGTTGCACAACCTAGTTCGACGCCATCTTTGGTCAATTCTACAATTTGTTCTGGGGTAAATTCTGGCTTTAATACAGAATAATCAATATAAGCAGCCAATTCTCTTGTACTCATTTCACTTGCTTTTTTGTTTGGATGTTTCATTATAGTTCTCCTTTTTTGTTCTTATACGAGCATTATATGCACATTTACGTTTATTTGCAAGAACAAATTGCTCATTTATAAGCATTTATGCAAATAAATAAACATCATTTGTTCAATTTTTTGTTTATGTTACAATGAATACAAATGAGGTAAACACAATGTTAGGAAAAGAACGTATATTGTTTCTATTAAATCGCTTAGAACAAGATAATATTATCAACGTAAAGGATATCGCAAAAGAATTACAGATTTCCGAGGCTACTATTCGCCGTGACTTAACCGAGTTGGAGAAACAAGGCAAAATCAAACGAGTTCACGGAGGAGCTATTTTAGCTGATGCCAATCAAATCATTTCTGAACAACGCGAAGTACAGATGAAAGAACGCTTTCGCATTCATTATGAAGAGAAAAAACATGTTGCCACCCATGCCAGTGACCTTGTCAAAGATGGTGAGTGTATCTTTCTTGATGGCGGAACAAGTATTGTTCCAATGATTGATTATCTAAAAGATCGGAATATTCGGATTGTTACACATAACCATTTGATCATTTCAAAACTCACCAATCCAAGAGCCCAAGTTATCGTCATTGGAGGCGATTATAATTCCAAATACGCCATGAGTGTTGGTTCTCTAGCTAATAACACTTTAGCGCAATTCCAGTTTGATCGTTGTTTTATTGGCTGTGCTGGCATTGATGTCGAAGAAAATTATTCTTATACTTCGGAAGCTGAAACCAGAGAACTGAAAAACATTGCCATCCACAATTCAAAACATGCCTATTTATTAATTGACGAAAGTAAAATCGGAATGCGAGGCTTCTGTAAATTTCAACCTCTAGAAAGCTTTGAAACGATCTTCTGCAATCAACCCGAAAAAGAAATTGTCTTACCCGATAATTTTCAAATCGTATAATCAAGAGCAAGCTATTGCTCTTTTTTCATGCCATAAAAAAAAGCTGAGCGAAACACTCAGCTTTAGAATTTCCAAAGATTTAATCCCGTCTTGTCATCATAGACGCGATCAATTTGTCCCTTGATTGGTGTAATAACCATTTCACAAGTTGCACTGATAATTGCCTTATTCAAATGTCCACCAACTGTATTTCCTTTATCATCCGCTGCACTTAAATGAAGATGGCTATAGTATTCGCCATTCATTGTATCAATTGTTCCTGTCAAAGAAACAATCTCATAGCTTCCTGAAAATGAATTGGCATGATATGCCTTATTTGCCACATCATAGACACCAACAGTAAATTCTTTCAGTGCACCCAGTGCTTGCACCGATGCTAAAGTAATATGCTCAGTCAGAGCCACTTTCTTTACTTGTTCAACAATATCTTCTTGTGCATCCATACGCACTAAAATCGCATTTTCAAAACGTTTATATTCCATAATTTCCTACTCCGCAAAGAATTTTTCTTTCACTTCATCAACGGGCATATCCATTCCCGTATATAACTTAAAGGCGGCAACACCTTGCCACAACAACATACCTTGACCACCAACTGTTTTACATCCAGCAGCTTTCGCATCTTTTAATAATTTGGTTTCTAAAGGATTGTATACGGTATCTGCTACAACTAAATCTTTATGGAACCATGATGGATCTTTTACAACCGACTTATCATCCATTGGTTTCATACCTACAATGGTCGCATTGACAAAAATGTTAGAAGATTGAATTTCTTTTTTCATCTTTTCATCATCGGCTAGATCATACACATTTACCTTACAACTTGGCACTTCTGCTTCAATACGTTTTGCGGTTTCCACAATTCGTCCAAAGAATGCATCTTTAATATTGAAAATAGAAATTTCTTTTGCGCCATCTAAAGCCAATTGTACTTGAATTGCCGTAGCTGCTCCACCGCCACCAACAATCGTGACTTTTTGATCTTTTACTTCTACGCCATGTTCACGAAGGTTATTGTTAAATCCTTCGCCATCTGTGATATATCCTACTAATTTTCCATTTTCATTCACAATCGTATTTACTGCACCAACAATTCTTGCGGCTGGAGATAACTCATCCATTCCTTTACATGCCGCAATTTTATCTGGCATGGTTACATTGCAGCCTCGCATATTAAAAGTACGCATAGCTTTTAGAGCATCAGGTACTTGATCTTCTTTAACATCAAAAGCGACATAGACATAATCCAATCCAAGCTTTTCAAAGCTATAGTTATACATTGCTGGAGAACCTGAATGTCCAACGGGCGAACCCAACAATGCCAATAATCTTGTGTGTCCAGAAATTCTGTCTGTCATAATACTCTCCTTTGTGCGAAACATCCTTCGCTATTTAGGTCCTATTTTAGTACATTTAAGGTATGAATGCCATACATTTCCACCGACAAGCCACCACAGTTTCTTCCGATATTTTATTTCAAAGTTTTATAATGGTTAATCCAACCATTAAATCTATAAAAAAGACCAAGCTTCTTTCTAAACGCTTGGTCTTACTATGGTATATAACGTTTTACTTCGCTACAATCCATTATTTTCTTATTGGTAGCGTGTACGGGACTTGAACCCGTGATACAGCCTTGAGAGGGCTGTGGCTTAACCGCTTGCCGAACACGCCATGTGCCTACATACTATATCACTTTGATTTTTGTTTAACAACCATAAAACAAATTCAATTTGTCCATCAATTCCATACGACGTTCATTATCTTTGGCTTTGGTTAGAATTTCCGCATAGCCTTTTAATTTCATTTCCGCTAGAATATGAATCCATTGTTCATCTTCGTTATGTAGATATTCTTGAAGATGTTTTTCTAATATCGAACAAAAATCATCGACCAAATACGCAAAATGTGTGCCCTCTGTCGCAAAGAGAATCAAGTACATCTCTTTGGTATGTTGACATAAGAAATCACGAATAGATTGACTATCATCAAGCTCTTGATGGAAAAGAATGTTCTCAAATTGATCCAAAACATCCCCAATCACTTGCGAGAACAAATCTTCTTTATTCGCAAAGAAAAAATACAATGCCCCAGTTGTCACATTGGCTTTTTGACAAATCGTCCGCAACGAAGCACCTTGATACCCTTTTTCTAGAAATTCTTTACGTGCAACATTTAATAAGTTCTCTTTCGTCCCTGGTTTTGTTTCCATATTGCCTTAAATTAGTTCCTTCTTACTTTGTTAGTATACACTAACTTATGAATTTTGTAAACAAAAAAAGCAGTCAATGCTGCTTCAGTTCTCGATAGAGTTTTTCGGTTTTTGATACAGAGTATTCATTGATAATATAGATTTTCTTTGGGGTATGAATCACAATGTATTTTTTCGTATGCGGATAAACATAGACTCTGGCATCGCCATATTTCTTCGTTTCCACAATTCCATTAAAATACGCTTCATCAACGGGACGAACGGTTTCTACTTTATTCACGCACTCAATCTTTTTCATGGATGAATAAGCCAGCTTATCCGATAAACCGGTTCCCTTGATACAAAGTGCATCTTTTTCAAAGGTAAAGTCATTGGCTTGATGATTTTGTACTAAGTTATTCTGATGCATGCTGATAAGAATAAAGGCAATCGCAAGTAATAAACCAGGAAAGCCTAGCAGCCAGGCTGCTAAACGAGAATGTTTCATAGCCCCATTATTACGTATTTATTTAGATTTTTCAATTTGGGAAGCAATCCACTTTTGTAAGGAATCACAAAAAGCATCTTTGTCTACATCCTTATATCGTTCATACGGAATCGGTTTCCCAAATACAATCTTACATTGTTTACTAGAATCCTTTGCGACATCTAATACATAGGAATTACTCAAAGAAATAGGTACAATGGTTGCCTTGGTTTGATAAGCAGGTTGTAGGGCTTTTTCCATAAAAGGATTCATCGTATCCGATTTGGAACGCGTACCTTCAGGAAATATCAAAATATTCTCCTGTTTTTTCAAAGCTCGCATTGTCTCCCGTAACATATGAATATTCCCTTGCCGTGACTCACGGTCAAAGTGAATACAACCAATATTCTTTGCCCATCTTCCCAACAAAGGAATCGAGGCATTCTCTAGTTTAGAAACAAAACGAATCGGATAAGGACAGGCATCGACAATTAAAGCAGGATCCAATGTACCTTGATGATTACAGACAAAATAATAGGTTTCTGCTTCCTTTAATTGTTCTACGCCCTGGATATCCAAAGATAAGCCCAAAAAGCGCAAAACCGTATGTGACCATTTGCGACAATGGGCATATTGTTGACTTTTTTCTCTTGTTTTTAAGCTGTCGACATACGCAAAAGGTAAGATAGGTACAGCTTTAATCAATTCAATCTTTTTCATTTTTCCACCACCGCATACGCTATCGCTACATTTCCATCATGGGAAATAGATAGATGAATCTGATATCCTGCTTTTTCTACAATTGGTTTTCCCGTTGCCGAATACGCAATTGAAAAATCTGAAAGCAGACAAGGAATATCCATAGCTTTTACTAAAGCTTCTTTGGCCGCAAAATGACCAGCTAGAAAAGTACCCTTGCGCTTTTCCTTGAAGGTTTGATACATCGCAAGTTCTGAAGAGGATAAAACCTTTTGGGCTAGACCTTCTTGATTTTTCTCTATACGATCTATATCAACAACATCACACCCCACACCAACAATCACTATTTATCCTCCAAAGCACAAAGGATCGTGCCACGTGCGGCACGTTTGCCTTCTACCAAGGCTTCTACATCCGCAAAATACAAACCAAGTTTTTGTTTCGTGAAGTACACTTTTAAAGTGAGAACATCCCCAGGCACAACGACACGATGAAAACGCATTTTTTCAATTCCGGCAAAAAACGCCAACTTGCCTTTATTTTCTGCTTTCGATAAGAGCAATACCGCACCTGTTTGGGCTAAGGCTTCAACAATCAAAACCCCAGGCATAACTTGTTTTTGGGGAAAATGGCCAAGAAATTGCATCTCATTGCTGGAAACACATTTTCGACCTACAATGGTATCTTCTCCCATCTCATCAATCCGATCGACCAATAAAAAGGGATAACGATGCGGTAAAATCTGTTTAATTTCGTCCGACTGTAACATTTTAATCCTCCATTTTCTTCAAAATAATTGAAGCATTATGTCCCCCAAAGCCTAATGAGTTTGACATAACATAGGTTAAATCTGCCGCTTTATTTTCATTGCAGACCAAGTTTAAATCACAAGCTGGATCCGGTACTTTATACGAAATCGTTGCTGGAATCAATTGATGCTGTAAAGCTTCTACACAAAGCATTGCTTCAATAGCTCCTGCAGCTCCTAACATATGTCCCGTATTTCCTTTGGTCGAAGAAACATAGACGGGGTGATCAAAAACGCCTTTCAGGGCAATTGTCTCACTTGAATCATTTAATGGTGTAGACGTTCCATGGGCATTCACATAATCCACTTGATCAGGGCTGCACTCCGCATCAGCCAAGGCATTTTTCATCGCCATGATGGCTCCATAGCCATCCTTTCTTGGGGCTGTAATATGATACGCATCACAGCTCATTCCATACCCAACGATTTCGGCTAAGATTGGGGCTTTACGAGCTTTGGCATGTTCATATTCTTCTAATACCAACATCGCAGCTCCTTCACCCATCACAAAACCAGAACGCTCTTTATCAAACGGAATCGATGCGCGATTTTTATCACTTCCCGTATGCAAAGCTCGCATGCTTTGAAAACCTGCGACCGCTAAAGGGGTAATCGAAGCTTCCGTTCCCCCTGCCAACATGACATCTTGATAGCCATCGCGAATTTTATGAAAAGCCTCACCAATCGCATTGGTACCCGCAGCACAAGCGGTAACCACACTGGAACAATACCCTTGGGCTTGATGATCAATTGCCACTTGACCAGCAGCTAAATTAATCAAAGCCATTGGAATAAAATAAGGAGATACACGACTATTTCCGCGTTCCATCAAACGCTTTTCACTTGTCTCTATCGTTTCAATTCCACCAATTCCACTCGCTAACAATACCCCAAAACGATGCTTTTCTTCATCTGATAAATGCAACTGACTTTGTTCCATCGCTTGCATACTTGCTACCCGTGCAAATTGCACAAAACGATCGTTAAAGCGACTTGCCCTTTTATCTAAGTATGCTTCAGGATGAAAGTCTTTGACTTCTGCCGCTAATTTAGTTTTAAAATCTGAACAATCAAAATGCGTAATTGGTCCAATTCCACAACGATTCTCTTCAATACCACGCCATGTGGAAGCACAATCATTTCCTAAAGGAGAAATGGCTCCCATACCTGTAATAACTACTCTTCTCATCTATGCCACCTACATTCCTAATCCGCCATCTACACGAATCACTTCACCGGTAATATAACGGCTTTTCTCATCCGCTAAAAACAGTGCAACATTTGCCACATCTTCAACGCTGCCCAAAGTACGTAAAGGAATATGCGATTGAATTTCTTTCTTTCGCGATTCACTTAGAGCATCCGTCATTTGGGTTTGAATAAAGCCAGGCGCAATCGCATTAACACGAATGTTTCGGGAACCGATTTCTTTGGCCATAGATTTTGTCAAGCCAATAATTCCCGCTTTACTCGCGGCATAATTAGCCTGTCCGGCATTTCCCGTCAAACCGACAACACTGGAGATATTGATAATGGATCCATTACGTTGTCTCATCATGATGGCAGCTGCTTCTTTACTACATAAGAAACAACCTTTCAGATTTACATCTACGACATCCATAAAATCTTTTTCCGACATACGTAGAAATAATCCATCTTTGGTACGGCCAGAATTATTAATCAAAACATCTAAGCGACCGACTTCTTTCTTGATCCACGCAAACATCTCTTTGACTTGTGTCTCATCACAAATATCGGCTTGGACTTTCCAAATCTTTTGATTGGGTTTTTGAATTTTTTGAATGAGTGCATCCAATTCTTTTTCACTACTGCGATAATGCAAGATCAAATCATACCCATTTTCACTGAACATTTGCGCCATGCCCGCTCCGATACCGCGGCCGGCTCCGGTTATACAAACTACTTTATTCTCCATGGATCCATTCCTTCACTTTTTCTATATCTTCTACTTTTTCAACTGTAATCACAGGAATTTGACGATTGATTTTTTTAACAAATCCAGCCATTGACCGACCAGGGCCAATACATACAAAATGATCAACACCGGCTTCCAGCATTGTTTCAATGGATTTCTGCATATAGACCGTAGATTGAATTTGTTTCACTAAACTATCTCTAAAATTCTCGGTTTCTACTTGGCCACTAACATTAAATACAACGGGAATCTGACAATTTTTGATTTCCACTTTTTTTAATTCTCGATCCAGCTTCTTTCCCGCTTCTTTTAATAAAGGCGAATGAAAAGCTCCGCTAACTTGTAAAGGCACCATCCGTCTACAATGCTCTTTTAATAAGGCACAGGCTTTATCTACCGCTGCATTATGGCCACTGATAACCAGTTGGCCCGGACAATTTCGATTGGCAATCGTACAGATTTCCGTTGGCGTAGATACAGTTTGGCACACCTGTTCAATTTCTTGAGCATCCCCACCAAGAATAGCTACCATTTTCGTCTTACCTTTTTCTAGGGCATTGGCCATCAATTCCCCACGTTTTGATACAATATGTACCGCATCACTAAAGGAAAAGACACCGGCATACGTTAAAGCCGTATATTCACCTAAAGATAAACCCGCTGCCATATCGGCTTGAATACCTTCTTCTTTTAAAGCTTGGGCAATTGACAAAGACGTAACCAATAAACAACTTTGGGTATAAAATGTATCATCTAATTTTTCTTTAGGTCCTTCAAAACATACATCTCGATAAGGAAACGCATCATAATACGCCTTCACAGATGGATAAGCGGCATAGAAATCTTTTCCCATGCCTACACATTGCGCACCTTGTCCCGGAAATAAAAATCCAATTTTCATATCTTTTGTCCTTTCATTTCATCCATAATATCTTTTACCGATTCTATTTTGTTGCAGGCATCAATGGAAGCTCCGGTAAATACTAAACCATGCTCTACATCCCCTTGAACCGCTGCAATTAAAGCCCGCGTAATACAATACGGCGTATGTTCTGGATTGCACATCTTTAAACAATGAATGCATCCCGAAATCTTTTTGGGTTCACAATTTTGAAAACATGCATTCTTAATAGCCCGTCCAGGAAAGCCCGTTGGGCTTTGAATCAATGCCACATCTGCTAAGGATGACTGGGCAATTTTTTCTTTGAAAGCAGGTGAAGCATCGCATTCTTCGGTCGTAATAAAGCGAGTTCCCATTTGAATACCTGTAGCCCCTAAGCTTTGAAAATGTTTTAAATCTGCATAAGAACTGCAGCCACCGGCCACATACACATCGGGTCGATTGGGCCAATCAGCAATCAAATGTAAGACATCGGCTAGAATTTCTTCTAAACTCTGACACGTTTGATTTTCTAAATCTGCTTTTTTAAAGCCTAGATGACCACCGGCTAAAGAACCTTCAATCACAATCAAATCAATCGCACGTTGATATCGTTTTTGCCAAACGCGCTGAATCAGTTCTAACGCTTTACGACTGGAAACAATGGGTGCCAACTTAACATTTTCATCTTGTACATATTGCGGTAAAGATAAAGGCAAACCAGCGCCAGAAAAAATGATATCGACCCCAGCTCGACTGGCACATTCTACATAGCTGGCATAATCTTGACTGGCTGTCATGATATTGACACCCAACAGGCCATGTCCCTGGCTAAGATTGCGGGCTATTTGAATTTCTTTTTCTAAGGCTCGGCAATTTGCCTGACAAGAATTGGTCCAAAAGTCTTTTTCGCGATATCCTGGATGCGCGGCACTGATGACACCGATACCGCCTTCTTTCATAACGGCACCCGCTAAATGTCCCAAGGAAATACCGACACCCATACCACCTTGAATAACAGGAACTTCTAACATTGGATGACTTCCATTTTCTTTTCTAAGGCTTGAAATTGCGTACGCGAATCTTGCATAAGATCTTCAAAAATATCTGACAAGCTCTTTACTTCATGGACCAATCCCGCAATTTGGCCCATCATTACAGAACCATGTTTGATGTCACCATCTTGCACCGCTCTGCGTAAACCACCCAACGTAAGTTTTTCCAGGACTTCTCGATTCGCTCCATTGCGTTCTTCTTTGATGTATTGGCGACTCATCGCATTTTTTAAAATCCGTACGGGTGCATTTTGCGATTGACCCGTTACTACGGTATCGGTATCCTTGGCTTTTAAGACCGCTTGTTTATAGTTTTCATGAATTGGGCATTCTTCACTAGCTAGCAGAACGGTACCAATTTGAACCCCAATGGCACCAAGGGATAAGGCCGCATTAAAGCCCCGACCATCCGCAATACCACCGGCTGCAACCACAGGAATCGAAACCGCATCACAAACTTGTGGAACCAATGCCATCGTAGTTTGTTGGCCAACATGGCCACCCGATTCGCCGCCTTCCACAATCAGCCCATCGACACCAATTCTTTCCATCCGTTTAGCCAAAGCCACACTTGCTACAACAGGGAAGATCTTGCTGCCACTTTCCTTAAGAGCCGCAATATATTTACCTGGATTTCCAGCTCCACAAGTCACTAAATCCACTTTTTCCTGACAAATCATTTCCATCATCGCATCAACATCTGGATGCATTAACATCACATTGACACCAAATGGTTTTGTAGTCAGCACTCTTGCCTTATGAATGGATTCTCTAGCTTGTTCAACCGTCATAGCTCCAGTTGCGATAATTCCCATAGCACCTTGTTCGGATACAGCAGCTGCAAATTCAGCTGTCGCAATATTTGCCATAGCCCCTTGAATAATGGGATATTTTATTCCTAGTAATTGATTTAACATCCTATGCTCCTTTACCATTCCATATAAATTGCACCGCTTGTAAGCCCTGCACCAAAGCCAACACAAACGATACGCATACCGCGCTTTAAAACACCTTCCGCTTTGGCACAAGCCAGGGCAATCGCAATACTTGCTGCAGAAGTATTTCCAAACTGTTCCAAATTCAAATAAAACTTGGACAGTGGTAGATGCAGCTGCTTTGCGACATGTTGAATAATGCGCAGATTGGCTTGATGGGGAATAATCAGATCCACATCATCGAGACTTTTGTGTTCCTGCTCTAAAACATTTTCGATGGCTTCTTGCATCGCACGAACCGCAAAACGGAAGACTTCACGGCCTTGCATCTGCAGAAAACCAACTTCTTGTACGGCTTGCCGCAAAGGTTGACGAAGACTTCGTGAAGGTGCCCATAAGACACCTTTTTGATCGGATTGACCCATCGTATAAAACGAAATGGGTTGGCCTTTTTCGACAATGGCAGCTCCCGCTCCATCCCCAAAGAGTACACAAGTATTACGATCGGACCAATCAATCAACTTGCTGAGGGTTTCACTGGCGACAACTAAAATACAAGGATAGTTCTCCAATAGATGACTGGCAGTAATCAAGCCATAAATAAAGCCCGAACATGCCGCATTGATATCAAAGGCAAGAATGTCTTTTTTGCACCCTAGTTTGCCTTGAATCAGACTGGCTGTACTTGGTGTGGTACAGTCTGCCGTTACCGTGCAACATAAAATCGCATCAATATCTTCACTACTTTTCTTGGCATCTTCTAAAGCTTTTAAACTTGCACGAACCGCTAAATCCGATGTATTTTCCGTTTCTGTAATATAACGCGAACAAATCCCTGTTCGTGATTGAATCCAGGCATCACTGGTATCTACGATTTGGGCTAAATCCGTGTTTTTCACTTCTCTTTGCGCTTTGGCATAGCCAATCCCGGCACATTTTAAGGTCGTCATGCAGGCACTCCCATCTTACGAATCTTCTTTTGTCGTAAACGAACCAATTCATTGGGCTTTACTTTTAATAAAGTCTGGAATTTATCTATGAGATGGGTTTGAATCTGCGCTATAACTGCCATCGCATCACTTTGAATTCCTTGATCTGGTTCCGGAACGATCCAGTCGACTAAACCTTTGGCTTCAAGGTCATAACTGGTCATCTTCATAGCTTCACTGGCCTTTTGGGCAAGGCTTGCATCCTTCCATAGAATGGAGGCAAAGCCTTCCGGGGAAAGGATGGAATACACGGCATTTTCTAACATGATCCATTCATCACAAACCGACATAGCCAAAGCTCCGCCACTGCCACCTTCACCAATAACCAAGGTAATGACCGGGGTTTTTAAATCCGAGAAACAAGCTAAACATGAGGCAATGGCTTGCGCCTGCCCTCTTTGTTCTGCACCTTTACCTGGATATGCACCGGGTGTATCGACGATATTTAAAATCGGGCGATGGAATTTTTCGGCTTGTTTAGCTAGTCGCATCACTTTGCGATACCCTTCAGGACTTGGCATTCCAAAATTTCTTTGAATGTTTTCCTGGGTCGTATGCCCTTTGGCCTGCGCAAGAATCGTGACAGGCATTTCTGCCATCGTTCCAATGCCACCAATAATGGCACCATCATCGCCAAAACAACGATCCCCATGAAACTCAATAAAGGTATCGGTTAGATAGCGAATTACATCCATCGCTTTTAAACGTTTGGGATCACGGGCCATTTGAACACGTTCCCATGCTGATTTTGTCATCCCATCTTCCTCCTATGCATCCGCAATAGTGTTCCTAAGGTATGACGCAATTGTCTACGATCGACAATGGCATCGATCATACCACAGGACAATAATTGTTCCGCACTTTGAAAATCATCTGGCAACTTTTCGCCAATGGTTTGTTCGATTACACGTTTGCCGGCAAAGCCAATCAAGGCTTTAGGCTCCGCTAGAATAATGTCACCTAAAAACGCAAAGCTGGCAGATACACCGCCGGTTGTCGGATCTGTCAAACAAGTAATGACCAGTTCTTTACTCTGTTGGATCTGACTGGCGGTTTTAGCCATTTGTACTAAGGCATTCATACCTTCTTGCATACGTGCACCACCACTGGTACAAACAATCAATAAAGGTATCTGTTTTTTCTGACTCAATTCGACGGCACAAGTAATCTTTTCTCCAACCACCATCGACATGCTTCCCATCATGAAATGCGAATCCATGACAGCCAGTACCAATGGTTGATTTTCAATCTTTCCGGTTCCACAGATTACGGCTTCTTCCATACCGGTGGAACGTCTGGCTTTTTCAAGCTTTTCATCATAGCCTTCAAAGCCTTCGATATTCGTAGTTCGATTTCGTTTGAGAATTTCCTTAAAAGAATTCTCATCACAGAGTTGGCGAATTCGCTCTCTGGCACTGATACGAAAATGATGCCCACATTGGCAGCAAACGTAGCCATTTTGCATCAAATCGTGATTGGGAATACTGACATGGCATTTCGGACAGTTGGTAAATACATAGTCGGGAATTTCTTTGCGAACCACAGCTTTGGGATTGCGTTTCGCCAAAATATGATTTCTTCGATTTCGTATTTCAAAAACTCGCATAATCCCTCCTATAAAAGTTCTTCTTTCTTACATTGTTGATAAAACTTGGCGGCCATTGATGTATCATAGCTTCCCTTTAGAAAATCTTCTTGAAATAAAGCCAGATACAAGAATTCTTCATTGGTTTCGATGCCGTCGACAATAATTTCCTCTAAAGCCCCTTTCATCTTTTGAATACAGGCTTTTCGATTGGGGGCATAGGCAATGATTTTACAAAGCATCGAATCATAGAAAGGAGGCACTTCATAGCCACTATAGATTCCGCTGTCTACCCGAATTCCATTTCCTCCCGGACAATGATAGAAACGAATCTTTCCTGCACATCCATGAAAATCATGATGCACATCTTCGGCATTGATACGACATTCTATCGCGACGCCATTTTTATGAATCTGCGCTTGGGTAAAAGGTAAGGGATCGCCTTGTGCCAAGCGTATTTGCAAGGCAATTAAATCAATCCCAGTAATCATTTCGGTAATGGGATGTTCCACTTGAATCCGCGTATTCATTTCCATGAAATAATGTTGGTTTCCATCAAAGAGGAATTCAACCGTTCCCACGGAATCATATTTTGCGGCTTTACAAGCTTTACAAGCTGATTCCACTAAAGCCGCTCTTTGCGCTTCGCTTAAACAAGAACAAGGAGCTTCTTCCATCATCTTCTGGTTATCAATTTGGAACGAGCAATCGCGTTCATAGAAATGAACACAGTTGCCATAACGATCTCCAGCTAATTGCACTTCAATGTGTTTGGGATTTTCAATGAATTTTTCAATGTATACATCCTCATCCCCAAAGAATTGTTTGGCTTCACTTTTGGTTTGGTAATACGCATCTTGAAACTCAGTTTCACTGCGAACCACTCGCATACCTTTACCACCGCCACCATTGCTGGCTTTTAGAATAATGGGATAACCAATTTCATCCGCAACAGATAATCCTTCTTGTTCACTACTTAAAGCTTTGGACATGCCGGGAATAATGGGAACCCCTTTTGCTGCCATCATTTTTCGTGCTTCGGTCTTATTTCCCAGTTGCTCAATGACTTCTGGTCTAGGACCAATCCAAGTTAAGCCACATTCTTGTACCAATCGCGCAAAACGACTGTTTTCCGAAAGAAAGCCAAAACCTGGATGAATCGCATCGCAACCCGTTAGGCAGGCAGCTTGAATCAAGTTGTTCATATTTAAGTAAGATTCACTGGCAAGACTTGCGCCAATGCATACGGCTTGATCGGCCATTTGCACATGTAAAGCTTCCTTATCCGCTTGCGAATAAACGGCAACTGTTTCAATTCCCATTTCCTTACATGCCCGAATAATGCGAACGGCAATTTCGGATCTATTGGCAATCAACACACGCTGTATCATTACAATCCCTCATTTTCATCAATACTTGGTCAAACTCAACCATTTGGCCATTCTCTACAAGAATTTCCTCAATGATGCCATCTTGACTTGCTTTAATTTCATTCATTGCTTTCATGGCTTCCAAAATACAAAGGACATCCCCTTTTTTTACCTCTTGTCCAACTTCTACATATGGAGGTTGGTCCGGTGCACTGGAAGCATAAAAAGTTCCCACTAAAGGCGATTTCAAAGTAATGAAATCTTCATCTTCTGCTACTATTTCTTCTTGTTGAACCGCGGTTTGCGCTAAGTCCTTTTTCTCCATTTGAATTTTCATTTCTTCGCATTCCAAATTCATAGAAGACAATTGACTCTTCTCAAAAATCGCAACGACTTGTTTCAGTGTTTTGGTGTCCATACCACAACCTCCTTATACTTTATTTCGATGCAATACAATCCATTACATCTTGTACGGTTTTTAAATTCGCTAATTCATCATCGGAAATTTCAATTCCGAATTCGTTTTCTAATTCCAAAGCCAATTCCACTGCAGCTAAGGAATCAATATCTAAATCCTCTGCTAAGTTAGCCGTTGGAACTACTTCACTTGCATCTACATTCATCGTTTCTTCAAATACTTTTTGAATTCTTTCTAACATACTTTTTCCTCCGTTACTTTGATTATCAAAGTTTACGAATGAGATTATACACACTTTGATAGTCAAAGTAAATAGTTTGATTGTCAAAATTTTAGAATAAAAAAAAGAAAGAACTTAATCTTTCCATTCTTGCCCATAGATTTGCGTAAAATAATCCATGATATTATTGAGGGATTTTAATAAGACTTCATTGTCTTCTAAGTGTAGATCTGCAATTGCTCGATCAATCATTTTTTCATGAAAAGAATCATGAATCTTCATGACTGGTTCCGCTTTTTTGGTCAAACGCAAGCGTACGATTCGCCCATCTTTTTCATCTTTATAGCGCTCTACATAGCCTTTTTTTACCAGTTTTCCTACATTGGTTGTCAATGTGCCTTGGGTAATCATAGACCGCTTTGCGATATAAGACATCGTGTTATCACTTGCTTTTTCAATACTTTCCAACAAATGCACTTCATTCATCGATAAAGTTACGCCTTGTTGGTGTAAATTCTTTTCTTCAATATAGGTAATATAGTTAAACAAGCCTACTAAAAGTTCATTAATGGTGTGTTTTGTTCGATTCATAGAGTTATTATAGCCTAATTTAGGTAAATAAAGAAAGAAAATAACGGCTATATTTGTGACATTTTAACAATGTATGATTTTTGCTTACGAAAAAATTAAAAATTTGCTAGTATAACTCGCGTACGCTTTTTGGTAGAGATTGGAAACTTGCTTTTTATGCTGAACAACACAAAAAGTTAAGGAGGAGAATTTTATGCCAAAAACAAAATTTCAAAACATTGTATTCACATTAATGATGTCCTTTTTAATGGTCTATGCCATGATTTGTTACAACATCGCACTAAATATACAATGGAATGGCAAATCATGTATTCATTGATGCTTTCCATGAATTGACCATTATGTGGCCAGTTGCATTTCTCTTAGAATTTTTTCTAGTTGATAAAATGGCCCATCACTTGGCTTTTAAAGTGGTTAAGCCAGGCGATCGTCCATTCGTTATTACCCTTGCGATTTCCTTTTATATCATCTGCATCATGTGTCCCATCATGAGCTTTATCGCAACCATACTCTTTAAAACCCCAGGAAAAGAAATCATTTCTGTTTGGTTTATGACCATTCTATTCAATTTTCCTATGGCTTTCTTCTGGCAGATTTGTTATTGGTAACCATTTATTCGCTGGATCTTTAAAAAATGTTTCCATTAAAGTAATATCTCTAAAAAAATAATACTTCTCATTTATCAACAACCCCTATCTTTTGGATTTGGGTTGTTTTTTTCTTACCAAATAAAAAAGTGGCTAAGCCAAATGACTTCACCACTTATATTCCTTATTTCCAAACTTCTTCAGCAATCTCTTTGACTAAAGCTAATTTAGCCCATTTTTGTTCTTCGCTTAATTTATTTCCAATTTCACAAGAAGCGAATCCACATTGTGGACTTAAGCATAAACGATCCAATGGAATATATTTTGCTGCTTCATGAATACGTGCAATGACCGCTTCTTTATCTTCCAATTCTCCCGATTTTGTTGTAATTAAACCTAAAACGACTTTTTTATCCCCTGAAACATATTTTAAGGATTCAAAGCCTCCGGAACGGCTGTCATCAAATTCCAAGAAGTAAGCATGGACATTTTCTTTTTCAAATAAGAAAGATGCCACATCATCATAGGCTCCACTTGCTGCATATGTAGAATGGAAGTTTCCTCTACAAACATGAGTATTCACAATTAAATCTTCTGGTAAATCGGTAAGTACCGCATTATTAATATCTAAATATTCTTGTTTGATTGCTTCCAATCCCGCTTGGTCTGTATTAAAGAATTCCGGACCACGAGGATCAACTAATAAGCCCCATGAACAATCATCAAGTTGAAGATTACGACACCCAGCTGCATAAATTTCTTCAATAAAGGCTTTATACATCTTTACTAAATCAGCTTTGAAATCTTCTACGGAAGCATAGTATTTCAAGGCATTTTCCAAGGCATAAGGCATCGTAAATTGTTCTAAGAATTGTGCCGGTGCAGGAATTGTTTGTTTTGCAACCGTATTTTCATCTTCCAAAGCTTGAACAAATTTGAAATGATCTACAAAAGGATGGTGTTGATAGGCAAGTTTTCCAACCAAGTATGTATCATCAATCATAGCGGCTTCACCATGGAATGGTAAACCTGTCTTGGTAGCTTGATGGGCAATTCCTTTAAATCCCCACATAAAATCCAAATGCCAAGTTTCACGACGGAATTCCCCATCGGTTAAGACATGGAAGCCAGCAGCTTTTTGTTTCTGTACCAATAAACGAATTTGCTCATCCTCGATTTCTTTTAATTTTTCAGCGCTGATTTTATTCGCTTTCCAATCTTTTCTTGCTTGTTTTAAAACGTCTGGTCGTAAAAATGAACCGACGAAATCATAACGATATGGTGTTTGTATCATAAATAAATCCTCCCTGATGAAACAATCATATCCATTGTCTACACTCTCGTAAAATATTTATTATCTTTCAATCTCCATAGCTTTAAACTATAATGAGTGCATGACTTTAAATCAATTACGCTACATAGTAAAAATCGCTGAAGTGGGAAATATCAGCGAAGCAGCCCAAAAACTCTTTATTTCCCAACCTAGTCTGACCAATGCTGTCCACAGCTTAGAAGATCAAATGCATGTCACTATTTTTAACCGGACCAATAAAGGAGTCACGTTGACCAATGAAGGAAAAGAATTCTTAAGCTATGCCAGACAAGTTTTAGAACAAGCTGACTTATTAGAAGCTCGCTTTACGCATTCCAAACCCAAACCGCACTTTAGTGTTTCTTGTCAACACTATTCCTTTGCGGTAAATGCCCTGGTCGATGTCATTCAAACCTTTGATGCAGACGAGTATGACTTTACCTTACGGGAAACCCAGACTTTTGAAATCATCGATGATGTCAATCAAAGAACTAGTGAAATTGGTATTCTTTATTTATCAAAAAACAATGAAGATGTCATCACAAAGATGATCAAAAAATACGATTTACAATTCAATGAATTGTTTACCGCAAAACCCCATGTATTTTTAAACAACCACCATCCACTTTCCCAGCAACAAAGCATTACTTTAGAAGACTTAGAGCCTTACCCTTACCTTTCTTTTGAACAAGGCTTGTACAATTCTTTTTATTTTTCAGAAGAAATCTTGTCCAGCCTTGACCGTAAAAAGAACATCAAAGTAAGAGACCGGGCTACCTTATTTAATCTATTGATTGGTTAAAATGGATATACGGTTTCCAGCGGTGTTATCTCAAAAGAATTAAATGGGCCCAGCATTATTGCCAAACCTTTAGAAGTCGATGAATGGATGAAAATTGGAACTATCACCCAAAAACATCAAAGCTTATCCCCTTATGGAAAGGTATATATGGATGCCTTGAAGAAACACATTCCGCATAGCGACTAACGCTGTATATTGCGCTTGGTTCCTCGAATTTAGTAAAATATAGAAAAAGCTGTTCTTCGAGCCAAGAGTAAAGCAGTTAGAGGGAGATTAAACTATGATTAACACACATGAATTAAAACAACAGGCCCGAACTCATTTCAAAGCCAACTACTGGCGTGCTGTATTAGTAGCCTTTGTTCTGGCAGGTTTAGTTAGAGGAACCGCCTCAGGAACCGCAAGTTCTGGCAATTCCAGCGATACCTCATCCATGGTACAAGACATCGCCAGCAATCATACTGTACTCGCACTTATCCTTGGTGTATCCGCTGTAGCCATGATTATTGGTGCTTTAATCAATGCATTGCTTATCAATCCATTACGTGTCGGATGCTACAATTTCTTCAATAAAAACACAGAAGAAAAAGCTCCGCTTGGTGCTATGGGATCTGGTTTCACAAAGAATTATAAAAACTCTGTAAAAACCATGTTCTTAAAAGATATCTACATTATCTTATGGACTTGTGTTCTGATTATTCCTGGCATCATTAAAATGTATAGTTACCGCATGGTTCCATTTATCTTATCAGAAAATCCAGATATGCCTTCCAGCGAAGTCTTCGCTAAATCAAAAGAAATGATGGATGGAAACAAATGGCATACCTTCTTATTAGATTTATCCTTTATCGGATGGTATTTCCTAACCGCATGTACAGCTGGTATTGCAGGGGTTTTCTGGACTCAACCTTATGTCCAACAAACCAATGCCGAATTGTATCAATTCCTAAAAAATAACGCATAATAAAAAATTGGGAGTCCTTCCCAATTTTTTTATGCTTGAAAACTTTGTTTCTTTTCTTCTGGTAAAAGTTCTGTCATCGAACGTAAGCCCGTAATAATGGTTGAACCATTATGTAGTAAAGCCGAGGAAGAAGGCGTTAAGATTCCCAAAACACCCAACGCAATTAGTGCACTATTAAAAGAAACAATAAAACGATAATTGCTGGAAATCCGTTTCATTAAGGCTCGACTCACCTCATTTAAAATCACAATTTGCCATAAGCTATCCGCAGAAATCGTAACATCCGCAATTTCTCTGGCAATCGCTGCGCCATCGCTAATCGCAATACCACAATCGGATTCGGATAGAGCTGGTGCATCATTTACACCATCCCCAATCATAATGACCTTTTTGCCTTGTTTATGGCAAGCGGCAATAAACTGAGCTTTTTGTTCTGGCAATACTTCGGAATGATATTCATCCAGTTCTAACATTTCCGCGATACGATGCGCTGTCTTTTCATTATCACCTGTCATCATACATACGCGAAGTCCCATATCTTTCAAAGAAGAAACGACTTGTTTCGCTTCTTTTCTTAGCGGATCAAAAATACAAATAGCCGCTTGTAGAACGCCATCGATAGCTAGATACAAGTGCGAATATTCGGGTGGCAAGGCATCAAAAATTACTTGTTTATCTTCGGGAATCGTACACTTTTCATCTTCAAAGACAAAATGGTAACTACCGATAATCGCCTTCTTATCTTGAATCTTGCTCGAAATACCATGGGCGATAACGTATTCTACTTTAGAGTGCATCTCATCATGAGAAATACCTCGTTGTTTCGCTTCTTCTACAACCGCATTCGCAATCGAATGGGGATAATGTTCTTCCAGACAAGCAGCAATACGTAAAGCTTCCATTTCATCTAAGGCATCAAACGTTACAATATCAACAACTTTTGGCGTTGCATGCGTTAAAGTACCGGTTTTATCAAAGACGATGGTATCTGCTTCACTGACTGCTTCTAAAAACTTTCCACCTTTAACCGAAATCTGGTATTCACCTGCTTCACGAATAGCAGATAGAACCGATAATGGCATAGATAGTTTCAAAGCACAAGAGAAGTCAACCATTAAGAAAGCCAGAGCGCGCGAAACATTTCGCGTTATAAGCCATGTCAAAGCGGAACCAACTAAAGAGTAAGGAACCAAACGATCCGCTAAATGGAAAGCCCGATCTTCCGTTTGTGATTTAAGCTTTTCACTGTCTTCAATCATCTTAACGATTTGATCAAATTTCCCGGTACCACTCGCTTTTGTGACTTCAATCACACATTCACCTTGTTCAATGACCGTACCAGCATATACATATCCACCAACTTCTTTACTGACTGGCACTGACTCTCCAGTCATACTGGCTTGGTTGACAGTAACCACTCCTTCAACAATCTTTCCATCTAAAGGAATAATATTTGAAGTTCGCACAACAATATGTTCCCCGACTTGTACCGAAGAAACATCGACCAATTCTTCTTGTTGACCATTTTTAACCCAAACTTTATCTACTTGTAAAGTAAGTGTTTGCGCTAGATCTGCTACCGATTTACGATGTGTCCACTCTTCCAGTCTATCTCCTATATCTAATAGGAACATAACCGAAGCTGCGGTTGAAAAATCACGAACCAACATAGAAGAAGTAATCGCAACCGCATCTAAAACTGGCACTTTAATTTGGCCATGGAATAAACAAGTCAAACCGGCTTTTATATATTTCAAGCTGGAACCAATAGTCCACGCAATCCGTAATGGAGTGGGAAAGAACACCGTTCGAAAAGCTTTTCCTACAACCAAATTCATTAAACGATTTTGGTAGTTTCGGTTCATAGCTCGCGAAGTGTGTTCTGGAACCAAAGCCTGAATGGATTCATCCATATAATCAAAGTTAGAAAAAATTTCTTCTAACTGTTCCCATTGGGTAAAGGCTTTGGAAAAACACAATGTCGCATTACAAGTTTGTTCATTCACACTGGCTGACTTGATAAAAGGCTGACTTTTTAAATAATACTCAACTAAATCAGCTTGCCGATCATCCATGCGGACATGGGGCAAGTGTAAACGTAAACGGTATTTGGATTGATGTAGAACAACATAGTTCATAACACATCCATCTCCTTAGTCTTCCTGATTTGCTTCTACCAATGCCTTTGCTTGTGCTAATTCCATTTCCGCTGCTTTCGCATAACGAGCTTCGTTGATATCTGATGCATCCGCAACAATATCTTCACAGTTTTCTTTGAGTACATTAGCTTGCTTTACAACGCAATCCTTCCCGCGCAACACTGCTGCTGTACATTCTGTATATACTTTTTTAGCATCTTTACTTGAAAGAATAGCTACACCTCCAGTGCCAAATAAAGCACCTCCGGCAAATAATCCTAATTTTGTTAAAAATGACATACTATATCCTCCTTATTCATTTTCCCTATCATAAAGAGATAACAGGCATTATGTAAAATAGGTTTTTTCGATTCCTTTCCTTACGTTTTCCCATACGGAGAATCATTGAAAGATTTGCATGCTTAAGGTAGAATAATAGCCGAGAGGATGGTAATTATGAATAGAACTAGAACCCGTTTTGCACCAAGTCCAACTGGTTATATGCATATTGGAAATTTACGAACTGCCTTATTCGAATATCTAATTGCCAAACATGACAATGGCGATTTTTTATTGCGAATTGAAGATACAGATCAAGCTCGTGAAGTAGAAGGTGCTACAGATATTATTTACGATACGCTAAAAAGCGTGGGAATGAATTGGGATGAAGGGCCCGATATTGGTGGTGATTTTGGACCCTATATCCAAAGTGAACGTTTACCAATGTATCGTGGCTATGCCGATCAATTGATCGAGTTAGGAAAAGCCCACTATTGTTTCTGTACCGAAGAAACTTTGGAACAACAACGTCAAGAACAAGGAGATTCTTTTGTATTTAAAGATCCTTGTAAAGATTTAAGCAAAGAAGAAATCCAAGCTAAATTGGATGCGAATACACCTTATGTCATTCGTCAAACAATCGATCATGTCGGAAAACAAGAATACGATGATCAAGTATATGGCCACATTGAAGTAGATGGAGATTTATTAGATGAACAAATCTTAATTAAATCCGATGGTTTCCCTACCTATAATTTTGCGAATGTCATTGATGACCACCAAATGGAAATCAGTCATGTTGTAAGAGGAAACGAGTACTTATCCAGTACACCAAAATACAACTTGTTGTATGATGCCTATGGATGGCAACGTCCTACGTATGTACACGTACCACCAGTTATGAAAGATGAGCACCATAAACTATCCAAACGAAATGGTGATGCAAGTTTCCAAGACTTAGTTGCTAAAGGTTACTTACCAGAAGCAATTATCAACTATATTGCTCTATTAGGATGGTCTCCGGATAACGATCAAGAGATTTTCTCTTTACAAGAACTTGTAAAAGCGTTTGATGTCCATCGTATTTCAAAACGTCCAGCGATTTTTGACATTGACAAATTAACTTGGATGAACAGTGAATACATCAAAGCTATGGATCCAGAGGCTTTCTATGAAAAGGTCTTACCTTATCTACATAAAGCTCTCACAAAGGATTTTGATTTACATTATATTGCCAATTTAATTCAAAGTCGGATTGATCGATTCGACCAAGAAGAAATCAGTGAAAAAATTGATTTCTTAGACGAATTACCTGCCGACTATGACTTAGAGATGTATCGTCATAAACGCCAAAAATCAACCAAAGAAAAATCAGTTGTTTCTTTAAAAGCTGCTTATGAAGCACTTGCTCAATTAGATGACTGGAATGAAAAAACATTAGAAGATACGATGATGGCTTTACCAGCTCAATTAGAAGTAAAAAACAGTGTTATCTTCTGGCCAATTCGTACTGCACTTTCCGGTAAACGTGCAACTCCAGGTGGCGCTATTGAAATTGCTTACTTACTAGGCAAAGAAGAAAGTTTACGCCGTATCCAAGTAGGTATTGACCGTTTAGAAAAAGATTTAGCTACAGCTTAAGATGGGAATTCTTCCCATCTTTTTTTCATAAAAAAAAGTTGCCTATTTAGGCAACTTAAATGAACTTTTCATCGAAACAATGCGGTTGAATACAAAGTGGTCTTCCGTTGAATCTTTACTATCAATGTTGAAGAATCCTTTACGTACAAATTGGAAAGCATCTCCTGGCTTATAGTCTTTGATAGCTTCTTCTACATAACATGTATCCAATACTTCCAATGAATTTGGATTAATGTTTACCGAACCATCTTCGTTATAAACACCTTTTTCTTCATCAACTAAGTTTTCATATAGACGAACGGTAACAGGAACCGCTTTTTCACAAGATACCCAGTGAATCGTTCCTTTTACTTTACGACCTGTAAAGCCACTTCCCGATTTTGTTTCTGGATCATAGGTTCCGTGGATTACTGTCACATTTCCATTTTCATCTTTTTCGAAACTTGTACATTTCACAAAATAAGCATTCATCAAGCGAACTTCATTTCCCACATAGAAACGTTTGTATTTTCTTGGTGGTTCTTCCATGAAGTCATCTCTTTCAATCCATACTTCTTTTCCAAATGGAACTCTCTTTTCGCCAAGTTCTGGATTTTCCACATTTAATGGTGCATCCAAATATTCGATTTGTCCTTCTGGATAGTTATCAATCACCAATTTAATTGGATCAAGCACAGCCATCAAGCGTGGTGCCTTTGGTTTTAAATCGTCACGAATACAATATTCTAACATGGCATAATCTACAGAAGAATTACTCTTGCTGACACCAGCTAATTCCATGAATTTTTTCAAAGATTCTGGAGTAAATCCACGTCGACGTAAGGCCGCAATTGTTACTAAACGTGGGTCGTCCCAACCATCGACAATTCTTTGTTCAACCAAACGCTTAATATAACGTTTTCCCGTAATTACATTCGTTAAGTACATTTTGGCAAACTCAATTTGTTTTGGTGGATGAGGATACTCCAATTCTTCTACAACCCAGTTGTATAAAGGACGATGATCTTCAAATTCCAAAGTACAAATGGAATGCGTTACCCCTTCAATCGCATCTTCAATTGGATGTGCAAAGTCATACATTGGATAAATGCACCACTTATCTCCGGTATTATGATGCGTCATACGGGCTACACGATAAATAATAGGATCACGCATATTGATATTTGGACTTGCCATATCAATCTTAGCTCGCAAAGTACGCGAACCATCCGCAAATTCTCCATTCTTCATACGTTCAAACAAATCTAAGTTTTCTTCAACCGAACGATTGCGATAAGGTGATTCCTTACCAGGTTCTGTCAAAGTTCCACGATATGCATGAATTTCATCCGCACTTAAATCATCTACATAAGCTTTGCCTTTTTTAATCAATTTGACGGCTGCTTCATACATTTGATCAAAATAATTGGATGCGAAACGCACACCTCCAACATATTTAGCACCTAGCCATTCTACGTCTTTGACAATGGATTCCACAAATTCCGTATTCTCTTTCATTGGATTTGTATCATCAAAACGCAAATGAAAATCACCATGATATTCTTGCGCCAAACCATAGTTTAATAAGATAGATTTCGCATGTCCAACATGTAAATATCCGTTTGGTTCTGGAGGAAAACGTGTCACGATTTTGGTATATTTTCCTTCTGCTAAGTCTTCATCTATAATTCGTTCAATAAAGTTCTTGCTTTCGCCTTCATTACTCATAAAAGACCTCCCTAACATTCCCTAATTTTATCAAAATTTTCGCTTTTCGTCTATTAGAGAAAATCCCTTCGCACATAGCGAACTAAACCGATAATACGCACCGGTAATTCCTCTACTTCCTTTTGCGTAAAAAACTTAGAATTGTATTTTGCATTACTTGCTTCTAAGATCATTAAATCTTGTTTATAGTAAACTTTTTTGATAGTTGCTTCCTGGCCTACCAACACAATCGCAATTTGTCCAGATTCCACGCAATCACATTGTTGCACATAGACTAAATCCCCATCATAAATATGACTACCTTCCATGGAATCACCTGTTACGCGCAAAAAGTAATCTCCTTTTTGACCATCCGCAAGTCCGAGTTCAATATAACCTTCAATATCTTCTTGGGCATATAAATCATAACCCGCTTTTACTTGGCCCAGAATAGGTTTTAGCCGTGCACTTTCTTCTACCACTTGATTGATATCATAGTGCAAAACTTCCGATAAACGATCAATCGTGCGTTTTTTTAAATGCAGACTTTCGCCATTCAACCAGCGGTAATAGGTTGATAAAGAAACCCCAACTTCTTTTGCTACTTCCACATGGCTTTTATCATTTTTTACTTCATATTGAATCAACAACTCTTTTAACAGCATTCTTATCACCATTTATATGATATCAAACATCGGTTGTTTTGACATATTTTCTTCTGTATTTCCTTTATAAATTCCCAAATCTATCTTGTTTTCGAAAATCATTCCTCTTACCATAGAGCCAGGAGATATGTTTTATGGAAAGAATTTACTTATGTATCGATCTAAAATCCTTTTATGCATCAGTAGAATGTGTCGAAAGAGGTTTAGATCCTTTTTCAATTAATTTAGTCGTTGCCGACCCTACCCGGCATGGTGCAATCACTTTAGCCGCCACCCCTGCTATTAAGAAATTAGGCGTTCCAAGTCGCGGAAGAATTTATGAAATTGATTCATCCATCGACTATATCATTGCCCCGCCCCGTATGGCCTTATACATGCAATATGCGGCGAAGATTTATGGCATCTTATTAAAGTTTATAAGCAGCGAAGACATCTATGTCTACTCCATTGATGAATCTTTTTTGGATATTACTTCCTATTTAAAGCTTTATCAAAAATCGCCAAAAGAAATTGCCAAAATGATGATTGATCAAATCGTTGAAGAAACCGGAATCACCGCAACAGTAGGAATTGGGACAAATCTGTTTCTAGCTAAAGTCGCATTAGATATCTGTGCCAAACACGCCTCAGACTTTATGGGCTACTTAGATGAAGATATCTTTCGTCAAACCCTTTGGCACCATAAGCCCTTAACAGATATATGGATGATTGGTCCTGGTACCACAAAACATCTGGCTAGGCTTGGTCTCTATGATTTATATGATGTAGCTCATTATCCCGAAGGGCTTCTCTATAAAGAATTTGGTGTCAATGCGGCAACCTTGATTGACCATGCTTGGGGAAAAGAAGAAACGACGATTCCTGATATCAAAGCTTACCAGCCAAAACAGAATTCAATTTCTAACTCACAAATTTTATTTGAAGATTATACATATGAAGACGCCTTTTTGATTATGGAAGAAATGGTTGAAACCAATGTACTTGTGCTAACCGAAAAAAAAGTAGTCACAAATCAAATTGCATTGTTTGTAGGCTATTCAAAAGATTGTGCCAAACCGACTAGAGCCAGCACAAAGATTACCAATACAACCAATCTCTATTCCATTTTACTAAAGGAGTTTTCCCTATTATATCAACGCAGTGTAAGAAAAAACGTTCCCATTCGCCAAATTGCCATTAGCTTTTTACATATTCAGCCACAAGAAAAAGAAATGTATGACTTATTCACAAGCTTTCAAAGGGTAGAAAAAGAAAAACGCATACAAAATACTTTGGTGCAAATCAAAAACAAGTATGGGAAAAACGCCATTCTAAAAGGCATGAATGTGTGTGACAAATCCATGGCTAAAGTGCGCAACACATTAATTGGAGGACACAATGCCTAAACGACCACAGATTTTTCAAGCATTTGATGCCTTGAAAGGCTTTCGGGAACTATTAAAAGAACAAGAAGAAGTCCACGTACCAGAACGCATTTTATCCGAAGATGAATGCAATGAATTGAATTGGAAGTTGCAACAAATCACCATTGGTCAAATGCTTCGTATCGTCTATCGTAAAGATCAAGCCTATATTCAATTAGAAGGGATTGTCACAAAATTCAATATAGATGCAAAGATGATACAAATTGTCAAAACTAAAGTTTCTTTACCTGCTATCGTAGAAATTGAAATTCTTTCTTGCCCGTAAACACAAAAAAATGAGAACAACTCTTATGAGTTGTTCTCCAATTTACACTTATGATAATTGTTTTAAAATCCATTCCTTATCATCTGTTGTTTTCATCTTATTCAATACGGCTTCATCTTCAAGGGCCAAGCAAATCTTAGAAAGTACTTCCATATGCTCGCCACCTTTACCGGCAATACCAATGACAAGTTGTGCTTTTTCATCACCGAATTGAACACCATCTGGATATTGTAATAAAACAATACCAGTTTTATGAATTACATCATCACCATGTGTTGTACCATGAGGAATAGCCAATCCCATACCAATGTATGTTGTTACAAGTTCTTCACGTTCCAACATAGCTGGAATATAAGCACCATCAACATAACCTAATTCACGTAATAATTTACCAGCTGCTGTAATAGCTTCTTCTTTTGAAACAGAAGGTAAATTCAATTTAATTCCATCTAACTGAATGACATCTTGTTGCACTTTTGGTGCATCTGCTTTTTCTTCTTTCGTTTCATTAGCAACGGATTCTTTCACAATAGAATCACCAGTTGTTAATTGGAAAAATAAATCATCCAATGCAGGATCTGCCAAGAAGTTTGAAATTGTTACGATTTTTGCGAATGGAGCAGATTTTTTAGCACGTTCTGCAAGGGTTTCTTGAACAACGGCTACATCACAATCTACTGGGATATTATCCACAGATGTATTAACAACTGTTAAATCTGGACGTACACCTTTTAAACGATTTCTAAATTTCGTTGCACCCATAGCACTAGAACCCATACCTGCATCACATGCAAATACAATTTTACGAACTAAAGATACATCGGATAAAGCTTCACTACGGCCTTTACTTTCAGCCTTCATAGATTGCATTTTTTGACTTGCTTCATCAAGGTCTTTGGCACCAGCAAGTTTCACAATTGGACTGGCAATCAAGAATGAAACCCCAGCTGCAATCACAACACCTAAAGCTGTCATTAAAACCGATCCTTTTTCAGCCATAGATAAGAAAGCAATAATTGATCCTGGGCTTGATGGACCTTTCAATCCAATATGGAAGATTGAATAGAAAGCAATCGCACACATATTTCCTACAATTGGAGCAATGATAACTACTGGATTCATTAAAATATATGGGAAATAGATTTCATGAATTCCACCTAAGAAGTGAATGATAATAGCTCCAGGTGCAGAATCTTTCGTTGCTTTATCTTTAGAGAATAACCAATAAGCTAACAATACACCTAAACCAGGACCTGGGTTAGCTTCTAGCATATACATAATGGATTTTCCTGTTTCAGCAGCTTGTTCTGCCCCAATTGGTGTAAAGATACCATGGTTGATTGCATTATTTAAGAACAATACTTTCGCAGGTTCAATAAAGATGGCAACAAGTGGAATCAATCCTTTGTTAACCAATACATCTACACCAGCTGTCAATACGGCAAGTACACCGGTCATAAATGGACCAATTAGATAGTAACCAAAAATAGCTACGATCATACCTAAAATACCGACTGAGAAGTTATTAATTAACATCTCAAAACCAGCTGGCATGTGACCATCCATCATTTGGTCAAATTTCTTAATAACCCAACCAGAGAAAGGTCCCATAACCATAGCGGCCATCAACATTGGTTGACCATCAGTTCCACCAACACCAGCAATACATCCAATAATCGCAATAGCTCCCATAACTAATCCACGATCACCGCCAACCATTCTACCACCGGTAGCTGCAATCAATACAGGAAGCAAATAAGTCAACATATATGGTTGAATAGAAGCCAATTGTTCATTAGGCAACCATCCATCCGCAATAAACAAAGCAGTAATAAATCCCCATGCAATGAATGCCCCAATATTTGGCATTACCATGGCAGATAAGCTTTTTCCTAGCTTTTGAATCGCTGTTTTCATAATTGTCCTTTCTGAGGACTTTCATATTATATTTTTTTTAATCAATATACAGATAGTCCATGTTTTTTACATTCTTTTTTAAAACTATCTGAAAGTAATGAATCACTAATTAGCGTATCCACTTGTTCTAAGTGACAAATTGTATAAGTACCCTTCTTTTCAACTTTACTTGAATCCATCAACACAATAACTTTTTTTGCTTGTTCAATGGCTTTACGTTTCAACTCACAGTCTTCCAATGATTCGCAAGTAAAACCTGTATTGGATGCATAGCGTGTAACCCCAATAAAAGCAATGTCGAAATTCACTTTTTCCAGGCAGCGAATACCATCCATGCCATTGACACTAAAACTACGGGTATTCATCGTTCCACCCGTCACCGCAATTTTAGCTTTTGTCAGTTTTCCCATTTCCATCGCACAAGTCAATCCACTTGTATAAAAAATATTATTTTGATCTTTTAAAATATGCGCCAACATCGTTGTGGTACTACCTGAATCAATAAAAATTGTTTTCGATGGCTCTACGAAGGCTAAGGCTTTTTGCGCAATTTCCTTTTTCTCTTCAATATTTCGCCCATAACGAAGTTTTAGCACATCATCGTTACCTGCTACTTCCTCTAAGGATTTTGCTCCTCCATGTATTCGTACAATTTTCTTTGCTTGATCCAAATACTTTAAATCCGTACGCAATGTCATATCTGAAACAGATGAAAATTTTTCTTTTAGCTGGGTAAATGGTACGGTTTGATTTGCGTTCACAAATTCAACAATTTCATTTCTTCTCTGATCCATTACTTCCATACGCGAACTCCTGTGTATACTGCTTTTAGTATACACAAGATTTTCGCTTTTAGATAAATTATTTTTGTTCAAAGTGCGTCAACAGATACGCTTCTGCTTCAGGGCACCATAAACCTTTATGAGCATCAACAATATCTGCTAAAGCTGTGTAACGTTCATCCGTTTCACCCATTTTTCTTAAATCTGTTAATGCAACCAATGGCATTTCCAAGTGTGTATAGATTAATTTCTTACCACCAGGAATCTTAGGCAAGTTCAAAGTTGTATCAGCAGCAACATTCAAACCACCAATGTGTGTAACCATAACAGCAGGGTTGATACGATTTTCAGCAGTTAATTGTAAAGATTCAATCATATCAGCAGTATTTCCACCAGTAGTTCCCATAACGTGTGTTGAGTTATAGTGAACATCATAGAAATTCATACGAGCACTAAATTGTTTGTCAGTTGGACCTGCGAAGAAGTTCAAGCAACCATCACGACCTAAAACAGCACTAGATAATTCAACAACTGCTTCAACTGGTGCGTAGCAGAATACATCATCAAATCCTGTTCCACCTGTCATTTCTCTTAATCCAGCAGCTGGATCTTCCATTTTACCAGTATTCACAAAATGAAGTTCAATACCATCAGCAGCAGCTTCGTCTACTGGGAATAAATGTTCAGCACGATCCAAACGTTCTTGGTTTACATCGGCAACAACAACCATTTTAGGACGAACATCACGATGTAAAGCATAAGTTAATGCTCCTAATCCCATAGGTCCAGCACCAGCTAAAATAGCTAATTTTCCATCTTTCTTAATTCCCATTTCATGATGGTAAACACCCATCTTTGTATGGTATGCAGCATTAAATGCTCCAATTGAGCATGACATAGGTTCAGCTAAACTTGCTTCATAATAAGCTTTACCTTTATATTCCAACAAGCATCCTAATTCCATAACTTCAGCTGGAATAATACAGTAAGTTGAATCTCCACCGAAGAATTCATAAGAATATCCAGGTGACCACATTGTTCCTTTATAGTTTAATGCAGGTTGTAAAGTAAATTTCATACCTGGTTTAAATTTGTCTTGGTGTTTCTTTCCAACTTTTACAATGTCACCAGCCATTTCATGTCCCATAATAGCTGGGTGATCTGCAACATCTTCATGAACACGTTTGTGGTTCACTCCTAAGATGGCACATTTGTATGTAGACATACATACACTGTCTGAGACTACCTTTACTAGAATCTCATCGTCCTTAATTTCTGGTAATTCAAATTCATCCAAACGTAAATCGTTTGCGCCATGTAAGCGCACTGCCTTTGCTTTCATTTTAAAAGTCTCCTTTCACTAATTTTTGTTGTTTCAAAAGCTTGCAACAACATAATACCGAATATTTTCGGAATGTCAACTGTTATTTCAAAAAGTTTTTACTTGCGAAACAACAATAAACAGTGTATTGTATAAATAGAAATAAGAAAAGGAGAAACATATGATCTACACAATCACTTTTAATCCCTCGCTAGACTATATTATTCAAGTCGACAATTTTAAACCTGGTATCATCAACAAGACAAAATTTGAAGAAATCTTACCTGGTGGAAAAGGCATTAATGTTTCAATTGTACTTTCTAACTTAGGACACGAAAGTACAGCACTCGGTTTTATGGCCGGTTTCACAGGAAAAGAAATCGAACACAAACTCGAAAGTTTTGGTGCTAAAACCGATTTCATCCATGTTAAAAATGGATTATCTCGTATTAATGTAAAAATGAAATCCAATGAAGAAACCGAAATCAATGGAATGGGACCAGATATTCAAGAAGAAGATATTCAAGCTTTATTCCATCAATTAGAACAACTTACCCAAGAAGATGTATTAGTTATTTCGGGAAGTATTCCTAGCACATTACCAGATGACATGTATGAACAAATCATGGAAAAAGTCCAAGAAAAAAAGATCAAAGTTGTTGTGGACGCAACCAATAATTTATTAATGAAAGTTTTGAAATATAAACCATTCTTAATCAAACCAAATAATCATGAATTAGGCGAAATCTTCGGCGTTGAATTAAATACGAAAGAAGAAGTTATCCCTTATGCTAAAAAGCTCCAAGAAATGGGTGCACAAAACGTTCTAATTTCCATGGCTGGTGAAGGTGCAGTATTTATTGCAGACAATCATGAAGTACTTCAAAGTGGTGCACCAAAAGGAACCGTTGTAAACTCTGTAGGTGCTGGTGATTCCATGGTAGCTGGATTCTTAGCCGGATATCTAGAAACAAACGACTACCACAAAGCCTTTATCAATGGTTTATGCTGCGGTAGTGCCAGCGCTTTCCATGTCGGACTTGCAACAAAAGAACAAGTCGAAGAAGTTAAACAAACGCTATAAAACAAAAAAAACAAACAATCCAATCTACTCCATTTAAAAAGCCAGAAGGTTTATCCTTCTGGCAATTTTTATAATCATTGAACTTAGGCATTTGCTTTCATCGCATCTAAAGCTTGTTGGATATCATCAATGATATCTTGGGCATCTTCTAAACCTACAGAGAAACGAATCAAATCTGGTGCAACACCTGCTTCTCTTAATTGTTCTTCACTCATCTGACGATGGGTATGGCTGGCTGGATGTAAAAGACATGTCTTTGCATCGGCAACATGCGTTACAATAGAAGCCAACTTCAAGCTATCCATGAATTTTTCAGTTTGTTCTCTAGTCGCATTTAAGCCAAAAGAAAGAACACCACAAGTTCCTTTTGGACAATATTTTTGTGCTAAATCATGATGTGGATCTGATTCCAAATCCGCATATTTTACCCAGTTTACATCTGGGCTGGCTTCTAAGTACTTTGCGACAGCTAGAGCATTAGCACAATGTGTTCGCATACGTACAGCTAATGATTCCAAGCCAAGATTTAAATAATAAGCATTTTGTGGTGATTGAATAGAACCTAAATCACGCATCAATTGACTCGTTGCCTTAGTAATATAGGCAAGCTTACCGAATTTTTCTGCATATACAATGCCATGATAGGATTCATCTGGTGTTGTAAGTCCTGGGAATTTATCTGCATATTTCAACCAGTCAAAGTTTCCACTATCAACAATAGCACCACCCACGCTTGATGCATGGCCATCCATATATTTTGTTGTTGAATGCGTTACAATATCTGCACCCCATTGAATAGGTTGGCAATTGATAGGTGTTGCAAAAGTATTGTCAATAATTAAAGGAACACCATTTTGATGCGCTACTTTCGCAAACTTTTCAATATCAAAAACTCGTACAGTTGGATTTGTGATTGTTTCGCCAAATACGCATTTTGTATTTGGTTTAAATTCTTTCTGTAAATCCTCTTCACTAATTTCTGGGTCAACAAAGGTACAATCGATACCCATCTTTTTCATCGTTACCCCAAATAAATTATAGGTTCCTCCATAAATTGCACTAGATGCAATTAAATGATCCCCTGCTTCACAAATATTAAAGACCGCAAAGAAATTTGCTGCCTGTCCACTTGATGTCAACATTCCAGCTACACCACCTTCTAAGGCAGCAATTTTGCTGGCAACAATATCATTCGTTGGATTTTGCAGACGTGAATAGAAGTATCCACTCGCCTCTAAATCAAACAACTTCCCCATTTCAAGACTTGTATCATATTTAAAAGTTGTACTTTGATAAATTGGTACTTCTCGTGGTTCCCCGTTTTTAGGTTCATACCCTGCATGTAGACATTTTGTTTCTGTTTTCATTATTTATACTCCATTCTTTTTTTTATTAACTTAATACTACCATCAAAAGACACAAAATGGCGTTTAGATTTGATGATATCCAAAGATAATTCAGAAATTCGTTTATTTATTGCTTACCATGGCATATCTCCAAAGCGATTCACAAAAGTACCTGTAGGTCCATCTTTATCGATAGTTGCAAGTTTTATAATAGCATCTGTTCCTTCATGTACTGTCTGCTTTCCTTTACCACCATTTAAATCCGTTGCGGTTGCACCTGGATCTGCACAGTTTTCCTTGATATCCGGTAGTCCTTTCGCATACTGTAGGGTCAACATAGATACTGCTGCCTTTGATGAGCAATACGTTAACGAGTTAATTTTTGACTCATTCGTTGTATCATCTGTTACCATTCCAAATGAACCCAGTCCACTTGAAACATTCACAATAACCGGATTATCCGATTTTCTTAATAAAGGAAGAAATGCATTTGTTACACGAACTACGCCAAATACATTGGTATCAAATACTTTTTCCATATCAGCTTCCGTAATATCTTCCACCTTTTTATAAACACCTGAGATTCCCGCATTATTAATTAGGATATCTATTCGATCTTCCTTATCCATCATTGCTTGTGCAGCTGCTTTTACCGAATCCTCAATGGTTACATCCATCAAAAGTAATTCTGCGCCCAATTTTTCGGCAGCATTTTTCCTCGTTCTTCATTACGTGAACCAATATATACTTTATATCCCATTTCAAGAAGTCTTCTGGCACTCTCATAGCCTAAACCTTTATTTCCACCTGTTATCAATACAATTCGATTCCTATTCACAATATTTATCTCCTGGTATATTGTTGAAGACTCATAAAACAAGTCATTCACAATATACTCACTCTTTCTATCAATCCTGTTTAACCGTGATTGATAACGGTTCGATGTATCTTGTAGAATATTGAAATATGTGAATGTGGATTTGTAGTTCTCCTTGTAGCTTTGACTACTTTGATAAGGGTCTTACCACGACTTATTCCAGAACAATGATTAGTTAGATGAGTCTTTGAATTCGTATTTTGCACCAGGTTTTGTGGTTTAAGTGCTGTGGTATTAAACACATCGCATATATTTTTTTGAAAGGATGTATTTTTATGTATTTAGTCGGTATTGACATTGGTAAACTCAAACACTCTTTCTGTCTCCTTGAAAAGGAAACAGGTGAAATTCTTGTTGAACCTGTATTCTTCAAAAACAACAGAGATGGATTCAATGCACTGCTTTCTTCCTTTAAGCATTTACCTCAGAAAGATATTCTCATCGGTATGGAAGATACAGGCCACTATAATCTTGCTTTACTGAAGTTTCTCTTGGACAGAAACTATCAGGTTGCATTGATCAATCCTGTTGCTACTAACCTTACCCGCAAAATGCAGGGAGGAATCTCTAAGAATGACAAGCTGGATACTCTGACTATCTGTGACGTACTTGCTTCTAATCAGCGCGTCAAATCTTACCGTATTTCAAAATACAGCAGCTTTGATCTGTATGAGCAGAAGCTGCTGACTAGAGAACACCACAATCTCAAGGAAGAAGAAAATCAACTCTTAAATCGTCTGCAGAAGTGCATAGATGTCGTATTTCCTGAATTCAACAGTTTATTCAAGTCCAAGTATGGAATTGTGTATATGAACATACTGAAAGAATTTGGAAGCGCTGATGCAATTGCACACGCAGACATCCGTACACTTCGTAAATGCTTTGATACCGGCAGAGGCAAGCACATCTCTCTTACTGCTGAAGAGCTGAAGGAAGCAGCCAGAAATTCAATTGGCTTTCCATCCAGTTCAGAAGCCACTCAGATCAAGCATCTGGTAGCACGGATTGAACTCATCAAGGAACAGATCGCTGAAATAGATAAAAAAATAGAAGAGTTCTCCATCCAAAACAACTCTCCTATTCTCTCCATTCCAGGGATTTCACATTTCTCTGGTACTTCGATTCTAGCAGAATTAGGAGATATACACAACTATTCAAAGCCTTCTCAGATCATTAAATTTGCAGGTGTAGCACCGTTGACCTATGAATCATCACAGTTCACCGCTCAACACACTGCCATTACAAAGAAAGGCTGTAAATACCTCAGAAAGACCCTGTATCAGATCATTACACCTGTCATACAGTACAATCCCGTTTTCAGAAAATTCTATCTGTTAAAGATAGCCCAGGGAAAAGGACACAGGTGTGCACAGGGTCACTGTGTAAGAAAACTCATGCGAGTCATCTACCACCTGTTAAGCACAGGTACACAGTTTGATCCAGCTTTATTGCGATAGGCATAGAAACAATTGAATTACATTCAACAGCTTCTGCTGAAGTTGTTTTCATCATGCCTGAATATTCACATTTTCAAAGAACAGATACCTTCTGAAACTAACTTGTTCAAAGAATTTCATTTTCAAACTTTTTCATCAATTTCTGTTGACTTTTATATAGTTAGCTTATCCACTTTAATTAGTCAAACAATATCACAATCTTACATAGTCTTCATACCAATAGTAAACGAATACTAAATGAATCAATACAAACATAAAAAAAAGAAGGGCAAAAGCCTTCCTTACGATTCATGTTTCAAAAAATTCATAACAAGTTTGACCATGGTTTCTTTTTCTTCTGCTCTAGATTCAGCAATCATCAAAGTAATACTAATAACGCACTATTTTGAGTATTCCACGTACTTAGAGCCATACAATTCATCTTATTTTTTTGGAAGAAAAAAACGATAAAATCGAATGATTTCATCGCTAATTTCATATAGTCATAAAGCGCTAGAAAGCCTTTACGTATAATTTATTTGGCGTCTTCGAGGTGGTTCGAACACCCGATCTATCGCTTAGGAGTTGAACCAATGTTTTGTCCGCTTGATACCGTTAAGTGTTAAATGTGCCTTAAACACGGCACTTTTGGCACTTTTTTGTTTCTTCATTTTTGTCCGTTTTGTGCTAATAAATGGGTACTAATGATGGTTCGGATGACGTCATCCGAACCCCTCTAATTAGCAAAATATTAGCAAAAAAGTTCGAATTAGCACAGGTCGGTCGAACACTTTTCCCCCATTTTTGGGTGCCCCCGACATGCATTCGAACCCTATGGCACAGGGCCCGAAAAAATTTGGCGTCCCCGACAGAATCCGAACCGTTCGGATGCTCTCTTGAATGCCTACTAGACTCAAAATACAGTATTTACATAGTCTAAACACCTGACTATGAAGAAAGATTATTACAGTTTTGATGAATAAAGCTTACTATGCTATAGTTTCTTTAAAGAAACTCTTTATTAAAATCATTCAAATATAAAAAGATTGGAGAAAACATGAACAATGAAATTATTAAATTTGTAAATGGTGATTTACAGCTGGATGTTACAGTATCACCAGATAATGAAACAGTATGGTTAAATCGTAATCAACTTGCACAATTATTTGACAGAGACGTTAAAACCATTGGTAAGCATATTAACAATACTTTAAAAGAAGAATTAGATGATTCAACTGTCGCAAAATTTGCGACAGTTCAAACTGAAGGAAACAGAAAAATACAAAGATCTATTGAATACTATAATTTGGATATGATTATTTCCGTGGGATATCGTGTGAAATCTCAAAATGGTGTTATCTTTCGAAAATGGGCCACTTCTATATTAAAAGACTACATGATGAAGGGATATGCAATAAATGAAAAAAGGATTGAGGTACTAAATAAAACTGTTTCAATTCAATCCAGAATGTTAGCTTCTACTTTAGGTATTGAGGAAAAAGAAGTTTTGAATGTCATTGAAGCCTATTCAAATGCACTATCATTACTTGATGATTATGATCATGGGTGTATTTCTAAACCAAAAGGTAAAGACTCTATTTACCAATTAACCTATGAAGAGTGCAGAACTCTTATTGATTCTATGAAATATGGTGGATTTTCTGATGTATTTGGTGTTGAAAAAGAACCAGGCAAATTGAATGGAATTATTGCAGCTGTATATCAAAATGTATTTGGACAAGAAATCTATCCAAGCATTGAAGAAAAGGCAGCTAATCTACTGTACTTTCTAGTCAAAGATCATCCTTTTGTAGATGGATGCAAACGAATTGGCGCTTCCATTTTTCTTGAATTTTTGAATAAGAATCAACATTTAATCATTGATGGAAAACAAATCATTTCAGATAGCGCCTTAGTTGCTATTACATTAATGATTGCCGAATCTAGACCAGAGGAAAAAGAAACAATGGTCAAGCTAGTTATGAATTTCTTAAAAGCTTAATCTATGCTCTTTATTCCCTGCTCCTTTTACATAGCCAACAAATGGTTGGTTGTGGGAAAGGAGTTTTTTTATGTGTAAATGTAAAGTAATCGCAGTCACGAATCAAAAAGGTGGCGTTGGTAAAACAACAACAACAGAGAATGTAGCAATTGGTTTATCTCGACAGGGATTTGATGTATTAATTGTAGATTTTGATCCACAGGGTGATTTAACAAGTTGTTTAGGTTGGAAAAACAATGATGCACTCGAACATTCTGTATCTTCTATGCTAGATGATTATATAAATGACAATGATATTGATTATGATTCTTTGATTTTGCATCATGAAGAAGATGTAGATCTGATTCCGGCAAACATTGAATTGGCCGATTTTGAAATGCGTTTAGTCAGTGTCATTAACCGAGAACAGACATTAAGTAATTGTATTGAACCATTAAGAGATAAATACGATTACATCTTTATTGATTGTCCACCTTCTCTTGGTATGCTTACCGTCAATGCGTTGTCTGCTGCAGATGAAGTATTAATACCAGTACAAACACAGTATTTACCAGCTAAAGGAATGACGAAATTGTTACAGACGGTCACTAAAGTGCAGCGTAAGATCAATAGTAATTTGAAGATTACAGGAATTGTAATGACACTTGCAGATCTAAATACCAACATTACCAAAAGCACGATTGATACGATACGAGAAAGCTTTGGAAAGAACATCCGTGTATTTGATACGATCATTCCAAAAGCTACGAAAGCCAGTGAAGCATCTATTTCCGGTAAAAGTATCTATGCATATGCCAAAGATTCAAAAGTGGCTGTTGCTTATGATAATCTGACAAAAGAATTGATAAAAAATCCAAAAGTAAAACATAAAGATGAAATGAGTCTTTAGGAGAATTGAAATGAAAAACAATCATGTGGAATTATTTGGAACTTTGACAAGAGATATTGAAGTATCCAAGAATGGAAAAGGAAATAATTTTGTAAAGTTCTCTTTAGCTTGTTTAAGAGATGGAAAGAAACCATGGACAGATTATATTAACTGTATTGCCTTTGGTGATATGGCAAATGATATCTGTAAGCATGGTGATAAAGATACAGGATTTTGTATTGTTGGAAATCTTCGTACAAGCTCTTATGAAAAAGATGGTAAAAAACAGTATTCAACCAATGTCGTTGTTGAGTCTTTTGAATTGTTAAATGACTAGAATTAAACGATGTCCCTATTGTCATGGTGCAGCACATTTGTTGATTGACTGGGACAGTAAACGAATCAATGGCTATTATGGTCAATATGTTACATGTACTTTGTGTTCTGCCAGGGCACAGACTAGACAAACTTCTGATCAAGCTATTGATGAATGGAACAATCAAGCAATGAAAAACACGATACAACTTACTCTATTTTAAAGGAGGTGGCACATTTGCCAAAACTAGATTTAGGATTGCCTAGCTATGATTCCCTTTTTTCTACGGAAGAAGAAAGACAAGAAGCTAATAGCGAAAAAGTAATGGCGATTCCTATAGATAAGATTACAGATTTTAAAGAACATCCCTTCCATGTCACGATGGATGAGGATATGGCAAAGCTTATTGATTCGATTAAAGAAAACGATATGCTGATGCCTGCATTAGTTCGTCCCAAAAAAGATGGAACGTATGAAATGATTTCCGGTCACAGGCGTAAATTTGCCTTGTCACAGCTAGGAAAAAAGGAAATGAATGTAATTATCCGTGATTTGGATGATGACCAGGCAACAATCTTAATGGTCGACTCCAATATTCAACGAGAAAACATTTATCCTAGCGAACGTGGTTATGCCTACAAAATGCGATTGGAAGCCATGAAACATCAAGGAAAACGAATTGAAGAAATACCAGATGATGAATTAGGAATTGAATATAAGACAACTTCGGGTCAAGTTGGCCCGAAGTCAGATGAAGAAAATCGTTCTGATTATGCATTGGCTGAGCAAGTTGGAATTAGCAGGAAACAAATTCAACGATTTATTCGCTTAACCTATCTGATTGAACCATTACAGGAAATGGTAGATGGACGACATGAAAATGAAATCAAGATTGCATTTAATCCGGCTGTTGAACTTTCATATTTAACAGAATCCGAACAGTATGATTTAGCCAATGCGATTGTTGAAAATCAAAGGACACCGTCACTTGCTCAATGTCAGGAATTCAAGCGGTTGAGTCATGATGGCGAGCTAACTACAGAATTCATTGAAGATACTTTATCGGAAGAAAAACCAAATCAAAGAGAAAAGTTATCTTTTCAAATGAAGGAAATCGATAAATATTTTCCCAAGGACTTCACACCAGGCAAGAAAAAGGATCTTATGATTCACTTGCTAGAAAACTGGGCAAAGAAAAGATCACGAGAACAAGAACGGTAGTTGAATGTGCAACTGCTTTTTTTCTACTTGTGATTGTTTCCAAACTGTTGGAGGGGCAGTTTGTCTTTGCATCAGGACGTGTGACTGTGACCTCCCCTAAAACCCCTCCTACCTACCGAAAGAATCTTTATTACCTACCGAAAAAGAAAAAATGTTGTTATTGAGTAAGTAGTAGAAATATTTGTATCTAGGTAATTATTTAGAAGAACTTGTATTTTAAAGATAGTAGAAATTATCAGTGAATATAATTGGAGGTTAAGTCAATGAAGACAAAGTTAATTGCGTTCTGTGTTTCAAGTGTACTTATTGGTACTGGAATTGTTTTCAACATGAACCAGGATGTATCTGTTCCAACAGTGGAAAAGTTTATGGAAGATACTTCTTTAAGTGTTAGTAAACATGAAGCTATAGTTAGTGAACATGAAAATGTTGGCAAAGATGAGAAAACAGGCGCTGGAGATACAATGAAGAAACCTGAATCCAAGGAAGAAAAACAGAAAGAAAAAGTTACGGGCAAAAGTGAATTCAAAACAACAAGTGTTTCTTCGGAAGGTAAAAGGCAAAATTCCAAGAAAGAAAGTTCTACTAAGAGTTCTTCTGGTTCAGACCAAAAATCTTCAACTTCAAACAGTTCCAATACATCAGATAAATCAAAAAAAGATGTTGTAAGTCAACCTATTGAAAAGCCTACTGAATCCAAACAAGAACCTGTAGTAGAATCTACACCTACTCCAGAACTAGCAAGGCCATGTTATGCTTGTCCTGGTGGAGTCAATCCAGATGTAAGTTGTGATGTGATTATGGATACGAACTTTTACTATGCAACTTATAGTTCACAGGCTGAAGCAGAGGTGGGCGGAATGTATTACCTGGATGAAGTAATGTACATCGGTGATATTGAAATTACAAACTATTCTGTTCAACCAGTATATCGAAATGATCACAGCATTGCTTATTATGGATTAAATCTTTGGAGCAATGGAAGTTTGATTCAATAAAAAAGGTTTATAAGAAAACTCATTTAAATTGTATCTTATTAGTAAAAATGATATATTATAAATGAAGAGTCGGTATGGAGACTATAAACCCATACCATTGGTCGGAACA